>Ga0031656_10000708_pt1 | contig 11972 bp, 14 predicted proteins | sample FrelakmetDIP11DI_FD_55080 | JGI IMG/M metagenome (GOLD analysis project Ga0031656, IMG submission 55080) | Freshwater lake sediment microbial communities from the University of Notre Dame, USA, for methane emissions studies - DIP11 DI | ecosystem: Environmental > Aquatic > Freshwater > Lake >... | reverse complement strand
GTCGAGAGCCTGGACTTATCGACCGATGCCGGGCGCAGTGCTTACGTATCCATCCTCGCTGTCTCGGACGCCCTGGGCCAGGTGTTCGAGGCCAGCGAGGCAGCGGCAGAGGCAGCGGCGGAGGCCGCACGCCGGGAGGCAGAGGCAGCGGCAGAGGCAGCAAGCGCCCTGGAGGTCCTGGTCTACTCGGAGCGCGAGCTAGCACAGCTTGCCATGGCGCGTGCGGCGGCCGAGGCTAATGCAATCGCAACCGGGCTGCTGGCCATCGATATCAGCAAGCTGTCGCAAGCCCAATTTATTTGGACCGTCAAGGCGCTGGGTGGCGTCGGCGTCGTGATTGAGGCGCTTGGCAACCAGGCGCAAGCGTGGACCAATGCCGTCTCGAACTACTACGCGGCGGCGGACAGTTTGGCGTCCGTAACGCCACAGGTGACAACCGCTATAGAGAATACCTCGTCGGCACTCTCAGGCCTTTACGAGTCGCTGCTCGATTGGGTACGCCGTGTGCGCGGCGAGGTTTTGGATATACTGCGCCCGCAGTCGCTCGACATCGCACAGAGTCAGTTCGCGCAGCAGTTGGCCCTTGCGCAGCGTGGCAATACCGGGGCCCTGGAGAACATCACCGAGTACGCGGACCGCTACCTGTCGGCGGCACGCCGGATGAGCTCGACCCGTGGCGGGTACGAGGAGGTGGCTGGATTTGTGACCGCGCGGGTCGAGGCCCTGACTCGGCCAGGCCGCGGAATCACTGACCCGCAAGTCGATGAGCTGGCCCGGTTGCGCGAGGAAAATCAGGCGGCCAACCTGTCGCTGATCAGTCTCACGGATCGCCTCGCGCGGTATCTATCGCTGATTGAGCGCTGGGAGGCCATCGGTATGCCAGCCACGAGGACAACCTGATGCAGGTATTCCCGCCGACAGTAGTCACGCTGGACGCGACAAACATACCGGCGTCGAGCTACAGCGAGTGGAGCTCGGTTACAACCTACGTAGCCGGCGATAACGTCGTCGTTACGACTGCCGTCCCGCATCGTGAGTACTGTGCGCTCCAGGCGAGCACAAACAAGCCGCCTGCAACTGAGCCGGCTTATTGGTCGGATCTCGGGGCGACAAATCAATACCGCCTGCTGGACGACAGCAGCAGCACTCAATCGACGGCCACGACGAGTTTCTATTCGACACTCATTCCAGCCGGGACCCCGACCCACCTGGCCCTGTTTGGCATGACTGGCGTACTCTCTGTGCGCATCGAGGTGACATTCGAGGGCGCAGTGGTCTACGACGTCACGCACACCCTCGAGGTGTTGCGCGAGACCGCGTCCTGGTGGGAGTTTTTCTTTGGCCTCAGGGCCTATCAATCATCGCTGCTCGTGCCGGTCGGCGGCTGGTACGGTGGCGAATTCAAGCTGACGTTTACGGGCGACACGGGCGCAACCGTCGGAGTCGGTCATGTTGCGCTCGGAATTGCAACCCAGCTCGGTGAGACTCTGTATGGCGCCAATTTAGCAATGACGCAATACAGCACCAAGGAAGCGGACGAGTGGGGCAACATAGTATTGGTTCGCAGGGTCAATGCTAAAGTCGCCAGTGTCAAACTGCTATGCAACGATGCGCAGGTCGATCACATTTACCGCACCCTCGAGGCGCTTGACGCAACACCGGCTGCGTGGGATCTGAATAATACAACCGGGGCCGGCGAGGGTTACGATTCATTCCGGATTTGGGGAATAGCGGATTTCCGCATATTGCTCGAATCCCATAACGGCACATATTGCGAGCTTGACGTGACAGGACTAATCTAATGGCAATAACACAGACAATCACAGGCTTCAGCGGGCTGCCGCCCAGCACATCCGATCCAACCAATTTCGATGCCAGGGCATCGACCACGCTGGCAGAAATGTACGACCTGCCGGCGGAGGTCAACACCTGGGCCGGCCAGGCCAATACGCTTGCCGTGACGATCTCTGGCCTTGAGGCATCCGCGAGTTTGTCAGCGGTCACAGCCCAGGAAGCAGCCGATGCCGTTCTCGCGCAGGGCACGACGGCGAACGCTTGGTCGAGCGTGACAACCTACGCGCTCTATCAGGTTGCAATCGGGACAGACGGTCGCGCCTATAGGTCGCTCCAGGCGTCTAACCTCAACCATAACCCGGTTACGGATGTCGGCACCTGGTGGCGCCCACTCAATCCGGATCTGTGGCTGGCGGCTATGCTGATCGTTACCACAGGACTCTACCCGGGCTGGGCGTTCGCGGCTCAAGGTCCTGTTGGCACATATCCGCCGACGAACCCGGACAAGCCAGCCGCCTATGTGTGGAGCCGGGGCGTGGAGCGCTACCGGGCCAGCCTGACATGGGGCACCACGGGCGGGGAGGCAGACGCGCTGAAAACAGCGCGGATGGAATACTCCAACACCAGCGGATCGAGCTACGTGTCCGTGTCTTCTACCCCGCTCGTGACACTCACTTATTCAACTAGCGGCGCCGTCATCGCGGCCGCCTGGAGCGCATAACATGTTATACAAAGACGGTCGAATTGCTGGCGTGCAAAGCACGCTGGATACAAACGTTATCCCGAATCTCTACAATACGCCGTGGAATGTCACGTCATTTCCAATAATCCCGAGCACGTCGGCGCCATATTTGTCCCCGAATCCAGGCAGCAACCCAATCTATTGCGCAAACTCAAAAAATCAGTTGCTTGCCGGGAACACCACGCTGCAGACGATGGTCACTATTACAGGCAGCGGCTATCTTGATTTTGCTGCGGCAATGCAGCCGGCAGCCACGAGCGGGACCCTTAGAATCGTCATCACCGTGGACGGCGCCGTCGTGATCGATACGACATCGGTGGAAACGTCAACAGCTAACCGGACATTGCTGGTTGTTGGCGAGCTTACCGGGCCAGACTCGCAATACTTGGCCGGTGGTCTGCCAATCTATTTCAGGCAAAGCCTCCTGGTCCAGGTCCAGGACAGCACTGGCAACGGACAAGCGCGTTCTATAACCCGCTACGTCCTCGCGACTCCGTACGCAGCCTAAAGCAAAAGCCCGGCGAGTGCCGGGCTCGGGTTCCAGGTGTGGGCGGTAGGTTAGAACCGCACCTCAAGCCGCTCGACAAGGTCAACCGGGGACATTTCCCCGGTCGTGAAGGTCTTGCCGTCCGGGTAGTACAGCTCGACCTTGAGCTGGTACTCCGGACGGTCCTGGGTGTAGCCGTCGTAGACTTTCCAGATTTTGCTGACCCCATTGGCAGGGGTTGCCAGGTGGTAGACGCTGGTCCAGCCCTCGGTCAGGGGCTCATCCACCTCGGCGTCGAGCAGGATGTGGTTGACGGCCCCCGGGCTGCTGATGGTCACGTCGATGTATATCTGTCGGACTATGCCGGTATCCGTCACCAGCTCGCAGTATTGCCCGGCGGTTTCCAGGCCCTCCTCGCGGCTTTCGTACATACGCAGCGCGGGGTCGTTGCCGTAAGCGCGAGCCGCGAGGATATTCTCGGTGCACTCCCATGTCGGAAGGGCGCTGGCGGTGCCGGCGGTCATGGCCAGGGTCAGGGCTGCGATCAAAGTCGTGGTCTTCATGGTCTTCTCTCCGGTTGCGTGTTGCCCGAGATCCGCCCGGGCGTCGGGGTTTAATAATTGAGCGGGGCCAAATCAGGCTTTTCTTTCTCGGCTACATCAAAGCACCAACCAACAAAGTCAGCGCTCTCAATGTGGTCAACCGACCAGCCGCACGTTTTCACAGCAAGCGCCAACGTGGAAAGGAAGTCGTCAGTCAAAAGCGGCTTAAGAGCATCCTCTGCCACTTTGGCTTTTTCGTCGTATGTCATGCTTCCCACCTCAATCTCAGGTTTTCGATTCTGTCGTCGGCCGGATCGCCGACATGCGCGATCCCGTGCTCCGGCCAGTATCGGTGGACGTAAAGCCACGCCAGATGGCTGGCCCGGTACACTATGTTTCCGATCTCGATCTGCCGGTATCCGGCTTTTATGCAGCCGGCCGGCTTGCCCTTCAGGCGCGGATGAAACACATCTGGACGCTTCCAGGTGAACACGCCAGTATCCGGATCGTAATCCATGATCTGGCGTAGTTCGGTTGATGTGATGCGGTTCATTCCATATCAACCGTGACACGGAAATCGTGAGTTTCAAACACAGTACAGTGCCAAATACTTCCCCCAGCAGGCAGCGGTACGTGGACAAAGATCTGCGAGTTCCATGCAATCGTCCTATACCCAGCTTTCTCGGCAAACTCGAAAAAAGCCTGGCGATCGGCGCCGATTGGCGCCGGGAACAGGATCTTACGAATGCCGTTTGTGTACATGCTCATAGGTCGCAGTAAATCCCAAACTGCAACCTGCCGTCAGGAGCAATCCACCAGGGGTAAATTGGCCAATGGTAGCGTGGGTATGTTTTCATTATTTATCTCCTGCCGTTTGTCTGCCAGGTCCAGCACGAAATCAGCATCGTCCCAGCTCTCATGCCGGTGGCTCACGAAGTATTTTCGCCCGTACTGCCCGATCTCCATGGCGCGCCTTTCCATCTGGTAAAACATCCTGCGGTTATCACCGGACAGGGCGCCGTCGGCCTCGTCGGCGAACGCCGTTTCGTACCGCCTCCCGATCTGGTCCTGCTGGAAAATTGCTGCCGCGTCCGTCAGGCACCGATCAAGGATCACGGATTCTCCACCGGATTTCTGGAGGATGGATGCCTCCATGCCGGACTCGGCGTCGATCACCGAAATATCGAACGTCTCCACAGTCCTGCCGTTCGCCTGCTCGCGCTGGGTCACGATCCGCACCGAGAACCGCGGGCCATAGGCAGTGTTCAGCAGGTCGTTTGCGATTGCAGCAATGCTGGGGCCGGCATCCTCAATACTTAGGTCGATCACGCCACGCAGGCCCATGGCCAGCAGGGTCCAGTCGGCGATTTCAGATTCCAGCCTGCGGGCCTTGGCCACAACCGCGGCGTTGGCTTCCAGGTCGGCACGCAGGCGCGCGATCTCGGCCTCGTGCTGCGCCTTGGTGGCGCTGGCCTGGTCGATGGCTGCCTGGGCCGCCTGAACCGCAGCCTCGGCATCTGCGAGGCGCTGGCGGGCTATGGTCACGGCCTGGTCTGTGCCTGGCTCTGGGATGGCCGCCAGTTCGGCGTCGATGGCCGATATGGTGTTGGCATGGTATCTGGAGACCTCGTCGCGCGCATCGGCCTCGGCAGCGATGTCGGCTCCCAGTTCGATCATGCGTGCATCAATGTGAGTCGTGGCGGCAGTCAGGCGCATCCTTAGGTCTTCTGCCGATGCCTCGGCCTCGGCCAGGTTCTGCTCGGCGAGAGCCAGGGCAGATTTCTGGGCGGCGGTCTTGCGCTCGTGGTCCAGCCTGATACGCAGGGTGGCGACGATGGCCTGGGCGATGCGGTGACTGTAGGTGATGCGGTCCAGATCGGTGACATGTTCGGCCAGTGCGTCGATGCGACTGTCGATGTCATTCCACTCGGCGCGGCGTAACTCAATGGCGGCGCGGGCGGCTGGGATCTGACCTTCGGCGGCTTTGGCATCCTTGAGTGCTGGGCACTCGGCGTAGATCCCGTGACCCTGGCACGGGACAACGGCGACAAACCCAGCCCTGGCTGTCAGGTCTGCGAGACGGGTCGCGGATGTTTCACCGGCGGCGGCGGCATGGTCGCGTTGGACCTCCAGTGTGCGGATCTGGCCGGCCAGGTCTCTGAGCGACTGAACTTGCTTGGCCAGGGACTCGACGGCCTGTTCCTTGTTGGCAAGCTCCGCCGTGACTCTGGACACCTCGGCCTCGGCGGCCAGGATGGCGTCGCGCTGGGCCAATGTATCCTTGGCGCGTGCGACCCGTGCGCTGGCGTCCAGCAGGTCTCGCCCAATGGCGGCGAGGGCCCGCTGAAGGTCTTGCTTTGTCGTGGTAGCCCTCGCCACCGCGGCAGCGTGTGCCTGTTCGGCTTGGCGGATCGCGGTAGCTGCTGCGTTTCTGGCTCCGTTCAATCGGGCCTGCACCGCGGCACGCTGCTCGATCACGCGCTGGCGGTCGATGTCACCGGACATGGCGCGGTCCAGCTCGGCGCGGGCCATGGCGGCGGCGTTTTGTGCGCTGGCCTTGTGTTCCATCGACTGCGGGATCTCCGCGGCGCATCGGGCGGCGTCGAACTCCAGGGCGACGATCCGGCTCGGGTGGTCGTGCACCGCGTTGGCCTGGTCGCGTACCACGTCGAGGGCGCGGCGCAGCTCGCGGGTCACGTCCTTGGCCTTCTCGGCAAGGGCGGCTGGCTCGTCCAAATTGAGCAGGGCGCGCATCAGGCCCTTTGGGTCGTCGTGGTCGGCGAGCTTAGGGGCGCCCTGGGCGCGGAATGCGGACAGGTAGTAGATTTCCTGTGGGCCGAGGATGTGCGTCAGGCATGCGTCATAGGTTGACGCCTTGCCGTCGCTGACGGTTTGGTCAGGCAGGCAGACCGGTTGCCAGTCGTAAACACCGCTGTACGAGTGCAGGTACGCCCGCTGGGTCTTGGTCTTGCCCGTGTTGCGGTACTCAATGCGCGTCCGGTACCTGATCCCACCATCACCCCAATACAGTTCACGCAGTCCAGTTTCGCCGAACTGGTCATACATCGTGCCAATTATCTGGGGCGGCTCGCGCCATGGGACCATAGCGATATTCATAATCGTAGATTTTCCCATCCCGTTATCGCCGCGGATGGCGACCGTCAGGGCCTCGTCCGGAATCTCCCCCTCAAGGTCTACTGTCAATGTCTCGCGCCCGAGCCCACAGCGGATGCCGTGGGCTCCTGTGATGGTGAATCCGAATGGGGTCATTCGAAGATCTCCCAAGTAATTGTTGGCGCAAAGTGCTCAGACGAAAACACTACATGTTTTATTGGCTTGCCGTAGCCGGCGGGCTCGCCCATGAGCACCGGGCCACGCTTGTCGTGCTCCAACCAGAACAGGCCGCCGTTCGAGGCGCGCACCTTGTGGCCGGCGGCGATTGCGGCGATTGCTTCGGATAAGTTCATGGCGTTTGTCTCTCTGTTGGCAGTGCTATGCGTCAAGGCGGCGTATGTGGTGTGGAACGATTTTAGGGCACGTCGCGCGCCAGTCTATTGTGTGGTGCATGCGCGGGAAGTTAATCCCCATCATCGCAACGCGCACAGACGACGGGCAGAAAAGCACAGACGTAAACGATTTGAAGTATGTTCCATGTTTTAAATATATGTCGGTCATTCCTCCATCATTCGTCTGCGTCATCGGTTGGTTGAGTTGCAGACCTGTGAACGTGAAGAAAATCCCACCGCGTGTGCCTTCCACAACGTATGTATTCACGTCTTCATTGATGGACCCAAGGAACGTAAAACGCCGATCTGTACGGCAGAAAAACGAGTTCATCGCTTTTCGCTTCATCTTCACGCCAGAGAATCCTCCAATGCTATCGCCACCTTGCGCAAAAGCAACTGAAAGTGTCGGCGTTGAATCTAGAAAGTCTAGAACTTCGTCGAATACCGCATCCATACGCCGGATGGTCTTTGCCCCATCGTTGCCACGAAATCCAAAGAAATGATAATCGTCGTCAAGCTGCACAAAGTGGGTCACGCCCAGCGACTCCGCGATGTCGAAAGAAGCATTGCGCGCATGAACGATGACATTCCTATTGTCGAAATTGTTCGCCTCGTCGATCTTGTCGGCATGCGCCTTCTTGTCGAATACGATCACCCTTTTTGCGCCGAAGTTTGCGCGGTAGCGGTCAACTGTCGCGTCCTCATTGTCAACAATAAAGAACACGTCGCCAGTGTACCCGCAAGCGCGCAGTGTCTTGTACGTCACCACGTTGTCTGGCCGGCCGTGCGTGAGAATGAACGCTGCGAATTTACGCATCACGCGCCACCTCTTCCATGTGCAGGCGGCGGATCGACTCGCACAATCGCACATAGCCACGTTCTATGGCGTCTTCAATGTCAACGATGACGAGCGCAGACTCTTCCATAAGGCGCTGCATTTCCGGCGTGGCGTGAGCATAGTAGTCGGCTATCAGCTCATAGTTAAACACGGTATGACGCTGCGCAGCATATGCAAGAAAGAGCTTTTCCTCCGGCGTCACGTGGGCCGCGTCGATTGAGCGCAGCAACTGTTGCGCCTTCGAGTTGTCGCGCAATTCGAGAATGTGCGGTCTCCGATCTTTCGGTATATACAGAGGCGAACCGGCGGCTGCGGTGTACTTCTTCGCTCCGGTTTCCTCACGCTCTAGGAAGGTTAGTTGTTTCACGGTGTCTCTCTGTTGGTTGTAATTCTTGATTAGGCGTGTGGTTAGGCTCAGTCATCATTCCAGCACTGGCACCGTGGGTCATTGCGCCCGCAGTGGCGGCAGAAATGCGAGAACACTTCTACCCTGTCATCTTCAGACAGGGTCAGCAGCTCGTCCACGATATGCTCGACCACGGGCGCTATGGTAAAGGCATCCAGCGCCCGCCGGATGCCCTTAGCCATGTTTTTGCCGTCGCCGATCTGGCGAGCCTTGTCCCAGTGCTCGGCACTGAGCTTTACGCTCTTCATCTTGGGCTTGGTCCCGTCCACCGGCTTGCGGCCGGCCCCTTCCCTGGGGCCGCCTTTCTTACGAGTAGACAATTTCCCAACTCTTCACGTTGCAGCAAGAATCAGATTCCCAGTAGGCTGCAAGAACTGGAAGGTCTGATGGCGAAATTTCTTCAATCTCAAACATCTCGCCAGAAAAACTAGGTACGTAGTAATTCAGCTTGATCGTCATTTCTCTCTCCGGTTGGGTTGTTGCCTTGCTTGATTGTTAGTATACGCCATGATTCCGAGGTGTCAACCAAAAATCAAAAATAAATCGCACTTAACCCCCAGCCCCCGTAACCCGCTCCACGATCCGGTCAACATCCATCGACTGCACCAGTTCCAACCGATCCAGCAGCCTCGGCATGGCCTCCATGCTCCCGGTGGTCTCGCCCCAGTGCCGGAGCTTGTCGGCCAGGGTGACGGCGCGCCCGATCCCGGCAGCCCGGACGCGCTGCACGGGCAGGACCCTCGGTTCGAGTTTCAGGCTGTCAACGCCGGCAAACAGGTCGCGAATCGCCTGCTTGTCCACGGCAGCGGCGTGTTCCTCGTCCACGGTCCAGCGCACGCGAACGGCATCATCAGGTCCAGCCTGGGCGGCAATGTGGCGGATGTCGTCCATGTCTGGCAGGCCAGGGAAATCGATTTCCAGCAACTGCCTGCTGGGGGATTCGTGGAAATCGAAGGTCGCAGGCCAGCCGTGATCCAGCGTCCAGATCAAAAACCCGACAGGCTCCATGTGGCCATGCGCCAGGCGGGCGAGACTGCCAGGGTAGGCGATGGTGGTCAGTGCACCGCTTGGGGTGCGGACGTTCGTCCATACCTGGTGGCGATGGATGTGCCCGAGCATGACGGCGTCGCAGTTGGCGGATGCCAGGGCCTCGATGGAGAACTCGTGGTCTGGCGAAACCATGGCGTAGCCGGATTCCGTAGTGCAGCCGGTTACGGTGCCGTGGGTGACGAGGATTGTGGGATAGGACAGGCTGCGAGCTTCCTTGGCTGAAACGCCAATCTTGGCCAGCGTCTTGGCGGTCCAGTGTTTCGCCCCCTCGGCCATGATGCCGGCCTCGGCTTTGTTAAGGCTGGGCAGGGTGTATACCTTGACACCGACGAGCGTGTGCACGTCCAGTGTGTCGGCGACGATGATCGGGTGTGCCGCCGGGATCGCCTTGAGCACGTCCAGGCTTCCGGGCCTGTCGTGGCTGTGTGTGCCCTGGAGCACAACCACTGGCATGGCCGCAGCCAGGCGCACAACCTGCCGCACGAATGCCGTGAACGCCGGCTCGTGAGTGCTCATGGCGCTGTCGAACGAGTCACCTGCGACGACGGCCAGGTCGCAGCCCTGGGCGATACCGGTGTCCACGGCATGGGTCATGGCGAGGTCTACCCAGCGCAGATGGCGCGGGCAGTAATGGATGTCGGCGATGTGCAGGACTCTGATGCTCATTCCACCACCTCCGAGTCTGCCCAAGCCGCGAATGATGCCGGCCACAGGCGGTATGACGCGGTGCTCCACTCACTCCATACCTTGCCGCGAATTTGCCTCCGCTGAACGAACTCGATGCCAGGGCCATCCGGCGCGATCCCATCGCGCGACCATCGCGCGTCAGGTCTGAACTCTTGTCCAATCCCAATGACCTTGCGCTGCGTAGTCCCGGCGCCGCGGTTGCGGTACACGGAACCGACCTTGATGTCTGTCTGTTTCATATTTATCACTTACACACGCACAATCCCGATGCCTTTGAATTCGGCTGTTTTGTCATCATGGTTATACCTGATGAACTTCAACTGCCTACGGTCAACGAAGGCATTAAATGCCGCAGCTTGAGCCTTGACCATGTGGTGGTCAGCGAGCGTCCTCTTGCCAATAGACGTCGCAGACCGACCGCCTCCTGTAGTGGAGTCGCGAAATAGTTCAAGCAGAGTCTTGCGCGGATCACCAATCCTAAGCCCGTCATCTCTGAACATCTCTCCCCAAAACTGTTCGCACATATCATGGTCCTTGCGAAACACGAACATCATTGGCGCGAGCGTTGTTTTTCTGTTCGAGTACCCGCTTCTTGATCCATGCGGATTCACGATAATGCGCAGCGCGGAAACCGCAAGGTCACCATATTTGCGCGTTAGTATTAACTTTTCCGTATGGGTGATTGCCGTAGCACCCCTTACGTTCAACTCTCCGACCATGAACGCAAAATACGCGCACGCAGCGGCAACCCAAGACATTTCTGTGATTGTGATCCCAAGCCTGGTGTGCTCATCATGCGCTACAAGTGAGTCCGCAAACCTGCGTGTCAGGTGCGTGTCTTCCTGAGCGTACAGGTCGGCTACCCTCTCCATGTTGCTTACATCATGGATTACAACACTGAGAATACATGCGATGCCGGAATTCTTGATGGCTGTAAGCGTATGCTGTCCGTTTATAAGCATGTACTTATCGCCGAGACGGCAGAACGATATTTGTGTCTTCTCACGGAACCTCCCGGCGGCTATCTCCTTGGCCAGGTTGGCAACGTGCCACTGTTTAATTGGCCTTTGGTTCTCATAATGGGCAATATCAAGCCAGTGCGCAGCATTAAATGGCGTCACGAAATAAACGCCTTCTTGTGGCATTGTTTGCATGGTCACGACTTTGGTTTTCATTTCTCTCTCCTGTAACGGCGGCCACAGCAGCGTGGCCGCGATGATGTATCAAAACGGGGTTTCTTCGTCCGGCGCATCCTTTGTGGCAGCCTCGCGCAGCGCCTTGACCTCGGCCGCACCGGAGAGCTTGGCCACCATGTCGCGCAAGCACTTCAGATCGTGGGCCGGGGCCTCCGCCTTGTATCCCTGACCGTCTACCCATTCCAGCAGGTCTGCGTCATCCCAGCCAAGCGTGTCGCGCAGGGCGGCGAGATGGGCGCGCAGTTCTTTGATCTCTATTGTCAGGGCCGCGAAGTCCACAGGCCAGTCGGCAATCGCGCGGCGCAGCTCCTCGATCTCTGGGGCTGTGGTCTCCGATGCTGCGACAGGGTCCTCGACCACGTGCGCGGCTGGCGCCTTCAGCGCACGAACCTCCACCGGATCTGGCGCGGGCAGGGCGACCTGAGCCTGCCCAGCGCCGAGGACCTCCATCATGTCCAGGCCGCTGGCCTCGACGTGGATGATCCAATGTTCGGTTTTCTCGCGGCGGCCGGTCTCGAAGTTGGCGCGGGTCACGCCATCCAACGACTTGCTGACCCAGAAGATCGGCTGTTTGTTGTGCAGGCCGCTGATGCGCCCGAGCCCGAGCATGACGGCCTCCAGGCTGGGGCCGATCCCGAGCTTTGCGTAGATGCTCTTGAATGTCAGTTCGACAACACCGACGCCCTTGACGACAGGAATCCAAAACGCCAGGGTGGCCCAGTGC
>Ga0031656_10000707_pt1 | contig 11976 bp, 8 predicted proteins | sample FrelakmetDIP11DI_FD_55080 | JGI IMG/M metagenome (GOLD analysis project Ga0031656, IMG submission 55080) | Freshwater lake sediment microbial communities from the University of Notre Dame, USA, for methane emissions studies - DIP11 DI | ecosystem: Environmental > Aquatic > Freshwater > Lake >... | reverse complement strand
CCTCGACATCGGCTGCTTTCACAGCCTCGAGCCGCAACGGCGGGCGACCTACGCCCGCAGCCTGCGCCGTCACATTGGCCGGGGTTCCACCTACCTGCTGTATGCCTTCCTCACTGAGAAGCCTTCCGGCGAGAAGCCTTCCGGCCCGGCGCGCTGGCCCTCCCGTGGCGAGATCGAGTCCTCGTTCACGGGCTTCATGCGTCTGAGCGCCTTCACGGCCGGGTTCGATCGGGAGCGCCCCTCGGCCTGGTTCACCTTCACCCCCGCCAGCCCATGAGCCGATTGTTGGTGCTGTTCATGGACGGGGTCGGCCTGGGCGAAGCCGACCCCGTGAGGAATCCGTTGGCCGCCGCCAGCATGCCGACCCTCGAGCGCTTGCTGGCTGGGCGGCGTCTGACCCATCAGGCGGTCCCCTTCGAGGGCGAGCAAGCTTCGCTCGTTGCGGTCGATGCCTGCTTGGGTGTTCCCGGATTGCCCCAGTCCGCCAGCGGACAAGCCGCATTGCTGACTGGGCGCAACGTGCCGGTCGAGATTGGCGAGCACTACGGCCCCAAGCCGAACCCGGCCATCATTGCCATCTTGCAGCAGGACAACCTCTTCCTGCGCGCCCGGGCTTGCGGGAAGAGCGCGGCGCTGCTCAATGCCTATCCGCCGCGCTACTTCGACGCCATCCGCACCCGGCGCAGGATCTACTCGTCCATCCCGCTGGCCGTCACCGCCGCCGGCATCGCGCTGCGCACCGCCGACGATCTGCGCCACGGCCAGGCCCTGTCCGCCGACTTCACCGGCGAGGGCTGGCTCGCCCAGCCGGGATTCCCTCCGGCACCGACCTACCCTCCCGCAGCCGCCGGGCGGCTGTGGGGCCAGCTGGCCCGCCAGGTCGACATGGCCTGGTTCGACTACTGGCTGAGCGACTACGCCGGTCACCGGGGAACGCTCGCGCAGGCCATCGACCTGCTCCAATCGCTCGATGCCGTACTGGCTGGCCTGATCGAAACGTGGGATACCTCCCGCGACTTGATCGTGGTGACTTCGGATCACGGCAACCTCGAGGATCTGCAAGCCCGCAGCCACACCCGCAACCCGGTCCCGGCGCTGGTGATCGGGCCTCGGTCGGCGCGACGGGAATTCCTCGATGGACTTAGGGATCTCACCGGCTTTGCGCCGGCCATCCTGAAAGCGCTCGGCGGAACATGAGTGGGCCCACCCCAGGGGCCGAGAGACTCACCCCTGCCGGCGCACTGATGCAGCAGATGCAGGGAGGACACCATGGGCGTTGTCGGCGGCGAGCAAGCTCACCAGGCTGATCAACATACGCTGCTCGCGCTTGCCCGCCAGGCCGTGGAGCGCGCCGCTCATGGCCGGCCGCGGGCGACGGAATCTCCCGCATCGCAGTCTGCCTGGTTGTGCACCCCGCTCGCCTCTTTTGTCACTCTCACCACCGGCGGAGCCCTGCGCGGCTGTATCGGCGGCCTGTATCCATCGGTGCCGCTGGCCGAGGACGTACAGATGCATGCGTACGCCGCGGCGCGGGAGGATCCGCGCTTCCCGCCGGTGCAGCCCGAGGAACTCGAAGCGATCCAGATCGAGATCTCGGTGCTCTCTGCTCCGGAGCCGCTGGTGTATCTGAGTCCCGATGACCTGCTGCGCCGCCTGCGGCCGGGGATCGACGGAGTGATCGTGCAGTCAGGCTCGAAGCGGGCGACGTTCCTGCCCCAAGTCTGGGAGAAGGTTCCTGCGCCGGAGGCCTTCCTCACGTTCCTGTGCGAGAAAGCCGCGCTGGCGCCCGACGCCTGGCGCACGGGCGAGCTCGAGGTCTTCACCTACCAGGTCGAGTTGTTCGAAGAGGACTCCCCGCAGTCCTTCACGACCTGAGCCCCTTCCCCGCCTCGCCGAATGCCCCTCAGGCTGATTCGGGCAATCTGCGCCCTCGCTCCCCGGTTCAGCACCTTTACTGAACTTGCGCACCGCTGGCAGTCGCGCCCGTCGAGCCGGAGTTCACCTCCCGTATGGGGTGAACACCCCGCCCCCTCGGCGTGCTGCGCGTTGGGAATTCGCGCGGCCTACTTCCAGTCTGCCCGTGATTCTCGCCAAGGCGTGACGGAGCGCGAAAGTCCAAATGGGGGAGGCAGAGGGCTGACTCACGTTCAGGTCTTACCGCGCCCTAGCGGGCGAAGAACGGGTAGGCGACCACCAGCGCCAGGGTGGCGATGAGGCATGCCACGATCAAGGCCTGTGGGCCGAGACGCAGCCAGGTGCGCGAGGTGATCGGATTGGGGGTCTTGCTGGAGATCTCGGCGACGAGGATGCCCGCCGTTGAGCCGATGATCGTGCCGTTCCCTCCGAAACCCACGCCAAACGCCAGCGCCCACCATAGCGGAGCTACGTTGATTCCCCGCTCCCCCAGGCCGAGAATAATGGGGATCATGGCGGCGGTGATTGGCACGTTGTCCACCATTGCTGCGGCCACAGCCGTCAGCCACAGCACAGTCACGGCCGCCGCCGGGCCGCTTCCGTCCAGCCGAGCAGCCAAACCGGCGGCGAGCAGCTCCAGGACGCCCGAGGCCTCCAGGCCGCCGACCATCACGAACAACGCGGCGAAGAACAGCAGCACTTGCCAGTCGATGCGCTTGAGGAATTCGTCCACCGACGGCTGAGTCCAGACCAGCGCCACTGCCGCCATGCTCAGGGCAATGAAAGCGGGCGTCAGGCTCAGGGCGTCCTGCAGCAGGAAGAGCAGTAGCGCCGCTCCAAGCACGATGACCACCCGGCGCGCCGTCTTTGGGTCATTCCAGGCCTCCTCCGGTCGGAAGCCGAGCAGCGCCTGCGTCGTGTCCTTGGTCTTTGCCAGCATACGGCGGAATGCGACCAGCACCAGCCCGAGGACCAGCGGGATGATCAGCAGCACGACCGGCAGGGAGTGCGACAGGAAGTCATTGAAGCTCAGGCCGGAGGCCGAGGCGATCAGGATATTCGGCGGGTCGCCGATCAGCGTCGCCACGCCGCCGACGTTGGAGAGAACGGCCTCTGCCATCAGCAGAGGGATCGCGCTGATGCCCAGCACCTCGGCAATCAGGATGGTTAGCGGCGCGAGCAACACGACCGTCGTGACATTGTCCAGGATCATCGACAAGAACGCGGCCACGATCCCCATCAAAACCACCAACATCGCCGGATGCCCGCGCGAAGACCTGGCCGCCCATACCGCCAGCACCTCGAACAAGCCGGTCGGCTTGAGCAACGAAACCAGGATCATCATCCCCAGCAGCAGGCCCAGCGTCGAGAAATCAATCGCCTGCAGCGCCTGCTGTTCGTCATAGAAGCCCAGTACCATGCCGGCCGTGACCATCGCCGCCGCCCCGCCAATGGCCACAATCGTCCGGTCCGCGCGCTCGAGAAGGATGAGAATCAGGACCACTACGAAGATGGCTGCCGAAACAACCACGGGCGTCACTGGCTAGACCCCATGATGCTCCATCCAGGTTCGCAGGAAGCCGACGCCAATGTCCACACGCGAGGCAATGCCCACCAGCTTCCCACTGTCATCGGTGACGGGAACGTTCTCCAGCCCGTGCTGGTTCATGAAAGCGTAGGCGCGCAGCAGCCCCGATTCCTGCTCAACCGCATGTGGCTTCGCCATCACCTGGGTGATTGGCCGGGCGCGCATGGCGTCGTCCATCTCGGCGAACTCGACCGGACCGAAGTCGTGAACGAAGTCGTAATCCGCCACCAACCGCACGAAAGGCGGCAAGACCAGCAAGAGTACATCCTGCATGTCCAGCACTCCGACCAGTTCACCCCCGGATGCGAGCACGGGTAGCGTCCCCACCCGGTTCTTCACGAACGAGCGCACGGCATCTTCCAACGTCGCCGTCTCTGGGATCGAGATCACCTTGGTCTTCATCACTTTGCTGATGGTCATACCCTGTCTCCTTGCCTTCGGTCCGGCCGTTGGGGCCAGCGAGCTAGCTGGGCTTCATCCCCGCGGGGCGCCGCGGTTGCTGCTCGATCACCAGCGGCTCCTCCCCTTGCATCTCAACGACCTGCCCGTCAGGAAACACCACCCGGCTGACCTCACCCTGGCGCGTCACCTGTAACCCGCGCCAGCCGATCGTCACCGGGCCATCCAGCACATTGCGCCCCCGCAGGCCAACCTTCGTCGGCGAGATCAGTTGGACGCCGACACATGCCAGTAGCAGACTCANCGGCGCCCCGCCGCAGGCGGCGTGCCGATCCCCGCTGCCCTCCCCGGTCTCCGGGTCATAGAACTGCCNCAAGGCGTGATCCGAGCGCAGGGCGCGCACGATCGCATGCATCAGCCGCTCGAGGAGGCTGGCGGCCTGCTCCCCCCGAGCCTGGTCCAGCAGGGCCTCCCCCAGGATGGTGTTCCAAGTCATGCTCACCCGGCCCGCCCCTTCTTCCCGCTGGTCCTGGTAGTCAGGGTCACTCGCCGGCAGAAAGGGCAACCCATGCGGACGCCAGAAGCGCTCCGGCCGAAGCAGCTGGCCGTCTAGCAGCTGGTGACCTCGTCCGGGGCAGGCGCCTTCGCCCACAGCGGCAGCAGCAGCGCCAGGTCCACGCGGCCCAGGTCGGGGACCAGGATCGAGGTCCGCACGCCGTCGGCTGCGCCGCGAACTTGGACCCGGGAGAGCACGGCGAACGCTTCGGGCGTTGTTGCGCACCCACTCTCCCAAGACCAGCGCAGGTCCTCGGAGGTCAGATGCAGCCCGCGCTCACGCCCAGCCGCTGGGCGGCCGGTCAGCACGATCTCCAGGCCGCGTGCCTCACGCTCCCGGCCCGTCACCCGGACGACCAGCCGCGCAGGCTGACGCAGCGCTACCCCCGGTTCGGTCCGGCCGTTGCCTGCCACCCTCGCCACCTCGGCCGCCAGCGGCGTGGTGTGCAGGCGGTGATCGATCCGACGATAGACCCCCGCCTCCGCATCCCAGCAGCGGGACAAGCCCTCGAGCAGCCGCCGCTGGCGACCTTCGATCGCAGGCACATCCTGTGCGCGTCCGGCAATGTGCGCCAGGTGAGCCATTGCTTCGGCCTCGCGCAACAGCAGGGCCGCCAGATCCGGCGACTCCACATCGCGCAGCTCGGCACACTGGCAGGCGGCGTTCGTCTGGGAGAACACCGGGTGGGCCTCGTACCCCGCCTGGAGAGGATCCTCCCACTCCGGGAAGCCGTCCTGGTCGCGGTCGCGGTCGGCGTTGAACCAGCTCTCGAACACCTCCATCAGTCGCGGCATGACCTCGGCGACGAAGGCTGCGTCNTCGGTCTGCCGGTAGATCTGCCAGCTCAGTTGCGCCAGCATTGGGGCAGCCGCCACGCGCAGGCGCTGGCCAGCCAGCCCCGGCTTGCCATCCACTGCCCCGTCGGCACCCTGCGTGGCCAGAGCATTCCGCACAACACCCTGCGCCAGCTCGGGCGCCGCCGGTAGTACCTGCCGCGCCAGGAAGTAGGCGCCAGGCATCTCTTGCCCGCTCCAGCGCCAGTCGTGATCGGTGCCGTCGCCGCGCGGCGAGTAACCATCCAACGGACCCCGACGTAGCACCGGCACGGGCGACGGCAGATGGCGCGTTGGCCCGACGAAACTGGCCAACGCCGCCACCTGGGAGAGGTGGACGGCCGCATCCCACTCCGGATGGCCCGTCTCCACCTGGACGATCCCTTCGGCCATGCGCTCGAGGCGCGCAGCCACGGCGTCCAGCGGCAGCTGGGCCGCAGTGCGTGCTGCTTCGAAACCCCGCTCGGGATCCGTCATCCCCGCGTGGGCCCACGTCCAACTACGGACCTCCCCGGGGGAGAGCGTCGCCGACACATGCAGGCTGGGGTGGATCGAGCGGAATGCNGCCGCACCCCCACTCAAGAAGACGACCGGCCGCAGGCCGGCCACCCGGCCCTCGAGCGCCACCACGCCCTGGCGGGTGACCGGACGCATCGGATCGGCGTCGGAACCGGGAAGCGTCGCCACGTGCAGGCGCAGGTCCAGCGTCAGCGAGCGGCCGGCCCTCCCTGTCAACCGGATCCGTGAAACCAACCGCCGCGAGTCAACCACCCAGTACTCGGCAACGGCCTCCACCTCAGCCAGCGGCCAGAACGCCAACCGGGCGTAATTCGACAGGACCTGCTCCACGATCACCGGCCGATGGAAGGTAACTGGATCGACGGCGGCGCGGCCTTCCAGGGCGAAGGAGGGGAAGATATGCATCCCNCGCATCCGCCCGCCGAAGCGGGTGGCGGCCGCAAGACCCGCCGGCTCATCACCGCCAAGCAGCAACTCCCAGATCTGGTCTTCGGCATAGTCGGTCGGACCGAAGCGGACATCGGCCGCCAGGTTCAGCGACCAGGCGTCGTCGNCCGACCATCGCCAGCTGCGCATACCTGGATTGTACGGGGACGATGCGCAGGTGGCCAGCCCGCCCTGGCGGGCGCAGGCGTGCTAGAATCCGCCGCCGGTGAGGAGGTCCACATGAGTGCAGACGATCTGACGCCCCGTGGCCGCTACTTCGAGGAGTTTGNCATCGGCCAACGCATCACGACGCCTGGCCGCACGGTCGGCGAGGCGGACGTGACCGCCTTCGCAGGCCTGTCTGGGGACCACACCTCGATCCACACCGACGCCGAGTACTCGCGCACAACGATGTTCGGCCAACGCGTGGCGCATGGGCTGTTGTGCATGTCCATCATCAGCGGGTTGGCGGCGCGCACCGGAGTGCTCGAGGGGACGGTGCTCGCTTTCCGCGAGATCCAGGAGTGGAAGTTCAGCAAACCCGTTCTGTTCGGCGACACGCTCCACGCTGAGCTGACGGTTCAGGAGACCAAGCCGATGCCGCGACTGGGCGGCGGACAGGTCAAGCTCGAGGTTGATGTGCGCAATCAGGCGGGCGAGACCGTGATGAAGGGGATCTGGGTGATCTTGATGCTGAGTACGCCGAGCGCCTCTTGAGCCGCTTCTCCGTGCGCAGGCTCATCCCCGGCTAATCCACGGCGACTAGAATGGCGCCGATGACCGAAGCCCACCGCCCGCTTTCGCCCGGCGCCCCGTCCGGCTCCAGCTCAGCGATGCCCACCTCCGACGGCACGCCGCCGCCGGAGGATACCCAGCCGATTCCCCGGCCTGCGGCGCCGGGCGATCCCGGCCCATCACTCCCGCGGCGTGTGCCTCAGACCGACCGTGGCGCCACAACCGTCTCACCGGCTGCCTTCACCGCCGGCCCGCGCCCGACGGGGCCTATCCCGCCGGAGGGCCCTCGGCGCGGCCTGCCGGCTGGCGGCTCCGGGTGCCTGGCACGCATGGCGATCCTGGCGGTGTTCATCGCGGCGGGAGTCGCCATCCTGCTCTTGACCTTCGGCCTGCTGCAATACTCCTCGCTGGCGTCCACCCTGCCCGCCGTCGACGACCTACGTGCCAACGCCGCCCAGTTCGAGACCACGCGCATCTTTGACCGCGCCGGCAACTTGCTGTACGAGATCCTCGATCCTCAGGCCGGCCGCCGCACCTACGTCACGCTCGACGAGATCTCTCCGGCGATGGTCGCTGCCGTGTTGGCGACCGAGGACTCGCAGTTCTACAGCCACGCCGGCTTCGACCCGCTGGCGATCGGCCGCGCCGTGTGGCAGAACCTGCAGGGTGGCGAGACTGTCTCGGGCGCCTCGACCATCACCCAACAGATCGCCCGCAACCTGCTCTTCACGCCGGAGGAGCGATCGCAGCGGACGGCGCTCCGCAAGATCCGCGAGATCCTGCTGGCGGCTGAGATCAACCGCCGCTACACCAAGGAAGAAATCCTCGAGCTGTACCTGAACCAGGTGTATTTCGGCAACCTGGCCTACGGCGTCGAAGCCGCCGCCCAGACCTACTTCGGCACCACGGCCGGCGCGCTGACTCTGCCCCAGGCCTCCTTCCTGGCCGGCCTGATCCAGGCGCCGGCGGTATATGACATCTTCACCAACCGCGAAGCCGCCCTCGATCGCCACCGCCAGGTGCTCACGCTGATGGTGCTCACCAGCCAGGAACAGGATTGCATCGCGGTCAGCAACGCACCCGATCCGGTGTGCGTCTCGCCGGAGGAAGCCGGAGCAGCCATCGCCCAGGTCGAGACCTACCCCTTCCGACCGGCCGACATCCAGATCCGCTACCCGCATTGGGTCAACTACATCCGCACCCAGCTCGAGCAGATGTACGATCCGCAGACCATCTACCGCTCCGGCTTCAACGTTTACACCACGCTCGACCCGCAGCTGCAGGATCTGGCGCAGACGCTGGTGACACAGCAGGTGACGGCCCTCGCCGACCGCCACGTGACCAACGGCGCCCTGGTCTCGCTCGACCCGCAGACCGGCGAGATCCTGGCCATGGTCGGCTCAGCGGACTTCAACAATGCCGAGATCGATGGGCAGATCAACATGTCCGTCGCCCCGCGCCAGCCCGGGTCGTCGATCAAGCCGTTGACCTACGCCCATGCTTTCGAGCAGGGTTGGACACCCGGCACGCTGATCTGGGACGTGCCCAGCGAGTTTCCCCCGTCGGGCAATCCCGACGACCCGCGCCCACCCTACGAACCGGAGAACTACGACGAGCGCTTCCACGGACCGGTGACCGTGCGCAGCGCCCTGGCTAACTCCTACAACATCCCCGCCGTCAAGACGCTGGACTTCATTGGCATCTATGACGACCCGACGACCCCGCAGGAAGAGGGCCTGGTCCCCTTCGCCCGGCGCATGGGGATCACCACCCTGGATCGGGACGACTATGGACTCTCGCTCACACTCGGCGGTGGCGATGTCAGCCTGCTCGAACTCACCTCGGCCTACTCGGTCTTCGCCAACCTTGGCAACCGCAGGCCCCCGGTCTCGATCACGCGCATCGTCGACCACGAGGGCACCCTGGCTTACGAGCACAAGCCGGCTGAACCGATGCCGGTGCTTCGTCCGGAGCTCGCCTTCCTGATCACCTCGATCCTCGCGGACAACGACGCCCGCCGACCGATGTTCGGGGGCGACTCGCTGCTGAAGCTGCCGTTCCCCGCCGCGGCGAAGACCGGCACGACCAACGACTTCCGCGACAACTGGACCCTCGGCTACACGCCGCAGATCGCCACCGGTGTGTGGGTGGGCAACGCCGACTACACACCGATGCAGAACACNACCGGCCTCTCCGGCGCNGCGCCGATCTGGAACNCCTTCATGAACGCCGCAGTACCTTACATCAGCGGCGGCGAACCCNATGGCTTCGAACGCCCCCCTGGGATCATCGAGCGCACGATCTGCGCCCTCTCGGGCGCCGAGCCGTCCGAGTGGTGCCCGGACGATCGGATCGAGGTGTTCGCCGCCGATCAGCCGCCCCTGCCGCAGGAGCAGGACCTGTGGCAGGAGCCCTGGGTCGACAGCTACACGCTGCTGCTGGCTTCCGGCGAGTGTCAGGACTTCGCCAAGCAGAAGCTGGGATTGGAAGTCGCCGACCCGTGGGCGCGCAAGTGGCTCACCGAAGAGGACGCCGGCAAGGATTGGGGAGAGGAGCACGGCTTCGAGGACAAGCCGGTGTTCTTTGTTCCGGATGAGAGCTGCACGTCCGACAGCCCGCGGCCGTTCATCGATATCCTTTCCCCGATCGAAGGAGCGGTGGTCAACAGCGGCCCGCTGCAGATCGTGGCCCGGATCGGCGCCACCGGACGGTTTCGCGACTGGGTGCTCGAGGTCGGCGAGGGCTACGAACCCAAGTCGTGGCCGGATCTGGCACGAGACGAGCAGCAACATGAGCAACCCGACGTGCTCTATACCTGGGACATGGCGGGCGTCAAGAATGGGCCGGTCACGTTGCGGCTCTCGGCTCGCAGCCAGGATGGGGGCTCAGCCGAGCGGCGGATACATGTGTTCCTGAACCTCCCCGAGCCAACCCCTACTCCCATGCCGACCCCGACGGCCGTTCCTCCACCCACAGCAACCACAGCTGCCACGACGACAGCAACGCCCACAGCGACGGAGACCCCAACGCCCTGACCTGCGCCAGAGACCTCCCGACTCCCCTCCGGAGGCTTCGTCCAGCGCTGCGCATCCAGCTGCGAGCCCTCGCACCGGATCACGGGCAGGTTTGCGCACCCCACTGCCTGGCCTCCCGCGGGCATCTGGCGGTCCCCGCCCGGCTCTGACAGAAGAGACCCTCATGGCTCATCGGTCACCGATGAAGGTCAGCTTGAAGGGATGCCGCGCCTTACGCGCCGCGAGCTGAGCCGCGCCTCAGCTTCGGTCAACGTTGTGGAGTGGGCTCCGCCACGCTACGGCGCTTCAGGTATCCGGAGAGCACCCGGCGTCGGCCAACTTCCCCACGCTTGCGGGGCGCGGCCCCCGACGGAGCCGACGGCAGTCTGACAGAACGGGTATCGCGGGGAGTGGGCTGAGCCGGCCGAAGCTGGGACCGGGCACCGCCTACAACAGCGGCAGTTGCGGATCCTGTTCGCCGAGCGGGTCGAGAGCCAGCCGCTCGGGCAGGCTCTCACGGCGCAGTGTCGACTCCTGCGCCAACCGCCGCACATGGCGGAACTTGAGCACGCGCGTGGCGTCTTCGACGGCGTAGTGCAACCGAAGGTCGCGGCGCGCCTTCTCCGCCAGCAGCGCGGCACGTCCACCGGGGATGACGAAGGTGAGCAGCTCGCCCGAAGCCAGCACCGCACTCGGCGGGCTGGTCTCGCACACCTGGAAGCTGTATGCCGGCCGTTCCGGCGCATCGGGGTTGCTCCACTCGATGCCGAGTGCCTCTTCCTGCAAGGTCAGGTAGCCCAGGCGTACACCGAGTTCAAGCAGCAGGCGGCGGATTTCGGCGCAGTCCCTGGAGCGCGGCTCCGGCCTGTCCTCCGGGCGCAGGCTCCAGCGTCCGCTGGCTTCGTCCGCCTGTGCGTACGAACGCAGGCAAGCCAACACCCAGCGGCGATCCGGCGTCCGCAGCCCGGTCAGCCGCGCGCACACCATGGCATCCACTTCGGCGGCGGTCAGCGGCCGCTCCTGGCGCAGCGTACCCAGCACGAGCGCCTCGACCTGGTCGGACAGCGACTCGGACCGCGCGGCCGGCTCGGTCAGCCAGTACGATCCGCTCTCCGGCTCGCTCCCGGTGCTCAGGTGAGTGAAGGTGCGCCGGTCGGCCAGCGCCCGCTCCACCGACTGGTAGACAACCGAGGTGACGGGCGCCTCGTCGCTTTCTGGCAGGCTGCCCAGCAGCCGGTCGCCGGCAAGCCCAAGAACGGCGGCTGCATGCATGAAGAAGAACGAGGCCGGCTCGCCGCGGGTCTGCAGGTGGGATCCCATCTCGCGCGCCAGCCGCGCCGGCAGTTCTCTTGGCAGCAGAGGTTTGGCTTCGGCTGCATCCGCCGTCCAGCGCAAGCAGGCCTCCGCTTCAGCAATGCGCAGCGCCCGACCGGTNAGTTGGAAACCGTCGGCATCCATCGCGGCCAGGACGGCGGCGAGGTAGCCAGGTTCGCACTCGGGNACCAACCCCAGCACCGGCGTGCCGGGGGGTACCGCCGCAGCGAGCCCGTTCAGCGCACCGCGCAGGGCAGACTGGTGCCATGCCCAGTCGTAGCGGCGGCGACGCAACGCTACCTTGATGGCTGCCGCCTCGCCACGCCCCCACAACCAGGCTGCCCACAGCGCCGACAGCGTCCAGTAGGCCTGATTGGGGCGCGGCGGCACACTCAACACCAGGTCCGGCGGCGCAGCGTTCAGCTCGCGGAACAGTGACCGCGCCGGGCCGGCAAACAGGGCGATCGCCCCTGGCGCCGGCGGGTTGCGTGGATCCCAGGCCATGACCTGCAGCCCGGGATCGGGTAGGTCCCATTCCTCCACAGCCAGCTCAAGGGAGCGCCACAGGTTGATTTCGCGGTAGCGCGGCGAGGCGACCAGCTGACGCGGCCGGAGGCGTCCCTCCGGCATCCCCCAAAGCGAATTCCCGGCGTCCATCACCGACAGCAGCAGCGCCCT
>Ga0031656_10000706_pt1 | contig 11977 bp, 8 predicted proteins | sample FrelakmetDIP11DI_FD_55080 | JGI IMG/M metagenome (GOLD analysis project Ga0031656, IMG submission 55080) | Freshwater lake sediment microbial communities from the University of Notre Dame, USA, for methane emissions studies - DIP11 DI | ecosystem: Environmental > Aquatic > Freshwater > Lake >... | reverse complement strand
CCTATGATGTTCTGATTTCACCGAATGAGACTCTGCTGGACGTGCTGAGAGAAAAACTGGGCCTCATGGGTACAAAAAAGGGATGCGATCTTGGCGCCTGCGGAGCCTGCACGGTGCTTGTGGACGGGGAAGCACACCTCTCATGCCTCATGCTCGCTGCAGATGCCGCCGGCAGGGTGATCGTCACCATCGAGGGCCTAGCACAGGGGGGTGAACTTCATCCTCTGCAAAGGGCTTTTGTTGAGAAGGGGGCACTTCAGTGCGGCTTCTGCACTCCAGGTATGATCTTGATGGCCAAGGCTGCCCTGGATGAGGAAGCAAAGCCGACAGAGGCAAGCATCAAGAAAAAAATGGCAGGTAATCTATGCCGCTGCACAGGGTACAAGAAGATCATTGAAGCGGTCTCAAGTGTTGCCGCTCTGAGCGGAAAGGAGGGATGAAATGGGGAAAGAATGGTCAGTGGTGGGCGTTAGACTGCCCATGCTGGATGCAGGAGCCAAAGTCAAGGGAACCGCTCAGTTCACGGATGATCTCGTTCTCCCGGGCATGCTTCACGGAAGGATTCTGCGAAGCCCGTTGCCCCATGCGAAAATCCTCCACATCGACACATCAAAGGCAGAGAAGTTGACGGGTGTAAAAGGCGTCATTACCGGCAAGGATATACCCGACCGGAAGTTCGGTATCGTGCCCAAGGCCAAAGACGAATATGCGCTGGCAAAACAGAAGGTGCGTTATGTGGGGGATGCCGTGGCGGCGGTTTGCGCCGTGGATCCTGAAACCGCCGAGGAAGCCCTTGAATTGATTCGAGTCGAATATGAGGAACTGCCGGCGGTGTTTGATCCCCTTGAAGCGATGAAGGAAGGGGCTCCTCTGGTTCACGAGGATGTGCCGAACAATGTTTCTATCTCCATCCGGAAGGAATTCGGGGAGGGGGAGAAAGCTTTTGAGAAATGCGATTTTGTTTTTGAAGACACCTTCTACTCTCAGGCAGTCAATCATGCGCCCCTCGAGCCTCATGCGGCGGTCGCGCAATTCGATCCCCTGAGGGGAGAGATCGTGATCTGGTCTTCCACCCAGATTCCTTTCTTTTTGCGACGCAACCTGGCCACCACCCTTCTCGTGCCGGAGAGCAAGATTCGGGTCATCAAACCAAAAGTGGGGGGAGGCTTTGGCGGGAAGATCGACATGTTCGCAAAAGATTTCTGCGCATGCTGGTTTGCCATGAAGCTCGGCCGGCCGGTCAAGTTCGTTTACGAAAGGGAGGAGGTCTTCATTGCAACGCGGCAAAGGCATCCTATGTACGTGACCGTGAAGACTGGAATGAAGAAAGACGGCACCATTCATGCTCAGCGATTTTGGGCCTATGCGGATGGCGGAGCTTACAACAGCACGGCACCGCTGATGATCACTCTGTCATGCTATTTTCTCATGGTGCCCTATCGTGTCCCCAATCTCATCTACGAGGGCCACCATGTCTATACGAACAAGCCCGTGGGAGGAGCCATGAGAGGCCACGGAATTCCACAGGCCCGGTTTGCCGTTGAGCGCCAACTGGACAAGATCGCAGTCCGCATGGGCATAGACCCGGCCGAACTGCGGATAAAGAACAGCATCCATGCCGGCGAGGACCACCCAGGGGGGTTCATTATCAACACCTGCGGTTTTGCCGAGAGCGTCAAGAAGGCGGCGGAAGCCATAGGATGGAAAGAAAAGAGAGGCAAACTGCCCTTTGGACGCGGGGTGGGCATGGGCGGAGCATCTTTCCCGAGCGGAGTGAGCAACATGAGCCATCTGGCTTCCGGCGCCGTGGTTCAGCTCGGTCAGGATGGGGCTGTGACGGTTCTCACGGGCGCAGCAGATATCGGCCAAGGGGCTGAAACCGTCATTGCCCAGATTGTCGCGGAGGAACTCGGGGTTCCTCTTGAAGACATCAGGGTAACGGCGGCAGACACGGGCATCACCCCGCTGGACCCAGGGACCTTCGGGAGCGGCGTCACAGTGAGAGCGGGCAATGCCGCAAAGCTGGCCGCCATCTCTCTCAGGAACAAACTGTTCGAGTTTGTGGCTCAGAAACTGGAGGCCAATTCTGCAGACCTTGTCGCAAAGGGCAGGAAAATCTATGTCAAAGGTTCTCCCGATCGGGGGTTGACCCTGCTAGACGCTGTAAAGGCATACCGTTATGCGGACTTGCCCATGCCCATCATCGGGAGAGGTTCCTGGATGGCGCCTGCCCAAGAGCCCACGACCCTGCTCAAAGGGGATGGGAATTTTGCGCCCAATTACTCCTTCATGACCCAGGCGGCCGAGGTGGAGGTTGATACGCAGACGGGCAAGGTTAAAGTCGTGAAGATGGTGACGGCCCACGATTGCGGAACCCCCATTAATCCTCTTCTGGTGGAAGGCCAACTGGAGGGCTCCATCATCGGAGGCATGGGGCAGGCCCTGTATGAAAACGTCATTGTGGAAAACGGGCAGGTGATGAATCCCTCCTTCCTCGACTACGGGTTTCCCACGGCGATGGAGATGCCCGAGATGGAAGGGATCCAGGTCATTACGGATGACCCACTCGGGCCTTTTGGAGCCAAGGAGTCCGGAGAGGGGACGCAGCTTGCCCCTGCTCCTGCGATTGTTAACGCCATCTATGATGCGATTGGCATCGACTTCAACGAGCTTCCCGTGACGCCTGAGCACATCCTCAAGGCGCTCCGAAACAAACATGGTAAAACGGGGAGCCGGGAAAAGGCCTAGAAGGCACCGGACCATCGAGCATAAGACCGTAAAGCCGTGCGGGAGATGATTCATGACACACAGGGCCATTTGTCTGGCACTCAGAAGGTCTCTGGACGCGGCATTTCGAGGCGAGGCCTTTGAAGGGCCGGAGATCCTGGGCTCTTGGGGTTTAGAATTTGTCACTGCATTAAGAGAAGGTTATCCCAAATACCGCCCTCTGAGAGATGCCCTTTGGCATATCGCAGGCAACATACTTGATGACCTGGCATGCCGTTTCGACGGGGATGATATGACGGCCCATGTCTTGCGCAACCCCTATGCTTTTCTGAGAACGGTCATCCTGATTGCTCGTCAGCGCGGTTTGAAGACGCCCGGACCTTCTGGACTGCCCTCAGATCTGCACTAGTCTTTGGCTGCCCGCCAGCCACCCCTTCTCACTACCCTCTTAAATGAACCCCTCTGCATGACCTATTCTTGAACGCTGCGAATGGAAATCTGCATCCATGCTGGGGACTCCTCAAAGACGCAGGAGCAGGCGCTTTGCGGGCGGGTTTTCACTTGACTTCACTGTCGTCTTTATATATCGATATTGATATATATCTGAATTGATATAATTTTTTGCCGGTCCTGTGGAAATGAATCCTCCCAAAGAGATCATCTTCTTGTATCGACGACGGAGAAACTGTGATGAATGAGCAACAACTCGTGTTGAACGGCAAAACGATCTCTTTTCGCTCAGGGAAGACGATTCTTGAGGTCGCGCATGAGAACGGTGTTCACATACCCACCTTGTGCTACCTGAAAGATGCGACGCCCACCGGCGCTTGCCGGATCTGTCTGGTGGAAGTGGAGGGGGCAAGAAACCTTGCGGCAGCCTGCGCCACGCCGGCATCTCCCAACATGGTGATCAGGACCGAGAGCCCGAAAGTCATGAGGGCAAGGCGTCTGAACATCGAGCTTCTGCTGGCTTCAGGAAACCACAACTGCCTGGTCCAGGATATGGATCTCGACTCCTGGACCGACTTNCAGCTTGCGACCATGAGTAAGGAGGAACATCAAGACCTCTGCCCCGCCTATGGCGATTGCCGCTTGCAGGAGCTGGCCATTCAGTATCAGGTCAAGGGAGGCCGTTTCAAACCAACGGAAACCAGCTATCCCACCGAAAGCATCAATCCTTTCATTGTGAGGGATTTTTCCCGTTGTATCTTGTGTGGGCGGTGTGTTCAAGCCTGCAACGAAGTGGCGGTCAATCGGGCGATCAGCTACGGCTACCGGGGATCCAAGAGCAAGATCGTCGCTACGGGCGACAGGGCTTACCACGAGAGCGACTGCGTCTTCTGCGGGCAATGCGTTGAGGTTTGTCCTGTGGGGGCGCTCGTGGAAAAGAAGTCGGTGGGGCTGGCGCGAGCCAATGAATGCAAGAAAGTTCGCACCACCTGTCCCTACTGCGGAGTCGGATGCCAGATGTGGCTCCACGTGAAAGCCGGGAAGATCGTCAAGGTTACGGCAGTGGAAGATGCGGCACCGAATCGGGGAAGGCTTTGCGTCAAAGGCCGCTTCGGTTATGACTTCATCTATTCCGAAGAAAGGCTCAAGACTCCACTTATCAGGGAGAAAGGCGATTTCCGTGAGGCTTCATGGGACGAAGCCCTGGATCTTGTGGCAAACCGCTTCAGGGAGATCATTGCAACGCAGGGCCCGGACGCCATTGCCGGGGTGAGCTGTGCACGGAGCATTAATGAGGATTCCTATCAAATGCAGAAGCTCTTCCGCGCGGTGATCGGCACGAACAATATCGATCACTGCGCGCGCACCTGACACGCCCCCACGGTCGCCGGTCTGGCGGCAACTTTCGGTTCAGGGGCCATGACCAACTCCTTTGAAGAGTTCTCAAGAGCGAAAATGTTTTTTGTCATCGGTTCCAACATGATCGAAGCTCACCCTGTGGCGGCGACTTTCCTCAAGAATGCCGTAGAGAAAGGCGCCCGGTTGATCGTGATGGATCCAAGAAGGCATGCCCTCGTTGATTTTGCGTCGCTTCACGTCCCCATCCGGGTTGGAACAGACATCGCTTTTCTCAATGGCGTGATGAACGTCCTCATCAGCGAAGAGCTTTACGACAAGGCCTTCATCGGCTCTTGCTGTGTAGGGTTTGAGGATCTCAAGGCGAAGATGATGGAATACCCGCCGGAGAGAGCGGCCGAGATCGCGGGCGTGCCCGTAGAGATGGTGAAGGACGTGGCGCGGCAATTGGCCGCCACCAAACCGGCCATGGTCTGCTACACCTTGGGGATCACCGAGCACACCTGCGGAAAAAACAATGTGGTCACCATCGCTAATCTTCAGATGCTTCTGGGAAACGTGGGCCTTGAATGCGGCGGCGTCAATCCTCTGAGAGGGCAGAACAATGTGCAGGGGGCGTGCGACATGGGCGCTCTCCCCAATGTCTTTCCCGGGTACCAGAAGGTGACGGACCCTGCGCTCCGCGCGAAGTTCGAAGCGGCTTGGGGGGTTCAGAAGTTGCCTGAGAAACCCGGTCTCATGATCCCGCAGATGATGGACGGTCTTCTCAAAGGCTCCCTCAAAGCGTTCTATGTCTTTGGAGAGAACCTGGCCAACACCGAGCCGGACATCCACCATGTGGAGCGCTGCCTGCAATCCGCTGAGTTCATGGTCTGTCAGGACCTCTATCCCACGGAGACCACTCGATTCGCCCACGTCATCTTTCCCTCCGCAGGTTGGAGCGAGGACGACGGGACCTTTACCAACAGCGAGCGTCGAGTGAGCCGGGTACGAAAAGTGAGCGAACCCCCGGGCCAGGCCAAGCCCAACTGGTGGATCTTCAGGGAGCTTGCCAAACGCATGGGACAGTCGTGGCCTTCCGCGAGCGCCCAGGAAATCTGGGACAACGAGGTGACCCTGCTTGCACCGTCTCTGGCAGGGATCAAGTACAACCGGATCGAACACAACGGCCTTCAGTGGCCGTGTACGGATGAATCTCATCCCGGCACCTGCTTCCTGCACAAGGACGGAGAGTTCAGCTGCGGTCTCGGGGTTTTCGTTCCGGTGGACTGGACGCCTCCTGCAGAAGTCCCTGATCAGGAGTACCCCTTTGTGCTGAGCACCGGGCGAAGGCTCTACCACTACCACACGCGAACGCAAACAGGTCGCGTCCCGGGTTTGAATGTGCTCCTGTCCGAAGAGACGGCGGACGTCTCCCCTGCAGATGCAGTGAACCTGGGAATCAAGCACGGCGAACAGGTGAGGGTGCGGTCCCGAAGGGGAGAGGTGACGCTCAAAGCCAAGGTCACGGACCGGATACCTCCCGGCATGGTCTGGATGGCCTTTCACTTTCGGGATGCCTGTGCCAACTGGCTTACCAACCCGGCCTATGATCCGGAAACCTTGACTGCAGAATACAAAGCCTGCGCGGTCCAGATAGAAAAGCTTTGACGGGAAATATCAGAAGGCGCCTCTGCAAGAGGCCATACGACCCCTCGACTCGGGCCACGGCCTCTGGCTGCGCGGATCTAAAACTTTTGCAACGTTCGAAAGTGTTTGGGCGTCGAGAGAAGGCCACTCATAATACAAATTTTTCACAACCCGGAAGGAGGTCCTGACATGATTAAGAAAACTCTTAGAATCAATGGCGTCGACAAGGTCATTGTTGCTCGTTCCGATGATACCCTGGCCAATGTTCTGCGTGAGCAATTGGGGTTCACGGGGACCAAAGTCGGCTGCGGCGAAGGCCAGTGCGGCTCGTGCAACGTCATTATGGATCAGAAGTTGATCCGCTCCTGCGTCACCAAAATGGCGAAAGTGCCTGACGGCGCATCCGTTGTCACCATCGAGGGCATCGGCACACCAGCCAACCTTCATCCTATCCAGCTCTCCTGGATGGTGCACGGAGGATCTCAGTGCGGTTTCTGCACTCCCGGCTTCATCGTCTCGGCCAAGGCTCTGCTGGACCAAAACCCCAAACCCGACCGCGCCCAGGTGAGGGACTGGTTTCAGACGCACCGCAATGCCTGCCGTTGCACAGGTTACAAACAACTCGTTGATGCGGTGATGGATGCGGCCAAAGTGATGCGTGGTGAGATGAAGATTGGGGATTTGGCATACAAGCTCCCCAAAGACGGCCAAATCTGGGGAGGCAAGTACCCGAGGCCATCTGCCGTTGCCAAGGCCACTGGAACCCTGGACTATGGAGCCGATCTAGGCCTCAAAATGCCCCCTGAGACGCTCCGTCTTGCCTTGGTTCAGGCCAAGGTCTCCCATGCCAACATCCGCGGGATCGATACCTCCGAAGCGGAGAAGATGCCGGGTGTTTACAAGATCGTCACCCACAAGGACGTGAAGGGAAAGAACCGGATTACGGGGCTCATCACCTTCCCCGGCAACAAGGGGGACGGCTGGGATCGTCCGATTCTGTGCGATACCAAAGTGTTTCAGTTCGGCGACGCCATCGCGATCGTTTGCGCCGACACGGAAGAGAACGCAAGGGCTGCGGCTGAAAAGGTCAAAGTCGACCTGGAAGCGCTCCCAGCATACATGAGCGCCCCGGAAGCCATGGCTGGGGATGCCATGGAGATCCATCCGGGAACGCCGAACGTCTATTTCGAACTCCCCATCGTGAAGGGCAAGGACACCAAGCCCCTCATGAACTCGGCGGCCCACGTGGTGGAAGGGGAGTATTATTTGCAGCGCCAGCCCCACCTCACCATGGAACCGGACGTGGGGCTTGCCTATTTTGATGATGATGGACGATTGACGATCCACTCCAAGAGCATTGCCCTCTATCTTCACCACGCCATGATTGCTCCAGGACTCGGCATCGAACCGGAGAAGCTACGACTGGTCCAGAACCCTGCAGGCGGCACCTTCGGGTACAAGTTCAGTCCTACCATGGAAGCCCTGCTGGGGGTTGCCTGCATGGCCACGGGTCGGCCCGTGTTCCTGAGGTACAATTACTACCAGCACATCACCTACACCGGCAAGCGCTCGCCCTTCTGGATGAAGATCAAGTACGGAGCCGACAAGCACGGCAAGATCATGGCCATGGAGACCGACTGGAGTGTGGACCATGGGCCGTACTCGGAGTTCGGCGACCTGCTCACTCTGCGCGGGGCACAGTTCATAGGCGCCGGCTACGGCATTCCCAACATCCGGGGCAAGGGGCGCACCGTTTGCACCAACCATGCCTGGGGTTCGGCCTTCCGCGCCTACGGTTCCCCGCAAAGCTTCTTGGCCTCCGAAAGTATGATGGATGAGCTCGCCGCGAAAATGGGGGTAGATCCTCTGGAACTGCGGGCCGGAAATGTTTACCGCCCAGGCGATACAACGCCGACCGGCCAGGCGCCCGAGGTCTACAGCTTCCCTGAGATGATCGATAAGCTGAGGCCCCTCTACAAGGCTGCGAAGGAGAAAGCCCGCAAGGAATCCACCCCTGAAATCAAAAAGGGTGTGGGCATCTGCCTCGGCATTTACGGTTGCGGTCTTGACGGCGCTGATTCTTCGGAGGTCTGGGTGGATCTGACGAAGGATGGAGTGACCTTGGCCTCCACCTGGGAAGACCACGGCCAGGGCGCGGACGCGGGTGCTCTAGGGACCGCGCACAAAGCATTGAGCCCCATGGGAATCACGCCGGATAAGATCAAGCTGGTGATGAACGACACGGCCATGGCTCCCAACAGCGGCCCATCGGGCGGCAGCCGCCAGCAGGTCATGACCGGCAATGCCATCAAGAACGGGTGTGATCTGCTGCTCGCGGCGATGCGCAAGCCGAATGGGTCTTACCGAACCTATGACGAGATGGTGGCCGAAAAGATCCCGTTGCGTTATTCGGGAAAGTGGACCGCCTCCATGAACACCAACTGTGATCTCCAGACGTCTCAGGGATCTCCCTTTGCCGTATACATGTATGGCCTTTTCATGGCCGAAGTGGCTGTAAACACCAAGACCGGGAAAACCGCGGTCGAAGGATACACGGTGATCGCAGATATAGGGAAGATCAACAACAAGCTGGTTGTGGACGGGCAGATTTACGGCGGCGTTGCCCAGGGCATCGGACTGGCCCTGTCAGAGGATTTCGAAAAACTCGACAAGCACACCTCCCTGCTTGCCTGCGGCATCCCCTATCCCAAGGACATCCCGGACAAGTTTGACATTCACTATGTGGAAACGCCCAGGGAACATGGGCCGTTCGGCGCTGCCGGAGTAGGGGAACTGCCCCTGACCTCGTCTCACGTGGCGGTCATCAACGCCATCTGCGACGCAACGGGCGTCCGGATTCGCCATTTGCCGGCGCTCCCGGAGAAAGTCCTGGCCGGTCTCAAGGCCCTGAAGTAGCACTCATGGTTTTTGCCTTGCAGCGCCGGCTACCACGACGGTAACGTTGAAGCCGACACTGAAGAAAGAACAGAGGCGAACTGAAGGGCCTTGGTCCCCAGTTCGCCTCTGTTGCATGCTCATTTCCTGAAAGCCATGGACCAACGAGAATTGAGAGAACTGGAAANCCGGTGCATCCAGGAATACCCTCCGGAATGCACCGCCGCATGTCCGCTCCATATGGACGCCAGGGCCTTTGTCGGCTGGATGATGCGAGATCGGTGGGAAGAGGCTTGGAAAGTGCTTCACAAGACCATGCCCTTCCCGAGCATTCTCGGACGGATTTGCGATGCTCCCTGCGAGAAGAAATGCCTCCGCGGCAAGGTCGGAGATCCTATTCAGATCGGCGCCCTCGAACAGGCCTGCGTCACGTCAACGGAGCAGGAACAACGAATTCAGTCTCTTCCTAGACGGGAAAAGAAAGTAGCTGTTCTGGGAAGCGGGTTGAGCAGTTTGACAGCAGCCCATGATCTGGCTCGCAAGGGATATCCGGTAACCTTGTTAGAACCCACCGAGCAAATCGGGGGTCGGCTCCTGGAAATAGACGAAGCCCGATTGCCTCGCCAAGTGCTGGACGGCGAGATCACCCGTCTCCAGAAACTGGGTGTGGTCTTCCGGTTGAAAGCCGATCCCGGCTGTTTTGAAACGAGTAAGGGACTCTTCCAGGAATACGATGCCGTTTACTTAGGTCTGGACGGAAGCGTTGCTCCCGATGGGTTGGCCACAAATCAGCAAGGCGGCGTAGCGGGCATTGAGCCTCTCACACAGACCACCATCCGGGAAGGACTCTTCGCCGGAGGGTCCCCTTGGTCCGACGGGACCTCGTCTCCTGTTTGGGAAGCGGCCGAAGGCCGGTGGGCGGCCACCACCATGGATCGCTTCCTTCAAAAGGTTTCCCTTACTGCGGGGCGAGAAAAGGATGGGCCCCACCCGACCCGGTTGTACACCAGCCTGGAAGGGGTTTCACCCCTTCCTACAGTGCCCAGAAGAGGATCGGAATACACCCCGCAGGAAGCCCTGGATGAAGCCAAACGCTGTCTTCAGTGTGAATGCCTGGAGTGCGTCAAGGTGTGCGCTTATCTGGAGGGTTTCGGCGCCTACCCTAAGAAGTACGCGCGGGAGATTTACAACAACGAATCCATCGTCATGGGCACGAGGCAGGCCAACAAACTCGTCAACTCCTGCAGCCTTTGCGGTCTTTGCGAGGAGGTCTGCCCCGAAGACTTTGCCATGCAGGATCTGCCTCGAAGCGCGGAAAAGCATGGTCCACCGCGGAAAGATGCCGCCCTCGGCCCACGAATTCACACTCCTGGACATGGAGTTTTCCCGGAGCGACCGTTTTGCGCTCGCCCGACACCAACCGGGTCACACGGCCAGCGCCCATGTTTTTTTCCCTGGCTGCCAGCTTTGCGCTTCAGCGCCCGGCCAGGTTCGCCGGGTCTATGATCATCTGTGCCGGTCTTTTGCGGACGGCACTGGGTTGATCCTTGGCTGCTGCGGCGCGCCAGCTTGGTGGGCCGGTGAGGAGGCGAGTTTTCAAAAAGAGGTTGATGCTTTTCGGAACAAATGGGTCAGTCTAGGTCAACCCAAGGTTATCCTGGCCTGCTCCACCTGCTACAAAATGTTCAAAGAAAACCTTGCGGAGATCCCGATCCTCTCCTTGTGGAAGACCCTGGAGCAAATCGGTTTGCCGCAAACCGAAGGACATCCCGCCGTACCGCCGCTGGCGGTTCATGATCCTTGCACGACCCGCCGTGAACCGGAAATGCAGCAATCCATCCGAAAACTGATCGGGCTGCTGAATCGACCGGTTGAAGAACTGCGACTCAGCCGGGAAAAAACAGAGTGCTGCGGCTTCGGGGGGCTCATGCAGGATGCAAACCCTGCACTGGCCAGGGAAGTGGTTGCTAGGAGAGCAAAGGAGAGCGAACTGGACTATGTCACCTACTGTGCTGTGTGCCGCGACAACCTGGCCGCGGCCGGAAAACGAACTTTGCACCTCCTGGATCTGATTTTTCCCGACTCTGCGGACAAAGATCCTGCATCGCGGAAACGTCCGGGCTGGTCGCAGAGGCAGGAGAACAGGGCCAGGCTCAAAGCCGAGCTGCTCAATGACCTCTGGGGCGAGGAAGGTGCGAAAATGGAAGACCATCGGGAAATTTTGCTCCACATGGCGCCTGAGGTTCAAGCTCTCCTGGAACAGAGAAGAATATTGGTCGAGGATCTGCAGAAGGTCATTCACCACGCCGAGACGACGGGCGCCAAGCTCGTTCACCCGAAAACCGGGCATTTCAAGGCTTCTTTTAAACCCTACAAAGTAACCTTCTGGGTCGAATACTCTCCATCGGATGACGGTTACATTGTCCACAATGCTTACACCCACCGCATGGAAGTGCCTGGAGGGACCCCTTCATGAAAAGCCCACACGCGCGGCCCGAAGACCTGGAGTGGAAGTGCGGAAGATGCAACCAGGAGCTTGTGGTGGGGCAGGTCAGCGTCGAATACCTGGGCAATCGATTCACCACGGAACTCGCCAAGTGCCCGAGCTGCGGATTTGTCTTCGTTTCCGAGGAACTGGCCCTCGGGAAGATGGCTGAGGTGGAGCAGATCCTTGAAGACAAATAGGTGTCGTTGTGGAACCCTTGAATTTTTATGAGTCCGCGGAGATGCGGGCCGTGACCGGGCCGACCATCCGGCCGGGAGGCTTGACCTTGACAGAGCGGGCTTTGGCCCTCTGCGGTCTCCCTGAGGGAGCAAGGGTGCTCGATGTAGGATGCGGCGTTGGAGCGACCGTTGAATACCTCCGTCACCAACACCACTATGTCGCCGTCGGGCTCGACGTGTCTTCCCTCCTCCTCAA
>Ga0031656_10000704_pt1 | contig 11984 bp, 9 predicted proteins | sample FrelakmetDIP11DI_FD_55080 | JGI IMG/M metagenome (GOLD analysis project Ga0031656, IMG submission 55080) | Freshwater lake sediment microbial communities from the University of Notre Dame, USA, for methane emissions studies - DIP11 DI | ecosystem: Environmental > Aquatic > Freshwater > Lake >... | reverse complement strand
GGGCTTTGTGCCCAGGACAGGATTCGAACCTGCACACCCGTTAAGGCTCTACCACCTCAAAGTAGCGTGTCTACCAATTTCACCACCTGGGCTTTTTAGGGTGGGCAAAGTTAGGGGAAAATCAATAATTCACCATGGAAAATGCATCAAAGGAAACAAACCTTGCCCTGTTCANAACTTGAAGCGATCTGGAATTTGAATTGCAGGAAGTCTTTGTTAAAACATAATTAGTTTTCATTTTTTAGGACTATTCTGAAAGTAGTCCCTTTTCCAATCTCTGATTGCCTGACGAATAACTCACCGCCATGATTCTGTTCGATAATTCTTTTTGATAGTGTAAGTCCTAATCCCCAACCTCTTTTTTTGGTCGTAAAGCCGGCATTGAAAACCTTTCCGAGGTTAGCAGCAGAGATTCCCTTCCCACTATCTTTAATATCAATTATCACCTGGTTACCTACAGATNTGAGCTGAACGGCGATATTCCCTTTACCTTCCATCGAATCAAGAGCATTTTTCAGAATATTTTCAATTACCCATTCAAAAAGAGTCGGAGATATTAGTACCGGTATATTTTCCATTCCGCCTTCATCTATTACGAACTGTATTTTACTCGGTGCACGCTTTTTAACATAGTCAACAACCTGGTTAATGGTCTGCACCAGGTTTTGTTTTTCCAATTGTGGTTTGCTCCCTATTTTACTAAATCTGTCAGAAACAAGTTTTAACCTGCTCACATCTTTTTCCATTTCCAAAAGTAAGGACCTGTCATCAGGGTTCTCTTTCATCATTTCCACCCATCCTTCAAGTGCCGAAAGTGGCGTACCAAGCTGGTGCGCCGTTTCTTTTGCCAGTCCGGCCCAAATTTGGTTTTGTGATGAACGATTCCTGGCGGCTAAAGCCAGCAGGGTAACAAGTATAAAAAGGGCTACGATGAATAATTGAATCATAGGATAATACCTGACCTGTTTCAGCAATAAAGATTCCCCATAATAGTAGCGGTTGAATTGGGATGATTCATTATTCAGGTAAGTTACAATTGGGTTNTTGCTTTTTTTAAATTCCAGCAGCTTTTTGGTGAGGTACCCGTTACTATTTATTACCCTGTTTGAGTCCAGGTTATGATAATTTGTAATACTGTCAGTTTCATTTGTTTCGATTACCGGTATTTCAGTTTGACCCGCCATAATTATAGTGGCAAATAATATATCCTGCTCCGGCGTGGCTTTGGCGATAAATTGCTGCGCCTCTGCCCAAGCCTCAACTTTATGCCTTTCCTCCAGGGCAATTTTACCTGCCAGAAAGCGGGAGTAAAAAATGGTGGCAAATACAATAGCTACCGCAATGATTGCCAAAAGGCTTCGCCAATTCATCCATTGCTGAAACATGAGGATATCTTTTTTATAATAATTTCGCGTCCGCCTGAGCGCTTTAGTTCACCAAAGTCAATCTTAATGAGCCGCATNTCATGATAAAGGTGTTGCATTTCTTATTTAAAGCCTAAAATCATCCGATTCATGATAAAATTATAAAAGGAATGTATCCAAACTCTATTTTTGACAAATAAACACGAGCTATTGACTGAATTACCTTCTGTTGCTATTGTATTGCTTAACTGGAATGGAAAAAAATTCCTGGAGATGTTTCTACCTACACTTAAGCGAACAAGCTACCCTAATCACAGCATCATTATTGCGGATAATGGTTCAACTGATGACTCTTTAGATTACCTGAAATTCAATCACCCTGAAATTCGTGTATTGCCCAACCCATTTAATGAAGGTTTCGCAAAGGGTTATAATACAGCACTTAAAGAGGTGTCAGCAGACATTTATGTNTTNTTGAATTCTGATGTAGAGGTCACACCGGGCTGGATAGATCCAATTATTTCCCTTTTCCAAAACAATCCAAAGATTGCTGCCTGTCAACCAAAAATCCTTAACTGGGCTGATCATTGCAGTTTTGAATATGCTGGCGGGGCCGGAGGCTGGCTTGATCGGTATGGTTATCCTTTTTGCCGTGGGAGAATTTTTGGATTTTGTGAAGAAGATAAAGGGCAATATGATGTTGCTGAGGAAATTTTTTGGGCAACAGGAGCTGCTATGTTCATTCGTGCCCCTTTATTTCACGAAATGGGTGGATTCGACCCATATTTCTTTGCCCACCAGGAAGAAATTGACCTCTGCTGGAGATTACAACATGCAGGTTATAAAATATTTTCCTGTCCGCAGTCAGTTGTATACCATGTTGGTGGCGGTACTCTGCCGCAAGGAAGTGCAAAAAAGATCTACCTTAATTTTCGCAATAACCTGATCATGCTATTCAAAAACATGGGAACCTTCGAAAAGATATGGAAAATACCTTACCGGCTGGGTTTGGATGCCCTAAGTGCCTGGAAAAACCTTATACTTGGCGAAACCACCTACTTCAAGGCCGTCTTTGAAGCTCATCTCGCTTTTTTCTCCTGGCTTTTTTTTCATAGGCGAAAAAGCCTCTTTCCGGCAAAAAAAACAAGAAAACTATCGGGACTTTACCCCGGCAATATAGTTTGGATGCATTTTTTCAGGGGAATTAAAACCTTCAGCGAAATTATTCTGGCGAAAAAATGATTATTTAACGCCAAACCTTATTTTTGCATGGCAACAGAAATAATATGCAGCACGAACATTTGGAAAATCCGGAAAAAACAGATTTTAGCCGCAACTGGGTCTCTTCTTCACGATTCTTATTCCATGTACAGTTATTTACTTTCACCGCTTTTGTGCTGGGTGGATGTTATGGCCTGTACAGTTTGCGCTATAAGGGAAAACCTAAAGTTGAGGTTCCCGAAAGCACACAATACACTCCTAAATACAAATAAGTTTAAAAATTTTTGTGGTTCAACGGTAAATGTTATTTTTGCCGTCCGAATTTCTGACAATGGTTCGAACCAATCAAAAATTCGACAGTTCTTTAAAAATCCCGCCAACTCTTAATTTTCGGCGGACAATTGCGGAAGTAGCTCAGCTGGTAGAGCATCACCTTGCCAAGGTGAGGGTCGCGGGTTCGAATCTCGTCTTCCGCTCATAAAAATCCATCCTGCAGGTGCTGGATGGATTTTTTTTAGTTCTTTTTTTCGATTTTCGACTTTCTACTTTCGATTTTCGATTTTCCTTCGCCCTGGTGGTGGAATTGGTAGACACGCAGGACTTAAAATCCTGTACGCCGAAAAAGCGTGTGCGGGTTCAAGTCCCGCCCGGGGCACAACTTAGAAGTGGAAAATTGAAAGTGGAAAGTGGAAAATGTCAAAGACAACTTCAATAATCTGAAATGGTATTTGCGGGATTCAGCTCCCTCCCTGGAGTAAATCAAAGATGGGTTANATTCNTATCATCCTTCTTTAATTTTATATGAGTCCAAAAGAAATAATACTGATTTGGGTCGAGCTGTTTAACCGCTCAGATTCTATCGGGCTAGGTGAATTATATACTGAGGATTGCATAAATCATCAAACGCCAAATGGTATCGTCCAGGGTAAAGATTCCATTATAAGGATGTTCAAAAGCGAATTTGAAAAATTTAGAATGGTTTGTTTGATAGAAAATATTTTTGAGGAAGGGAATGTGGGAATACTTGAATGGAAGGATCCAAAAGGCTTAAGGGGCTGTGGCTTTTTTTGGATTGAAAAGGATAAAATTTATTATCAGAGAGGCTATTGGGATAAACTCTCGTTCATGAAAGAACAGAATTTATTGGATTAAAAAGCCTACTTCCAAAAATTGCAGAAAGTTTGATTTTTACATTTACTGCTTGTTTATATACTCAATCATCGAATTATAGCTGCTCCATTAGAAATTTATGGGATCATATGAAAGTGAAATACTGAATGTCGATGATTGAAAATATTAAAGACAGCCTGACTGAAACCCGTTGACTACTTTTTCTCACGAATTATGCTAATTCCAAATTANGCTTTACCCCTTTCTTTCTGAAAAAAGGTTCCTTGTAAACAAATGGCAAAAATGATTACGGCAATGGCTCCGATGGCATTGAGCCAGAGCCAGGCAAGGTCGGTTTTTATGTACATGGAGATCACAACAACTTCACCGGCCAAAGCAGCCCAGAAAATGGCATTTCCGCCAACCTTTTTCAGATAAAAGGCAACCAGGAATATTCCCAGGATCACTCCATAAAACCAGGAACCCAGTACATTTACCGCCTCAATTAGGCTACCCATTCCCGTTACCAGCTCTGCCACAACTATACAAAATATTCCCCATCCAAGTGTATACAATCGGGAAGTTTTGTATTCCTGTTCATCCGATTGATTTTTGATAAAAAATTTCTTATGGAAATCAACCATGGTTGCAGATGCCAGGGAATTGAGCGCCGCCGCAATACTCCCCCATGCGGCCAGAAAGATAACTGCAATCAACAACCCAACCAATCCGGCAGGCAGGTAATCCATAACAAATCGAAGGAAAATATAATTGGTATCATTTGCTTCTCCTTTTACATTGGATGATTTAATGATTTTCTTAACCTGCGACCTTAATTGTTCTTCATCTTTTTGTAAACCCCGCATTTCTGTAAGTACCTTTTCCGTTGCTTCATCTGAATGTGTTGATAATAGATCGGGAAGCTTTGCCACTGCCTGCTTTTTCTTTTCAAGGACAACTGCGTGTTGATTTTCAATGGCGGATAACGAATCCCGATAGGATGTCTGTCTTACCTCTTCAATAGGTACCTTATTAAAAAATAATGGAGATGGATTAAATTGATAAAAAACAAAAACCAATGCCCCTATGAGCAGAATAAAAAACTGCATGGGTACTTTTACCAGTCCATTCATCAGTAAACCCATCCGACTTTCCCGGATAGACTTAGCCGTTAGATACCTTCCAACCTGGCTCTGGTCTGTGCCGAAATAAGAAAGCGCAAGGAAAAAACCACCTATTACGCCACTGAATATATTGTACCTGTCTGTCCAGTCAAATCCTTGTGTTGTTTGACCTGTAGTGATCACATTGAGCCTACCCATTTTCCCACTGATACTGAGTGCATCCGCAAATCCAATACCCTCAGGCAACAGTTTCACCACCGTATATCCGGCAAGAAACATACCCGTAAATACTATACCCAATTGAAGCTGCTGGGTATATGCCACCGCTTTTGCGCCACCGCTCACAGTGTATATGATAAGCAGGCCACCCATAATAATATTGGTGATATATATATTCCATCCCAGTATAGAAGATAAAATGATGGAAGGGGCATATACGCTGATTCCGGTAGATAAACCCCTGGAAAGAAGGAACAAAAAAGAAGTGAAAGTCCGGGTTTTCAGGTCAAACCTTTTTTCCAGGAATTCATAAGCCGTATAAATTTTCAGCTTATGAAAAATGGGTAAAAAAGTAATACACAACACCACCATGGCCAGCGGCAAACCAAAATAATATTGTACAAAGCGCATNCCATCTGTATAAGCCTGCCCGGGAGCAGAAAGAAAGGTTATGGCACTGGCCTGGGTACCCATGATACTGAGAAGCACGAGATACCAGGGCATCTCACGGTTACTGAGAAAATATCCATCAAGATCCCGGGTTGTACGACTCCTGAAAATACCATAAACGATGATACTTAGCAGAGTTGCCACCAATACGATCCAGTCTGGTGTACTCATGAAAAATATTTTGTAAACATTGCGAAGAACACTATCTGTGCGATCAGAAAACCAATCACCACGAAGTACCAGCTTGACCAGCTTTTAAACAGAGGTGGCTTGTCTTCATTATACATAAGTTACTTTTTTTGATCGGCTGAATACAGGATATAGGCCACAAGGATACCCAGCAGTATGCCTATGGCCAGTTTCTTAAAAACCATTGCAACAATAAGTCCAAGGGCAACACCAACAATCAGTCCAAATCCTGCACTACGCCGGGGTTTATTTTGCTGAGCCATTGACCTTTACATTTGGATTTGAGATAAGGTTTGCAAAGAAACGATAGGCGCCTGGAACTCCGGCTGGCAATTGCCTGAAAAATGCCAGGCCTGTGTAAATAAATCTACCCTTGCCATACTGGCTGACAACCAAGCTACCTTGCTGATCTTCTGCTTCGCCAGCGTCGCGCATTCCAAGAATGGCTTTTACACCTTGGGCAGGAACTTCGGCAAAATAAATACCCCGCTCTTGCACCCAGCCTTCAAAATCAGCAGAACCGATCTTATTAGGCCAGTTTAAAACCGGGTCCGAAGGTTCAAGAATCTGAATGGCGCTGTTTTCATCGGTTACCCGGTTACGTGAGATATTAAAAGGCTGGGGGCCAATCCTGGCTTTAACGGGCCCTATAAAACTGTTAGTATTATATTGCACAACAAGGTTGCCGCCCTCCGCCACATATGACATTAACACTTCATATTGAGCATTGAGCCACTCGTGAATGTTATAGGCCCTGATACCTGTTACAACTGCATCATATTGCTTGAGAGTTGAAAGCTGCATGTCATTCTCACCCAGATAAATAACCTGGTAGCCCATCTCTTCAAGGGCTTCCGGGACTTTGTCGCCGGCTCCTTTAATATACCCGATTTTCTTCCCGGCGGTCTGCAGTTGGATATTCAAAATGGAAATGCCATCAGGATAAAAATAGCGGATTGCCGGAATGTGATCGTAATTTATTTGAGCCAAAGCAAGATAATTTGCCTGGTTAAACTTCTCGTTGGTATACTCCACACTGGCTAACAGCCTGTCTTTTTCCATTCCATTCATATACTTCCCTGAAACGGGCAGGCTGTATGTTTTAGACAATCCCTTGTTAAGCCTGAAAGAAGTATCTGTGGAACTTTCAGAAGTTTTGCCANAACGGTAAACCAATCGCGCATCAGAACGGGGAATGGTGGCATAGGCTGTTGTAGTTAGCTGAAAATTTTTNGTAGCCCCCTTGCCTTTGTTTAATAGAATTACAGCTGGTGAAGTATTGACACTCACCGGAGTCACCACATAAACCGGGTTGAACAGTTCGCCCTTAACAGGATCAGTATGTTTATATAATACAGGTTTTTGAAATGTGATGGGAACACCTTCCATCTCAACCACAAAAATGGCGTTGAATGCGGGCTTGTTTTCTGGCATGCCAATGAGTTTCTGATCGGATACTTCAAAAGAACCCCGTTGCATCTCTTCGTTTAGCCAGTAAGGCTGGGATACTATTTTAGATTCCGGAACAAAGATGGTCCTACTGATATTGAGGTTTTGGTTGGCTTTAAGTTCCCGGTCGACCAATGAGTCGGCATAATCAACTCTTGATTGAATAAGACGTGCATGTATACCCGAACGATTGATAATCTGTATGGCTACTTTCAGTGAATCACCCTGTACGGCATAGGGTTGAAGTGTAGACGCTTCCATATATAAACCCCCTGCGCTCTCTATAAGGGAGGCAAGCTCCTTTAATTTAAGGTTGCGCCAATATGTCTCTTTCATTGTGGCGATATCCTGGTATAACCTAACCATCGGCACCACTGAAGCAGACGGATTGATATAGGAAAAACCATTTATTATCTCATCGATTTTCTTTGTAATTCCGGCAGCACCTTCCAGTTTATCCCAACTCGAATTTACCCCATCCAAAAGTTCCTTCACCGGAGCATCTCCCAGTACAGGAGCAAAATATTCATTTGAAGCTCCTCTTGATGAAGGAACTCCAAAACCCTGGCTCTTATGCTGGCTGCGGCTTTCGGCGGCAATTTCGCCCAGGCTCTTTCCCAAAAGCGGCAGATATCCACCCACATCAATCTTAAACTGATTTTCATTGGTTGTGTTGGCCCCGCCAAAATTAAACGTGTTCCACATAATTCTTTTTGCCTGCCAGACCTGTACTCCATATTTAAACTGCTCCGGGTAGCGGGTGGGATCGGCCGCAGCAAGGAAAGCCTCGCGGGCAAGCACAGCCGAAGCAGAATGATGTCCATGGCCAGCGCGGTTATCTTCCGGAAAGCGTGTTATGATTACATCTGGCCTGAAACTGCGTATTATCCAAACAACATCAGAAAGAATTTTTTCCTTTCCCCATATCTGCATAGCTTCTTCAGTGCTTTTGGAATATCCAAAATCATATGCCCTGGTAAAAAATTGTTCCGCACCATCCAGCCTGCGGGCTGCCAGTAGTTCCTGGGTGCGGATAAGTCCTAACTCAATACCCTGCTCATCTCCGATAAGGTTCTGCCCACCGTCTCCACGTGTAATGGAAAGATATCCCGTACGATACTTTTTTTCTTTAGACAGATAAGCAAGAAGGCGGGTATTTTCGTCATCGGGATGAGCAGCAACATATAATACTGATCCTACAACCTGTAATTTTTGAATACCCAGCATAATCTCGGAACTGTTTAATGTCCGGGGTGTTTGAGCAGAAGAAAATTGAAATAAAAACACAATTGCTGCAATGAATAAAGAACGTAAAGACATTTTTGGAAAGAATTGTTTCATGAAAATTTAGTTTGGATCATTGTCCTACCATAAAAATAGCATTGGCTAAAAGCAGTTTCCCATTTTCCCAGAAACCCCGGAAGATCGGATCATCAGCAAAATAAATAATAGTGCCCCGCCCAAAATCCTGAGTGCCCAGCACCATTCCGTCTTTCAATTTCTCTTTTGTATTGACACCCGCAAACCCCGTTACATAACTGTTCTTCTTGATAACGCCAATATTCCATCCGCCATCACGGATAAACTCATATAAATTATCATCCTGCTTTAAGGTGTAATACGATGTCGCATACCCGAAAGCAAGGGGGTGTGTATTGTCCAGTTCCACTTTATAAACAGCGCCGGGAATAGAATTACTCAAAAAATCTTTCTCCCGGTCTTCATATTTTTTCAAAACTGAATAATCAATCTTTGTGGGCTCTTTAATGGTATCCGTTTTCTTCTTTTTGATTGACCATTCCTGGTTTGATAGCTGGTTTACGGCATTCTCGAGGGCTATAAGTCTTCCACCCTGCTGCACCCAGCTTTTCAGGTCTTCCATCAAAGCTTTATCATTCAAGAAACGATAATTCCCATCCGGCAATATAAGAACGTCAAAAGATTTCCAGTTTATCTGCCCCAAATCATTTGCATTGAAAACAGAAACAGGATATTTCAATTGCTGTTCAAAAAAGTGCCAGATCTCCCCGGTAGAATTTGGACTAACGCCCTCACCAGATAGCAGTGCCACCCGGGGAGCATTGATAAACCTTACTCTGTCGCTACCGATGTCAAAGCCTTTATCCACGAAACCTGAACTGACGGGCATAATTGATTCGTGGAAGTCAGGCGACTGGATAATGCATTGAGTCAAAATAGAAAATAATTTTTCGCCTTGTGATTTATTAGCGGCCCTGGTGATGATGAGACTGCCCTTTTCAAACTTACGGCCATTGATTTCAAATGAATTTTCCGCATACCGCATTTTCACGCCTGCTTTAAGCAATTGCGATAATAGAGTTGCCGAACCAATCCCAGTCCAGGGTATCACATATGCATAGGCTGCCTTAGAATTGTCCGTTACCGCTAGTCCCGGCGTGGAAGATAATTTGGAGATCAACCCGCCGAGGGCCAGTTTATCCTTTACTGCATAGGCTTCCAGTCCCATAGCGTAAGGCAGCGACCAGGCTGTGATATCATAGGTCGCAGAATCGCTCAGTTTACTTATAGGTTCAAATAATACCTTTACCATCGCGCCACGTGGTTGCTGGGCGGGAATCACAAGGTCGTTCTGGTTTATGGTAAATGATTCTTCTTTACCGCTGAGGTANTTAAAGCCTTTAGCCGTGGTCTTTGTAGTTGTAAACCCATATTCAAGTCCATTATTGCGCAGATATTCTCCCAGTGTGCCACCCTCATTTCCCATTGAAGATTTGGTGCGAACAATATAATATTTATACTCCAGCGCATTGCCATTGATGCCATCACTGAAAAATTTCCGGAATTCCTTTACCAGCCTCGCAGCATTAAGAGAAGATACTTCAATTGTTGAAAGTCCGGTTGTATAGTGATGCTCTATTCGGTCTGCAAGTGTCAATGTGTCCCCGTCTTCAACCTGCACCGCTTTACCGCCGCGTGGCCCTCCACCCTGTTCAAAGGTCATACCGATTGCTCCATTAAAAGTTGGATAAGTATCACCATAGCTCGGATAAAAGAGATCAAACCTTTCTTTAGTAAAATAAAGCCAGCCTTTTTGGTCAAAATATTTTGCATTGCTTTTCCCAATCATTTGTTGAAATTCTCGCTGCCATGGGGTAATCACTTCATGATAGGGTTCTGCTGCTGGAGCAAAGTAATAAGGCTGATTATATCCCTGTTCATGAAAATCCACATGTACCTGGGGTAGCCATTCGTTATACAACTTCATCCGCTGCTTTGATTCAGTTTGAGTCTGCCAGGCCCAATCGCGGTTGAGGTCAAAATAATAATGATTGATTCTTCCGCCTGGCCATGGTTCGCGGTGTTCACGTGACTGGGGATTTGGATCTGGCACCAGGTTGGCTACACCATTCTGCCAATTGGCATAGCGGTCGCGGCCATCAGGATTTATGCACGGATCAATGACAACCACAGTATTTTTTAGCCAGTTGCCCGCTTGTGGAGATGCCGGATCAAGCAGTGCATGGATTGTTTTCATGGCAGCTTCACTGGATGAAGGTTCATTTCCATGCACATTATAACTAAGCCATACAAGAACGGGGGTAGATTCAGTTCCCTGAATGTTATCCTTTTTAAGACTGGCGAGCCGGAGGTTGTTTAACCTGATATTTTCCAGGTTGCGGATATTTTCTTCAGTTGAAATAAATGCAACCGTTAGGGGGCGGCCTTCATAGGTGTTCCCATAAGTGAAAAGTTTAACTTTTCCCGGCTGGGACGCTGCAACTGCTTTAAAGTATTGAACTATCTGGTAATGTGAAGTATACCTTGAACCCTGGGGATACCCCAGGAATTTCTCGGGGGATTCCAGGGTTTGCTGTGAAAAAACCGATAGCTGAAGACATAAACCCAAAAGAAGGAAAAAAGATCTCATTTATTGTCAAATTTTGGAATGTAGGCGTGAAAATAAAGAAAGAAGATGATTTTGCAGGAAATGACCATGTTGAAATGATCCTTTGTGTTATTTTTAGCGTATGAGAAAAATCTTTTGCCAGCCTTTTTTCAAACAGGCTTTGTTCCTGCTTTGCCTGGTCTCATCAGAGGTTCCGGTATGCTCACAACAAAGCTCCAGAATTGCGAGTGCTTATAATTACCCGATTCAAAAAAAATCAATCGGTGCAAAAGGTGCCGTTGTTACGGCACATCCTCTTGCGAGTAAAGCAGGGCTTGATGTACTCCGCAAGGGTGGTAATGCAATGGATGCTGCAATTGCAACTCAATTGGCGCTCGCGGTAGTATATCCCGGAGCTGGAAATATCGGTGGTGGCGGCTTCCTTGTAGCATCCCTTACCGATGGGAAAATGCTTGCAATTGATTATCGGGAAAAAGCTCCGGCCGCAGCGCACAGAGATATGTATCTTGACAGTGCAGGTAATGCCATGCCACATCTCAGCCAAAGCGGGCACCTGGCTTCCGGTGTGCCGGGCACTATTGCCGGTCTTTTTGCTTCACACAAATATGCCAAACTCCCTTTTATTGAGCTTATCCAGCCAGCTATTGAATTGGCAGAAAAAGGTTTTTCAATTACGGCGAATGAAGCATCCTCGCTCAACAGCACTACAACAGCCTTTCAGCAAAATAATACAAAGCCCAACGCATTTATACGAAACCGGCCCTGGAAAGAAGGCGACACTTTAATCCAAACTGACCTGGCCAATACCCTTAAAAGAGTAAGGGACCTGGGTATGAAAGGATTCTATGAAGGTGAAACAGCGCGTCTGATTGTTGAGGAAATGAAACGGGGAAAAGGGCTGATTACATATGAAGACCTGAAAAACTTTACTGCTAAAGAACGCGAGGCCATCAGCTTTACTTATAAAGA
>Ga0031656_10000703_pt1 | contig 11992 bp, 12 predicted proteins | sample FrelakmetDIP11DI_FD_55080 | JGI IMG/M metagenome (GOLD analysis project Ga0031656, IMG submission 55080) | Freshwater lake sediment microbial communities from the University of Notre Dame, USA, for methane emissions studies - DIP11 DI | ecosystem: Environmental > Aquatic > Freshwater > Lake >... | reverse complement strand
CATGCCCCGTAGCTTACTGCGGGGTAAGCGAGCGAATGGGGAACATAATTATTCCTTATGGATCGAAGATTCTCCGCAGTTTACCGCGGAGAGCTTCAATAGTTGTCCTGTGCCCTGTCTGGTGAGGCTTTCCTGGATATGGAGAGCACATCTTCCAGTGTTACTTCAGGATGATGGTATCTCTCGTACCGGGGAGTTTTTTTGCCGTATTGTATTGCCTCCTTCGGGCACCATTGAATACACGCAAGGCATTGTTCACAGTGATGCAGCCACACTGGTTTATCCATGTTCATTTCGATGTTTCCACAAGGGCATATCTTTTTACAGATGCCGCAGGAGTTACATTTATTATCGGCCCAAAAATTTTTGTCCAGCGTTGGGATGTGCGGGAAAGAAAGTTTATAAAACCAGGTAAACAGAATATTTTGCCACAGGGGGCCTTTCTCCACGGGATGCCGTTCCCTTTTTGTAATAATTGAGGAGATTCTCCTGATCTTTTCTGTTGCATCGTGTATCCTCCTCATACGCTTTTCTTCCGGTCCCGGCCCGCCCCACGGTATATAGTTGGAAGGCATACAAATGTCAAATCCGGCGGAAAGAAATAATCCTCTGGACTTCATGAGTATATCCATCTGCAGCAATGTCGCAGCGACCTGACCGGCGTTCACCGCCAAGGCAAAGTAGTACCTTGATGTATCTGCGGGCAGCCTGTGAATAAACTCAATGACCCTCTGCGGGATACCCCATGTGTGGACGGGAAATATGATACCGACCGCATCGCCTCTGATCTGAACGGGGTTCCCGGTGATCCATAGGAGGGGTATTATTTCTGCATTACCGAGTTCTTTTGCCGCGGTGCGGGCTGCCCAGAGGGAGTTACCCGTACCAGTGTAAAAAAAGAGATCGGTTTTCATAAGAAGCTCCTGACGAAGAAGTATCTAAAACGTTCCGCATTCTAAAAAGGTTTGGATACTGAGTCAATGATAAAGTAATATCAATCAAGTGGCTGCATTTTTAATTACTTGCGGCCGCATCATACCTGAAGCTTGATAAGAATATTTCACAAACTCTAAAAAAGTTTGAATTATGAGGCCATAGTAAACTAATATGCAAGCTCCAAACCTTCCTTTGGGTAAGGTGAACATGACGGAGGCTATTTCCCTCGCAGAATGGTTAACTTCTTCAAAAAAAAGTCCGGCAGAGCGTTATCTCTTGCACGTATGTTTTTGAAACCAAGGTACGTTCTGGTTATCACCCTTGTCTTGGCTGCCTTTTTTGTTCTGGAGAGGGTAGTTGAAAGAAAGCTTCACGAGCAATTGCCTGACGCCGTTGATTACATCCGGAAGACTTCAGGCTTACATTGCCAAGTCCAGGGTCTTACATACAGTTTCCCCACCGGTGTAAGGGCTCTCAATGTACATGTATCGGATGATAAGGGCAGGCAATGGCTTAAGGCTTCGCATATTACTGCAAATGTCAGCCTTTTTCGCTATCTCATGAAAAGGGAAATTGGGCAGCATCTTATCAGGAGTATTGATGCCCGTGATCTTGAAGTCACATTGTATCACAAGAACACGGGTGGATGGGAATTCCCCGCATTAAGGCGATCGCCCGCAACTCCTGCATCAAGCGCGGAATCCGGAGCAAGCCCCCTCGATCTGAACGTTCATAATCTTGCCGTCACCTTCCAGACGGAAAAAGGAACGACAAGTCGCTCGTACAGGAAGGTGAACGCGAGGATAGCTCTTAAGAAAGGACTCGATTCTCTCGAAATCGCGGGTGATGATGAACATCTTAATCTGATGGTTGACAGGGAATCGGGAGAGTTCGATTTCCACGCTGATTCTTTCGGACTTGCAATTCTTGCCCCCCTTCTCGGTGATGCCGTTCCTTTGAATGATATATGCATAAATGCCCGTGCGCGGGGAAGTACCGAAAAGGGCAAAGGAATGACCTTTTCCGTTTCCGGCAGCATTGACCATGTGCGGCAGAAAAAATCTTTTTTTCCGCCTCTTGAGAAAAACGTAAATATTCTTGGGTTTAATGTTACAGGAACAAAGGATGATGCCCGAATTGTCATTCAAAATGGAAAGATTACTCTCGGAGGAGAATTCATTTTTGTCAATGGCTGGTTCTCTCCTGAAGCGAATCCGGAAATAACCCTGGTTTTTTCCTTACCGGAATTTTCCCTGGGCAATGCGTTACGCGCCGTGCCAAAGTCGTTTCATCCCGATCTGACAGATTTGAAGGTTACGGGGAGGGTTGCGGGAAAGTTTTATTTCTCTATTGATATGGAAAGGCCTCGCAGCCTTGAATACCGCTTCGAGGGCACCTATGAGCCCATAAAGGTCGTCTCCCTGGGATCGAAAATAAAAGTAAATGCCCTGAAATCGCCTTTCCGCCATACCGTGCGCACGCCTGAAGGGGAAAGAATAACGTTTCTGGTAGGTGAGGATAATCCCCACTATGTTCCATTCAAGGAGATACCTCCGTCTTTGATCAGCGCGGTGATTACCGCGGAAGACGCGGGATTTTTCTCCCATAAGGGATTCAGTCAAAGGGGAATAAGGGATTCCTTTGCTGAAAATCTGGAAGCGGGGCGTATTGTGCGCGGCTCGAGCACCATTTCCATGCAGCTCGCAAAGAATCTTTTCCTGACACGGGAGAGAACGTTCAGCCGGAAATTTGAAGAAACATTTATCACTATGGCCCTGGAACAGAGCCTGTCAAAAGAACGGATTATGGAGATCTACCTCAACATCATTGAATGGGGCGACGGTATTTACGGAATCGGACAGGCCGCGCATTTTTACTTCAACAAGACGGCCCGGGAATTGAAGCCGTTGGAGTCCGCCTTTCTTGCCTCAATCATTGCCAGGCCCGGAAATAACTGGGAACCTGATCCCCTGAGCACAATCAGCGAAGGCTGGCGGAAATATATGCACGTGATACTATGCAAGATGTACGAGAGAGGCGGCGCGGGGATAGAAGACCTGCGCGAGGCGGGTGTGCCGGAAGGACGGATCAGAGAATTGATTGAGGACGAAGAACAGGATGAGAGTGCGCCTTTTTAACATGAGAGAATAATAAGGCATATTTAACTTGACAGGCAAATTTATATGTGTTACGAAAGCGCCGTTTGTAACACATGGTGTGATATGTCTGATGTTGTAAGGTTTGGCGTTTCGTTAGAAAAAAATTTGCTTGATCATTTTGATAACCTGATCAGAAGGCGGAATTATACGAACCGTTCTGAAGCCATTCGTGATTTGATACGACAGGAATTGCTGAAGAAGGAGCTGGAAGAAGACAGGGATGTCGCGGGCGCGATCACCTTCATTTATGACCACCATCTGCGGGACCTAACAAATAAAATTATTGACGTCCAGCATGACCATCAGGATATGATTCAATCCTCACAGCATATTCATCTTGATCATCACAACTGTTTAGAAATTGTGGCCGTTAAAGGAAGTTCCAGCAGGATAAGAAGACTGGCAGATATGTTGAAAGCACTAAAGGGTGTCAAGTACGGATCTTTAAGCGTATCGGGTACCGGGAATATTCAGTAGATAAGTGTATTATTTTTTTGTCGGTAAGTAGCACGAATGTGAATATAGTAACATTTTATGCGTTTACAATATTACCGGTTAATAATCAAACAAGGCTGATTTGATATGAATGAAGAGCGAGTAGGGATAGTTACTTCTTTAGCGATTCATGCCGCATTTCTTTTGTTATTCCTCACGATTCCGGCTGCGAATGTTAAATCCTATACAAAAATCTTATATATCAGTTTCGCTCAACAGGAGGCCTCACCTTCACTTATTCACAAGGAAAAGAAAAAGATAATCGGATCCAAGGAAGAAACAGTGCAAAGCATAAGTGAGCCGGAGGCAGTGGAAATTACACAATCCAATGATGAATTTATAATAAATGATAAACCTGTTACGGCTGCGGTGCAAAAGGGCGAAAATCTGTACGGCGCAAAGGCTGAAGTTTCCGGTTCGGGAAAAACCGAGAATCAAGACATCGTGGAAACGTCGTTTGGAAGTGTCGGCGCCCCTGCTTTTCTCCACCGGGAGATGCCGGTGTATCCCCTTGTGGCAAGGAGGTTCGGAAAAGAAGGGAAAGTTGTACTCAAGCTGCTCATAGACAAAAATGGAAGTTTGAAGAACATTGAAGTGATCGAACCATCCGGGTTTGGGTTCACGGAAGCTGCGGTGTCGGCAATAACAAAATCGAGCTTTACTCCTGCCCATAGGAATGGAGAAAAAATAGCCTCCAGGGCACTCCTCGCCGTGCGGTTCATTCTGCGGTAAGGGATTTGTTATTGAGCGGCACTTTCATAGAGAGTACATGCATGGAACATCTTGGGGCAATAATTGATTACGGTGTCATAGGTCTTCTCATTGTAATGAGTATTGTCGCGGTTGCTATCTCCGTGGAAAGGTTTATTACCTTCAGTAAGATCAAACCGGAACAATTCCGGGACAAAAAAACGCTGGAGCTCGAACTCACAAAAAAGATTCACCTCATCGCGACCATCGGGAGCAATGCTCCCTATATCGGTCTCCTCGGCACGGTGCTGGGGATTATGCTTACGTTTTATTCCATAGGGCATGAAGGATTCCTCGACACAGGAAAGATAATGATTGGACTTGCCCTCGCCCTGAAAGCAACCGCCGTGGGCCTGATGGTGGCCATACCGTCAGTGGTTTTATACAACCTGCTTCTTAGGAAAGTGAAAGTCATCATCATGCGCTGGGAGATAACGAATGGAAGAGAAGGAATTTGATTATATCAACGTCATTCCCCTGGTTGACGTCATGCTTGTACTTTTGGCCATTGTTCTTACGACATCGACGTTTATCGCGACGGGAATGATTTCCGTATCTCTGCCGAAGGCATCGCAGGCGCAGTCCGAAGTCCTTAAGAGACAGATCATATCCATAGACCAGCACGGTGTGATCTACTTCAACTCCGCACGGGTCGCCCTCGAAGAACTGGGCATGAAAATCAGGGATATTGACAGAAACACCCCTCTCATTGTCCGGGCGGATAAGGACGTTACAGTCCAGGTTTTTGTTGATGTTCTCGATCTCTTGAACAACCGGGGGTTTAGAAAAGTCGCCATCCAGACCGAGAAAAAGGGGTGACTTAAAAAATAGTAAATGAGTGGGGAGGCGGGGAAGCAGCCTTGGCAGGAAGATTCCCCACCTCGAAAGGGCAACACCAAATAAAACATCACCCTTCTGTTGTTTCTTATAGCAGAAAGGGGACGGCCTGTAAAGCATCAGGAGGTTAACGAATGCTGAGAAGATTTATGTTAAACGAGAGGAAGGAAAAACCCCGACTTTTTGTGAACCGGCTTTCTGTGAAAAAGAGCGTCTTGATATGTTTGTTAATGTGCATTTCCATATTATTATTCAGTGTATCAGTGGGAGCAGCGCAAGAGAAAGAAAAAAGGGGAGAGCACACGGTGATGGAAGAAATCACCGTGGTGGGAACCCCTCACAGCACTCCAGCAACACCGCTTAATACCCGTTACGGAACCCAGTACAATCTGGTGACTGAGGAACAGATTAAAGAACAGAATTCTCAAGATTTCCAGTCTACACTGCGGGATGTGCCCGGGGTTATGTACCAGAGCAAGAATCTTATGGGGAGCCAGACCAGCCATAGCCTCTATATTCGTGGTCGGGGCGCGAGCCATCCCAGTGCCGATTTTGCGGTTCAGTTTGACGGTGTTCCCCGGTATGGGGCGCTCTTCGGTCAAGTCTTGGGTGACGGCATCGCCGTCTCCACCATTGGAGGTATAGAGATTTTTAAAAGCCCGCAGCCTTCTCAATTCGGCAGCGGTTACGCGCTGGTGAACGTATTGCCCAAGTATTTGAAGGAGGAAGGTCAAGAGGCTGTTTTGGATTTCAGTGGGGGCAGTTACGCCACGTTCAACCAGAGTCTATCCGGTGGAGTGAAGAAAGGGGCCTTTGATGGCTACTTGTCCCAAAGCTGGGCATCAACGGACGGTCATCGGGACCATTCACGCGCCCAGCAGGAAAACTACTATGCCAATGTGGGGTATCAAATCAACAAAGAATGGAGTGTGAGATTTTTAGCCAACTACGTAAACAGTCAAACCCTGGCTCCCATGCCGAACACCCCACCCACTCCATCAAACGGCGTGAGTTGGCCCATGGCTGAACGCTATGATACGGAAACCTTTCTCACCACATTGACTCTTAACCACCAATACGAACAAGTGAGCGGGTATCTCAAGGCCTATTGGAATGATACGACTTTTGACCTGCTGCAGGAATTAAATAGCACAAACGGCCAGCGATACGCCGGAGGCAGCGGCGGGCTCTGGTCCCGGCAGGAGGTTTCGCTTTACGGAATCCGGGCGAAAGAAAAACTCCTGCTCTGGCCGGGGGGTGAAGTTTTAGTCGGGGCGGATCTGGATAAGACCGAACTACAAAATACCCAACGGACTTACAGCGGACAGGCAGTTGCAGGAATCAACGGCGGCCGAGCGGAAAGAATATGGGATTTTCCCGATATAACGCTCTTTTCTCCTTATCTCGCCGTAAGCCAGATGTTCGGACGGTCTGAAGGTTTTCACATCATCCCCTCGGCAGGCTACCGTTACTTCTATCACAATGAGTTCGAGGATAAGTCAGCAGCCCAGGCGGGTCTGGTAACCGGTTATGGAAATACGGACCTCAATTTCAATTACTCCCGTGGCGTGAACTATCCAACTCCGGTAGTGCTTATGAATATGGTGCTCGTCAGCTCTCCGGTAAGCAATCCCAGTCAGTACTGGGAAAATATCAGGCCGGAGGTGGTGGACCACTACGAGGTCGGCGTAACTCACCGCTGGCCACAAACAGCTTCTTTGGGTGCAACAGCTTTCTATGACAGGGGCAAAGACCGTTTTCAGGCGTATATGTTTGGACCCATTCCCGTCCAATTTAATGACCCCATCGGCCGATATGAGATTCGCGGACTGGAACTCACAGGCACAGTAACTCCGGTGAAAACGATTGAGTTCTTCGCGGGCGCCACCTGGTTAAAGGCTGAAGCCACAGGGAGTAACGACATTGAACGTGATCACCTGCCTTATACTCCAAGTTTTCAGTTTCAGGCCGGAGTCAAGTGGACATTCTTAGAGAATTTACGGCTTACCATGGATATGCAGCACCTCAGAGATGTCTATCAGGGCACGAACGCTCGTGCCGGCACCTTCAATTTCAGTCAGCTTCCCGATAGCTACAAGCTTGATGACATGACCCTTGTGAATGGTCGTATAAGCTATCGTTTTGACTACAAGCCTTTACGATTGAGCGGTTCAGAAATATTTTTAGCAGTGAACAATATATTCAACGAGCATTATGAATACGCGAAAGGCTACCCCATGCCCGGCACCACTGTTTTTGCCGGATTCAGCATGAAGCTTATGTAAGCGTGTGCGGGTTGGATTAAGGGCCGGCGTCCAAGAGAGACGCCTCCCCTTGTTTCGGAGGTTCAATAAATGGGGACAAAAACGAAGTTGCTTATTGCGCTCGCGGCATTATCATTGCTGTGGATTCCTACGGCCTATACGGACATGTTAAAAGAAGGAAGTGCGAAAATCGTACACAGCATTGTCGCATCGGACACGCTCCTCTCCGGGATGATCGCTTCGCTTCTGCCTCCGAACAGATATTCCGTCGAATCAATTCTTCCTCCGGGGCAGTGTCCCGGCCACTATGACGTAAAACTTTCGGACATTGAGAAAACGCAAAAGGCCGACCTGACTGTTTCATTCAGAGGGATGTCTTTCATTGACAAAGCGGGCCTCGGCGGGAGAGCACAAATTCTTGTAGATGCGGGAGAGCGAAACTGGATGGCTCCTGACTCATATATATACGGATTGAATGCCCTTGCCGAGGAACTTTCAAAGCGTTTTCCGGAGGACAGGGATGAAATAATGAGACGTAAAAAAGACACGATCCGCACGGTCAAAGCGGGAACAAATGTGCTCATTGAAAAGATTAAACGGGAGGGAATTTACGGGAAGACGATTATCGCCTCCTCCATGCAGAAAGAGCCTCTTGAATGGATGGGTTTCCATGTTGTCGGAGAGTACGGCAGGCCCGAGGCAATGTCGGCGAGAGAATTCGTGCGACTCTCGAAAATCGGAAGGGATCGCCGCGCGATAGCCGTTGTGGATAATCTCCAATCCGGACCCGACGCCGGAAAAGGAATCGCCGAGTCGCTCAGTGTGCCGCACGTTGTCCTGACAAATTTCCCATCGGAGAAAGGGTATCTTGCAACCCTCGGAGAGAATGTTGATGCCCTCGTGGCGGCGGTGATACGGAAATGAAACCGGATCGTTTCAATGAGGCATCATGAACACTTACTGCATAGAGCTTGACGGCATAACCGTGCGAAAGGCGAGGGGTTTGCTCCTTGATGGAATCAGCCTGAGAGTTGCGCACAATGAATTTGTCGGGATAATAGGCCCGAACGGCGCGGGGAAAACCACGCTTCTGAACGTCATTGCAGGGTTTGAAAAATTCGAGGGGACGCTCAGCCTTTTCGGGCGAAGAGAGTCACAGATGCGATCCCGTAAGACAAAGCTTCGTGTCGGTTACGTTCCGCAGTTATTCCAAATCGATCCGGCGTTTCCGATTCTTGCTTCGGAGGCCGTGATGACAGGCGCAATCGGCCGGCTTGGACTGTTCCGCTCGCCCGGCACGCAGGAGCGGGAGAAAGCAATGCGGCTTATGGAAATGATGCGCGTAGCTCATCTCGCGGACAGACCCTTGGGCCAGCTTTCCGGCGGTGAACGGCAGAAAGTGTCTCTGGCGCGCGCTATTCTCCAAGAGCCGGATATCCTTCTCATGGATGAACCGACCGCCAATCTGGACATTGCCGTCCAGAAAGAAGTATTGAATCTCATAGATGAAATTCAAAGTCGGGAAACCCTGACAATTCTCTTCGTCACGCACGATTTCAATATGCTTCCCTCCTCGATGCGGCGCGCCGTGTTGCTGAAGCGCGGCAAAAAAGTATTTGATGGCGATATCAACACCGCCCTTTCGGGTGATACGTTGAGCGGTTTGTTCCAGTATCAACTGGAAACGTTTGAACGTAACGGCAGGAGATTTGTTTCCTATGGCTGAACATTTGATCGATGCGCTCACGTACGTGCCCATCCAGCGCGCCGCCATTGCCTGCCTGCTGTGCGGCACAAGCTGCGCGCTCCTGTCAGTATTTGTGGTGCTGATGAAAATGCCGCTGATAGGCGTCTCCATGTCCCACGCCGCTTTCGCGGGCGCGGTGGTGGGGTTGCTCTTTGACTTCAATCCTTTTGTGAGCGGATTTATTCTGTGTCTGCTGGTGGCGGGTGTCCTCGGCCCTCTCTCAGATCGCGCGGACATGGCGCCTGAGAACGTGCTCGGAATCCTGTTTTCTTTTCTTATGGGAGTTGCGTTTCTCGGTATGGGAATTCTCACGAGGACAAAAGCCAGCGCCCTCAACCTGATGTGGGGGAGCTTGCTGTCGCTTTCCGGATCGGACATCATGGTATTGACGCTTATCACGTCGGTCCTTGTCCTTTTTGTCCTTTTATTTTTCAAGGAGATTCGCGCTGTCATGTTCAACAGACGACTTGCCGCGGCGAGCGGCGTGCCTGAGCGGATGATTTACTACGCGCTTCTGTTTCTTACAGGGGCGGTGGTGTCGTCTAACCTGTCAACGGTGGGAGGGCTCCTCATCTTCGCGCTGCTCGTGCAACCTGGAGCCACCGCGCTCCAGTTGACATACAATTTGAAACACTTTTTTCTCATTTCCGCGGTTTCCGGTATCGGGGCCTGCGTTTCCGGTCTCGTCGTGTCGTATATTTTTGACCTTCCGTCCGGTGCCTCGGTGGTTCTCATGGCAACAACCATCTTTGCCGCCGCATGTGCTTTTTCGCCAAAACGCCGCTCGGTAAAAACTCAGGGAAAGGAACATGTTTCATGAAAATGACACAGGATGAAATCTATCGAGCACGAAAACAGTTCTTCAACGACCATGCAGGAAGATGGCGCGATATGTGGTACAAAGACCCCGCAACCGGACACTACGATAAGCATAAAAAAGACTTTGAGCGCCTCTTCTCACTTCTGCCGTTGAAGCGGGGAGACCACGTGCTGGACGTGGGCTGCGGATCGGGTGTGCTGGTTCCATTCATACTCGAACGTATCACAGAAACCGGAATTCTCTGTGAACTGGACTTCGCGGATGAGATGATAGCAGCCAATCGGAGCATGCATAAGGGAAAGAATATTCGATTCATCGTTGCTGACGTAGAGAAGGCACCCCTTGATGACGCTTCGTGCGACGTAATTATCTGTTTTTCGTGCTTTCCGCATTTTCACGACAAGAAAAAAGCGATGATGACACTTTCGCGCATCTTGAAACCGCGCGGAGCCTTCATAGTATCGCACTTCGACTCATCGGAAGGAATAAATAAACATCACGGATCATGTCATGCCGTCATGCACGATCATCTCCCTGATGAGACGACTATGCGGTCATTGTTTCAACAAGCAAATTTGAATATTGACATGTTCATTGATGAACCAGATTTCTATTTGATCACCGCAAAAAAATAACGGCGTCTGCTGTCAACTCTTTTGCGGATATCTTGTCTATACAATCGAAACCATCCATTGGCGGCCTTAGATAAGTATTTTTTTACTCATGAATGATAAATGGCTGCGCTCTCCCTTTGATTGTGGTAAAAATAATACTGTAACTGAATAGCATAGTGTTTTTTACTTCCGGATTCGGTAAGTTATGTTTGCCTGTAATTTTACGGATGAGGATTATGTCAAAAGTTTTATCGTAAGGAGGACTTATGAAAACGTTGTTAAAGCGGTGCGGATTTCTTTTTGGGGGCATGTGCCGGCTTGCATGCGGGGCTCTTTGTATGGCAGTGCTGTTTTTTATTGCGGTTACGGCACGTGCGGATGTAACGAAGAGCATAGAAGAATGCGCGAAAATTGAGGACAACACGAAACGAATTCAATGTTACGACGAGCTTGCCGGTCGAAAGCCAACTCCGAGCGAACCAACGGGTTCAACTCCTTCTGTGGCGAAACCTGATACCAAGGCAGCTCAAAGTGAACCAACAAGCACCGTTGCGTCGGTGACAAAAACTGATACGCCTACATATCTGGAAAGGCTCTGGGAGTTGGATAAGGAATCCCGGCGGGGTAGATTTGCCATATCACCTCACCGCTCAAACTATATCCTTCCCATTACCTACGTAGAATCGCCAAACGAGAAACCCATACGCGAGGACGATCCCAGAAGAGAACTTAAAAATCCGGAGGTGGCATTTCAGATCAGCTTCAAAGCGAAGTTATGGCAGGACATCTTTGGACAAAATATGGATCTGTGGGTTGCGTACACGCAGCGTTCTTTCTGGCAACTTTACAATTACGCGGATTCTTCACCTTTTCGAGAAACCAACTACGAACCGGAGATTCTTCTGAACTTCCGGACGGATTATGATTTGATCTGGCTGAAGAACCGCTTCATTAACGTGGGCTTCAATCACCAGTCAAACGGCCAAACTGAACCCCTGTCGAGAAGCTGGAACCGTTTGGTGGCGAATTTCGGGTTCGAGAGAGACAACCTGGCCTTGATCCTGAAGACCTGGATAAGGTTTACGGAGAATGAGAAATATGACGATAATCCGGATATCGAGGACTACCTCGGATACGGCGAACTCTGGACGTATTATTTTTGGAAGGGAAACAGGTTCGGTCTCATGCTGCGAAATAACTTTGATTTTGGCACAAACCGCGGTGCCATACAGCTCGAATGGGCATTTCCCCTCTTTGAGCGTGTCGGGGGATACATTCAGTACTTTAATGGGTACGGCGAGAGTATGCTCGATTACAACCACCACATCAACCGCATCGGGATTGGTTTCATCATCAAAGATTGGGATTGA
>Ga0031656_10000702_pt1 | contig 11995 bp, 8 predicted proteins | sample FrelakmetDIP11DI_FD_55080 | JGI IMG/M metagenome (GOLD analysis project Ga0031656, IMG submission 55080) | Freshwater lake sediment microbial communities from the University of Notre Dame, USA, for methane emissions studies - DIP11 DI | ecosystem: Environmental > Aquatic > Freshwater > Lake >... | reverse complement strand
GAAGATCAGCGGAACCTCCGTCGTGAGGCGCGTCGTCTGGTTCGCGCCCGCCCGCCACACCGGCGCGCCGGCGTTCAGGGCCTTGCCGTAGTCCGCGCCGGAGCCAAACAGGGTCTGTCGTCCCCGTTTGATGGGCCGGCCGTAGCTCACCTCGAGCCACTTGCCGCCCTGGTAGACAGGGCCGTCCGGGGTGCTCACGTACTTGCCGCCGACCTCCACCGCCGCCGTCCCGGGCGGGCTCGGCAGCCTCTGTCCTTGGGCCAGCGCCAGGATTCCGACTGCTGAGGCCAAGACAATGATCGACACAAGAACCTGTCGTTTCACGGTGTTCCTCCTCGCTGTGACCTTGTCCCGAGATACCCGGAACGCACCCGCGTCGTTGAGCCGTCCCAGGCGGGGGCGTCAAAGACCGTGAAAGGGCGGGCTGTGTAGCCGTAGGACTGCGGGCAGAAGGCGCGGCAGGCGAAGGGCGGGACCGTGCGCTCGATCAGCCGGCGGTGCGGGAGGGCGCGGCCTGACATGCGCTACTCCAGCGGCTTCCGGGGACGCCGCCATTATACACGTCTGGAACGGCTGCTGACAGCTATCAGCTCTCAGCTCAGAGCTGACGGCTGTTAGCTGTGGGCTGTTGGCTGTCAGNTGTGAAACGGCTGCTGCGCGCCCGTCGCCACCTCCAGGAAACACGGCGCGCGGGCCTTCAACNCGGGATGGAGGCGGTCCGGCTGATGCATAATCGCGGCACCGCCCCACCGGGCGGGGAGGATTCCCCAATGCACCGGCCTGTTCCATACCTGCTGTCCGGTCTTCTCGTGCTCGCCGCCGCGAGTGCGGCCGCCCAGCCGCCTCCGAGACCGAACATCATCTTCATCCTGGCCGACGACCTGGGCTACGGCGATCTTGGTTCGTACGGGCAGCGGATCATCCAGACGCCGAACCTCGATCGGCTGGCGGCCGAGGGGATCCGCTTCACGCAGTTCTACGCCGGGTCGACTGTCTGCGCGCCGTCGCGCAGCGTCCTCATGACGGGCCGCCACATGGGCCATACGCGCGTGAGGGGCAACGCCGGCGCCGGCAACTACGCGGCACAGACGCTGGCGGCGGGCGACGTGACCGTGGCGCGCGTGCTCAAGGACGCCGGCTACGCCACCGCGCTCGTCGGGAAGTGGGGCCTCGGCGAGATGGGCTCGGAGGGCGAGCCGAACCGCCACGGNTTCGACGAGTTCTACGGCGTCGTCAACCAGACGCACGCGCACAACCACTATCCCGACTTCGTGTGGCGCAACCGGGAGAAGGTGCCGCTTCCGAACGTGGTGACGCCGGTGGGCACCACGCCCGGCGCCGGGTACGCGACCGTGCGGGTGCAGTACGCCAACGACCTTTTCTTCGACGAGGCGCGCGCCTTCATCGACCGGAACAGGGACCGGCCGTTCTTCCTCTTCCTGTCGCTGACCGTTCCGCATGCCAACAACGAGCGGGCGCGGGCGCTCGGGGACGGGCAGGAGGTGCCCGACTACGGTCCTTACGCCTCGAAGGACTGGGCCGATCCGCTCAAGGGCCAGGCGGCGATGATAACCCGCATGGACGGGCGCGTCGGCGAATTGCTGGCGCAGTTGCAGCGCCTCGGCATCGACGACCGCACCCTCGTGGTGTTCACCAGCGACAACGGCCCGCACAAGGAAGGCGGGCCGGCCTACGATCCCGACTTCTTCGACGCCAACGGCCCCTTCAGCGGCATCAAGCGAAGCCTCACCGACGGCGGGATCCGCGTGCCGTTCATCGCGCGCTGGCCGAAGNCAATCACGCCAGGCGGGGTGTCGGCGCACGTCGGGTACTTCGGCGACGTGATGGCGACGTTCGCCGAGCTGGCCGGGGCGAGGTCGCCAGACGGCCTCGACAGTGTCAGCCTTGTGCCGGCCCTGGTCGGGCGTGGCGCGCAGCCGAAGCACCCGTACCTGTATTGGGAGTTCTACGAGAGCGGCTTCACCCAGGCCGTGCTGCTCGACGGGCGCTGGAAGGGCATCCGCCTCAAGTCACCAGACGCGCCGATCCAGCTCTACGATCTCGCGAGCGACCCCGGCGAACAGACCGATCTTGCCGCCCGGGAGCCGACACTCGTCGAGCGCATGTCCGCGATCATGCGCGAGGCGCACGTGGACAACGAACACTGGAAATGGCCGGACTCTGGCACACCGCCCGCCGGGCCCCGGCAGTCCGACATCCTCGTTTATGGCTGCACCTCCGGCGGCATCTCGGCTGCCATCCAGGCGCGCCACATGGGCAAGTCGGTCGTCATGATCTGTCCCGAACGCCACCTCGGCGGCCTCACCGCCGGCGGCCTCGGATGGACCGACTCCGGCGACAAGGCCGTCATCGGGGGCCTCTCGCGCGAGTTCTACCATCGCGTCTGGCAGCACTACCAGAGGCCTGAAGCCTGGCGGTGGCAGAAGCGAGACGAATACGGCAACAGGGGCCAGGGCACCACGGCCCTCGACCAGGCCGCGGGCACCATGTGGATCTTCGAGCCGCACGTGGCCGAGGCGGTCTTCGAGGCATGGGTCGCGGAACTGAAGGTCCCGGTCGTTCGTGACGCATGGCTCGACCGTGAGAAGGGCGTCCGCAAGAACGGCGANCGCATCGCGTCGATCACCACGCTGGACGGACGGACCTACTCCGCCCGCNTGTTCATCGATGCCACCTACGAAGGCGACCTCATGGCGGCGGCCGGCGTCGACTACCACGTCGGGCGCGAGTCCACGACGACCTACGGCGAACAGTGGGCCGGCGTGCAGACCGGCGTGCTCCATCACCGGCACCACTTCGGCGTGCTGAAGACGCCCGTCTCGCCCCACGTGGTTCCCGGCGACTCCTCCAGCGGCCTCCTCCCGCGCATCAGCGCAGACCCGCCAGGCGCGTACGGGGAGGGCGACAGGAAGGTGCAGGCCTACTGCTTCCGTCTGTGCCTGACGCAGGTGCCCGCCAATCGCGTTCCGTTCGCGCGGCCCGCCGCCTACGATCCCCGGCAGTACGAATTGCTCCTGCGCGTCTTCGATGCCGGCTGGCGCGAGACCTTCGACAAGTTCGACCCCATCCCCAACGCCAAGACCGACACGAACAACCACGGCCCGTTCAGCACCGACAACATCGGGCGCAACTGGGACTACCCCGAGGCCGGTTACGAACGCCGCCGCCAGATCATCCAGGAGCACACCGACTACCAGCAGGGCTGGCTCTACTTCATCGCCAACGATCCCCGCGTGCCGGAGGACGTCCGCACCGCGATGTCGACATGGGGCCTCGCCAGGGACGAGTTCGCCGACAACGGGCACTGGCCCCACCAGATCTACGTGCGCGAGGCGCGACGCATGGTCGGGCGGTTCGTGATGACCGAGCACGAACTGCTCAAGAAGCGGCCGACGCCGGAGCCGGTGGGGATGGGCTCCTACGGCATCGATTCGCACAACATCCAGCGCTACGTCACGCCCGAAGGGTACGTGCAGAACGAAGGCGATATCGGAGTGTCCACGGGCGGCCCGTACCAGATTTCGTATGGTTCGCTCGTGCCGAAGAAAGGTCAGGCCGCAAACCTCCTCGTGCCCGTCGCGGTCTCCAGCTCACACGTCGCCTACGGTTCCATCCGCATGGAGCCGGTCTTCATGATCCTCGGCCAGTCCGCCGCGACGGCGGCGGCCATCGCCATCGACGGCGGGCTCGCGGTGCAGGACGTGCCCTACGACAGGCTCCGCGCCCGCCTCCTCGCGGATGGCCAGGTGCTGGATTACCCGGGCGGGCGATCCTCGCGCTGACGGTCCCGGTACGCCACGCTCACCTTGACGACGACCTTGCGCGAGACGTGCGGGCCGTCGAGGTGCAAGCTGGGGCGGTGCCCGTCGCCGGGCGCGAAGACCACGAAATCCCCCGCGCGGAGCGCGATCGCCGCCGACTCCTGAGGCACGCTGAAGAACTCGATGTCCTTCGTGGCGTCATACGGCTCAGCCGACACCAGCGACGCGACGGGCGCGTACCCGATGGACTCCTGGCCCCGCACCACGAGCTGGATGTCGATGTAGCGCCGGTGGGCCTCGAACTTCACGTGCTCGGGCGGGCGCGTCTCGGCCTCCGAGACGGTGAGGAACACGTCGTTCCCCTCGATGTCGGTCCGGCCGAGAGGGAGGGCCGCCAGATCGGTCCGTGCGAGAAATTCGAACGCCCGCTCCAGGCCCTTGATTCCCGGCGCCGCCGACCAGTCCTTGAGGTTCCCCTTCACCGCGACTCCTTCCTGCTTCTGTGGCGCGGCCTGCCGCGTGCCGTACGCCCCGACTTCGAGCGCCAGCACGGCGGCGATCGCCGCCGCGCACACCGCCACCACACGCCTCTTCTCCATACGCCACGCTCCCTGGATCCGGACGCCGATCCCCGTGATCACGTCAGCCCTCAACCACGCGTGCCGCGCGGAGAAAGCCGGGCTCGAAGACGACGCCAAGGCCCGGGCCCGAAGGCACGCGCACCACGCCGTGTTCCGCCTTGAGCGGCGAGGTCGGCGACGAGACCGGCAGGTCGTCGGTGCCCTTGTACTCCTGGTGCGGGCCGTGTGACGGCGCGAAGGACGCGAAATGCGCCGCGTACAGGAAGCCGAGGCCGCTGCCCGACATGTGGGGCGTGCACTCGAGGCCCGCCGCCTCCGCCATCCTCGCCACCCGCAGGGCCCGCGTCATGCCGCCGAAATAGAACATGTCGGGCTGGACGACCTGCAGGACTCCCGTCTCGATCATCCAGCGGAACTGCCGGAGGCTCGGCTCTTCTTCGCCGCCGGCTATCCGGATCGAAAGCGCGTCGGCCACCTGCCGCGTTTCCTCGTAGTAGTCGAACGGCACGGGCTCCTCGTAGAAGCTGAAACCGTGGTCCTGCATCTCGCGGCCGATCTCGACGGCCTTCGGGACGTCGAAGGACCCGTTGGCGTCCGCGTACAACGTGACGCGATCGCCGAAGGCCTTCCGCGTCATCGCGATGAGGGCGCGGTCGCGCTTCGTCGTCGCCTCGTCGTAGCGCATCCGGCCTCCCAGCCGGAACTTGACCGCGCGCGCGCCGGTCTCCTCGACCACCTGCCGCAGGTAGGCCAGTTCCGCCTCGGGAGCGTTCCCGCGATTGCTGCTCGCACGGTAGACGGCAATGTCGCGCTGCCGGACGCCGCCGAACAGATCGCCCAGCGGCCGCCCCGACACCTGGCCGAGCAAGTCGAGGATGGCGAGTTCGACCGAGGCGACGCTCGCCCAGAATGGCAGCCCCTGCCACTTGTAGTTGGAGTCGCGGACATACACCCCGTCGACAAGCGCGTCGAGGTCTCGGGCGTCCTTGCCGGCGAAGTAGGGCGCGACCCGCTTGACGAGAATCGGCCACGCGCTGTCGAGGACCGGGCCATGGCCTTCGGCCAGCCCGACGCCGCCGTCCGCCGATCGCGCGCGCACGAGAAAGAACCGCCCGTTGCGCAGGAGGTCGACCCGCTCGATCGTGACCGGGCGCGCGAACAGGCTCCTGCGAAGCACCGGGGCTTCGACCGCGGCCCGGAGCTTCTCGGCGAGCGTCGTGCCGGCCTCTTGTGCGCCGGCCGAGGCGATGCGGTCCGCGCCCGAAACCCGGGCGAGCGCGAGCGTGCCGGCCGCCGCGCCTCCCCTCAGAATCGCGCGGCGGGACACGAGGGGCCTGTTCGGCTGAGTCATGCGGGTCTCCTTCACGCGCGCCGGAACAGCGCCTCGTAGTGCGGCGACGGCTCGAAGATCCCGCCGCTGCGGGCGTAGAAGTCGGCGTCGAGGCGGAACACGCCCTTCTCGGGCATCGTCCACGGCGCGCCGAACGACGGATGGTAACGCCGCATGGCCTCCCAGTTCCGGTAGTTCTGGTGTCCGTTCGTCTCCACGAGGCCGAGCGAGAGCCCGGGAAGCGGCGCGAGGCGGGCGGCCACCACCTTGTTCCAGTCGACCAGGATCGGGTTCACGGTGAGGTCGGCGCAGAAGCAGGGAATGCCGCGCTCGTGCGCCACGCGCGCGATGCGCAGCGTCATGCTCAGGGTCTTGGCGATCGGCTTCAGCGCGATGGCGCCGTAGCCGAGGTCGATGCGCCGCGCGGCGTCGGCGTCGGTGTGCGCGCTCTCGTCGGCCGCGATGCGCACGCCGAAGTCGTCGACCCGCACCTCCACCTCCTCGGGAAACGGCTCCTCGACGATGGCGATCTGATCGAAGGCTCCGATGCGGCGCGCATGGTCGAGCAGCCGGCGCAGCGTGTCCTTCGATTCGTAGCGGCCGTTGGCGTCGAAGTAGTAGGGCAGCCGCCCGTCCTTCGTGTGCGGCGTCTCGACGGAGCCAATCGCGGCGTGAATCTCGGAAAGCCGCGCCTTGTCTCTCTCGAGCATCTCGGCCTGCGTGCCGGGCTGCCCGATCTTGATCTTCATGAAGAAGTAGCCCTGCCCGGCCGCCGCGCGGATCTCGGCCACCGGCACGGCGTAGGCCATGAGCGGGATCGCGGCCACGAGCGGGTGCCGGCTGGCGAGCGCCGGCCTGAACTCGGCCGGGATCATCGCGTCGAAGCCGGTGATGCCGTTCGCGTCGGCGTGAAGCAGCCAGGCGGCATTGTCGACCGGGACCAGCGCGTTCAGCGTGAACGTCTTGCGAAGGTCCGCCCGTCCGGTCACTGCGCGGGCGTACGCGTGCAGGGGCTCCAGGACGGTGTTCTGCAGATCGATCGGAGAGGCGAACGGCCCGGCGTCGCGAGCCAGGGCGAGCGCGCGCTCGGTGACCGCGTACATGAGCGCATTGCCCGCCGCCTCGGACCGGCCCGCGAAGACTTCGGCGTCCGACCACAGCACGTTCTGCGTGCCGATGCCCACACGCGATGTGCCCGACTCGGCTTCCATCCGGACGGCCGCCTGCCAGATCTCGGTCATGTAGCCGCCCTTGAAGCCGAACGGGCGGATGAGCGGCTCGCGTTCGAAGGTCGAATCCGTGCGGCAAACGCGCACAGTGGTCCGCGGCGCGGCCGCTGCTCCCGATTGCGCGCGCACTGGCGGCGCCTGTGCCGCCGCCAGCGCGATCGGCGCGCTCGCGGCGAGCCTGAGCAGTTCACGCCGCGACCAATGCCCGGGCGTCCCGTGCAGGCCCGTCGTCACGGCTCCGTTCCCCAGCCGGCTTCGGCCATCGCGGCCCGGAGGCGCTCGCGGTCCTTGCGCATCAGCGCCACCGCAGCCTTGCGCCGTTCCGCCGGCGTCCCCGTTTCGGGGAAGGGGTATTCGAAGTGCACCGACACGGGCTTCGCGACGCCCAGCGCGCGCAACTCCTTCAGGAACTTCAGCAGGTCGACCGCGCCGTCGCCGAGCGGCACCGTCACCGGTTGCCAGCCCTTCGGCGTGCGCTCCCAGTGCCCGTCCTTGATGTCGATGGTGTGGATGTGCGGAGCAATCGCCCGCAGCGCGTTGGGCCAGGAGTTCATGCCCTCGATGACCGCGTGGCGGATGTCGTACTGGCAGCCGAGCCACCGAGAGTTCACATCCTTCAATACCATCCAGAGGTCCCACACGGCGCATCCGAACCGGTCGCCGGCGTGGTTCTGGTACGCGCCGCGGATGCCGAGCGATTCATGAAGGGACGCCAGTTCCCTGAATTGCGGCCGCAGCGCGTCGAAGGTCCCGGTGATGCCTTTCGCCCGGTCGTAGGGCACCCAGCCCAGGCGATAGTCGCGGATGCCGAGCCCGCTCGCCGTGGCGAGCACCGCTTCCGCGTGCGGGTCGCGTGCCGAGACAATCGTGGTGGTCATCATCGGCACGCCGATGCCGGCCGCCCGGGCCGCCTCGACGGCCTTCGGCAGGTCGTCGCCCACGCGGGCCGGGCAGGACGTGGCCGCCGTCGCGGACCGTGAGGTCGATGCCGTCGAAGCCGGCCTCGGCAATCGTTTCGGCCAGGGCCCGGTAGTCGAGGTACTGCAGGTGCTTCGAGAAGACCGACAGCGAGACGGCTGGCGGGGCTGTGCGCACCGGAGCCGCCTCCGCGCCCCGCAGGGCGGCGGCCAGGCCGGCGGCGCCCGCCGATGCCGTTCCGAGAAACTCCCGTCGCGACAACGAGATGCCCATCCGTCCTCCTCAGGCCAGCGTCCAGGGTTTTCGGTATTCGTAGTGCAGAAGCGCGTTGGCCGCCGCGTTGCCCCTGGCCTGCTCGGCCGCCGCGTCCCAGGCCAGGCGCGACGTCGACTCGAGCGCGATGTTGGCCAGGTGGGCGAAAGAGGTCGAACGATGGCCTTCCTCGAGCGGGCACCACGGCGTCGCGCGCGACTTCACGCAGTCCACGAAGTTGCGGATGAGCCGCTCGGTCGAGTCTTCCGCGTCGGGCGTCTTGACGTCCTTCGGTTCGACCAGCGACTTCCATGTCTGGAACTGCCCGGCGCGCGAAGGCCGCAGGGCCCAGCCGTCCTCGTTCGCGACCAGCGTGCCCTTCGTGCCGACCAGTTCGATCTCGCCGCCGGCGATCGGGGTGCCGCCGCCGCCCTCGTAGATGCCGAAGGTGATGATGGCGCCGCCCGGCATTTCGAACGTCGACTCCATCGTGTCGGGGATGGTCCGGTCGTCGTCGACGATCACGCGCCGGCCGTGGGCGGAGATCGCCGCCGGCGCCTGCTCGCCGATGAGCCAGCGGATGACGTCCATGTAGTGAACGCCCCAGTTGCCCATCTGCGACGAGTAGTCCTTCCACCAGCGGAAGCAGTACGGCGCGATGTTGTACTGGTACGGCCTGAACGCGCGCGGCCCGAGCCACATGTCCCAGTCGAAGCCGGGAGGCGGGTCTTCCGGCTTCATGCGCCCGATGCCGGCCGGGTGCATGTTGTCGATGCGGTACGCCCGCGCCATCGTCACCTTGCCGATGAGGCCCTCGCGGACGAGCGGGAGCAGTTGCTGGTAGACCGGCGAGCCGCGGCGGTTCAGGCCCACCTGGACCACGCGTCCCGTGCGGCGCTGCGCGTCGACCATCTTCCGCCCCTCGACCAGCGTGATCGTGAGCGGTTTCTCGACGTAGACGTCCTTGCCCGCTTGCATCGCGAGGATCGCCTGGACGGCATGCCAGTGATCCGGAGTCGCGATGCAGACCGCGTCGATGTCCGAGCGCTCCAAGAGGCGGCGGAAGTCGCGGGCCCTCGGGACCGATGCCGCCACCGGGGTTCGCATGCGGGGCACGCGGCCCATGGCCCTGTAGCGCGGGTGGATGGCCGCGGCGTCCCGCTGGAGATAGGGCTCATAGACGTCGCAGATCGCGGCGATCTCGACATCCGGCTGCTTCGCGAACCCGTCGAGCAACTGATCGCCGCGGTTGCCGACGCCAATGAAGCCCACGCGCACCTTGTCGCTCGGCGCAGCCGAAGGCCGCGCGCCGAGGCCCGCCGCCGCCGCGGCCAGCACGCCNGTCCCGATGAAATCCCGCCGGCTGATCATCCGCGACCCTCCCTCGCTGCGCTGGACAGTGCCACGGCGCAGTGCNTCCNGGTTTCGNTCCCCGCGAACCGCAACATTAGATTGGTCCCGAGGCACTGTCAACGCATGCGCCCGTGAGCCGCGCCTGGCTGGCGCGCCTTGAGCGGGGGCCGGCTGCTGAACGGACGTATACTGGCCGTCCGAGGATGACGGCTTTCGCCGGCCGGCCCGCATCAGGGCGTCGGCAGCCGTCTCGACAGCGCCATGCCCATCACCAAAGCGCTCATCACCGCCGCCAATCCGTTCCAACGCACGCTGCCGCTGCAGACGATCATCGACCAGCGCGGCGAATCGAAGTCGGCCCTTCAGGTCCTGCTGGAGGAAGCCGCAGGTGCGGGCGTCAACGAATTCTGCGTCGTCGTGTGCCCTGGAGACGAGGCGGCCTACGCCGGCGCCTGCGGGGCGCTGCGTTCGCAGGTCCGGTTCGTGGCGCAGCGCGAGGCGAGTGGCTACGGCCGCGCCATCCTCTGCGGCCGGGAGTTCGTCGGCGACCAGCCGTTCCTCCACCTGGTTGGCGACCATCTGCCCGTGGCGCAGGGCACGACGAGCTGCGCGCGACAGCTGGTCGACGTCGCGGCCGCCGAGAGCGTCCCGGTGTCGGCCGTTCAGCCCACCCGCGAGAGCTACCTCACGTCATACGGGGCCGTGGGCGGGCAGCTCGTCGGCGGGAGCCGGGCGTTGTACCGGATCGACACGGTGCTCGAGAAACCGACGCCGACCGTCGCGGAGCAGCANCTGGTCGTGCCGGGGCTTCGCGCCGGGTTCTACCTGTGTTTCTTCGGGATGCACGTCCTCGGGCCGGAGATCCTGGATCTGCTGGACGAACAGCACGCGGCCGCGCCGGATGGCGTGCTCGGCCTGTCGCCGGCGCTGCACGCCCTCGCGTCGCGCCGGCGGTACCTCGCCTTGTCAATCGCCGGACGGCGCTACGACATCGGCGCGCCGTACGGGCTCCTGGTCGCGCAGCTCGCGTTGTCGCTCTCCGGCCGGGACAGGGACCGGGTGCTCACGCAGGTGATCGAACTGCTCGCCGTCAGGCCCGCCTGATCATGCGCCCGCACGTTCTCGACCTGGTCGAGTCTGCCGACGCCGCCGCCCGAGACTGGTCCATCGAGCGGTGGTGCCGGGACCGGTCCGCTGCCGAGCTGTTGTCGGCGGCCGACGCGCTCGACGGCTACCGGCGCCGCGAGACGAACCTCTACAAGCGCGTGCGCGCGCTGTTCTTCCTGGCGGCCATTCATCGCTACCATCTGCCGGCGTGCCCGGAGTTCCCGAGGCTGGGACGCGTGCCGTACGACGGGTTCCGCCACGTGCTCGAACGGCGTTTCGAAGAGGCCCTCTCGGTCGTCGCGTCCTCGCAGCGAGCCGCCGGGCCGAGCGAGACGCTCTCGAGCGCCTTTGCGGCGGCGTACCAGGCGCTGGCCTTCCAGACACTCGCCGACCAGGTTCGCCGCACGGTGCGGTCCACGCGCGGCAACGCCTGGATGTTCCGCCTCGGCCACCCCGCCGACCAGCCGTTGCGGGTGAGACCCGAGCTGCTCCGGCGAGACGGAGACGCCGGGCCTTCCCCGATCCTGCGCGAGCGCACGCCGGTCCGCATGGATCTCACGCATTGCGGCTGGAGCGACATCTTCTTCCTCGGCATGGACTATCCCGAGGGCGCGCGCGTGCTCAACGTTTCGATCGATCTCGGCGTGCGGGGCCGAGACGCCGGTCCCCGGCCGCCGGTCGAGGCGTTCCTGCGCGTGATCGACGAGCCGGTCGTCCGCCTCGCGAGCGTCGACCTCGAGGCGACGGCGTGCGTGGCATCGCTCGACGAGGTCTTCGACTTCGGCCGCGACTATCTGGGTCTCCTCAAGGCGGCGATCATCGCCGCGGGCGTCGTGCCGCCGGGCATCGAGCGTTCCGGCGCGAGCCTGGCGGACCTGCTCGGCGCGGTGTTCGGCGAGGGCCGCGGCTTCGAACTCGTCAGCCGGGTGAACCGCATTCCGAAGGGCTCGCGCCTGGCGGTGTCGACGACGCTGCTCGGCGCGCTGCTGGGCGTCCTGATGCGCGCCACGGGGCAGATCCGATCGCTCAGCGGGCCGATGGGGGAATCCGAGCGGCGTATGGTCGCGGCCCGCGCCATCCTCGGCGAATGGCTGGGTGGATCTGGCGGCGGCTGGCAGGACTCGGGCGGCCTCTGGCCCGGCATCAAGCTGATCGAGGGCGCGCTGGCGACCCCGGGCGACCCGGAGTACGGCACGAGCCGCGGGCGCCTGCTGCCGCGGCACACGCTCATCGGGCGCGATCGCGTTCCGGACGCTGCGCGCGAGAAGCTCCAGGATTCGCTGGTGCTCGTGCACGGCGGCATGGCGCAGAATGTCGGCCCCATCCTCGAGATGGTCACCGAGAAGTACCTGCTGCGCGGCGACGCGGAATGGGCGGCCCGCCAGCGGGCCGTCGCGGCGCTCGACGACATCCTCGCCCTCCTCGCCGCCGGCGACATCCGCG
>Ga0031656_10000701_pt1 | contig 12001 bp, 10 predicted proteins | sample FrelakmetDIP11DI_FD_55080 | JGI IMG/M metagenome (GOLD analysis project Ga0031656, IMG submission 55080) | Freshwater lake sediment microbial communities from the University of Notre Dame, USA, for methane emissions studies - DIP11 DI | ecosystem: Environmental > Aquatic > Freshwater > Lake >... | reverse complement strand
TATAAAATCCGCCCTGGGTGTTTTAATCATTTGTCACTTTCTCTAGGGGTTTTAATGGAGGTTGGAGAGGACAGTTATCGCCCTGTTTTCTTTACATTTGCCTTCTCTTGCAACCTGGTGTATATTGTTATATAACCAGGGAGATTCATGATGCCTGCTCCAGATAATATTTTAAAATTAATTGACCAGTTTTATTCTCAGCTTGCCTCCTACCGCTCATCCCAATACAACGAAGCTCAGGTACGCAATGAGTTTATCGAACCCTTCTTCCAGGCTCTCGGATGGGATGTATATAATAAAGACGGCAATGCCTACGCCTACAAGGATGTGATCTACGAAGACTCCATCAAGGTTGCCGGCGCCACCAAAGCCCCCGATTATGCCTTCCGTATCGGCGGCACGCGCAAGTTCTTCGTTGAAGCCAAGAAACCCTCCGTTAATTTGAAGGACGAGATTACCCCCGCTTACCAGTTGCGACGCTATGCCTGGAGTGCCAAGCTACCTCTCTCCATCCTTACTGATTTTGAAGAGTTTGCCGTCTACGACTGCCGTCCCAAGCCCGACAAATCCGACAAAGCTTCCACCGAGCGCCTTCTGATGCTCACTTATCTGGATTATCCCAATCGTTGGAACGAAATCTACGACATTTTCTCCAAAGACGCGGTTCTAAAAGGCTCCTTCGACCAGTATGCTGAAACTGTCACTGGAAAACGCGGAACCACCGAGGTCGATGATGCTTTCCTGTCAGAGATCGAACGCTGGCGTGACCTGCTAGCGCATAACATTGCCCTGCGTAACCCCACGCTCTCCCAGCGTGACCTGAACTATGCCATCCAGATGACCATCGACCGCCTGATCTTCCTTCGCATCTGTGAAGACCGCGGCATCGAGTTCTATGGTCAATTGCAGTCATTGCTGAATGGTGGCGACACGTATGCCCGATTGTGCCAGCTGTTCCATAAAGCCGATGAGCGCTATAACTCTGGGCTGTTCCACTTCCATACTGAGTGCGACCAGAACGATACACCCGACACCCTCACCACCTCACTCAGGCTGGACGACAAGCCGCTTAAAGACATCCTCGGTAATCTCTATTATCCCGACAGTCCCTACGCCTTCTCCGTCCTACCCGCCGATATCCTCGGGCAGGTCTACGAGCGTTTTCTCGGCAAGGTCATTCGGCTCACTACTGGTCACCATGCCGTGGTGGAAGAAAAGCCCGAAGTGAAGAAGGCCGGTGGCGTGTTCTACACCCCCACCTTCATTGTCGAATACATCGTTAAAAACACCCTCGGCAAATTGCTGGAAGGTAAAACACCTGGTCAAGAAGGTTTGGGCAAAGGCACTCCAATTCGTGTTCTGGATATGTCCTGTGGCTCAGGCTCATTTCTATTAGGTGCTTATCAATACCTGCTGGACTGGTACCAGAATGGATACAGTAAAGAACCAGAGAAGTGGTTCAAAGGCGCAAGTCCCAGGCTCTACCAGGTCACCTCCCCCAACGGCGCACAGTGGAAGCTCACCACTTACGAGCGCAAACGTATCTTGCTTGATCACATCTACGGAGTGGATATTGACTCCCAGGCGGTCGAGGTGACCAAGCTCTCCCTGCTCCTCAAGGTACTGGAAGGCGAAAGCGAGGAGTCGATCGGCAAGCAGCTCAGCATGTTTCGTGAGCGTGCCCTGCCCGACTTGGCTAGCAACATCAAGTGTGGTAACTCTCTCATTGGACCCGATTTTTATACGTCACAGTCTTCTCCGCAGGAGACTTTACCCGGTTTTGACCAGGAAGAGCAGTATCGTATCAATGCCTTCGATTGGCAGCGTGAGTTTGCAACCATATTCGGTAGCACAGGTGGTTTTGATGTGATCATCGGCAACCCGCCGTATATACGCATTCAAACAATTCAAGAATGGATACCAGAATCAGCAGAATACTTTAAACGTACATATCGTGCTGCAAATACTGGAAATTATGACATATATGTTGTTTTTATTGAGAGAGGTCTATCGCTTTTGAATACTCAGGGTCGGCTCGGTTTCATTATGCCATCAAAGTTTTGGCAAGTTAAATATGGTGAACCGCTTCGAAGATTATTATCTAGCGAAAAAAACATTGGTCAAATTGTAGGTTTCACGAATAATCAAATATTTGACACAGCATTTGTTAACACATGTATTCTGGTGCTTTCGAAAACTCCAACATCCTCATTCCAGTATGTTGAAATACCCAAAGTCAAGAAAGATATCCAAATATCTCAAGCACTTATCAATGCTATACCTTCTACTGTGTCAAGTAGTTTTCTTAGTGGGTCGCCCTGGATTATAAAATCGGCTAATTCAATGGAACTGATAGGGAAACTAGCAGAAAAGGGCATGCCATTAGAAAAATGTACGACGCGGATTTTTCAAGGGTTAAAAACTAGCGCTGATAAAATATATGTATTAAATTATGTCAGGGAGACAAATATTTCTTTCATAGGATATTCACCTCACCTTAATTGTGAGGTGGAAATTGAATGCGGTCTGCTCCATATACTCATCAAAGGTACTGAAATGAGACGTTTTATGCCTTTGCCAGCAAAACGCATGGTTTTATTTCCATACGAAAAACATGGAACAGTCATGCGATTAATTCCAGTAGATCAGTTAAAAAGTCAATATCCAAATACATATGGGTATTTAAAGGCAAATGAAAAATATCTCAGAGACCGCGAATCTAGCAAAATGAATCACTCGGGTTGGTATGGCTATGGACGTAACCAAGCACTCGATGTAATATCGCTACCAAAACTTCTAACTCCTGATCTTGCTCCTCGTTCATCATTTTTACTAGATGCCAACGGAGAATATTTTGTCTTAGGAGGAGCAGCTGGAGGTTATGGAATCATTCCAATAACAGGATTTAATTACCTTTATCTCCTTGGTATTTTAAATAGTCAATTATTAAATTTTTATATAACATCATCAGGTCAGCAAGTTGAAAGTGGATACTATTCCTTTGAAGCACGTTTTATTCGCTCTGCTCCAATCCGTGTTATAAACTTCTCCGATCCAACCGATGTTAAGTACCACGACCAATTGGTTGCAATGGTCGAGCGCATGATCTTGCTCCATCAGCAGCTCGCCAGTAGTAACACCCCAAACGAGAAAACCCTAATCCAGCGCCATATTGACACCACCGACCATCAGATTGATACGCTGGTGTACGAACTCTATGGTTTAACAGATGATGAAATTAAGTTAGTTGAAGAAATGTAGGGGAGGACAAGGTGTAACCTTTTATTGGGTTGCGCCTGACCCGTATTCTTAAATCCATATTTAATACCCTAAAAATCTAAACTAAGCTGTGAAGCGTAATTATAGGATATCAAATGAGCGTTCTCGGTTTCTTGATATCCCTTCTCGTTATGAGAAGTATCAGAAATTTGTTTTGCCGTATAATCTTTAAACTTCTCTTTGACTGCGGCTAGAATTCTCAACTCAGAAGCTGAGAAGATAGAGGAATCCAATGATACATTGCTAAAATATACCTCACCAGGATATTCATTATTCCAGACTTCTTCTTTTTGAATGCCTTCATAATCCTGAAAAAGAGTTACCAACCACCTTTCGAATTGATCTGGAACTGGGCCATAAGGTAAGCGAGCGTACCTAGCTCCGGTTATGGAAACGGAATATTTTTTAAAATGACCGAAGTCCGCATAGAACAATAATTTCATTAACTTGGTTTTGAAAATGTGATCTTGAAAACAAAAGAATTTAATGGCCTCAAAGAATTTCTCTAGCTCAAAACCTTTATGGCCACTATAAAGATCAGCTTTGTAACTACCAAAAACATCCTTTGTACTTTCAATAAAAGATAATTCTGTTTCCTCTGTAAGCTGGTTTATTATCTTCTGTTTCTTCGGATCANTTACAATACCTTGACTGTTGGATAGTAAATTTAAAAAATTTCGGGGTTCCATTGCCAATTTTATACTACGATCATGGGCTTGNCTCTGCAAAGCGCCATTCTCATATCGGTTCAATGTGGCAATCCCAATTCCAAGCAAATCGCTGAATTCTTTTTGTGTAAGCCCACGTTGGTTTCTTAATTTGCGAATTTCTTCGGGTTGTAAAAAACCTTTTCGTAATCTATATTCTCTATAGGCAACATCGTAGGAATCAATTGATGGCTTTGAGTCTTCAAATTCCTCATTACATTCTAAACAATGGTAATATTCGACATCTACAACAATTATTTCTCCGCGCACATTGAATTCCTCCCCTTTTCTCACTAATTCTAATGGGGATATCTTCTCGCAATTGGGACAAAACCCGTTCATTGCTTCTCTCTTTCTTTTGTTATTTGAATATATTTTTAAATGGATATTTCAAAGGATTCTCGGACTTATGGAACGAAAGACATATTGCATATTCTTCATCATCCAGTTCAACTATTTTTAATTTGATGTAAATTTCCTCATTGCCAATTATTTTTCCAAACACCCAATAAACACCCGGTTTATATATATCCTTTATTGGNCCTGAACTATAGTCCAAAACTGACAGTGACAATATGATTTCTACTCGCTGCTTACCCGTGAATCCTAACTCCAGTAATGCATNCCTATTTTTCAGATGATCAGCAATACTAAGTTTATTTCCATAAATTAAAACCTTGAATTCTTCTAAAAATTGGCGAATGAATTTTTGTAATTCATCCATATTTTTATCATCCATTATTTCAATCCATTATATTATCATATGATAAATATTATGTCAATAGTTATCAATTGATATATTATATATTTGCATACCAATCAGGATCAATTTGTACTTGCTCAATTTCGATCTTCTTAGTTATTACACCCAACGAAAGTTGTTTTAATTTTTCAACAAGTTGATCTCCATCAACCAGATCAATTGCAGGTGCTCCATCCCGTGTTGCTTCCTTAATTGCTTCTTTTGTAAACGTACCCATTGTAATGAATAATCCTTTATCTGCTCTACCAACCATTGCTCCTCGAAAGTCTCTTATTTGGTTTGCCCCAACAGCATTTTTCCATTTTTTACACTGGAAGATTACATTGAAGCTGATTAACCCCCCTAATCTTAAAATCCCTTGTCCATCAATCCAACCATCACCAGTTCTGCCAGTTACTTCTACATGAATAAACCCCGATTCTCTTAATAACCGTTGGACTAATCTCTCAAATCCGGCAGGAGACATATTATGAATTACATCCAATAATTCCTCTTGCCATTCAACTTCTTTGTTTGGCTCTTCTTCATTGGATGCATCTCTTTCTTGTTTCATTAATTCTCGTACTTCTTTTATAACTTTTTTTTTCATCTACCTTATCTATAGCTGAGCCTTTGGAAGTTAACGCCCAGATACCACGAGAAGAATTTTCAATTACTCCAATTTTTTTCAGATATGTCCTTGTCCACATCAATCTATATTCGATCTCGGTCATTCCACCCTTTGTTGGATTATGGAGAATCTCCAATTGTTCTGAAGGAACTCTAGCAATTTCAAACACCTTAGAATTTATTTCTTCATTTGTACCTGATCCTCCAAGCTCTTTTAATGCATGAAGAACAGGATTCATAAAGTCATCATATTGTAATAATATACTTGTCATCATTTATATCCCTCATTTGCAGGAGAAAAACGCGTCTCTTATGATTTTAACTTATCTAATAGTTCCCTGTTACAAAGATATTGTTCTAATGAGCTCATATTTGGTTATGCTGTAAATATTATACGTGATTTTGATTAAATCCATCCCCAACAACTAGCCATTACAATTCATTAAAATGAACCCGTACATTAGCAAAAAGAACACTCTATATTTTCCTCTTTCTGGCAGACTGAATAAGATACATTTCTCTATATATTTCTTTATTATCTGAATGCTCAAGACTAATTGCGAATAGCTACTCAATTATTAGAAACCTTAAAATATCATGCATCGAGTGCTTTTCTCGATGTCCAATTTACTTAAACCCCTTGCAGATTAGAACATCAGTGATCTTCTGTATCGATTGGTGGTTTTCCAGATCGATTGGTGCTCTTCTAATCGATCCTTTTTCTTTGATCGATATGTACGATCCATTAACGGTTTAATATTCTGTTTCTTTTATGAGAATCCTTAAAATATTCATAAACCCCTTGTGGATTAGAACATATGTGCTATAATGTACGGGTGAAGCAAGGCATTACACCTCCCGCTGATCCCGCTATTCCATCCCCCATGGCTCAACCATTATCGTTCCCCTGCCCAAGCACCTCACCCACCTTTATGCAACTCGCATCTCAGGCACACTCCGCATGCTTTTTCCCCTGGCTCCAGCTGCCCAGCCTGACTTCTTGTGGGAATAATTGCTTCGCACTTCTCATGGACGATCTGGTCGACTTACCCGGCATCAGCGCTGCGCTTCACGCTCCTTCCCTGTGCCCTCAGCTTCTGGACGGGAAAACCTTACCGCCCAGACGGAGCAGTTCCAATTTTGCTGTTCAAAAATGGACAGTTCAAAAATGAACAACCCTCCCTCTCTTAATCCACTGCTTAATATTGATACTGATTCTGATCAGTTTCCTGTATTAGAGCCAGAATATAAGAAATTAAATCAAGATCTGGTGGTTAAGGGAGGGAGCTGGGGTAAGAGGGAGTGTGAGGGAGAGAGGGGTTTTACTATTTTCAGAATTGTTAAATTGTCCCCTCGAAATTTGAAACCGTTCCAGGCGTTTTGTCTATTTTTCTTTCTAGCTCACGACTCACGGCTCACAGCCTACCACCTGCCAGCTCCCCACAAGAAGGCATTCGTTCCTCGTCGTTTTTTTTAATAACGATTCATCGCAAAACTGTCTTTAAAGATTAATTGAATGTATTTGAATTTATATGGATTCAATTCCTCCCCCTCACTCAGCCCACGCAGGTGGGCTTCGTGGTTTCCACAGTCGCGACCTTAGTCGCCGGTTCTTATTTTGCAACTGTCCATATACAAAAGACGCCCCGTTGCTGGGGCGTCTCTACAAGGGTTTTGTTTAGGAATATTCGCACCACCTCTACCATGTCGGTGGTTTGCGGAATTTCCCGATGCCATCTCTCATTTGCTCAGGAAATTGGCTGACCGAGATCACTTTCTTGCGGATGGGTTTCATAAAGGTTGCATTCTTCTGTAGCTCATGACTCGGATGGGCAGGAATTGGATTTAGCACGATCACCGGCAATTTCAATTCCTGACGCACGATCTTGATGGGTTCAACCAGGTCAGAATCATTGGAAAGAACCACTGCCACTTCAAAACTACCTTGATGTCCATCATGGATCAAGTGGGCGGCAATATTCACATCGGAGCCCTTTTCTTCAGTCTTGATGACTTTTATATATTTCTGCCCACCTGGAATCGGATTTGCAATTGGCATCATGATTTCATGTTCAAGAAAATGACCTAAAATGATTTCCAGGTTTGGAATTGTTCGCAATGCTCGTAGATAGATTTGTTGACGGTTAGGTTGGTCTACATCATTAGGTCTGGCGGTCACCAAGGCTGTAAAATACTTGATTTTAACGAACTGGTTTTTTGGCAAAAGGAGCTGGCATAATTTATGGATATCGAGCCACTTGTATGGTGTTCCTTTTACTGCACCATAATATAAATTGAATCCATCCACATAAACAATGGTTTTCATTTATTTACCTGCCAGGTTTAAAAAGCAGAGGCGGTTCTACACCGCCTCGCAGCCTGTACCCGAAGGGACAGGGGGGATATGTATTTTATAGCACAATACGGATCGTTTGTCAATTACATTGCAGGTAAAAAAAAGACGCCCCAGGGTTGGGGCGTCAGTAGTGACTATACTACCTCGCTCATAAAATACGTTCGCGAGGCTACAGGCAAAAATCGCCTGTTATCGCTCGCCAAAACCGCTCGCGACTTAGTAATCCATTCCGCCACCACCAGGTGGCATCATGGGGGCTTTATCCTTCTCGGGCACATCGGTGATGAGTGCTTCGGTGGTCAGGATCATGGCGGCGATGGAAGCGGCGTTCTCGAGCGCTCCACGCGTCACCTTGGCGGGGTCGATGACACCGTCTTTGATCATATCCACGTAGGCTTCGCTGATCACATTGTAGCCGATGTTCTTGTTCTTCTTTTCCTTCTGGGCACGGCGGACGTTCTCCAAAATGACGGAACCATCCTTGCCGGCGTTCTCGGCAATCTTGCGCAGCGGGATCTCGAGCGCCTTGCGGACGATGCTGACGCCGATCTGGGCATCATCATTTTCCATCTTCAGGCTGTCCAGCACTTTCATGGCGTTCACCAGGGCAACCCCACCACCCGGCACGATACCGTCTTCGACGGCGGCGCGGGTTGCGGAGAGGGCGTCTTCGACGCGGTGCTTCTTCTCTTTAAGCTCGGTCTCAGTGGCGGCGCCCACACGAATGATGGCAACCCCACCGGAGAGCTTGGCGAGACGTTCCTGCAGTTTTTCCTTGTCGTAATCGCTGGTGCTCTTGTCGATCTCGACGCGGATCTGGTCGATACGGCCTTTGATCATGGCGGTATCACCCTTGCCACCTACCACGGTGGTGTCGTCCTTGGTGATGACGACTTTCTCGGCACGGCCAAGGTCGGCGATGGTGGCGCTTTCCAGCTTGCGGCCGGTCTCTTCGGAAATCACCTGGCCATTGGTCAGGGTGGCGATATCCTGCATCATTGCCTTGCGGCGATCACCAAAGCCAGGGGCTTTGATGGCAACCACATTGAGCATGCCGCGGATCTTGTTGAGTACCAGGGTGGCGAGTGCTTCGCCGTCCACGTCTTCAGCAATGATCACCAGCTCGCGCTTGCCAATCTGGACCAGTTTCTCGAGCAGCGGGACAATATCAGCCGCGGCGGAGATCTTCTTGTCGTAGATCAACACGTATGCATCGGCGACGGAGGCTTCCATGTGTTCTGGGTCGGTGATGAAATAGGGCGAAATGTAGCCACGGTCAAACTGCATACCTTCGACGTACTCGGTCTCGAATTCCAGGCCCTTGGATTCTTCGACGGTGATGACGCCGTCTTTACCGACTTTGTCCATCACATCGGCGATCAGCTCACCGATCACACGGTCCTGGGCGGAAATGGAGGCCACGTTGCCGATCTCGGCTTTGGTGGTCACTTCGATGGCGTCCTCGCCGATCTGCTTGACCACGGCGCGTGTGGCGGCTTCGATACCGTGCTTGAGCAGCATCGGATTGAAACCGGCGGCCAGGTTCTTCATGCCCTCGGTGACGATGGCATGTGCCAGAACGGTGGAAGTGGTGGTGCCATCACCAGCGATGTCGTTGGTCTTGGTGGCGGCTTCTTTGAGCAGCTGGGCGCCCATATTCTCAAACGGGTCTTCCAGCTCGATTTCCTTGGCGACGGTCACACCGTCGTGGGTGATGGTGGGGGAACCAAACTTGCGGTCGAGGGCGACGTTGCGGCCCTTGGGACCAAGGGTGGTCACGACGGCGGTCGCCAGGACGTCCATGCCCTTGCTCAGTTTGCGACGGGCTTCTTCAGAAAATTGCAGTTGTTTTGCTGCCATAGTTCATTACTCCTTTATTTTTTCTCTTCTACAATTGCTAACAGATCGCTTTCGCGCAGGATGAGCAGTTTCTTGCCATCCACCTTGATTTCGGTGCCGGAATACTTGGCGAACAGGACCACATCGCCTTTTTTGACGTCCATAGCGATGCGATCGCCATCTTCGTCACGGTCACCAGGGCCAACGGCCAGAACGGTGCCTTTTTGGGGCTTTTCTTTGGCGGTCTCGGGGAGAACGATGCCACTGGGAGTGATCTCATCTTGTTCGATGGGTTCAACCACCACACGACTGCCTAAGGGTTTGAAATTGATGGACATAGCCACCTCCTATAAGGGAATGATTTGGATCGACGATCCAATTAACTAGTTGCGGTTTAGCACTCATACGCAGCGAGTGCTAAACCTAACCCTATGATACCCAATTTTAATTAAAACGTCAAGAGGAAATGGGTGATTCTAACAAAGTTCAAACAAATGAATCAGATTTCAAGGCTCTGGCGTGCCCATCAGCGAGCGACAGGTGGCTTCGTTGTCCTCCACGTTCTGCATCAGCACTGGGTCATCGGGGTAGGTCAGGCGCAGCTGGGTCATCAGCTCGAGCGAGTGCGTGCAATAGCCATTCTCCGGAGTGCTCAGGTAGGCCAAAACCGAGCCATAGCGCACGTAGTAGTAGGCGACGTTCAGGTTGGTGAGCGGCAAAGGCTCGACGGCGGAGCTTTCGTTCATGACGCCGGTGTCTACAAAGGCAATCTTATTCTCCTCGGCGGTGCAGCCGTCNACNGCACAGCGCAAAGCAGGCAGGGCAGTCTCATAATTACGCGCCTGCACGTAGATCATCCCCAGCTGCCCATAGGTATCAGCGTTGGCTGCGTCAAAGGAGAGGGCTTTCTCGGCATTGCGGGAAGCGATGAAGAATTCTCCTTGCTGGGCGTAGGTCTTGGCAATGGCGATATAGGGCAGGGGGTCCTGGACGCCGAGGGTCTGGTTGATGGTGGCGGCTTTCTCGAAGTATTCCAGGGCGGTGTTGAACACCTGCAACTGGCGGTAGACCAGGCCGATGCGCAGGGTCAGGAAGGTCAGGTTGGGGGTGATCTGGGAAGCCTTGATGTACTCATCGATGGCGTCCCGGTAATAGGCCCACGATTCCAACACGATGCCCAAGACGCGGTGGGCGTCCATCGAATCGGGCGCCAGCTCCACCGCCTGGGTGGCGTACTGCTTGGCCTGGTCCCACTTTTGCTGGTCCAGCAGCACTTCGGCGTAAAAGGCGAGCGCCATGGCGTTTTCAGGGTCGAGCAGGTAGGCGCGGTTTGCAGCGGTCTCCGCCTGGGCAAGGTAGCTTTCGCGCTGCTCGGGGGTGATCAGGTTGGAGGAGGCGTTCCAGTCCAGCACAAATCCGTGGATGGCCGAGACGGTGCTGTCGTCGGGGGCAAGCTCAACCCCCTTCTCTGCCGAAACCAGAGCTTCCTCCAGGCGGTCCAGGCGTTCCTGATCGGTGCGCAGGGTGCTGGAGGAATAAGTCTGGATGCGGGCAAGCTGCGCCCAGGACTGGGCATTATTGGGGTCCACCTGCAATGCCTGCTGGTAAGCCCCGATGGCATCCTGGTCGGTTGCAGGGTCATCCAATTTCCCGGCGGCAAAATAAGCCTGAGCTGCCAGGATGTAGGATTCGGGGCTGCGGGTGGGCGTGGGCGTGGGGTTGAAGGGAGACTGGACCTGCCCGCGATTCAGCTGGAGCAGCAGCCACACGGCCACCAGGATCAGTCCCAACCACAGCAAGACCCGGTATGGGTTGGAGCGTGGCTTGACCGGGTGGAGATTAAACGTCTTACCGTTCTGGATCTGGCTCATATCAAGGGGTGGGCGTCGCTTCGACGGTGGGTGTGCCGACCGTGCCAAGGCAGTAATCCATGCCCTGGGTGGCGTTGTAATACGCCACCTGGTCTTCGGCGATATTGGTGAGGATAGCCTGCATGATGGGTATGGCGTCGGCACAGCGGTCCAGTTGGGTGAGGGAGAGGGCGAAGATCGAATAATAGTCATTCGCGATGCGCCCAGGCGCGAGCGGTATGCCTTCGACCACGATACCATCGGCGGTGGTACCCCCGTTCACCACCAGCTTGAGCTGTTCCACAGCCCGGGCGTAATCATCATTCTGGTACAGCATCACCCCCAGGTTGCCATGCAGGCGCGGGCTGGAGGGGTCGAGGCTGAGGGCTTGCTCGGCATACTGGATGGCTTTCCCATACTGCCCTTCAGAGGCGTAGGTGCGGGCGATCTCGGTGAGGATGTCGGGGTTGGTGGGATTGAGCGCNACGCCGGTCAGCATCTCCTGGACGGCCAGGTTATACTCCCCCTGCATCTTATAGACCGCACCGAGCGAGTAGTGCAAATCCCACAGCTTATCGTTGAGGGCAATGGCAGCCTG
>Ga0031656_10000698_pt1 | contig 12025 bp, 16 predicted proteins | sample FrelakmetDIP11DI_FD_55080 | JGI IMG/M metagenome (GOLD analysis project Ga0031656, IMG submission 55080) | Freshwater lake sediment microbial communities from the University of Notre Dame, USA, for methane emissions studies - DIP11 DI | ecosystem: Environmental > Aquatic > Freshwater > Lake >... | reverse complement strand
TCATGTGTCATATATGCTCCTTATATGTTGTGGAGAATGTGACCAAGTTTTTCCTGCTTGGTCTTCAGATATGCTATGTTGTCCTCTGTGGGTAACATCTCCAGAGGAACCCTCTCAACCACTGTAAGCCCATAACCCTCAAGGCCTTTGATCTTCCTGGGATTGTTGGTCAAAAGCTTCATCTTGCGGACGCCAAGGTCTCTCAGGATCTGAGCGCCAACTCCATAATCCCTGAGGTCAGGTGAAAATCCGAGAGCGATGTTCGCTTCCACGGTGTCGTGCCCCTGATCCTGCAGGCTATAGGCCCTAAGTTTGTTGAGAAGTCCAATACCCCTGCCTTCCTGCCTCATATAGAGAAATACACCTTTCCCTTCTTTATCAATCATCGCAAGGGCTTTGTGCATCTGCTCTCCACAGTCACACCGCATGGAGCCAAGCACATCACCGGTAAAACATTCAGAGTGGACTCGAACAAGGACCACGTCGTCCGGACCGATATCACCTTTCACGAGTGCCAAGTGCTCCTGTTTGTCCAGATCATTTTCATAGCCAATCAGGTTGAATTCTCCTCCGAATCGGGTAGGAATCCTGGTCTCTGCAGCCCTCCTTACCAGATGCTCGTTCTTCATCCTATACTGAATAAGATCTGCGACTGTTCCTATCTTAAGGCCGTGACGCTCGGCAAAGACCTCAAGTTCCGGGAGTCTGGACATTGTGCCGTCTTCGCTCATAACCTCGCAGATCACTCCGGATGGTTTCAATCCAGCGAGCCTGGCAAGGTCAACTGATGCCTCTGTATGGCCTACACGACGCAAAACACCCCCCTTTCTCGCGATAAGGGGGAAAATGTGACCCGGTCGCGCTAGGTCGTCCGCTGTTGATTCATCATCGATAGCTACCTGGACAGTTCTTGCCCTGTCATGTGCGGAAATACCGGTCGTGACACCCTTCTTTGCCTCGATAGAGACAGTAAACGCAGTATTGTGTTGCGAAGTATTGTCTCTCACCATGAGCGGGAGGTTTAAGGTTTTCGCTTTATCTTCGGTCAGGGAGAGACAGATGAGTCCGCAGGCATACCTCGCCATGAAGGTTATGGCTTCAGGGGTAATTTTCTCGGCTGCGATTATCACATCCCCTTCATTCTCTCTATCCTCATCATCGGTCATGATCACCATCTTACCTTCGGCAATATCCCTGATGACGTCCTCTATCTTCGAAATAGCCATGATTAATCCCCTCTTACATATCCATGTTTATAAAGGAAATCGAGATCGACTCCATTATTTTTGTCTTTTGTTATGAAACTCTCAATATATTTTCCGACGATGTCAGTCTCAATGTTGACTTTATCCTTCGGATTCTTTTCACCAATGGTTGTTGTCGATACGGTGAAAGGGATTATGTTAACTGTAAATATATTATTCCTTTGCTCGTTAACTGTCAAGCTTATTCCATCGATGGCAACCGAGCCCTTTTTCACAATATACCTTGTAATATCAAGTGGTATTTCGACGCTAATCCTCCACGAATCGCCTGACTTCTTTATATCCACGATCGTTCCCACGCTGTCTACGTGTCCCAAAACAAAGTGTCCGCCAAATCTTCCGTCCGCTCCCATGGCCCTTTCAATATTTACTCTGACACCGGTTTTTTTTTCAGCCAATGTTGTTACCTTGAGCGTTTCAAGAGAAGCATCGGCAATAAATCCGTCGCCCGTTATCGTGGTGGCGGTCAGGCATACACCATCAATGGAAATGCTGTCGCCTTNACGGATGCCGGTTTTGGCGAGGACTGTTTTTATATTGAATTCCCACTTCCCGCTTGATTTCCTGATTGAGAGAATAGACCCGATATCCTCAATAATTCCTGTGAACATAGCCCTCTAAATAGATATCTCCCTTAAACCTTTTTACCGCAGCAATGTCGATTTTGTAAGCGTCCTTCAGGAAGTCCACCCCTTTGCCGCCAATGAGGTTGTAGGCCCCCTTCCCGCCGATAAGGATGGGGGCATAAAAGAGTATAATCTTGTCGAGAAGGCCNTCTNTCAGGAAGCTGCTATTCATTTCCCCGCCTCCCTCTAAAAGGACATGCATAATATCACGCCTGAAGAGCTCTTCACAGACATGCCTGAGTGAAACCCTCCCGCTCTCATCCTTTGGGATCCGAATTACCTCGAGCCCCATTGAGCTAAGCTTTGCCTCTTTGTCGGACCTGGAGTCCTCGGCAGTAAAAACCCATGTTTTGTACTTTTCGGAGGTCTTCACTACATCACAGGAAAAGGGGATGCGGAGTTTTGAGTCAAGTATGATTCGTACGGGATATTTTTTTGGTCGGGAAATTTTGGGTATAAGGAGAGGATTATCAAGAATAACGGTATTGATGCCCACCATAATGCCATCTACCGTAGATCTTAACTTGTTCACATATAGTCGCGATTCCTCGTTTGATATCCATTTGGAATCACAGGTCTTTGTTGCAATCTTCCCATCAAGACTAACAGCACCCTTCATGGTATAGAAAGGTCTCTTCTTCTCCATAAAAACCACAAAGGCCTCATTCAATCTCTTTGCCTCTTCCTCCAGGAGCCCTACTTTCACCTCGATACCAGCCTTCTTTAGCGCATCAACTCCCATTCCGTTGACCAGCGGATTGGGGTCAAGCATCGCGATAACCACCCTCCTGACCCCCCCGGCGATAATTGAGTTCACACACGGTGGCGTTCTCCCGGCATGCACGCATGGTTCAAGGTTGACATAAAGGGTTGCCCCTTTCGCTTCTTCCTTCGCCTCGTTGAGAGCGACAATCTCTGCATGGGGCATACCAGCCTTGTGATGATATCCCTTTCCAACGATACGGCTACCCCTTACAAGCACAGCGCCCACCATCGGGTTAGGCGAGGTTGTTCCCATCCCTTTTCGGGCAAGAGAAAGGACTGCGTGCATATACTGTTCGTCTTTCACCGTTAACCCCTTCGCAAAAAACCGTCAGCTATCAGTTTTCAACTCCAAAACCCAACAAAGTGTAACGTTGAGGCATCANCCATACATACCTGATTCCCGTGCTACGCTTCATCCTTTTTCAGAAGAAGATCTTTGAGCTCATCCATGAATTCATTGATATCTCTGAACTGCCGGTAGACCGATGCAAACCTGACGTAAGCGATTTCATCCAGTCTTTTCAATTCCTCCATCACCATGGCGCCCACATCTGAAGCCTTAATCTCCCTGTCTCCCCGATCCAGAAGAGTGTATTCAATCCGAGAAACAATCTTCTCAAGATGGGTAATGCTTATGGGACGCTTCTCGCACGCCTTTTTTAGTCCGTTCAGGATCTTTGTCCTGTCGAACACCTCACGCCTATCGTCCTTTTTTATAACAAGCGGGAGTCCTTCCTCAAGCCTCTCAGCAGTAGTAAATCGCTTTGCACACTTTAAACATTCCCTCCGTCTCCGGATGGTATCCATCTCTTTGCTGATTCGTGAATCAAGGACTTTACTTTCTATATAACCGCAGAAAGGGCATTTCATGCTTTCTTTGATAGCAGTTTTGAGTTCCTGCCCACCGAACTCCTCACATCTCCGCTTTTCGGTGAATCACCGTTAAGATTCACTTTTTTTACCAAAATTCCTGATTCGTCAATAAGTTCGAGGGAAAGCTCGTCAGGATATCCGTCGGCATAGAGAACCTTCTCGATACCTGCATTAATGATCATCTTCATGCAAATGGAACATGGAAGGTGGGTTGAATAGACGTCCGCGCCATTAATCGAAACACCATGGTAAGCTGCCTGGATGATTGCATTTTGTTCGGCATGAAGCCCCCTGCAGAGCTCATGGCGTTCTCCCGAGGCAATATTCAATCGCTCCCGCATGCACCCTGCGTCTATGCAGTGCCTCAAATGAATGGGCGCGCCGTTATAGCCGGTCGAAAGGATCCGCTTATCCTTTACAATAAGGGACCCCACATTCCTCCTTACACAGGTAGACCGTTTCGAAACAATTCGGGCTATCTCCATAAAGTAGGAATCCCAGTCAGGGCGATGATTTTTCATAGATCGTAAATACGGGAATAGAAGGGAAATCTCTTACATAACGTCTTGACTTTATCTCTCATGTTGGCCTGCAGCGCAACATCGACAGGTTTTTGCAGCACGGTATCGATAAAATCAGCGATGAGGTCCATTTCAGCTTCTTTCATGCCCCGTGTCGTAACGGCTGGAGTCCCCACCCGTATACCGCTTGTCACATTGGGACTTTTTGTGTCAAAAGGGATAAGGTTTTTGTTGATCATGATCCCGCTCGCTTCAAGGGATTCCTGGGCCTCTTTTCCGGTAAGACCTTTACTTGTCAGGTCCACCATGAAAAGATGGTTATCTGTTCCGCCGGAAACAATCCTGTAGCCTTTCTTTTCAAGGGAACTACACAAGTGCTGGGCATTTTTAATGATCTGCCGCTGATACTCCTTGAAATCCTCAGTCATAGCCTGTCCCAAGGCAACAGCCTTCGCAGCAATGACATGCATGAGAGGACCACCCTGGATACCGGGAAAAACTGCAGAATCTATAGCCTTGGCAAATTCTTTCTTGCAAAGGATCATCCCTCCCCGAGGGCCGCGTAATGTCTTGTGGGTCGTAGTAGTCACAAAGTGAGAGAACTCTATTGGGTCAGGGTGAAGGCCTGCAGCCACGAGCCCTGCAATGTGGGCGATGTCCGCCATTAGATAGGCACCGACCTCGTCTGCAATCTCTCTGAATTTTTTAAAATCAATAAACCTCGAATAGGCGCTTGCACCAGCGATAATCATTTTTGGTTTTTCTGCAAGGGCTACCTTTCTTATCTCGTCGTAATCGAGTATCTCNTTCTCTTTTGTTACCTGGTAGCCAACAGNCTGGTAGAGTTTNCCGGAAAANCTTACCCGGGCGCCATGGGTCAGATGGCCACCGTGAGCAATATCCATGCCGAGGACTTTGTCCCCTATGTTGAGAGCAGCGAAATATACAGCCATATTGGCGGCAGAACCTGAATGAGGTTGAACGTTCGCATGTTCAGCATTGAAAAGGGTCTTGGCCCGCTCAATNGCTATGCTCTCAATCTCATCCAAAAACTGGCATCCACTGTAGTATCGCTTTGAAGGATAACCTTCTGCATATTTATTTGTCAGGACGCAGCCCTGGACTTCAAGAATTTCTTCATCCACATAATTTTCTGACGCGATCAGGATAAGGCTGTATTCTTCTCTTTCTATCTCGTGTTTCAACAGATCAAAAACCGCTTTGTCCTTTCCTTCCATTTTCATAGTTCTTTCAGATAGTCCTTTTCATATCGCTCTATTTTTTCGATCCTCTTCTGGTGCCGCCCGCCTTCAAAAGGTGTATCAAGCCATGCCCTGACAATTTCAGCGGCAAGGTCTTTGCCGGTAACCCTTCCTCCCAGCACGAGGATGTTCGCGTCGAGATGTTTTCTGCTCTGGATTGCGGTGTAGAGATCGTAGATGAGAGAAGCCCTGACACCTCTCACTTTGTTTGCAGTAATGCTCATACCAACGCCGGTCCCGCAGATGAGCACGCCCCGGTCAACCTCACCACGGGCAACAAGTGTGGCTGCCTTTATTCCAAAATCAGGGTAGTCAACAGACGCCGGGGATTCTGCCCCCACGTCGATGATGGTGCTCCCCATTTCTTCAAGGACAACCTTTATCTGCTCCTTCAGTTCGTACCCGGCATGATCAGACCCGATTACGACCTTCATTCCTTGAATCTCCGAAAAACAAGGGCAGAGTTGGTTCCACCAAACCCAAAAGCGTTCGACACAACAACATTGATAGCATGGTTCCGTGCTGTGTTGGGCACATAATCAAGATCACATTCCGGATCAGGGTTCTCATAGTTGATCGTTGGCGGACATACCTGATCTCTAATGCTGAGGACTGAAAAAACGGCCTCAATGGCCCCTGCAGCCCCGAGGAGATGGCCTGTCATAGATTTCGTTGAACTAATCGGTGTCTTATAAGCCTTCTCCTTAAAAACTTCTTTAATCGAGAGAGTTTCAATATAATCGTTCAGTTTTGTTGATGTTCCATGGGCATTTATATAATCCACATCGTCAGGGGAAAGAAGTGCGTCCTTGAGCGCCATCCTGATACACCGGATGAAACCGTCACCATCCGGGCATGGCGCTGTGATATGGTATGCATCCCCATTGTAACCATAGCCTGCCATCTCTGCGTAGATCTTTGCGCCCCGTTTTGTCGCGTGTTCAAGTTCTTCCAGGATGACTATTCCTGAACCCTCTGCCACCACGAATCCATCCCTGTCGCGCTCGAACGGTCTCGATGCCTTCAGTGGATCATCGTTCCTGGTAGACAGAGCCTTCATGGCATTAAACCCTCCTACAGTGAGAGGGGTCAGATTTGCTTCGCTTCCTCCCGCCACCATTACGTCGGCATCGCCATACTGGATAATTCTGCAGGCTTCCCCGATAGAGTGGGCGCCTGTTGCACAGGCAGTGACGATGCAAAGATTCGGGCCCTTAAAGCCATGCTGAATTGCTATATGACCTGGTGCCTCATTTGCTATCAGCATGGGGATAAAGAAAGGGGTTATCCTGCCCGGGCCTCTCTCCATAAGTACACTGTGGTATTTCTCGATGGTCGGGAGCCCTCCAAGCCCTGTGCCCACTACGACCCCAACCCGTTCCGAATCTTCCCGGCCCATATCAAGTCCTGCATCATTAACTGCTATTTGAGCAGCCGCGATGGCATATTGAATAAAAAGATCCATCTTCTTAACTTCTTTTGGTTGTATATAGTCCTCAGGNGTGAACTCCTTGATCTCACCTGCGAACTTTGTGTCAAATTGGGTAATGTCAAACCGTGTGATAGGACCGATTCCGGACTGCCCGTTCAGAATATTGTTCCATACATTGTCGATTCCTATGCCACAGGGTGTAACAAGACCCACCCCTGTAACTACCACCCTACGTTTCAAGGCTTTCCNCTCCTTTTATTTTTTTATATGTTCTTCAATATATCGTATTGCATCCCCGACCGTCTCAATCTTTTCAGCGTCTTCATCGGGAATCTCAAGGCCGTACTCGTCTTCCAATGCCATGATAAGCTCAACGATATCGAGTGAGTCTGCTCCAAGGTCATCGATAAACCGTGCCTCCGGTACAACCTCAGACTCTTTTGAGTCAAGCTGTTTTATGATCATCTCCTTTACTTTTTCTGCAACTGTCATTTAATCACCTCCAATTTTTTAAACAGCACAACACAAGCTTTCAGCGAACAACAAAGGCCATCATGTCTAAAGGCATTTGCTGCTTTGCACTGATCGCTCACTAATAATCTTTACATGTGTAAACCACCGTTAACGTTTATCACCTCCCCCGTAATGTAATTTCCATACTCAGAAAGCAGGAAATACACAACATGAGCAACATCAGCCGGTTCTCCTAATCTTCCCAAGGGAATGGCCTTGAACATCGTCTCCCTTGTTTTTTCATCGAGGAACTCGGTCATCTTTGTCTTTATAAAACCAGGAGCAATTGCATTGACCCTAATGCCCCGTTCCCCGTATTCTCTGGCTACGCTCTTTGTGAAACCAATAAGGCCAGCCTTGCTCGCTGCATAATTTGCCTGACCGGCATTACCCATAACCCCGGCGATGGAACTAATATTCACAATCGAACCACCGGTCTTCATCATATAACGAACCACTGCCTTGGTGCAATTAAAAGCGCTTTTCAGGTTNACCNGTATTACCCTGTCCCAATCCTCTTCCTTCATTCTCAGGAGGAGCTTGTCGACAGTAATACCGGCATTATTCACGAGATTGTTGACACTACCCATTTCCTTCACAGTCTTATCGACTGCTTCACCTACCGCCTGGAAGTTGGATACGTCAACGTGGAAAAACTCTGCCCTTCGCCCCTTTTCTCTGATATATTGTACAACTTCACTGCCATCAATGATATCAAAGATTACAATATCGCCCCCTTTCGAGGCAAGGAACTCTGCTATGCTTCTCCCGATACCCTGGGAGCCACCGGTGACAATGGTAACGGTATCTTTCATGAGACTAAACCTCTCAGGGCTTCAATATCTTCATACTCTTCAACATTGTAGCAGGGAATGTTTGGCTCAATTCTTTTTATGAGGTTGCTTAAAACCTTCTGGGGTCCCACCTCGATAAAACATTCAATACCATCCGCTGCCATCCTTTTGATACAGGCTTCCCAGAGGACCGGCGAAAACATCTGGCAATAGAGTTTATCAACGATGGCGTCTTTACTCTTTTCAGGGGTGGCATCAACATTTGAGACAACCGGCACCGCCATTACCCCTGCAGGGATACTCTTCAATTCAACCTTCAGTTTTTCTGCGGCCTCCCTCATGAGGGGACTGTGGAAAGGTCCTGAGACATTCAGAAAAACTGCTTTTTTATACGCCATGCCTTTCAGTTTTTCCACTGCTTCCCTGAGGGCGCCAATATCACCGGACAGAACAACCTGTTCCGCCGAATTCATGTTTGCCGGGACAGCGACATAGTCATCATGGGATATTTCTTTAAGCATAGGCTGAATTTTTTCCATATTGGCTCCGATGAGGGCAACCATCCCGCCTTTTCCTTTCGGGCAGGACTCCTCCATGAGAACTCCCCTCTTTCGAGTTACCTTCAGCGCATCTTCAAAGGTGAAATACCCGCTCGCGAGAAGGGCAGTATACTCGCCGAGGCTATGTCCAGACACAAGATGGGGAATCAGTTTCATTTCTTTCTGAAGTACCTGCCAAACCGCGTAGCTCGCGAGCACAAGGGCAGGCTGGGTGTTAAAGGTCTGCCTCAATGCATCTTCAGGACCATTCAGCACGAGATCAGAGATCGAAAAACCTAGAGTCCTGTCAGCGACTGCGAAAAGCTCTCTCACCTCACTAAAACGGTCATAAAGCTTTTTTCCCATGCCCACGTATTGTGAGCCCTGACCTGGAAAGACAACACCTATCTTTTTCATAGAATTGCTGATAAATCTCCCGTTACTTTTTCTTTGAGGCTGCCTCTTTGATTAGTTCGAGGCCAATGACATTTCTCTGTATCTGGTTCGTCCCTTCATAAATCTGGAGTATCTTTGCGTCCCTCATCATCTTTTCCACTGGGTAATCTCTCATATACCCGTAACCACCAAAAATTTGTACCGCATCAACAACGACCTTCATTGCCGTGTCACTTGGGAAAACCTTTACTCATAGCCGAAACTTTTGAGGAATCCCTTGGATTGCTGTCAATATACCTCGCCACTGCATAGACAAGGGCTCGGGCAGCTTCAACCTGAGTTGCCATGTCTGCAATCATATGTTGAATTGCTTGAAAGGAAGCAATCTTCCTGTCAAACTGCTCTCTTTCCCGCGCATAGTGAACAGCAGCTTCCAGGGCTCCGGTGGCAACTCCCACTGCCTGGGCGCCAATGCCCGGCCTCGTCTTGTCGAAGGTTCTCATGGCAAAGATAAACCCCATCCCCTCTCTACCTATAACATTTTCCTTGGGAACTTTGCAATCCTGAAATACGAGCTCTCTTGTCGCAGAAGCCCTGATGCCAAGCTTTTTCTCCTTTTTTCCAAAAGAAAAGCCTTCCATACCCTTCTCAACAATGAAGGCAGTGGCTCCCCTGCCGGCTTTTTTCCTGTCGGTCATAGCAATGACAGTATAAATCTCTGCCTCTCCTCCGTTGGTGATCCACTGTTTTGTGCCGTTCAAAATGTATTCGTCACCTATTTTTTTTGCCTCTGTTCTAACACCCTGGGCATCGCTCCCGGCATTGGCCTCAGTAAGGGCAAAGGCAGCCAGTTTGCTCCCGCTNGCTATCTCTTTAAGGTATTTCTTTTTCTGCTCATCTGAGCCGCCAAGNAGNATGGGATATGCACCGAGAAGACTGGCTGCATAGCTCACGGAAACACCAAGACATGCTTTACTCAATTCCTCAACTACGAGGCAATTTTCAAAACATCCGCCACCCATACCACCGTATTCAAGGGGAATACTCACCCCGAAAAGTCCCGTATCCCCGCAAATCTTCATGATNCTCCAGGGGAACTCCTCTTTTTCATCAAGCTCAGCCCGTATGGGTACAACCTTTTCTTCGGCGATCCTCCGCGCTAATGCCTGGATATGTTTCTGATCATCTGTAAGGAAATAATCCATGGACAAACTCTCCTTTAACCTTTGAAATGGTCGATCATCGCGTCCTTTATCGACTCGTTTAAGTTCTTTTTCACATAACCTGCGGCCATGGAAATTGCATTCTTGATGGCCCTCTCGTTGGACCTGCCGTGACATATAATACAGACACCGTCTACACCCAGGAGAGGAGCCCCTCCATATTCAGAATAATCTGTTTTTTTTGCAAGTTCATCAAAAATCTCCTTCATAAGGAGATACCCGATTTTTTTCTTCAGGCTTTTTTCGATGTTCTCTTTCAGGAAGGACATCAACGATTCTGCAACGCCCTCTGTTATTTTCAGCGCTATATTACCCACAAACCCGTCACAAACCACGACGTCGACGTGTCCGTTATGTACATTATTCCCCTCGATGTAACCAAGATAATTAAGGCCAAGATCCTTGATCATGGCATGGGCTTCCCTTGTTAAATCATTACCCTTTGTCTCCTCTTCAGCATTGCTCAAGAGCCCGACCCTCGGGGTTGCGGTGCCAAAAGCGCTCTTCGCAAAGGCACTTCCCATGATGGCAAACTGGGCGAGGTTGACGGGCTTGCAGTCCACATTGCCGCCGCCATCCAGAAGCACCGTTATGGTGCCTTTTGCCACATTCGGCTGGAGGGTAGCGATTGCCGGTCTTTCCACAAGGCCTATCCTTCCCAGGGTGAAGATGGCAAAAGCCATGGCAGCGCCGGAGTTTCCTGCTGTTACAACGCCCTGAACATTTCCTGTTCTCACCAGTTCAAAAGCCTTATTGACCGATGAACCTCGCTTCCTTCGTAGCGCAGTCGAAGGTGACTCGGTCATTTCCACATACTCATCGGTATGGACAATTTCCATCCCGCCAGGATTTTCTAAAAACGCATTCAGTTTCGTCTTGTCGCCAACAAGGACGACATCGGCAATCTTCTCATTAAAAGCTTGTTCTGCGCCCTTCACGATTGCCTGGGGAGCAAAATCGCCCCCCATNCCGTCAACTGCAATTCTTACCATGGGAATTAAGCTTCCCCTACCTCTAAATACTTTTTACCCTTGTAGAATCCGCATTTCGGGCAGACGAGGTGGGGTAACTTAGGTTCCTTGCAGTTTGAACACAGCACCACATTGGGGGCCGTGGCTTTGTCATGGGATCGCCTTTTGTCTCTTGATGATCTTGAGGTTTTTCGCTTAGGAACTGCCATGTTGTTCTCCTTCTTTATTTAAAAAAGATTTCAGTTTTTCACCTAACACTTTATTGACAGGCTGGTGGCAGGAACAAGATTCAACATTCGTGTTTTTTCCACAGGACTGACAAAGGCCTGAACAATCTTCCTTGCACAAAGGCCTGACCGGGATATTGAGGAGCACTTCATCGTATATAAAAGGATCCAGGTCAATTTCATCACCTTCANAATAGTAGATATCCAAATCGTCGGGCCTCAACTCCATTTCNCCNGCCTGGGATGCAAATTCCTTGGGAGCCAACTCTATATCAAGATATGTATCGATGGAACACGTAAATTTATCCAGACAGCGGGAGCAGATCATTGTCACGGTACTTTTTACTGGTCCTGCAATCTTGATACTATCCTCCTGCTTCTTGACCAGCAACTCAAAAAGAACAGGAGCCTCTATGGTAAATTGTTTTTCCTCAAGGTTATTAAATGCCAAATTTGTCATCTCACCTTTTAAGACAAGTTTATCCTCAATATCCGAAAGTTTAATAATCAATGCTGCCTACCTCTAAAATTTGATAATATAATTGGTTTAACCTTTGAATGTCAAGCAAATTAACTGTCTGTAACTCTTGCCCTTTTTGTAAGACAAGGTATTTATAC
>Ga0031656_10000697_pt1 | contig 12034 bp, 7 predicted proteins | sample FrelakmetDIP11DI_FD_55080 | JGI IMG/M metagenome (GOLD analysis project Ga0031656, IMG submission 55080) | Freshwater lake sediment microbial communities from the University of Notre Dame, USA, for methane emissions studies - DIP11 DI | ecosystem: Environmental > Aquatic > Freshwater > Lake >... | reverse complement strand
TTCGGCGGCCTGTCAAATCTTCCATATTCGCTGCAACTGGCTCACGGCTACACGCGACTTTCGCTCTCTTTGAGCGTAATCGGTTTATCTGCATACGTTCCTGCGCTATGGTTCGCGGCGAACGCGGGCGGTCCGGTGGCAGCGGCCGCCACTTGGCTCGTCCTGAATCTATCGTTGCTGGTAGCCGGAGTTCACTTCATGCACCGACGAATCCTTGTCGGCGAGCAATCAAGGTGGTACTGGCGCGATGTCGTGCCGGTCTTCGCTGCTGCATTCGTCGCCGGCCTGTTGCTGAAGATCGTCCTGCCGGAACTGCCGCGCGGGCTCCCCGCCGTGTTGAACTTTGCGCTCGCGACGGCATCCATAGCACTGGCGGCCTTGTTCGCCGCCCGTGATGTTCGTGCCTTGGTGCTCGCGGTTGTCTCCCGCGAGGTCGACAAACTGCTGACTGCGGCTCGCAAATGAGTGCGGTCCTCCCACATCGATACGACACTTCCAGGCGGTTCTCCGAGCCGGGAAGTGCCCTGAACCGCGTGGTGCAGATGGTCGGGCACAACAGACGGGTGATCGATGTCGGGTGTGGACCCGGCGTCGTGGCCGGCCGACTGGCGCAACGGGGTTGCGAAATCACCGTCGTCGACAGCGACCGGGAAGCGCTGCGCCTTGCGTCCGGTCATGCCAGGCGAGCGTATTGCCTGGATCTCAACGAGCCTGCGTGGACCAAGCACCTCGAGAGAGGCGACCGCTACGACGTCGTGATCCTCTCGGATGTCCTCGAGCATCTGGTCGACCCCGATGCCGTGCTGCAGGGCGCTGCCCAGTTGCTCGCCGATGGCGGCCACGTCGTGCTCTCGCTCCCGAACATCAGTTACAACGGCATCGTCGCGACGCTCTGGCAAGGCAGCTTCAAGTACTCGGAAACCGGCCTGCTCGATCGCACTCACGTTCGTTTCTACTCGGCTCATGACATCGAGCCCCTCCTGGAGCGCGCATCGCTGGCCCTCGAGCACGTCGAGTTCGTCACGGTCCACCCGCGCCGGACCGAGTTCGCAAGCGAGTGGGAGGCCTTGCCGCTCCACGCGAAGCTGTCCCTGCGGTCGAACCCCTACGGCAACGTGTATCAATTCGTGCTGCGGGCGCGACTCGCTGCCTTCGCCAGCAACCCGATCAAGATCGACAGCGTGCCGGTACCTCCGGTGAGCGATCCGCTGTGGATGATGCCGCTTCGGCCTCTCGTGCGGCTGGCCCGCCGCCATCAGTTGATCGGCTGACGGGCGGTTCAGACTTCCTCGGTCAGCGCTGCGCCGAGGCCCGCCTCCAGTGCCGCGCGCAACGCCTGCTTCGAGAAGTGCCTGCGGGCATACCCGACCGCGCGATCGGAGCGCGTCCGCCAGTGTTCGTCGTCTCGCAGCAGGGCTGCAACGGCAGCCGAGAAATCCTCGGGTCGTGAGGCGATGCTCAGAACTTCGCCCACTTCCGGCAGTCCCTGCGCACCGACAGGGGTCGTGACGGCAGGCAAACCCCACCGAAGTGCTTCCACGGTCTTGCCCTTGACCCCCGCGCCATACCGAAGCGGAACGACAGCGACGCGCGCCGTGGCGTACATCGTCGCGAGTTCGGCGTCGGAAACGAAGCCGGTCACCTCGATGTCCGGGCCGGCGAGCGCCAGCACTTGCGGAGTCGGCTGCGAGCCAACCAGGCTCAGTCGGGCCGCGGGATGGGTGGCACGGACCAACGGCCAGACTTCGCGCACGAACCACAGGGCCGCATCCACGTTCGGAGGATGCCCGAACCCGGCGACAAACACGACGAGGTTCGGGTTTCGCGCGCGGGGATCCGGTGGCGGGGGGAAGTCATCGAATGCATACAGCGGTAACTGGACCNCCGTTGTGGACGGCGTCGTCCGCAGCACCTCCTGCGCTTCCGAGGCCGACGGATAGAACACCGCGTCAGCGTCCGCCCACAGGCGTTTTTCCAGCCTCTCCATGCTGCGAATGTCGGCCGCGCCCGGCGCACCCGGGTCCCCGACGTCGCGCTGCATTCGCATGCGCAGATAGTGGATGTCGTGCCCGTAGAAGAGCACGCGCGCCTTCGTGTGCCGACGAATCGTCCGGAGATACTCGGCCGCGATGAGCGGACGATTCAGCAGCACGGCATCGAGCCTGTGGCCCGCNTCCTTCACCCACGGCTCGAACCGGTTCGCATGTTCGCGGCCGTACATCACTTCGATGCCGCGGTCCTGCAGGCGTTCGACATAGCCCGGTTCGAACCACAGGTTGTGCGGCCAGAACTTCACCAGCCAGCCAGCGTCAAGGAAGGCCTGCATGACATGATCTACCGACCGGGATCCGGCGTCGCGGTCAGGTCGAGGAATGTAGTGGTCCAACACCAACAGCGTCCTGCGTCCGAACGCGCGATCCCTGGCTGCCGAGATGTGCGTTCCGTTCTCGTAATGCCTGCTGAGCACGTTCTCCCATCGCTTGCCGAGCTTGGCGAGATTCACGACCTGGTGCGCCTTGACGCCTTCGGCCGTGCTCGTGCCGTGGGAAACGCCCTCGAAGTGGATCACGATCGAGCGGGGTTGGTAGAACACGCGCAGGCCGGATGCCCGGACGCGGAAGGCCAGATCGGTGTCCTCGCAGTAAGCGGGCAGGAACGCTTCGTCGAAGCCGCCGAGCCGAGCGAACAGGCTGGCGGGAATCAGCAGCGACGCTCCTGAGCAGTAATCGGCTTCGCGAAGGTAGTTGTACTCGGGCCGCGTGGGGTCATCGAACCTGCCGTAGTTCCACGCGCTGCCGTCCCTCCATACGATACCGCCCGCCTCCTGCAACCGCCCGTCCGGATACAGCAGCTTCGACCCCACCATGCCGCAGTCGCCGCGGCGCTCGAAGACGGCGAGCAACTGGTCCAGCCAGTCCGCGGTCACGCACGTATCGTTGTTCAGGAAGTACAGGTACTTGCCACGCGCGTCGCTCGCCGCCGCGTTGCAGTTGCGCAGGAAGCCGAGGTTGTTCGGGCGCTCGACGAAGCGCAGGCCCGGCACTCCTTCCAGTCGCTTCATTTCCGCGTCTCCCGATGCGTCCTCCACGATGAGGACTTCCACGGAGCAGCGCGGCCAGTGCTGCTGGATCGACCACAGACACGTCGCCGTGATGGTCAGGTTGCCGTATGTCGGAATGATGATCGACACGAGGGGCTGTTCCACCTCCGGGAAGCGCAGTTCCGCGAGCCGATTGACCCCCTCTGTCGGGTCGATGCTCGAGGCGGTCAGGACTCCTCGCGCCGCGCGACTCCGCTTCCAGGCCTCGTAGTGCGGGGTGCCAGTGAATACGGGGCCTGCGATCCGGTAGACGCCCTCGATCAGGCGAAGCCTGGAGCCGATGGAAAGAGGCAGCGCCAGGTAAACGCGCCGCATCCACGGATACAACTTCCCTTTGAGCATGTGGCTTGGTAGATCGGCGCCGTCCCCGGCCCAAGCCACCCGCCAGGTGCGTGGCTGCCGATAACAGGGGCCTGCGAGGTTAGAATTATGAGTTTAGGCGCGCGCCGGTAAGTCTTTGCACCGGTTGAGAAAATGATACTTGTAACAGGTGGGGCAGGCTTCATCGGCTCAAACTTCGTCGGCATCTGGCTGGACCGAGTTTCCGAGCCCGTCGTCGTCCTCGACAAGCTGACCTACGCCGGCAACCTCGAGAACCTTGCCAGTGGTCGACGGACGCGCGCATGCACTTCGTGCATGGCGACATCGGCGACCGCTCGACCGTCGACACGCTGCTTCGTGCGCACCGACCCCGCGCCGTCACTCACTTCGCCGACATGACGGCGACAGGAAGATGACGAGCTTGAAATTTCGTGCAGCGGACGACGCTCCTGCGAGGATCAGGGAACTCGAGCAGCGGCTGGCCGATGCAACCGCGTCGATTCAAGCCGTCGAGGCAAGCATCGGGTCGATAGACTCGACGGTTCAGGCCAAACTCGCCGCGTTGGACGCCGAGATCTCGGCGTTGAACGATGAGATCTCGGCGTTGAACGATGAGATCTCGCGGCTGGCGGAGCGCAACAAGGAAGCCGAAGCGGCTCTGGAGAGCCAGGGTGCGCAAATGCGCTACTGGCAGAGCAAGGCCCAGGAACTGGAAGCTGCCGTCGCGGCCCTGAAAGGTAGCCGGTCCTGGCGGGTGACGGTCCCGTTGCGTGCGCTCGGCACCGTGGCGCGGGCAGCGCAGGACCGTGTGTTGTTCCGCCAGTTGATTGGCCGCGTCGCGCGGTTCCTGTATCGGAAAGCCCCGATCGGGGAAGCGAACCGACAGCGCCTCAAGCGCCGCATCTTCGAATCGTTCCCTTCGGTCTTCCAGGGCACGGGCGCCTACCAGAAATGGAAGCAGTTCCAGGCGGAGGGCCAGGCGCTCGCCGTCTATCGCGTCGACAGCGCGGGCGCTCCGCCCACGCCGGGGCCGCCCCTGGAGAGCGCACCAACCGGGCGGCCCGATCCCGCGCCTGCTGCCAAGCCCCGCCAAGGCGCGCGACGGATCGAGAATCCGCCGCTGCCGAACGCCGATGGCCGCTGGGAGTGGACGGACTATGCGGCCGTGATGCAGCGCACGCTGGCCGGGCTCCAGGCTCGCTCGGCATCCAGCCAGACCCGACCCTTGCCCGTCCTTGACTTCAAGGCTGACGACCTGCCGGGCGAAATCGCAGGGCTTGCGTTCGAGGCCGTCGACCAGCCGTCAGTTTCGATCCTCATTCCGACCTACAACAACCTGAAGTACACGGTCGAGTGCCTGGCCTCCTTGATGCGATCGTCGGTCGACGCAAGCTTCGAGGTAGTCGTCGCCGACGATGCATCCGCGGATGGAACCGCTTCCCGCCTGAGCCAGGTGCCACACCTTCGCGTGCTGCCGTCCGCCGAGAACCGCGGTTTCCTGTTGAACGTGAACCGCGCGCTGCCGGAGTTGCGCGGTCGGTATGTCGTGCTGCTCAACAACGATGTCCAGGTCGTGCCGGGTTGGCTCGATGCGATGGTCTCCGCCATCGAATCGAGCAGCGACGTGGGTGCGGTCGGACCGAAGATCGTCTACCCGTCGGGCGTTCTCCAGGAGGCCGGGTGCACCCTCCTGCCCGATGGAACGGCCGAAATGGTAGGCCTCGGCGAAGACCCGGACCTGCCTCAGTTCAACTATCGAAGGACCGTGGATTACAGCTCCGGAGCCTGCCTGCTCCTGAGGACGCAGGTGCTGAGGGACCTTGGCGGCTTCGATGAGTCGTTCGCTCCGGCCTATTGCGAAGACAGCGATCTCTGCCTGCGACTGCGCCGTAATGGACTGCGCACGCTTTACGAGCCCTCAGCCGTCGTCATCCACCACCTGTCGGTGACCACGGCGGCACACAGCAAATCGGAGAAGCTGCACCAGGTCGCTCGCAATCTCGTCCGCCTGAACCACAAGTGGGGCGACTTCCTGGACCGGCTTTCCGACGTGCGGCTGATCGCCTTCTATCTGCCCCAGTACCACCCCATTCCCGAGAACGACCTGTGGTGGGGAGCGGGATTCACCGAGTGGCGCAACGTCGGGAAAGCCACTCCGAACTTCGTCGGTCACTACCAGCCACGCATACCGGCGGATCTCGGGTACTACGACCTGCGCGTCCCGGAAATCATGGAGCAGCAGGCGGACCTGGCGAAGCGCTACGGCATCTTCGGGTTCTGCTTCTACTACTACTGGTTTGCCGGGCGTCGACTGCTCGAGATGCCGGTCGAGCGCCTGCTCGCCACTGGCCGGCCCGACATTCCGTTCTGCCTCTGCTGGGCCAACGAGAACTGGACGCGGCGCTGGGACGGGCAGGAAAAGGACGTGCTGATGGCACAGTCCCATTCGTACCAGGACGACGAGGCGGTCATCCAGGACCTGATGCGATACATGCGGCACCCGAACTACATCCGGGTCAATGGCCGCCCGCTGTTGGTGGTCTATCGAGTGGCGCTATTCCCCGACTTTGCGCGGACAGCCGCCCACTGGCGCGAAACGTGCCGACGCGCGGGACTCGGCGAAATCTACCTGGCCCTCGTCGAGTCTTTCGACATGGTCTTCGCGGCAGTCGACCCGAGCACCTACGGTTGCGATGCGGTGGTCGAATTCCCGCCGCACGGCATGGCGGAGCCGCGGCCGCTCAGCACGCCGAAGCTGAACCCCGCATTCGACGGCCATGTCGCGGACTATCGCGACGTGGCCGTCCGATATTGCCTGCGGCCACCGGCATCGCACGTCCGGTTCCGAGGGCTGATGCCCGGCTGGGACAACACCGCGAGACGCCAGGATCACAGTTACTGCTTCGACCACGCCACTCCGGGCGCCTTCCAGGCGTGGGCGGAGCACGTGATGCAGCAGACGAGGACGATGAATTCGGGCGAAGAGCGCATCGTGTTCGTGAACGCATGGAACGAATGGGCCGAGGGGGCCTACCTGGAGCCCGATCGTCGCTTCGGGCACAGCTACCTCGATGCCCTCAGGAACGCAAAGGATTCCTCGCTGTTGAAACGACGGCACCGTTACTCGCTGGGATGATGGGCTCGAACGCAGACATTGAGATCGGACTCGTAGGGCATCCGTACGCGCCCATCGGAAGGGGCGAAGACGTGCGATGCACGTTTCGCGCCCTGCGGAGCGTTGCCGGCAAACCCCGCTTGATCGATGTCTACGGCGCGAACAGGCCGGAGCCCGACGCGATCGAAGAACTGCAGCCCTATGCTTCCGAGTCGCTCTGCCCCGTCAACGTGTTCCACATCAACGGGGACGAGGTCGACCATGTACTCGCCACCCTCGGATCCCGCCGACGGCCTGCCGACGCCATCAATGTCGTCTATCCCGCGTGGGAACTGGAGCGATATCCGGAGGAGTGGTCGCGGCAACTGGAGCGGTTCGACGAGGTCTGGGCACCGTCACGCTTCATCATGGACGCGCTCAAGGACAGCGTCACGGTACCCGTGGTGCACATGCCGCTCGCGTGCGAGGTCATCCTGTCCTACTTCCTCGGGCGACGCTGGTTCGGAATTCCAGAGAGTGCCTACGCGTTCCTGTTCTTCTTCGACTTTCGATCCTATGTCGCCCGCAAGAACCCGGAAGCGATCCTTGCGGCATTCAGCAAACTGCTGGATCAGAAGCGCTACGCGAATTGNGTTCTTGTCATCAAGGTGCATGGCGCCGAAGTAGCCCCGGCAGAAATCCAGGGACTCAGGGAACGACTGGCTCCTTACAAGGACCGGATCCTGCTCATTGACCGGACGCTGACAGACAACGAAGTGAAGAACCTCGTCAGGGTCTGTGACAGCTTCGTATCCCTGCACCGCTCCGAGGGCTTCGGCCGTGGGCTCATCGAGGCGATGTACCTCGGTAAGCCGGTCATCGGCACGCGCTACTCGGGGAACCTTGACTTCATGAACGAGCAGAACTCCCTGTTGGTCGACTGCAAGCTGACCCCGTTGACCGAAGGCCAATATCCACACTGGCAAGGCCAGGTCTGGGCCGATGCCGACGTGGAGCAGACCGCTCACTATATGGCGAAGCTGGTGGACCAGCCGGAGCTTGGCAGGCAACTGGGCCGCGTCGCAGCTCGCCATGTGCGTGCACATTTCGGGTTACGTCCGATCGGACTGCGGTACCTCGAAAGGCTGAAAGACCTGGTAAGTTTTCGCGAGATGCGGTTGGTGGAGGCAAAGGCGACGGAGAGAATTGAGCGGATCGCATCGCTCTCGCCCGGCGTCGACGTGCCGACGCAAAGGTTGTCCTGATTCATCACCGGCTCATCGAGCTTGACGTGCGCAAAGGACGATTCTCGACGCTCGAAGATCCAGGTCCGCGGCGCGCGACGGGATTCAGACTGAATTCCGGCGGGCCAAGCAAACACTTCCCAAGGCGTGCCAGAGACCAATGAGACCGCCCATGTTCCGACTCTCGCGAAGGGCTGCCCTTGGCGTCGCGGCGGCGATGCTCCTGATCGCAACGGCATGCCGACCGACCGACCCTGCAAAGTTGCCCTTGGCTCCGCCGACCCCAGGACAAGCGGAATCTGCTCAAGGGAAGCAAGATGCGTCGAGGTACGAGGCTCGATTGGAGGACGGAATCATCCTGTCCCGGGCTGGATTGCCCTCATACATTGCCTCCACGTATGGCATGTCTTTCAACGAGCCCTGGGGGCGATGGACGGACGGCGACGTCGTCGTGTTCCGCTTCACCGCGCCGCTACCACGGCATTTCTCTGTCGAACTCAGTGGCGGAGCATTCGGCGGAAACATCGGCAAACCGGTAAAACTGCGTGTCGGCAACGCCGAACGCGAGGTTGTATTCGATGGCGGACCCTTCGAAAGGGTATCCACGGTTAAGGCTGAGTTCGACAACACCGACGGATCCGACACGATCGTCATCCAGCTCCCGTCGGCACAGGCCGCTTCGCAGCACGACCGTAGACGGCTCGGTCTGGCTCTCAGATCGATCAAGGTAGCGCCGTCCCCGTGATCGGCGACGTCAAAGCGAGAAGCAGGCTTCTTACGGCGGCCCTGCTGCTCTGGTCGGCCCTGGTTGTGCTGGGGGGACTTCTCATCCGGGCGCCGGGCGATTCCGTTGCGATCGTCAGTCGGGCAGGTTGGCAGGTCGACGCGGCATTCGACGAGACGCGTCCCTCGACGCGTGAAATCGCGCCCGCGATCGCAGAGGCGAAGGAGGCGGTCTTCTTGAGATCATGGCGGCCCGACCTCGGCGCCACCCCGGGCCGTGTGGTGTCGCCACCATTCGACGCCGCGGCACCGTTCCTGTTGCCTATCGTCGGATATCCGACCGAACTTGGCAACTTCGTAGGCATCGAGTGCATCAGCAGCAAAGAGCGCCGCGCGGTGGCCACCGGGAACCCGCATGAGACGTGGGTCGCCAGAGTGGTAGTGCTGCCTGGCGGGTGGTGTAGCAGCCAGGTCAGGGTCGTTGCAGAGAGTTCGAGCACGACGCATTACGTCGGCGTAGGAACGCCGTTCACCGCCTCGCGGGCAGACCTTTGGCTTGGCAAGCTGCCCAGTCTGACTTTTCTGCATGCGGCGGGATTCCTTCCGATCGCTTTCCTGGTCGCCGCCGGGACACTGATCGGACGCTCGAACTGGCCGTCAATCGCTCGTATCGCTGCCGGCGCGGCCGTTGGAAGCGCCGCGGGGTACGGAGCCTTTTTCGCAGCCTTCCTTGGCAGCCGTGCGGCGACCGTCTTCTCGCTCCTAGTGATCTTCGCTGCTGCGGCGGCGTTTTCGCTCCGCAGCAAGAGTCTGTCCAGGGCAGAGCGGACAGCATGTTTTCGGGCAATCGCTGCCTGGTATTTCCTCTCGCTTGCCCTGGGACTGCTGCTCGTCGGCGCCAATCTTGGCGCGGGGCCATGGGATCCCGCCTATATCTTCTCGCCGGCGCGTTGGTCGACGGACCATCTTCTGCCGGCTTTCGTCGCGGAGGGATTCTTTCGGGGCGACGAAATCCGATCCATCCTGGGAGGAGGCTGGAAAGTGTCGGATCGGCCGCCCCTGCAGGCCGGGCTTTACCTCCTGGCCAGGCCACTGTGGTCGGTGCTGGTTCCAGTCGACGCACTTCCTGCATCGCTCGGTCTTGCCTACGGATTCGCAGGGATCGTCGTCCAGACGGGCGCACTGCTCGCGATCTTTTGGTTCATCCGAGAATCGCTCGAGCGACTTCACGGCGACTGGCGCTGGCCGACGGCGGTCGCGCTGTTCACTCCCTTCTTCCTCTTCAATACCGTGTACACATGGCCGAAGCTCCTGTCCGCCGGACTCGCGATACTCGCCATCGACCTGCTCTTGCGCCGCGAGGCCTACGGCGCGGTGCTCGGATCTGCCAGAGTCCACCTGCTCGCAGGCGCGCTGTTCGGATTTGCGTTGCTCTCACACGCGGGCGTCGCGTTCGGGCTGATCGTTCTCCCGATCTTCTTTCGCATCGCGTCAGGCCGGTGGCGCGTGCGCGAACTGGCTGTATGCGCAGTTGTCGCCGTCACCCTGTGGATACCCTGGGCAGCATGGCAGGCCGCATACGACCCTCCGGGCAATGCCTTGACGAAGTTCGCGCTGGCCGGCACCTTCGACTTTGAAAATCCCGGCAGATCGCTGGGCTCCGTGGTATTGCAAAGGTACGGGAATCTCACGCTCGAACAGTGGCTCTCGACCAGAAGCTTTGCACTCCTCACGTTGCTTGGCGCCGTGACGACCGAACCGATTGGGTGGCTGGCGAGCGGCAGCGATGGGCTACTCGGCAGATTCCGGCTTCGCGACTTCCTGTACGTCATGCCGTGTCTCGGCTTGATGCTCGTCCCGCTCGCATTCAATGCACGACCCGGAAGCAGGAACGAGAGGCGCAGCGCACTGCGCGATTTCGGCTTGGCCTGTCTCTGCACCGGTGCAGCGGGTTTGCTTGGGAATGCCCTTATCACTTGGAGCGTCCACATCCAGCACACCCAGAGTTACCTCTCCTTGGCACTCCTGTACGCGGCCGCCGCTACAGGTCTGGTCCTGATGCCGAGTCGCCTTCGCGCGATCGTCGCCTCACTCAGCGTTGGATACACGACCGTGGTGTGGATATGGTCACCGTTGTCGCTTCACGCAGGCGATGCCTCCCTGCTCCTGGCTGCTGCGCTTACAGGAAGCGCTGCGGTCGCATTGCTACTCGGTCCGCGCGCTTCCGCTGGCTCGGAAAGAGCGGACATCCTGCCCAGCGGATAGAAGGAGCGTTGGGCAAAGTCGCGGTCCGCACGAGCAGGGCAATCGCATCGTCAACATAAGAAGGTCGCACCGAAGAGACTCTTCCTTCTTACTTGGCAGCCGACCCGCATCGAAGAACCAGATAACTGCCCTGCGAGAACTGCGGGGNGCAACTTGCCAGCCACGCCTTCACGAGATCGTCTTCCGCGTCTGCGAAGCGCCGGTTGAGGACGACGAGATATGGTCGTCCCGCAAACACCTTGCTTTCGTGACCGAGAACCCAAGTTCGGGGTGCCTGCAACAGGAACAGCGTATCGAACAAGGACTGCCACGACCGCGAAGCGATAGGCAAGGACCTGTTTTCCGGTGAATCGAGAAAGGAAGCGACGTATCGGAGGTCAGTAGCCCAGCGTTCGGTATTGGAGAACTGGTAGAAGTTCCTGAATACGGCACTGGGCGTGACAGCGAGGGTCAGGAGGACAAGCAGGTACACAGCCGTCAATCGGGCGTTGTCGACGAGAAGCGGGGTGGCGAGCGCGGCCGCGAGTAATCCGACGCCAACGTATAGATATCGAGGCCACATCACCGACACCGCGGCAAAGTAGAACACATAAAGAAAGACGCCGAACCCGAACACCAGCAGAAGGGCGGCTGCGTCGCGCCCGCCTTCGTATCCTCTTCGTGCAGCAAAGGCACACAGAAGCGAGGCCAAGAGGACACAGGTCAGCACCCCAACCCCAACCGCGTACGGGCTGCTCAGTATCTCGAGCATTCTTTGCGGCCGCTCAGATGCGGGAATCGCCGAGCCGACGGCCATTCGAGATGTCGTCCCGACAACTTCGACCAGATTCGCAAGGTACTGCGCCGGCCCGAGCGCGTAGAACTTGTACAGTTCGAATAGTCCCAGCAACGGCAGGAACGCGAAGAGAATCTTTGAGCCGTCGCGGATCTGCCTACCGTTCCGGCCCGTGAGCAAGGCAGCCGAGAACCATCCAACGACCATGCCCGCGCCGGCAATCAGCGTTATCTGCTTGGTCAGGAAAGCCAGTCCCAGGCAAGCGCCCGCAGCAAACAATCGATTNGANACGAGNAGGGAAGCNGCCAGAAGCAGGAAACCGATTGCCGGAACCTCGCCCACATAGACACCCAGGTACCACTGGTGATTGCCAAGCGCNAGCAGACCTGCCAGCGTGACTGAGGAGAAGANCAGAGCATTCGCCAGACGGAAACGCTGGCGGAGAACCAGCACCAGCACACCGACCTGGACAACAAGAATCAGTACGGTTGTAGCGCCGGGCACCCAGACCT
>Ga0031656_10000696_pt1 | contig 12041 bp, 11 predicted proteins | sample FrelakmetDIP11DI_FD_55080 | JGI IMG/M metagenome (GOLD analysis project Ga0031656, IMG submission 55080) | Freshwater lake sediment microbial communities from the University of Notre Dame, USA, for methane emissions studies - DIP11 DI | ecosystem: Environmental > Aquatic > Freshwater > Lake >... | reverse complement strand
ATTGCCGGGCTGGTTTCACCGATTTCATCAAGAAACAGCGTGCTGCCTTCCGCCTCTTCGATCAAACCTTTTTTCTGGCGTTCGGCGCTGGTAAAAGCACCACGCTCGTGGCCGAAAATTTCGGACTCGAACAGCGTTTCCTGCAATGTTCCGCCGTCGACCGTAACCATCTCGCGGCCGCAACAAGCGCTGCTTTGGTGCAGGGCCTGGGCGACCATTTCCTTCCCGGTGCCGGACTCGCCCTGAATCAAAACTGTCGCATCGGTCGGCGCGACCGCCTCGATCAGCTCAAGGACTTCCTGCATGGCGCGCGAATTGCCGATCAGCGGGCCGGGGCGCCGTGACTCCAGCTGGCGCCGGTAAAACGCATTGCGGCGCCGAAGTTCGGCGCTCTCCAGTTCGCGCCGGATGACGATTTCCAGCTCGTCGAGCCCAACCGGTTTGGTCAGATACTCGACCGCACCGGCCTGGATCAGGCTCACCGCATTGCGAATCGAACCGTAGCCGGTCAACACCACAATTGGATATTGCGGGGACAGTGCTTCCACCAGCTTCGGCGTATCGGCATCCGGCAGTTTCAGATCCATGAAAATCAGATCGGGCTCGGTTTCCAGAAGCGTCTGCGCGGCCTCTTTCCAGTTGAGCGCACCAATGCAATCCAGCCCCAGGTCGGCAATTTGCTCGACCAGAAGCTGATTGAACACCCGATCATCATCAACGACCAGCACCAGTTTTTTCATGTCAGGAATGGCTCACCAATGGCAAGCGCACGCTGAACACAGCGCCCTGACCGGGCACGCTCGACACCTCAATAGTACCTGCATAACGTTCGACGATCGTTTTGCAGATGGCAAGACCGAGCCCCGTGCCGCCCTCGCCGTCAGCACGATGGCTGAAAAACGGATCAAAAATGTGGTCGATCATCCCGGATGGAATCCCCAGTCCGGTGTCACGCACCTCGATCACCGCCGACTTGTCTTCGGCATGGGTCCGGACCGTCAAGCTTCCTCCGTCCGGCATCGCATGATGCGCATTCTGTACCAGGTTGAGCACGACCATGCGCAGGTCGCTGTCGTCGGCCAGAACGCGCAAGTTGTCCGCAGCCAATTCCTGATGCTGGACGATACCGTGGCTCTGGGCGTCGAAATCGAGCAACTGCAGCGTGTCGTTCACTGCCTGGTTGAGCGATACGATCTGCGCCTGCTGCTGCGGCAGGCGGGAAAGCAACAACAGGCGCTGGGTGACGCCGGTGCAACGATCGATTTCTGCATTCATCATTTCAAGATAACTGCAGATGCGCTGCGGGTCCATATTTCCCTGGCGAAAATTGCGCAACAAGCCGTCAACGGCAAGACGCATGGAACCCAGCGGATTGTGGATTTCGTGGGCAATACCGGCAGCCAGCAGCCCGAGTTCCGACAGTCGCTGCTCCTGCGAAAGGCGCGCGACTTCCGACAGATCACTGGTCGATTCAACGATCAGCCTTTCCTGGCCGGCGCTACCTGAGCGCTCAACCAGAACGGCATGGACCTCGACCGGAAATTCACGGCCACCAGCAGCCCGGTGGCGATGCCGGCATTTCAGAGACTGCCCGGGCTCCTTCAATTCAACCGCCGGGCAAACCAGCATCGTTACCGGGCAAGGCTTGTTGCGACCATGGCTGGAAACATGGCAAAGCTGGCCGACCGCAAGCGCTTCAGTCACCCCGAGCTGCTTGCAGTAGGCTCGATTGACCGCAAGAATCCGCAGATCCGACTGCCGTATGACGCGCACACCGTCCGGCAGCCCGTCGAGCAATTCCTGCAAAAAGCGCTGCTGTTTTTCCGCCAGGCCAATCTGCTCGACCAGGCTATCCGCCATGCGGTTGAAACTGACCGCCAGACGACCGGGTTCGTCATCGTCCCGCACGGCAGCCCGAACAGCGAGATTCCCGGAGGTCAGTTCGCGGGCAGCGTCATCGAGATCCCGCAAGGGTTCGACCACGCGCAGGCGCAACATGCGCCACAGCACCCCCAAAGTCAGTGCGAGGACAATCGCACCAGCCAGCGCAAACAACCCGGCACTGCGATATGCCTCGGCGCGGATGGTCTCGGCGCGATAATCGACAACCAGGACGCCATTAACCGGGTGTTTTTCGAGTGCACCGTGGCAGCCGACGCAGGCTGCCTGATTCGGCACCGGATTGATCGAGCGCAGTACCTCGCCCCCGCCCGGCTGGGACACAAACTGGCTTTCCGGCACGCCAAGGCGCTCGACACGGACCAGTTCCGGTAGCTGCCTGCCCATATTTTCCGGACTGGACGCGAAGCGTACCTCACCCGCCGGTGACAGAATCATGACATCACTGATGCCCGGCAGTTGCCCCATGCGCTCAACGATGCTACGCAATCCCGGTACGTCACGCTTGAGCATCGCGTTTTCAAGGGCCACGCGCAGCAAATGGTTGATTTGCTCCGAAGTCACTGCCCGCTCATGCTCCAGTTGACCGCGATAGAGCACCAGAAAGAGCAGCCCGAAGATCAGCGAGGCGCCGCCGGCGACCAGCAGAACCCGGCGCAACAGGCGCTGCCTCAGGGAAGATGAACGGTGGTTATCGTTTGCTGGCATAGTTCGGAAGAATACCGAAAATCAATCGCGCTGACCCTGAACAAACCGGCACTACCAGCAAAAACAAATACTGCGGGGCGGAACTACCAGCTTGCCCCCTGGATGCCGGGCACAAATCGAATGGGTGCAATCTCGGCCTTGTCGAGCGCCAGCTTGCGATTGATCAGCGCCCCCATCTCTTCGCGAGACGGCAACGGCAAATCGTGGATTTCGCCGAGCAGTTCGCGGAAACTCAGCAACCAAACATACGTCAATTCGGCCAATGCCGCATAAAACGCGGTATTGCAGTGTGCCGACACCCGTTGCGCCCAGTCCGGCAGCCAGTAGCCGAGGTGCTGATCGATGAAACCGGCCAGTTTTTCCGGGTCGACCCTGGGGCCAGTAGCGGCGTGGCCTCGGGCCATTGTTTCCATGGTCGAAGCAGACGCCAAAACCCGTCGCAGATACTGCAACTGCAACACCAGATGATCATCGAACCGGCTACGCCAGTCAGTGGCCTGCCAGCCGGCGGCGGCATAGATTTCGCGCAATTCGAACATCGACCGGTCGCAGGCGAGATGCTCGTCGCTCAACCAGACCGACTCATAGGGTGAAGCACTGAACTTGTTGTTCAGGTAAATCGCCGCGTAGTCGGCCGCCAGTTCATCCAGCGTCGGCATGTCGTGCAAGGCGGCTGCCATATTGGAATGAGCCGCCCGGCCAGCCTCGTCGGCAGCGGATAACGCCAAGCCATTCGGGAACGCCGCGACCGTCAACGCCGCCAGTATCTCGGCATCCAGTTCCCGGTCGTGCAGACGGATCAACTGGTCGAGATCTTCGACCAGGGCGTCGCGCAATTCAGCTTCCATCAACTTTGCCCTTGCTGTGGGGGATGAATCCGATGGATGGGTGCGTCAACTCCGGGTTGGCCATGTTCCTGACCTGCCTGACCGGCTTGTCATCGGGCCCGATCGCCTTGCTCTTCAGCACGCCCGTCCAGATTTCCTCGATCGGACCGATGTCGAGTACGCGCATCATGCAGGCCATCACGCAATAGGGTTTGCGTCCAGCCTCCAGTTCGTCGATGCACATATTGCATTTCTTGACCACCAACTCCTGCGGATCCCACTGCGGTGCACCGTAGGGACAGGCCGCTTCGCACTTGCGGCAACCGATGCACAGGGTCGAGTCGATATCGACAACGCCGTTGTCGGCACGCTTCCAGATCGCGCCGGTCGGGCAAGTCGGCAGGCAGGCCGGTTCCGCGCAATGGTTACACGACATGTTCACCTTGTAGGCGAAAACGTCCGGGTAGTTGCCACCCTCGATATACATCACGCGCCGGAAGCGTGGCCCCGGCGGCAGGCCATTCTTGTCCTTGCAGGCAATTTCGCAGGCGCGGCAACCGATGCAATCGACATTGTGGTGGATGAAGCCGAACTGCTTGGCTGGCTTAACCGGTTCGTAAGTTTGCGCCACCTTGCGGCGGATGGCCTGTTCAAGCTCCTGCGCGTCGACTTTCTTGACCATTACTTGTCCCTCCGGAAGATCACCGAACGCGAAGTCGCCTGCATATCCCAGCCGGGATAGTGTTCAAGCGAAGTCTTTTTCAGATCGACCAGGATGGTGTTATAGGCGAAGGCGCCGGCCGGACTTGGTTCGTCCAGTGTCAGGAAGTCCGGATTGCCGGACCGGTCGGTGCCATCCTTGGCCAGATCCATCCAGGCACCCTCGAAAAGCACCACGACATCCGGCATGCAGCGTTCGGTAACGTAGGCCGGAACGACCACCTTGCCGCGCTCGTTCCACACTTCGACGATATCTCCGGTCTTGATGCCGAGCTTTGCAGCATCGCGCGTACTGATCGTAACCTCCTGCTGGTAGGTTTCGCGGAGCCAGGGAATGTTGTGGAAAATCGAGTGCGTCCGCCAGCGCGGGTGCGGCGTGATCATGTGGAAGGGGAATTTCTTGGCCTTCTCGTGATTGAGCGACTCGAATGGCTCGATCCACTTGGGGATATAGGGTATTTCGTAGCCGTACTGCGTCTTGGTCCAGTCCTTGATATTGGCCAGGCTGCCGGACAGGATTTCGATCTTGCCGGAAGGCGTCTCAAAGGGCACGCCCTGGGTAATCTGCTCCTCGAAGGCGATATGCGGCCTGTCTAAAACAAACTTGTAGACGCCGTGCTGCTTGAATGTCTCCCACGACATGGTGACGCCCTGGTGCTTCTGCACTTTGTCGCTCCACCACGCCGTCAGGTAGGCCTCGTCAGTGGCATCGCTGTTCGCAAAGTAATCGCGCTCGGCCTTCGGGTTGTAGCGTTTGCCGAAATCCTTGACCGTCGGATCAAGCTTTTCGATTCTGTAGGCGAGTTCGGTAAACACCTGAAAGTCGGTCCGCGACTCGCCGAGCGGCTCGATGACTTTCGGTCGGTGGATGTAGTAATGGCCTTTGTACCAGGGCAACGCCACATCCTGGCGTTCGAAATGCGTCGCGATCGGGAACAGGACATCGGCCCACAGGCCAGACGGCGTGATGGTCGAATCCATGCAGACGACCAGTTCCAGCTTTTTGATCGCCTGGATCTCCTTGTTCACGTTGGTCAGCTGGTTGAACCAGTCCGAACCATGCCAGAAGATGGCCTTGATGTTGGGAATCTTGCCGTCGAGTTCGTCGTCGCGCGGCCACAGCCCGACCTCCTCGCGCTTGACGTTGGGGTAGTTGAGCACGCAATGCGCCCAGCGGTCGGACTTGATCGAGCCATACCAGACATTGGCATACTCATCGTAAGGGTAGGCCACCGCTTCGGCGTGCCACCCCTTGCCGACGCCCTCGGCGCAGCCGCCGAGGATGCCGATGTTGCCGGTCATCGCCTGCAGGGCGGCAGCCATCCGGTTGTATTGCTCGCCATAGCTGGCGCGCCCTGGCGACCAACTCGCCTTGAGGGCGGCCGGCTTGGTCGTGGCATACATTTCCGCCAGTTTTTTGATGTCGACCGCAGCAACCCCGCAAATCTTTTCGGCCCATTCCGGTGTTTTCGGAATCCCGTCGTTCTTGCCAAGAATGTAGTCCTTGAAGTTTTCCTTGTCGGCAAACTTCTCGGGCGTCGTCCCGGCATCCATACCCTGCACGAACTTGTCGATGAACTTCTGGTCCTGCCAGTTATTGACGAAGATATGGTGCGCCATGCCGGCCAGCATGGCGGCATCGGTATTCGGCTTGATCGGGATCCACCAGGCATCGTAGCTGGCAGCGGAATCGGTGTACTGCGGGTCGACGACGACGAACTTGCAGCCGCGCTGCTTGGCGAGGCGCATGTAGTAGAAGGTGTTGCCGCCGTGGAAGGTGTAGGCCGGGTTCCAGCCCCACATGATGATCAGCTTGGCATGCGCGAAGGTGTCGTCCTCATTGCCGTCGGAGATGGTGCCGAAGGTCATCCGTGAGCTGAAAGTCGTGGCCTGATAACTTGGCACCGACCAGGAATTGGTCCGGCAGCCGAACATGCCAAGAAAACGGGAAAGCAGGCCTTCGATCTGGTCAGATTTATGCAAAACACCGTAGGAAGTGCCGGCATAACCCTGATCGAGGATGGCGGTGGGGCCGTACTTCTGCTTCAGCTCGACCATCTTTTTGGCGACATGGTCGAGCGCCTCGTCCCACGAAACGCGCTTGAACTTGCCCTCACCGCGTTCGCCAACCCGCATCATCGGGTAGAGCAGGCGCTCCGGCGAATAGAGGCGGGCGCGATAGGAGCGCCCACGCAGGCAGGCACGCAGTTGCGGCTTTTCCTCGGTATCGAGGCCGATCTTGCCCCCCTCCTGATAACGCCCGTCGTCGGTTGATAAACGAACGATGACATCACCCTTCTTGTGGGCGACCAGCATATGGCGGGAGCCGCAGTTGTGATCGCAGGAGGTCACCACCGTCGTCAGGTCGTCATCCCGGGGGTAAGGCGCGTAAGGAAAAGCCTGGGCTTCCTGCTCGCCCAAGCCAAGTTCGACAAGGCCGCTGGTGGTAGCCACCGCGGCACCGGCGCCGACAGTCTTGAGGAAGCTGCGACGTTTGGGATTGAGAATGTCCAGCCAGTTGCGTTTCGTATCCATGATTCGTCCTTATTGCTTGGGCTGGTTGCCATTGGCTGGCAGGGCAAAGCGTGCTTCACTGACAACCGGGCGGTCCTTCGCCCAATCGGGCACCTCCGGGGACATACCCTCCCACGGATGACGCGGATAGGGGTACTCGATCCTGTACCAGGACCGGCCGCCGTGGCAACCGTAGCAGACATCGGCATTTTTCTGGCCGGCGGCCTCGATCGCTTCAGCCTTGAGATAGGTAACCTGGTGGCGGTTGGTGCGTATGGCAGCGTGACAGGTCAGGCAGGAGTTGCCGAATATTTCCTTGCTTTCCGGCCAGGGGCTGGGCAAACCCATGACAGCGGTGTTCATCGGAGCATGGCACTTGAGGCAGGTCGTCTCGACGTTGACCACCTTGCGCAGCGTAAATCCTTTATCGCTCTGCGGTGTACCCGTCGCCGAAGTACCCTGCGCTTCATCGCGCGGGTCACTTCCCTGATGACAGGTAGTGCAGCTTAAATTCATCAATTCCTTGGCCATCCCGGTCAGCAGATGGCGACGGTGGAAGGTGTCCTGCTCGCCGGTGTAAGTGCTTAGTTGCTGATACCAGGCCTTGCTGGTACTGGCCTTGACCCCTGCCGGCGAGGTTTCGCGAACCGTGTCGTCAAGTACCTCGCGGTGGCAGGCCAGGCAATGCTCGTCCTTCGCCGTTTCGATGGCGGGCTTGAAGTGAATGGGATCATAAGTTGAACGCAGCAGATTCTTGCCACCAACCGGAGCGGACGGCCCCATGGCAACAGGCGTGGGCGCAGATTGCGCTGCATCCTGCTGACTGGCGTACCAACCACCGACGGCGGCAACCGCTACAACAAGGGCGACGATGATGCCGATTTTTGGGCTTTTCATGATCAATCCTTGCGCGCCAGATCGGTATGAAGGCCGCGAATGTCATAGCGGTCCTTGAGATTCGGATAGATGAACGGGGTATACCAGGCACCCTGATATTTCAGGAATTCAAGACCTGTAGGTGGCGGCGTGATACCCCGCAACGCCTGCGCCTGCCATGCCGGGGTCTGTTCAAATACGGTAATGACCGGGGCACCATCCGGGCGCCGATCCGGCACCAGGCCGGCGATGAACAGGGGCGTTTCGGCAAGTGCATTTGCACCGGCCATCAGCAGACCAAGCAGGACCATTAGCTTTTTCATGTTGTCATTATGCCGTTTGAAGATCAAGAAACGGGGCAGGCACTCTGCCTGCCCCATTCGAGTGAAGATTATTACTTCTTCTGGCCTTCCATGCCCTGCATGCCGGACATACCCTTCTGGCCTTCCATGCCCTGCATGCCGACATACCCTTCTGGCCTTCCATACCGGACATGCCTTCCTGCTTGGACTTGGATTTCTTGCCTTCCATACCCTGCATACCGGACATACCCTTCTGGCCTTCCATGCCCTGCATACCGGACATACCCTTCTGGCCTTCCATGCCCTGCATACCAGACATACCCTTCTGGCCCTGCATACCGGACATACCCTTCTGGCCTTCCATGCCCTGCATACCGGACATACCCTTCTGGCCTTCCATACCCTGCATGCCGGACATGCCCTTCTGGCCTTCCATACCCTGCATGCCGGACATGCCCTTCTGGCCTTCCATACCGGACATACCCTTTTGATCGGCGGCTTGCACGTTGGCGGTCACTGCGGCCAGGGAAACGATGGTCAGAGCTGCAACAGTCGATAGTTTCATCATGTAATACCTCATTAGTTTTAAGTTCACCGTCTCCGCAGTCCAGGCGAAAACGACTTGGGCACCCGCCCAGGCGAGCTTTAACAGCACGAATGGTGCCAGCCCAAACAATTTTGGTAACTATATGACTTATATGGGAATTTTTATAGAAACCAGCGCAAGCCACATAAGACGCCACTGCCAAATTGGCAGGTTAAATGCCGAAGAATTTATCAACGCATTGATTTATATGGGATTTGACTACTGCCAATTTGGCATGCGGCATGAAAATCCGTCATGTCCGGATCACGGCAGGCGTAATCAGATCCGTAGACCGGTTTTCTTCAATATTCGCGTCGAGAATAATACGTCGCTTGCCCGACAATTTTGGCCCAGGAGCGCGGCAATTTCTGCGGCTTTCTCCGTGACCTCAATCCGGGATGCGCCGTGCACCATCGCGAAGAGGTTGTATGGCCAGTCGGGCAGCGCGCCCACCCCAGGGGTACTTGCTACGCGGCGCGGCCGGCGGTAGCAATGGGTGACGAATTCCAGGGCGCCGACGCGGGCGCCGAGTTCGTCAACGCGCTCGTCGGCCACGTCCCACACGGTCATGCCGTTGGCTGTCCAGCCGATGGCGTAATGGTTGGGCACGGCGCCGATACGGCGGATGACGCCGGACTCGAGCATGGCCTGCAGGCGGCGCACCACTTCGTCGCCAGGGATGCCAACCTGCTCGCCGATGGCCTGATAGGGCCGGGCGACCAGCGGCAGGCCGCCCTGCGTGGCGACGATCAGTGCGCGGTCGATGGCGTCGAGCGTCGCCGGGCTGCTCATGCGCGGGCCGCCAGCTTCATTTCGACGAAATATTCCCGTTCTTTCGGAAAGGCATAAACCGGCAGGCCGGTATCGCGCTCGATGCGGGCAATGGCCTCGGCGATGCCGGATGGCGTTTCGGTCGCCAGCACGAACCACATGTTCAACGCGTGTTCGCGCCGGTAATTGTGGGCGACCTGCGGCAGCGCATTGACCAGCGCCGTGACCTCGTCGTAACGCGCTTCCGGCACCGCCAAAGCGGCCAGCACAAAGGCACCGCCCATGCGCTCGATCTGCACCATCGGACCGAAACGGGTCAGCACCCTGGCGTCGAGCAGGCGTTGCAGGCTGGCCAGCAACTCTTCTTCGGTGATGCCCAGACGTTCGGCAGCCGCGGCATAGGGCCGTTCGCAGAGCGGGAAGTCACCCTGCAATTCGTCGATGATTTGCCGGTCGACCGCGCTGNACAGCGNGTACCCCCGGGGGGCATCGATCTCAGGCATAGCGCGCGCCGTTCTGCTTGAAGCGGGTCAGCGAAAACAGCACGTCGTGGGCGCAGTCGGTAAGCCCGTGGCGCTGGCGCAGTTCGCCGATGATGGCTTCGACTTCCGCCCGCTCGCGGCCGTGGATCATGCAGAACAGGTTGTACGGCCAGTCCGACAGAGCGCGCGGCCGCCGATAGCAGAGCGTCACCGCCGGTTCTTCGGCCAGCGCGCGGCCCAGCTCGCCGACCCGCGCGTCGGGAATGTCATGCACCAGCATCGCGTTGGCCTTGTAGCCAAGTTCGCGGTGCCGGACAACGACGCCGAAGCGCTTGATGGCGCCGTCTTCCAGCCAGTTGCCGATGCGGCTCAGCACCTCGTTTTCCGATGCGCCGATACGCTCGGCGATCAGCGCGAAGGGGCGCATGAACAGCGGCAGGCCCTCCTGCAGCACCGACACCAGACGGCGCTCGGATTCGCCGATCGGCGCGTGTGACTGAACCACGCGGGCGACGGCAACACTCTTGCGCGCTTCGCCCTGCAGCGGAAAGCCGAGGTCGATGTGGAACTCCTCGAGCAGCGGCAGGGCCAGCAGGGGATGGCCGGCCGCCTTCTCGATCGCCCCCAGCGTCGCCTGCAGGCGGCCTTCGCTGGCGGCGGTGACGACGAACCACAAGTTGTAGCGGTGCTCGCGTTCGTAGTTGTGATTGACCTCGGGAAAGCGGTTGACCGCAGCCGCGACAGCGGCCAGTTGCTCCGTCGGCACCGCCATCGCCGCCAGCGTCGAGGCGCCGATGCGCTTGGGCGCGAAGACGGCGCCGACGCGCGAAATCTTGCCCTCGCGACGCAGCTTTTCGAGGCCGCTCAGCACCACCTTTTCGCCGACCCCGAGGCGCGCCGCCAGCTCGGCGAAGGGCGCCGGACAGAGCGGAAAATCGCGCTGGAACTCGTTGAGCAGGCGGAACTCGAGGGCGTCGTCCATCTTCAGAAGCCGATGCGCGCGGCGCGCGTGGTGAAGAAAATGCCGGAGGGGTTGTCGGCGGCGATCTCGCCGACCCGGGTGAAGGTCGTGGTGTCGTAAATCAGCACCTTGTTGTCGTCGCGCGCCGAGAGCCAGACGTTTTCGCCGCGCGGCGTGAATTCCATGTGCAGGATGCCCTTGCCCGGCTCGAAGGCNTGGACAACCTTGCCGGCCAGGGTGTCGATGACGTCCATCTTGCCGTTGTCGGGGAAGGCGAAATTGACCCAGACCTGGCGCCCGTCCGGCCGCGCCATGACGAANACCGGCTGGCCGCGCACCGNAATGCGGCCGACTTCCTTCCAGGTCGCGACGTCGACAACCAGCACTTCGTGGCGGCCGATCGCCGGCAGGTAGGCCTTGCCCTGCGCCACCGACCAGCCGCGCAGGTGGGGCATCTTGAACACCGGCAGCTTCTCCTGGCCGCGCCCATAGTTTTCGAGAATCTTGCGCGCACCCTTCTCCAGCTGCCAGAGGTCGAGCATCGCCACGCCGTCCTCGCCGAACAGGCCGGCCAGGAAGTAGCGACCATCGGGCGTCACCAGGCCGTCGTAGGGCTGAAGGCCGGCCGGGAAGCGCTGCGTCGTCGGCTGCTTCGGATTGCTGAAGTCGGTCACCCGGATTTCACCGCCCTCGAACAGCGCGTAGGCGAACTTGTTGCCGGACGAATCGGCGAGGCCGACGACCTTGGAGAACTTGCCCGGCGCGTATTCGGCCGGCACTTCGGAGAGCAGTTCGAGGGTTGCGGCATCGAACGCCTTGATGCCGCCCGGCGTGTAGTTCTGGGCGACGACGATCTTTCCATCCTGCGAGATCGAGCCGCCGATGGCATTGCCCGACTGCATGACGCGCTTGACGATCCTGGCCTCCAGCATGTCGATCTTGGTCAGCCCGCCATCGCGGCCGAAGACGAAGGCGTAGCGGCCGTCGCGCGAATAGACGGCGGAAGCGTGCGAAAGATCGCCGAGGCCGCCGATCCGCGCATAGGGCTGGCGCGTGCTGGTATCGACCAGCGTGACCTGGCCGCTGGCACGCTCGATGACCAGCCCGAGGTCACCGGTGCCGCGCACTTGCGGGCCGGCGCAGGCAGTCAGCAACAGGGCAAACAGGAAACTCAGAATTAAACGCATCGCACCCTCAGTTCGGGAAACCGCTCATCAATTTTTGCACGATCCAGCCGGCTTCAGCTTCCGACATGAACTGCTTCCACGGCGGCATCGGCGTGCCGGGACGGCCGTAATAGATCGTTGCCACCAGCCCTTCGGCCGGCTTGTCGTGCAGGCTGGCCGGCAGCAGCGCCGGTCCAAGGCCGCCTTGCAGCGTCATCCCGTGGCACGA
>Ga0031656_10000693_pt1 | contig 12048 bp, 9 predicted proteins | sample FrelakmetDIP11DI_FD_55080 | JGI IMG/M metagenome (GOLD analysis project Ga0031656, IMG submission 55080) | Freshwater lake sediment microbial communities from the University of Notre Dame, USA, for methane emissions studies - DIP11 DI | ecosystem: Environmental > Aquatic > Freshwater > Lake >... | reverse complement strand
CGCGTCGGCTCGGATCGCGGCTGCGGTCGCGGGCGTGGCCTACGACCGCGGCCTCGCGACCCAGCCGCGTCCGGCCGACCTGGCCGCGCACATCCGCGCCCGGATGTACGAACCGCGTTATCCCGCGTTCGCCTGAATGGAGCCGGGCGCGCGCACCGCGGCGTTCGCCGCCCTGCAGGCAAGGCTCGCGGAGGCGTTCCCGCGCGAGCGCATCGTGACGGACGCGCTGCGCCGGCTCGCCTACGGCACCGACGCGAGCTTCTACCGCCTGGTACCCCAGGTGGTGGTCGTCGTGGAGACGGAAGGCGAGGTGCGGCGCGTGCTCGCCGAGTGCCGCGATCTCGACCTGCCGCTCACCTTCCGTGCCGCCGGCACCTCGCTCTCCGGACAGGCCATCACCGACTCGGTGCTGGTGCTGCTCGGCGACCGCTGGCGCGGCTGCGACATCCGCCCCGGCGCGGAGACGGTGCGCGTGCAGCCCGGCCTCATCGGCGCGGCGGTCAACCGCCTGCTCGCGCCGCACGGCCGCAAGATCGGCCCCGACCCGGCATCGATCGATGCCGCGATGATCGGCGGCATCGCCGCCAACAACGCGAGCGGCATGTGCTGCGGCACCGCCCAGAACAGCTACCACACGCTCGGCGGCATGCGCTTGGTGCTCGCCGACGGCGCGGTGCTGGACACCGAGGATCCGGCGAGCGTCGCCGCGTTCCGGGTCACGCATGCCGCGCTGCTCGAGGGCCTGGCGGGACTTGCGCAGCGCGTGCGCGAGCACCCGGCGCTCGAGGCGCGCATCCGCCACAAGTACCGCATGAAGAACACCACCGGCTACGGGCTGAACGCGTTGGTGGATTTCACCGACCCGGTGGACATCCTCACCCACCTCATGATCGGCTCGGAAGGGACGCTCGGGTTCATCAGCGCGATCGTCTACCGCACCGTGCCCGAGCACGCCGACAAGGCGAGTGCGCTGGTGCTTTTCCATGACCTCGAGACCGCATGCCGGGCAGTGACCGCGCTGAAGGCGAGCCCGGTCGCCGCGGTGGAGCTCATGGACCGGCCGGCGCTCGCGTCGGTCGAAGGCAAGCCGGGCCTGCCGCCGGGCATCGCCGCGCTGGGCGCGGAAGGGGCCGCGCTGCTCATCGAGACGCGCGCGCCGGATGCGGCGGCGCTCGCGCGGCAGATCGAGGTGATCGGCGCGACGCTCGCCGGCATTCCCACCGTCACGCCGTGCGCGTTCACCACGGACCCGGCGGAGTGCGAGAAGCTGTGGAAGGTCCGCAAGGGCATGTTTCCCTCGGTGGGCGCGGTGCGCCGCGCCGGGACGACGGTAATCATCGAGGACGTCGCGTTTCCCATCGAGCGGCTCGCCGAGGCGACGCTCGACCTGCAGGCGCTGCTGCGCAACCACGGCTACCACGAAGGCATCATCTTCGGCCACGCGCTGGAGGGGAACCTGCACTTCGTGTTCACGCAGGACTTCGCCACCGCCGCCGAGGTGGACCGCTACCGCGCGTTCATGGACGAGATCGCCGACCTGGTGGTGCGCAAGTACGACGGCGCGCTCAAGGCCGAGCACGGCACCGGCCGGAACATGGCGCCCTTCGTCGCGCTGGAATGGGGCGAGGACGGCCGTGCCCTGATGGCCGACATCAAGCGGCTCTTCGATCCGCAGGGCCTGCTGAATCCGGGGGTCATCGTCAACGACGATCCGGCCGCGCACCTGCGGCATCTGAAGCCCATGCCCGCCGCCGACGCGCTGGTGGACAAGTGCATCGAGTGCGGCTTCTGCGAGCCGAAGTGCCCGTCCAAGGGCCTCACGCTCAGCCCGCGGCAGCGCATCGTCGGCTGGCGCGAGATCGCGCGTGCGGAAAGCGCCGGCGAGAGCGAAGCCGGGGCGGCGCTGCGCACGCTGTACGACTACCAGGGCATCGACACCTGCGCGGCGTGCGGCCTGTGCGCGACCGCGTGCCCGGTGGGCATCGAGACCGGCGTGCTGATCAAGTCGCTGCGCGCGCGCCGTGCCGGGAGCCTCGCGAAGGGCGTCGCGAAATCGCTGGGCACGAACTTCGGCGCGGTGGCGGCGGGCATGCGCGCGGGACTCGGCGGCGCCGATCTGCTGCACGGCCTGGTCGGCACGCGCGTCATGCAGGGCACGCTGGACGGCCTGCGCCGCGTGTCCGGCGGGCGGCTGCCGAAATGGTCGCCGGCGCTGGCGCGGCCGGTGCGCTTCCGACCGCGCAAAGCCGCGGAGGACCCCGCCGCCGAGGCGATCGTGTACTTCCCGAGCTGCGCGGCACGCAACATGGGCGCGCAGCGCGGCGACGAGCCCAACGTGCCGCTGCCCACCGTGGCCGAGCGCCTGTTCCGCAAGGCCGGCTACGCGGTGCGCTATCCCGAGCGCCTCGACGCGCTGTGCTGCGGCCAGCCGTTCGAGAGCAAGGGGCTCATGGAGGCGGCGGACGCGAAGTCGGCCGAGCTCGAGGCCGCGCTGCGCGAGGCGAGCGACGGCGGCCGGCTGCCCATCGTGTTCGACACCAGCCCCTGCGCCTACCGCATGAAGCGCTTTCTCGACGGGCGACTGGCCGTCCACGACGCGATCGGCTTCGTGCACGACTCAGTGCTGCCGCGCGTGGACGTCGAGCGGCAGGCCGCAGGCATCGCGGTGCACGCGGTGTGCAGCGTGCGCAAGATGGGCGAGGTGGACAAGCTGCTCGCGGTGGCGCGCCGCTGCGCGGCCGAAGTCACGGCACCCGACGAGGTGATGTGCTGCGGCTTTGCCGGCGAGAAGGGCTTCAACGTGCCGGAGCTGAACGAGCACGCGCTGCGGCACCTGCGCGACTCGCTGCCTGCGGGCTGCAGTGCCGGCTACTCGACCAGCCGGACCTGCGAGATCGGCCTTTCGGAGCGGGCGGACATGCCCTACAGGTCGATCCTCTACCTGGTGGATGCCTCCACGCGAGCGCGTCGACCGGCCTGACGGCGCGGCCGTTACAGCCGCGCCATCAGCCAGCCGGGCAGGACCGCGAGGAAAGCCGAGGCGGCGAGGCAGAGGGCGGTTGCCGCCAGCGCGAGCGGCGCTGCGGCGCGACCTTGCGCCGGCGCCGGCGCGGCGTCGGAGCTCATGAACATCACCTGCACCACGCGCAGATAGAAGTACAGCCCGAGGTAGCTGGCCACCAGGCCCAGCACCGCATAGGTGGTGTGCCCGGCGGCGATGACGTTCTTGAACACCAGGAACTTGGCGACAAAGCCCGGGAAGGGCGGAATGCCGGCGAGCGAGAGCATCGCGATGCCGATGGCGATCGCGGCGTAGGGCGAGCGGTGGAAGAGGCCGCGCATGGTCTCGAGGCGGTCGCGCTGGACGTCGTCGTCGTGCGGGGGCAGCGCCGCGAACGCGAGCAGGTTCATCACGCCGTACGCAGCAAGGTAGAACGCCACTGCCTGCAGGCGCGTGTCGCCTTCACCCAGGAATGCGTAGAAGAGGTAGCCGGCGTGCGCGATGGACGAGTAGGCGATCATCCGCCGGAAGCTCTCCTGGCGTATCGCCGCGAGATTGCCCCACACGATGGAAGCGAGCGGCAGGACGGCGATGAGATCGAGCAACGGACGCCGCACGGGCTCGTCGCCGAAAAGCCGCACCGCCGCGAGCAGCACCGCCGCCTTGATGAGCGTCGCCATGTAGGCTGTGACCGGTACGCTCGCCGCCTCGTAGGCATCCGGCGCCCAGGCGTGGAAGGGGAAGATTGCCGCCTTGAGGAAGAAGGCGACCACCACCATGACCACCGCCGCCTGCGCGAGCGGCGAGTTCGAGGCGAGCGCGGTGTGGAAGGCGCCGAGCGACAGCGAGCCGCTCGCGCCGTACACCAGCGACGCGCCCATCAGGAAGGTGGCGGTCGCGGTGCCCGAGAGCACCAGGTACTTCAGTGCCGCCTCGGCGCTGGCCGGGCGGCGGTAGGCGAGCAGCACCAGCACGTAGACCGGCAGCGACATGATCTCCAGGCCGAGGAACAGCGTGAGGAAGCTCCCTGAGGAGAGCACGAGGCACACGCCGTAGAGCGAGGAGACCAGCAGGGTGTAGAACCGGCTGTCGGCGAACTCGTCGTTGGCGAGCAGAACCACCGGCACGGCGAGCGCGAGCACGACCGCCTTGGTGAGCGAAGTGGTCGGGTCGACGATGAACTGGTCGCCGAACGGCGAGCCGGTCACGCCGGCCGCGTGCAGCCAGGCAGCCGCGACCGCGGCGGCGGCCACCAGGACTAGCGTCACCTCGGCCGCACCGCGCGGGCGTTTCGCCACGATGTCGATCCCGAGGAGCAGGACCAGGGCCGCGATCAGGCAGTGCTCCGGCAGCAACGTGACGAGGAACGTGTGCAGGTTCATGGCGCGAGGCCCTCGGCGGCGGCGACCGGGCGCTGCGGCGTCGCGATGCGCTCGGCCACCAGCTGGCGGTACTCCCCGGCCGCCAGCTCGGTCATGCGCAGCGCGCCGGCGGGGAAGAGGCCCAGGTAGAACACCGCCGCGACGATGATGGCGAGGATGGTGCGCTCGCGAGCGTCGAGGTCGGCGAGCGGCTGGNGGGGAGCCCGGCCGGCACCGAACAGGAACGCCTGCGCGAAGCGCAGCATGTACAGCGCGCCGAGCACGACGCCGGAGACCGCCAGCACCGCCATGGCGAGCGGCCACGACGTGCCACCCTGCCACGCCGTCCAGCCGGAGCGGAACGCGCCGAGCAGGACGAGGAACTCGCCGGTGAACCCGCTGGTGGTCGGCAGGCCCACCGAGGCGAGGGTCAGGACCATGAAGAACACCGAGTAGACCGGCAGCAGCTTCGCCAGCCCGCCATAGGCGGCCAGCTCACGCGTATGGCAGCGCTCGTAGATCATGCCCACCAGCAGGAAGAGCCCCGCCGCGGTGAGGCCGTGGCTGACCATCTGGATGATGGCGCCCTGGATGCCGATGAGGTCCAGGCTCGCCAGGCCGAGCATCACGTAGCCGAGATGGCTGATGGACGAGTAGGCGATGATCTTCTTGATGTCGGTCTGCACCAGCGCGAGGCAGGCGCCGTACACGATGCTCACGACCGAGAGCAGCATGATGAGCGGCACGGCGGCGCGCGTCGCGTCGGGGAAGAGCGGGAAGCCGAGCTTCATGAAGCCGTAGGTGCCCATCTTCAGCAGCACGCCGGCGAGAATCACCGAGCCGGCGGTCGGCGCCTCGACGTGGGCATCGGGCAGCCAGGTGTGCAGCGGCACCATCGGTACCTTGATCGCGAAAGACAGCGCGAACGCGGCGAGCAGCAGCGCCTGCGTGCCGAGCGGGAACTGCGCCCGGTACAGGTCCTCGAACGCGAACGACACCACGCCGGTCTGCTGGTAGAGCCCGTACACGAGATAGATCAGCGCCGCGAGCATCAGGATGCTGCCGAACGCGGTGTAGAGCACGAACTTCAGCGTGGCGTAGATGCGCCGCTCGCCGCCCCAGATGCCGATCAGCAGGAACATCGGGATGAGCATCGTCTCCCAGAAGAGGTAGAAGACGAACAGATCCTGCGCCACGAAGGTGCCCAGCATGGCGAACTGGATCAGGTACACCATAGCGTAGAAGAGCTTCACGTCCTTGCGGATCGCGGTGAACGCGCCGGCGACCACCAGCGGCCCGAGGAACGCGGTCAGCATCACCAGCAGGACGTTGTAGCCGTCCAGGCCGATGCGCCAGTCCACGCCCCACGCCTCGATCCACGGCAGGCGCGTCTCGAACTGCAGCCCCGGCACGGAGGGGTCGAAGCGCTGGTACAGCCACGCGGTCAGGACGAACTGCACCAGCATGCCGATGAGCGCGATGCGCTGCACGAACCGCGCGTCGCCCTGGGGCGCCAGCGCGATCAGCGCGATGCCGGCCAGCGGCAGGAACAGGACGACGTTGAGCAGCACGGCCTCAGACATGGCGCCACACCCACGCGAGGCAGACGAGGCTGCCCAGCAGGACGAGGAAGGCGTAGAGGTGCAGGCTGCCGGTCTGCACGCGGCCGAAGAGGCCGGCGGTCCGGCTCGCCAGCGCCGCGAGCCCGTTCAGCGTGCCGTCGAGCAGCACGCGGTCGCCGAGGCGCAGGAAGACGTGCTCGGATACCCAGCCGAGCGGCCGGCCGATGACGGCCGCGTAGAGCTCGTCGATGTAGTACTTGCCGGCGAGCACGCGCTGGATCGGCGCAAGCGACGGGGCGAGGCGCGCCGCGCGCTCGCCGCCGCGCGCGTAGAACCACGCCGCCAGCGCGAGGCCCGCGAAGCCGATGGCGATGGCGAGCGCCACAAGCGGCGTCTGCATGGACGCGCGTTCCGGCTGCACCGTGGGCAGTGCGAGCTGCGGCTCGAGAAAGTGCGGCAGGGCGAAGAAGCCGCCCACCGCGGACAGCACGGCCAGCACCGCGAGGACGCCTGTCATGGCCGGCGGCGACTCGTGCACGTGGTGCTCGACCTGTGGGTCCATGCGCGAGGCGCCGAGGAATGTGAGCCACAGCAGCCGGAACATGTAGAAGGCGGTGAGCAGCGCCGTGAGCGCGGCGAGCGCCCAGAGCCACGTCGAGCCGCCCGCGCCGCTCGCGTAGGCGAACCAGAGGATCTCGTCCTTGGAGAAGAATCCCGCGAGAGGCGGAATGCCGGCGATGGCGGCGGTCGCGATGGCGAAAGTCCAGAACGTGATCGGGATGCGCTTCGCGAGCCCGCCCATCTTGCGGATGTCCTGCTCGCCGCCCAGGGAGTGGATCACCGCGCCAGCGCCGAGGAACAGGCAGGCCTTGAAGAAGGCATGGGTATACACGTGGAAGATCGCCACCCCGTACGCGCCTACGCCCAGTGCGACGAACATGAGGCCGAGCTGCGAGACCGTGGAGTAGGCCAGCACGCGCTTGATGTCGGTCTGCACCACCGCGATGGTCGCGGCGAAGAACGCGGTCAGCACGCCGATCACCGCGACGACGTTGGAGGCCTCCGGCGCGACGAGATAGATGCCGGACATGCGCGCAACCAGGTACACGCCGGCCGTGACCATGGTCGCGGCGTGGATGAGCGCGGAGACCGGCGTGGGGCCGGCCATGGCATCCGGCAGCCAGACGTGCAGCGGGATCTGCGCCGACTTGCCCGTGGCGCCGACGAACAGGAGGATGCCGACCAGGCTCGCGGACACCGCCGGCAGCGTTGCCGCGCCGAACGCCGCGTTGATGCGGTCCATCTCCAGCGTGCCGAAGGTCGCGTAGAGGACGAACATGCCGAGCAGGAAACCCGCGTCGCCCACGCGGTTGGTCACGAACGCCTTCTTGCCGGCCGCGGCCTTTTCCGGGTCGTCGAACCAGAACCCGATCAGGAGGTAGGAGGCGAGGCCCACGCCCTCCCAGCCGACGAAGAGGATGAGCATCGAGCGGCCGAGCACCAGCAGCAGCATGAAGAACAGGAACAGGTTGAGGTACGCGAAGAACCGCGCATAGCCCGGATCCTCCTTCATGTAGCCGGTCGAGTAGACGTGGATCAGCGAGCCCACGCCGGTGACGATTAGGGCCATCGCCGCCGTCAGGCGGTCGAACCAGAACGACACCTCGAACCGGCTCTCCCCGACGACGGCCCAGGTGTAGGCGGTCTCCGACAGCGGCGTGTAGCCGCCGGCGGCGAGGTCGAAGGCGCACTTCACCGTCGCGAGGAAGGCCAGCACCGGCAGGCCGCAGCCGACCGCGCTCACGAAGCCGTTGCCGAGGCGCCGCCCCAGCAGGCCGTTCAGCAGGAATCCGGCGAGCGGCAGCAGCGGAATGAGCGCGAGCAGCTTCATCCCTTGAGCTCCGTGTACGCGGCGAGGTCGAGGGTGCGCTTGTTGCGCACCAGCAGCAGCACGATGGGGATGGCGATGGCGATCTCGGCCGTGGCCACCACGAACACCAGGAACACCAGGACGGCGCCGACGGTCGAGCCCATCTGGTGCGCGAAGGTGACCAGGCTGAGGTTCACGCCGTTCAGCATGAGCTCCATGCACATCAGCATGACCAGCACGTTGCGGCGGACGATCACGCCCAGCAACCCGATGGTGAAGAGGGCGAAGGCGAGCGACAGGAGCAGGGTGACCTTATCCACGCTCCCCCCGGTTCACGCGGATGACGGCGATGGCGGCGACGACCGCGGCGACCAGCAGCACCGAGGTGAGCTCGAAGTGCAGCCAGTACTCGTTCAGGAAGGCGACGGCGAACTGCTGCAGGCCGAAGCCCGTCGGGCCGCCCGCATTGGGCGGGACGGGCGCGTCCTGCCAGGCCACGTAGCCCAGCGCCGCCAGGAACAGCGCTGCCACGACGACGCCGGGCACCAGGAGGCCGGAATAGCGGCGCATCACCCCGGGGTCGCGCGGATCGAGCAGCATGATGGCGTACACCATGAAGACCATCACCGCCCCCACGTAGATCAGTACCTGGAACGCGGCGATGAAGTGCACCCCCAGCAGGCCGTAGATGCCGCCCAGGAACACCATGGTCGAGATCAGCGCCAGCGCGACCCGCATCGGCTGCTGCAGCACCAGCATGAGTCCCGCGCCGATCAGCGCGCACACGGCGAACAGCACGAGCAGCAGCGTGTCGAGGTTGGCGAGCAGCCAGGCCATCACGCCGGCTCCTTGGTGCCGCCACGCGGCGGATAGGGCTTGGCGACGTCGCGCTGCGGCTTCCAGTTGAGCAGCTCGTCGCGGGTGATCCACATGCGGCGGCGGTCCTCCGAGGGCAGGTCGGGCACCTCCTTCACCATGCGGATCGCGTCCTCGGGGCAGGCCTCCACGCAGAAGCCGCAGAAGATGCAGCGCGAGTAGTCGATCTCGAAGCGCGCGGGATACTTGGGATGCGCCGGGTCGTCGGGGTCGAACGCCGCCTCGATCTCGATCACCTTCGCCGGGCAGACCGTCGCGCACATGTTGCAGGCGATGCACTGCGGGCTCCCGTCCGGGCGCTGGGTGAGGACGTGCTTGCCGCGGTTCGCGGCGGCATAGTCCCAGCGCGTCTCCTCGGGATAGTAGGTGGTGAGCGCGCCCTTCCGGCCGGTCATCCAGCGCCACATGTTGCGCGTGAAGATGCCGCCGGTGATGGCCAGGCCGCGCACGATCTCGAAGATGTACGCGCGCTCGTACCACGTGAGGGTCGGCTCGTTCCAGTAGCGCTTGCGGCGATAGGGACGCGTGGCCATCACTGCCCTCCCGCGAACGACCACATCACGACGGCGGTGACCACGAGGTTGGCGAGCGCGAGCGGGAACATGAACTTCCAGGCGAAGTGCAGCACCTGGTCGTAGCGGAAGCGCGGCAGCGACCAGCGCACCAGGATCTGGAAGCTGCACACCACGAAGACCTTGGCGAGGAAGGTGAGGAGCTGCGTCACCACCACCGCGCCGTGGCTCATCGCAACCATGTGGCCGCCGGGGAACACGAAGCCGGCGTCGGTGAGGAACGGCAGGTTGTAGCCGCCCAGGAACAGCGTGGTGAACAGCGCGCCGATGATCGCGATCTCGATGAACTCGGCGAACATGAAGAGGCCCATTTTCATCGCGCTGTACTCGGTGAAGTAGCCGGCGATGAGCTCCGATTCCGCCTCGGGCAGGTCGAAGGGGATGCGCTTGTTCTCGGCGATGGCCGCGGTGAGGAAGAGCACCGCCGCGAACGGCTGGAAAACGATGCCCCAGGCGGGGAGCACGCCGAGCATGACGCCGGATTGCTGGCGCACGATGTCGGTGAGGTCCACGGTGCCGTAGACCAGNATCAGGCCGAGGACGGTGAGACCCAGCACCAGCTCGTAGGAGATCATCTGCGAGCCGGCGCGCAGGGCGCCGAGGAGCGAGAACTTGTTGGCCGAGGACCAGCCCGCGAGCATGGCGCCGATGACGGTCATGCCGCCGAAGGCGAAGACGATCAGCAGGCCGGCGTCGAGCCGCGCGATCTGCATCACGTAGCTGCGGTCGCCGAACCAGTCGGCCAGCGGCGGGAAGAGCGTGCCGGGCAGGAGCTGTCCCCCGAAGGGGATGACCGCAAAGACCAGCAGCACCGGCGTGAACACCACCCACGGCGCGACGGCGTACGCGTACCAGTCGTAGGTGCGCGGCTTGAAATCCTCCTTCAGCAACAGCTTCAGGCCGTCGGCCATGCCGTGGAAGAGGCCCAGCCAGACCAGCTTCACCTGGGTGAAGGGGATGCGGAAGTAGGCGCGGTTGGCACCGATGCGGTCGGACATCACCGCGGCCTGCTTGCGCTCCACCCAGGTGAGGATGGTGCCGAAGCCCATCAGCACCGCGATGGCGTAGGCGATGAACGCGCCGTGGACGACGAGATCCTGGATCATGCGATCACCGCCTTGCTCACGCCGAGGGCGGCGAAGACGTCCGCCGCGTGCGCGACGCCTTCCGGTTTCGCGAAGCAGGGCGAGAACGCGCTCACCACGCCGGCGAAGTTGGTGTAGTGCCCGGCGCGCTCGGTCTGGATGCTGATCGGCACGAACACGTCGGCGTGGCCGTTCTTGGGCGCGAGGTAGGCGCCGAGGAGGATGGTCTTCGCGCCCCGCGGCAGTGAACCGAAGTCGGCNCCTTCGCCCCACGCGAGCACGAGGTCGGTGTCGGGCGGGAAAGCGGCCGGCACCGCACCGAACAGCGCACGGGCGGCGGCGCCGTTGGGGTTCTTGTCGGGGCGGATCAGCAGATCGTCGGCGACGCGCTCGCCGGGCTCCGGCTGCCGGTCGGCCTTGACGAAGCTCGCGAGCCGCGCGCCCAACGCCGCCTGGAACGCCGCGAGCTCCTCGTTGGAGCCCCAGCTCGACACCAGCGCGACCGGGCGGCGCGCCGCGGCGATAAGCGCGCGGGCGGCGGCGAGGGCCTCGTCGAGCGTGACGGCGCGCCCCTTGAGCATGGCCTGCGTCGCGCGTTCGCGCTCGAAGAGCCTGGCGAGGTCGCGGCCCTTGTTGCAGATCCACGGACCGTTGACCGCCGGGTTCTCGAGCGGCGTGACCCGTTCGATCCGCGTGTTGCGCCGCGCGTCCAGCGCCTGCAGGCGCCACTCGGGCTTGCGGTGCCAGAGCTGCACGGTGCAGCCGCGTTCGCAGCCCGGGCAGACCGACGGCGTCGGCTGCAGGTACCAGACGCGCGCCTGGTACAGGAACGAGCGCGAAAGGAGGGCACCGACCGGGCAGAGGTCGATGACGTTGTCGGAATACGGGTCCTCGTCGAAGCGCGCGCCCTCCGCGGGGCGGATCAACGAGTGGTCGCCGCGGTGCTGGATGCCCAGCGCATGCGACTTCGACACCTCGCGCGTGAAGCGCACGCAGCGCGAGCACAGGATGCAGCGCTCGTTGTCCAGCGTGATGCGCGACGACAGCGGGAAGAACTTGGTCGCGTGCACCTTGGCGTCGCGGGAGGCCGACGGCGCGCCGTTGTAGGCGTAGTGATAGTCCTGCAGCGTGCACTCGCCGGCCTTGTCGCAGATGCCGCAGTCCACCGGGTGGTTCAGGGTGATGAACTGCAGGATCTCCTTGCGCCGCTTGCGCACCGCATCCGAGTCGGTCAGGACCCGCATGCCCTCGGTCACCGGCATGTTGCAGGCGATCTCCATCCAGCTGCCGCCCCCGCCCTTGTCACCGGTCTCCTCCACCTCCACCATGCAGACGCGGCAATTGCCGGCGACCGAGAGGTGCGGATGCCAGCAGAAGTACGGGATGAAGTGACCCGCGGCGAGCGCCGCCTGCATGACCGTCTGCCCGGGCTCGGCGTGGACCGGCTGGCCGTTGACGAAGAACTCAGGCATGCGCCTCGACCTCCAGCCGGCCGTGATAGCGCGAACGCCCCGTCGCGATGTACTCCTCGAACTCGTCGCGGAACTTGTCCAGGATGCCGACCGTCGCGTAGCCGGCCGCGTCGCCCATGCCGCAGATGGTCGTGCCGTCGTTGGCGCGGGAGATCGCGTACAGACGCTCGATGTCCTCCGGCACGCCGCGGCCGTCCACGATGCGGTCGATGATCCGGTGCATCCAGCCCATGCCCTCGCGGCAGGGGG
>Ga0031656_10000691_pt1 | contig 12064 bp, 12 predicted proteins | sample FrelakmetDIP11DI_FD_55080 | JGI IMG/M metagenome (GOLD analysis project Ga0031656, IMG submission 55080) | Freshwater lake sediment microbial communities from the University of Notre Dame, USA, for methane emissions studies - DIP11 DI | ecosystem: Environmental > Aquatic > Freshwater > Lake >... | reverse complement strand
ACGAACAGGACCTGGATGCGCAAATGCGCGAAACGCTGACGAACCTGGACGCCCTTCTGACGCGAGCGCAACCGGACGGGCAGCCGCAGCCGGCAAGGCTGGATCGCAACAGTCTCGTAAAGGCGTACGTGCGCCGCCGGGGCGATGCTGCAGCGGTGGAGCACACGCTGCGACAACGACTCGGCGATGCGGTGCCGATTCTGATACTCGCCGCGGACATCTGCCGGTCCGAACTGCTCGTCGAAATCGAGGTTGCGCATCACGGATGATTCTCGGCGGGCCGCTGCGCGTTCCGCCTCAGCGCTTCAGGGCAGCGATCAATTTGTCGCGCGGCAGCTTGCCAACCTCGTTGCGCGGGAGCCTCGATACCAATACGAGCGGGCGAGGCAGGAATACCGGATCCATCTCGCCTGCCAGGCCTGCGAGCACTTGCGCTTCGGTGAGGCCGTCGGCCACGGCCAACGCCGCCAGACGCTGCACCTGGCCGCCGGCACGTGCGCAGGGCTGGAAGACAACGGCATCTGATACGCCCGGCACTGAGAGCAGGCGGCGCGTCAGGTCCACAAGCGAAGCGCGCTTGCCCCCGACTTCGACCATGTCCGCATTGCGGCCGCGGACGACGAAGCTGCCGTCGTCCCGCAGTTCGAGCACGTCTTGCAGCAAGATATCCTCAGGGAACCATGGCGCACCGACCAGCGTATCCTGTTCCTGCGGCTGCAAGGTCACTCCAGGATAGGGCCTCCAGTTCGGCTCCACGGCAGTTCGGCGCGATGCGATCACGCACGTCTCCGTGGAGCCGAAGAACTCGACCAGTGTCGTATGGAAGCGCTGCTCCACGGCCTCGGCCACATCCTGCGCAAGCGGCGCCGTTGCAGACACCACGGCGCCCAGCTTCGGCAACTCGATCCCCGATTCAAGCAACGCGCGCAGATGCACCGGCGTCGTGACCAGAACACGCGGCGCCGGCAGATCTTCGAGTGCTGCGGCCACATCTGCCGGGTACAGTGGATGCGCGCCGTGAATGCCCGCACCGCCTAGCAGCGGCATGAGCACCGACAATTCCATTCCGTACATGTGCTGGGGTGGCACCGTGGCTACGATCCACGGCACTACATCCTCGTTCTCGACTTCAAATGCCTCCCTCAGGCGCCCGGAATTGAGCCGCGTCGATGCGACCAGACTCCCCCACGTCTTCGGGTTCGCCTTGGGACGACCAGTGCTGCCGGAGGTGTAGCCGACGACGACGACTCGGTCGGGCGGGATGTCCGGAAACCCACGCGCCACGCCGGACCCGGCTCGACATTGGTCGATCATGAGATCGTCCAGCACGTACGCCCCCGGATGCGCCTGAAAAACTTCGGCCACCACAGCCGGCGCCCGCGAAGGAGGCATCAGGCAAGTCTGGCCGCGCATCAGCAGCGCGACAAACCCCAACAGAAAGTTCTCGCGGCGTTCGCAGAGGTTCAGGGCGGCGGTCGCGTTGGGCAGCGCATCCGCAAGCGAACTCGCCCGCGACAGCAACTGACCAGCCGGCCACCTGCCAACGGCGGAAAAGACCAGCGGTTCGCCTTCGGCCCGAAGACTTGCAGGTGACAACGCGNTCATTGCAGCGGGCTGTGTGCGGGCGACCACGATGATTCAGGCATTTTCCCACTACTACGTATTGCCGTCCCAGAGCGGCAATCCAAGCACTATCGTCGACGAACGCGATGTCCTGGCGGAGGGCAAGCCGCCGGCGAAAGACGAGGCGACAGCACTGCTGGCAGCCCGAAGTGCGCGCGGCGCTGGCACAGTGAGCGCTCTCAGGCGGCCCAACGCCGGAAAACCAGCGACGTATTGACCCCGCCAAACGCGAAGTTGTTGTTCATCACGTACTCGATCTCCAGGCTGCGGCCGGCCCCGACGACGTAGTCGAGCTCGCCGCAGCGTGGATCCAGGTTGTCGAGATTCAACGTCGGCGCGAACCAGCCGGCGCGCATCATCGCGATGCTGAACATCGATTCGAGGGCGCCGCAAGCACCGAGCGAGTGCCCGAGGTAACTCTTCTGCGAACTGATCGGCATGCGCGGGCCGAACAGCGCGGATGTCGCGCGTGTCTCGGCAATGTCGCCCTGCTCGGTCGCGGTGCCGTGCCCATCGACGTAGCCGATGGCGGCGGGCTCCAGATTCGCCGATTGCAGGGCCAGCTCCATCACAACCCGCATCGTCTCTTCCTCGGGCCTCGTCACGTGCGCGCCGTCCGAGTTCGTGGCAAAGCCGGCGACCTCGGCGTAAATGCGGGCTCCGCGAGCTCGAGCGCGCTCGAGCTCCTCGAGCACCAGCATNCCCCCGCCCTCGCCGATCACCAGCCCGTCGCGGTCNCGGTCGTACGGGCGNGGCGTCGAGCCGGGATCATCGTTTCGCTGGCTCGTCGCNTACAGCATGTCGAANGCCATCGCCTCNCTCGGGCAGAGNTCCTCNGCGCCGCCNCCGAGCATGACGTCCTGGTAGCCATGCTTGATCGCTTCGTATGCGAAACCGACGCCCTGGCTGCCCGACGTGCAGGCCGTCGAGGTCGAGATGATGCGTCCCCGCAAGCCGAAAAAGATCCCGACGTTGGCACCGGTCGTGTGCGGCATCATCCTCACGTAGGAGTTGGCATTGAGTCCTTTGGAATCGCCGGTCAGCAGCAGCTCTCCGAAGTCGCCGATGTCCGGGGTGCTGCCTACCGATGACCCGCATGCGANGCCGACGCGGCCCGTACGCAGCAACGGATCNCCGAGCAGTCCCGCGTCGATGAGTGCGAGTTCCGATGCCCGCACGGCAAGCTGCGACACTCGCCCCATGCTGCGCAGTTGCTTTCGATTCCAGTGGCCCGGGGGCTCGAAACCCTCGATCGGGGCCGCCAACCGGGTATTGAGATCCTTGTACATGTCCCAGGCTGGCATCCGGCGCACTGTGTTCCTTCCCGCGCGCAGGCCCGTCTCGATCGTCGGCCAATCCGACCCCAGGGCGCATATTCCCGCCATACCCGTGACGACGACGCGGCGCATCAGCAGAGGCCTCCGTTGACGGCAATGACCTGGCGCGTCACGTACGATGCCTGCGGCGAGACGAGGAAGGACACCACTGCGGCCACCTCGTCGACGGTTCCCACGCGGCGGGCCGGGATCGCTTTCAGGATCTCCTCCACAGGCGCGTGTTCGCTGGACATGTCGGTCTCGATCAATCCAGGAGCGACGCAATTGACCGTGATCGCACGGCTGGCGAGTTCGACGGCCAGCGCCTTGGTTGCGCCGATGACCCCGGCCTTCGCCGCGCTGTAGTTCACCTGTCCGCGGTTGCCAATCAGGCCGGATACGGACGCGAGCGTCACGATCCTGCCGGCCCTACGACGTCGCACCATCGGCATCAGGAGCGGCTGCAGCACGTTGTAGAACGCGTCGAGATTGACCTGGATCACCGAGTCCCAGGCTTCCTCGCTCATCGCGGGAAATGCCGAGTCGTGCGCGAGACCCGCGTTGCAAACGACTCCGTAGTAGGCGCCGTGCCGGGCGATGTCCGCGCCAATGAGCTCGGCACAGCGAGCGCGATCTGCGACATCGAACTGCAGGCAGCGTGCGGAGCGCCCGAGGGAGCGCACCTCGGCCGCTACGGCCTCGGCCTCCTCGATACGCGCGCGGCAGTGCACGACGACGTCGTAGCCGTCGCGCGCCAGGCGCAGCGCGACCGCACGCCCGATTCCGCGGCTGGATCCCGTGACGAGCACTGCTCCGACGTCAGTCATCGCGGGCGCACTCCCCCGCGATGAACGTGTCGTCCGGAGGTTGGAAGACTGTCAGCGTGCCTGTCGCAAGAACCTCTCCCGAACGGCGGATTCTTCCTTCGAACACGGCCATCCCCTCCTCGTCTTCCGACGACTCGATCACCTCGACGTCGAGAGTTTCGCCGCAAAGAAAGCCCCCCGCTGGGGCCGCATAAGACCGTATTCCCAGCAGCAGCCCGATCCCGGGCAGGTGGCCGCACGCACGAAGCGACCGCCATCCTGAGAGCGCCGAGATTGCCTGCGCCATGATCTCCGGACCGACCCACGCCGGCAGATTCCCGGACGAGTCGCTGAATGATGTACCCGGACGCACGACGAGGCGTCCCTCCAGGCGATTGGCGTCAGCGTTCAGGATTTCGTCGAGCAACAACGCATCGTTCCTGTGCGACATCAATTCACCAGGATCCTGGAAACGCGCCAGACTCATGCGTCAACCTGGGCAAGCGCCGCGCGCACGCAATCCGCGAAGTCCGGCGGCGTCGCGAACTGCAATTCTCCCGAACTGGCGTCCACCGCGACTTGAACTGTGCGCGCTCGCACGACGCGCGCGCCGTCGCCCAGGCGGCTGACGAGGTAGTTCACCGCCATTCGGCTCTCCCATTCCACGAGTGACGCGCGCACCCGCAGCCGATCACCGAAGCGCGCCGGGCTGACGTACTTTGTCTGCAACTCCACGATGGGCCACGCGAAGCCCGACGCGACCATGCGATCGAGGCCGTAGCCAAGCTGGTTCATCAGCGCCCAGCGGGCGTCTTCGAGATAGCGCAGGTAGTGGCCGTGCCACACGACGCCGACCATGTCGACGTCATGGAAACTCACGTCGCGATCAATGTCTGCGAACAACGTGCCCTGCGCCCTCACGTGGCCACCCTCGAGGTAGTCGACCGCGCCGCGCGCAGCCGTCGCACGATCAGCAGTGGTGCCCGGCGCAGCATGCCGAAGAAGAGCTTCGTGTGCATGACCGTGATCAGCCAGTTGTCCCGCACCAGCCGGAAATGGGAGACCCCGTCGAGGGCGTAGCGGACACGTGTCGGAATCCAGCGCATCGGAACACCGGCCCAGTGAAGACGAACGAGCACCTCGACGTCGAAGTCCATGCGCTTGCCTGGCGGATCGGCCAAGATCGCCGGGAGCACGATCGATAGGGGGTAGACGCGCAGGCCACACATGGAATCCGGGATGTCGAACGACAGGGTATTCAACCAGACCATCACGTGCGTCAGGTACCGCAGGTAGAGCCGGTGGCGCGGGATCGAGGCATCAAACAGCGGTCGGCCGCAGATCAGCGCGCGAGGCTCCGCGATCGCGGCGGCCATGAATTTCGGCACATCGCCGCAATCGTGCTGCCCGTCCGCGTCGATCTGCAGAGCATGGGTGAACCCAGCTTGTGCAGCAGCCTGCAGACCTGCCATGACCGCCGCGCCCTTTCCCTGGTTTTCGGCCAGGCGAACCAGGTGCACCGAAGAATCCGCGGCCGCAATGCGTCGTAACTCCTCTACGCACGCCGGGCCGGATCCATCGTCCACGAGAATGACATTCAAGCCCCATTCCCGGAGGCTGGCCGTCGTGGGGCCCACGGCCCGCTCGTGGTCGTAGACCGGAACGACGGCACAGACGCTAGTCATGGCCGCTGCCGCAAGAAAGGCGACCGGTCGACACGACAGCGCCCGCGAGTTCATAGGTGAACTGAATCTGCCCTGCCGCTACGGCGCGCCACACTCGGGCCCTGAGGCACATCCCCGGCCGCAAGACGCGCCGGAACTTGGCGGTACTGATCGCAACGAGGGGACCGTTCGCAAGGCCGCGACTGCGGGCCAACTCGACTGCCCAGGCAACCTGAATGACCCCAGGGACGATCGGAACAGCGGGGAAGTGCCCTCGAAAGATCGGCAGGTCATCGGGGACCCGCAGAAGACAGGTCAGCGACTGAGTTCCGGGATCAAGCACCAGGTCGCTGATGGCAGGCATCCATTCGGGAACGTGACTCACGCCTGCAAGACAGCATGGACCGCGTTGACCAGGTCACCGACGGTACGAACGGATCGAAAGTCATCCGCAGAGATCTTGCGGCCGGTCTGCCGCCGCAGCCGATCCAGCAGGTCCACGGCATCGATGCTGTCTATCTCCAGGTCGGCGTTCAACCTGGCTTCCACGGTGATCCGCTCGGGCGCGATCTCGAACAATTCGATCAAGGTTGCCTTGACCTGCTCGAGCACTTCGTCTTTAGTCTGCATGAGTCCCCAATCACTCCATCGAGCCGCTTTCGGCACAGCGGAAACCGTCCTGTTCCTGCGCCGCCCCCCCTCAATCGTTACCCGGAGCATTATAGCTACGGGGATCACCCAACTCCTGTTCGTAATGCGCTAGTAGCCAGGCGTTGAGCTGCCGCGATGCCTTGGGCGGCAACTGGTGTCGGTAGGGCTCGAGGTCGATGTCGGCGCCCACCTCGATCGAGATATGGGGCCGTCGCGTCGGTACCCGGTACCACGGCAGGGTCTTGTGCAGAAGCGGCTGGTCCACCTGGATGTAGATCGGCGTGAGCACAGACGCGCCGTGGATGGCGACACTCGCGGCCCCGCGATGAAACGCCATTGGCTGGCCTGGCCGGCTCCGGGTGCCCTCCGGGAACATGACCAGGGTATCGCCCGACAGGAGGGCCGCGGTCGCCATTTCGATCATGGAATCGGTCGGAGCGCTGCTTATGTAACCTGCCGCTCGAACGACCCGCCGCGTGAACGGGTTTGCGAACAGCGCGGCCTTGACGACGCATGCCGGAGCCGGGGTGAATGCGACTATGAACACGACGTCGACCAGGGTCGGGTGGTTGGCAATGATCAGCTGCCCCGGCCGGCCAAGTCGTTCACGGCCCAGGAGCTCGTAACTGATGCCCCCGAGGCCACTCATCGTGGCAACGAACAGCCTGAACGCACGCTGGACGAGGCGGCGCGTCCGGGCACGACGACGAGCCGGTCCTCCCGGCAACAGCAGCACCACCGGGAATACAATGAGCCCTAGAATTAGGCCACCGCCGCCGAACAGGACGAAACAAGCGCCCGTGACGAGGATTCGCCAGAGAAATGTCTGCCGCTCACCCATGCACGCCAGGGCTCCTGCTCTCGTAGGCAGTCCGTGCCGCCGCCCGGCTTGGAACGATGATGCCGAACGGCCGGCGATGCAAGCCAACGATCGCTCGCAGGCGCATTGATGTCGCTTCAAGCATCTCTGGACGCTGCCGAAGTCTGGCTTGCGACCCCTGAGGCCGCCCGCTTGTTCGATCCATCTCGGCTCAATGGTGACGACCGCGCCCGGTGGGCAGCCATTCAGTCGAGGCAACGCCAGGTCGATTGGGCGTCCAGCCGCGCGCTGCTCAGTGCCTTTCCGAACGGAGATGACCGGAACAGGAGTCTCTCGCACAGCCATGGCTTTGCAGCACTGGCTCTCGTATCCGGCGCAGACGGGGTTGGCATCGACGTGGAGTGGCAGGCACGGCGCGATTTCAAAGGCATGGCGCGCATCGCTTACTCCGACGCCGAAAGCGACTATCTCGAGTCACTGGAGAACCCCGAGGATCTCGGCGGGACCTTTTACCTGTTGTGGACGCTGAAGGAAGCATTCGCGAAGGCGCTGGGCCTACACCTGACAGATGCGCTCGCGCAATGCTGCTTCGTTGACCACTCCGGCACGCGTCGTGCGGAGGTCCCGACGACGCAGCCCTGGCGAGCAACGGTATTCGCTCCCCGTCCGCAACTGCGACTGGCCGTGGTGCGCACACTGAAACAGGCGGACCGAGCTTTCGAAACCATCGACACCATGGAATGGCCGCAACACCGGACTCGGGAATGGCCGGTCGTCGTGGACCTTTCGAACAGCGGAAGTCATGCGGGGTGTGCTTGGTAGCCTCGGCCCGGCGCGGCGGACGCCTGGGTGCAATGATCGCGCTGGGAGCGTCCTATCCGGTCTTCGCGCACATTGCCGTGCTCAGCGGGAACCCTGCGCTGATCGCAGCAAGCATTGGCCTGCTCATAGTCCTGGTACTGCTTCCGGGGCTGCGAAGCGCGCGCCCATTGGCGTGGATCATGCTGCCCGTAGCTGGGCTCTGCCTTTACGCCGTGGCCGCGCACGGACGAACGCTGTTGCTGCTCTTGCTGCCACCCATCCTGATCAACGGATTCATGGCGTGGGTCTTCGGCCGTACCCTCGAGCCCGGCAGCACACCGCTCATCGAACGCGCCATCGTCGCGCTGCACGGGACAACCGACGATGTCACCGCCGACATGCTCGCCTATGCCCGGCGCCTGACACTCGTATGGGCCTGCCTGTTCGTGGCGCTGACGGCCATCAACCTTGTGCTCGCCGTCCTGGCGAATCCGGGTGGCCTGCTACTGTCGGTCGGCCTGCATTCGCCGGTCACGGTTCCGTTGGCAGTGTGGTCGCTCTTTGCGAACGTGCTGAACTATCTCATAGTCGGCGCGCTTTTCGTCGGCGAATACTGGTTGCGCCGCCGGCGGTTCCCGCAGCAATCATACCGGGGGTTTTTCGATTTCACGCGCCGGCTGGCCGGCGTCAGTTCGCTGTTCCGGCCGACCGCTCGCGAATAGGCTCCACGTAATGCCGGCGCATTCGGCTTGTCACCATTGCAGCCATGAAAGGCCGCCGGCAGAGTGCGCCAGACAGGGAGATCCAGCGACGGTCTTCGCCAGACCGCGCGAACAAAGGAGAATCAGGTGAAACGAACTTTGATCCTGACAGGCATCGCCGCACTTCTCGGCCTCTTGGCAGGATGCGCGGCCACCACAACCCTGAATGCCTCCCAGGGCGGGACGACAATCGCGGTAAAGGAAAGCAACCAGACGGTTGCGCCCCGAACCGAAGAGTTCGGTACAACGAGCTTCGGAAACTACGAGTTTCTCGTGGAGTCACCCGGGTTCGAGCCTTTCACGGGAATACTCCCCTTGAAATTCAACGGCGGCTACCTCGCGCTCGACATCCTGTTTTTCGCACCAGCCATGTTCTTCAACCTGCGCGAGGTCTATCCATTCTATGAATTCGACTTGCAGGCACGGGTCGTCAAGTACAAGAACAAGGAGGATCAAGAATGGCACATCTACGTGCCGCGCGAAGCCGAGGTTGCGCGGGGGCGAGAGTTCTTTAAGATCCAGTGACGATCTTGCCGAAACGCCGCCCCAGACGTTCCGATACGCAAGGGCCGGCCACCAACACGTGAAGGGGGCGCCAAGCCGCCACGATGCGCATCGCTTTCATATCTGCGAACCGCGAGACGATGCCGGATGCAGTTATACCTCTGGGCCTGCTGCACGTGATGGCTGCAACCGCCGAGCGGCATGAAAAGCTGTTCTGGGACCTGCGCTTCGAGCCCGACCCACTCGCAGCCGTCACACGCAATCTGCGGGAGTACCAGCCGGACCTCGTTGCGATCGGCCTACGCAATCTCCAGAACATGGATTACACGGGCGTTACATCGAACCTTGACGCATACCGTGCGCTCGTCCAGGCAGTCCGCGCCAACTCATCCGCGCCCATCGTACTTGGCGGCGGCGGCTTCTCGGTCGCGCCGCAGGGCCTGATGGCAGATCTCGGCGCGGAATACGGTATCTCAGGTGAAGGCGAGCTCGCCTTTGCGAGGTTGCTGGACGAACTGGAGCGACCAGAGCCGGGGCTGCACTCGGTCGAACGCCTGTACTACCGCGTCGACGGAAAGGTGCAATTCACTGGCCACAGTGGCGACAATCTCCGCATCGACGATCTGCCGCGGCTAGATCGCAGCGTCCTTGACCAACGCTATTACACAAACTACGGTATCGAGTCGCTGCAGACGAAGCGAGGCTGCCCCCTCCACTGCACTTACTGCACCTACCCACTGCTCGAGGGCAGCCAGAGCCGCATACGCAACCCCGCCGCGGTCGCCGACGAGTTCATGGCACTCGGCGCCCGCGACGGCGTTGAGCACGTATTCATCGTGGACAGCGTATTCAACCTGCCGCCGCGCCACGCGAAAGCGATCTGCCGAGAGCTTGTTGGACGAGGAAACCTTACTCCGTGGACGAGCTACATCAGTCCCGTTGCATTCGACGACGAACTGGCGGCATTGATGGTTGCAGCCGGGGCCACGGGGATGGAGGTAGGGTCCGACAGTGGTTGTGACGCGGTGCTGGATCGTCTGAGGAANGGCTTCCGAACTGACAAGATCAGGCGGCTCGCAGGCGTCGCGAAGGCACACGGCCTGAAGGACTTTCATTCCTTCATTCTCGGAACTTCCGGCGAGACGCTGGAAGACGTCGAACAAACGCTAGACTTTGTTGAGAATCTCGACCCCTTCGCCGCAGTGATGCTCGTGTGGGTGGAGGACGGCGAGGCCCTGGACCCGCAGCTCGCACTGACGCGCCAGGACTTCCGCGAAAAGATCTACGAACGGATCGGGCGGCGCGCCAAGAAGCAGCCGCGCTGGGTCGTGCCCAGACTCGGCATTCGCTGTAATCCGCGATTGTTCGCTGTGATGCGAAAAATGGGCCTGCGCGGGCCGCTCTGGCAGCACCTGGATCGCGTGTCCGGCGCTGGCAATCCGTGATTCAGGCGCTTGCGTTTTGAGCAAGGCCATCGGCGCATGGACGCTGCCCGCAGCACTCGCGCTGCTCGTCATCCTGTTCGCCATCCAGGTTCGACAGACCGCGCCGCCCACGCCGATTGGGGTCGACGCAGATTCGGGCGTCTTCTCCGCCGGTCGCGCCCTGGACGAGTTGCGGAACCTGCTGGGTGACGAAACGCCGCATCCTGTCGGGTCCGCGGCCAATCGCGCGGTCAAGGAGCGTCTGGTCGCACGACTCACCGAGCTCGGCCTGAGCCCCGAAGAGCAGCGCACCGTCGGCTGTGCCGCCGANAGCGCCACCTGCGCCCAGGTCGAAAACGTNTTCGCCGCGATACCCGGGAGAACNGCCGACACGATCGTGTTGATGGCGCACTATGATTCAGTGCCGAACGCGCCCGGCGCCGGGGACGATGGCGCTGCCGTTGCGGCACTGCTCGAGGTGGCGCGAATCGTAAAGGCACGCGCGCCGTATCGAAACACGATCCTGCTGGCATTCACCGACGCCGAGGAAACGGGCCTGCTCGGTGCGGAAGCATTCTTCGCCGNGCACCCGGCCGCGAAACGCGCCAAGGCCGTGATCAACCTCGAGGGTTCAGGATCCGCGGGACCGGTCTACCTGCTGCGCACCGGGCCGGCGAGCGGCGAGCTGATGGCCGCGTTCCGTGACGTCGCGCCGCATCCCTTTGCGCAGTCGTTCACCGAAGAAATCTTCAAGCGCATGCCCAACGACACCGACTTCTCGGTTTCGCTGCGCGCCGGCCTGCCCGGCATCGACTTTGCCTTCGCCGGCGAGCGCAATCACTATCACACGCCGCTCGATTCGATCGCCAATCTCGACCTCGGGACGCTGCAGCACCACGGCGAGAACACGTTGCCGCTGCTGCGCACCCTCGTCGAAGCGGATCTTTCCGCGACCGCACCGAACGAGGTGTATGCCAACCTCGGCAAGCGACATTGGCTGCACTGGTCGCCGATGACCGGCATCGTGCTGGCGTCGATCGCGGCGGCGCTCCTTCTCTTCGCAACCTGGCGCGCTCGCGTGGCGCCGCTGCGGCTGCTCGCTGCAATCGCATTCGGCATTGTCACGCTGATCGTCGCCGCAGGTCTGACGCTGGCAGCGCTGTGGCTGGTCGACCGGCTGGTTGGCGTACGTCCCGACTGGCCCGCAAACCCCTGGCCGTGGCGCATTTCGCTCTATGCTTCGCCACTGCTCGTCGTCGCACTGCTCGGCCCANTCGCCGCACGACGCGTCGGATCCGNGGCCATGATGCTCGGCGCATGGTGGCTCTGGACGCTCGCTACGCTCGCGATGGCGGTGTACCTGCCGCTGGCGGCGTACATGTTGATTCCGGGCGCGCTCGTCGCCGCCGCCGCAATTTCAGCGGCAACGCTCGTTGCGCGTCCCGACTCGACGTTGCACGTTTCAGTAGTCGCCTGCGTGTCGCTGGCCGCCGCCGCGTTGTTCCTGCTTCCGCTGGCTTACCTGTCGGAAATCACGCAGGGACTTGCACTCGCACCGGCGATCATCGCACCGCTCGGTCTCGTGGCGCTCGTCCTGCTGCCGGCAGCGATCGTCGATCGCCGGCGCATCGTGCTCGCGGGCTCTGCCGTAGCCCTCTGCCTCGCTTTCGCCATGGCAGCTCTTGTAGCGCCCT
>Ga0031656_10000689_pt1 | contig 12087 bp, 10 predicted proteins | sample FrelakmetDIP11DI_FD_55080 | JGI IMG/M metagenome (GOLD analysis project Ga0031656, IMG submission 55080) | Freshwater lake sediment microbial communities from the University of Notre Dame, USA, for methane emissions studies - DIP11 DI | ecosystem: Environmental > Aquatic > Freshwater > Lake >... | reverse complement strand
CGATCCGCTCCACCAAGGCGTGCCCCTCCGGGGTGTCGGGGATGATGCCGGGCTTGACGAGCCGGCGGGTCAGCTCCACCCAGTTCGGGTCGGCGGCGAAGACCTTCCGGAAGACCGGCAGCGCAGCGTCGAGCTCGCCGGCGGTGGCGAGCGTGACCGCGGCCCAGTACTGGACCTCGAGGCTGCCGGGCAGCAGGTCGGCGGCGGCCGTGTACTCCGCCTTGGCGAGGTCCAGGTCGCCCTTCTCGACCGCCACGTCGCCGGCGTTCATGTGCTCGTAGGCGCGGTGCACGGTAAGGAGCCGGCGCAGCTCCACGAGCGGATCGGGGTGGTCCTCGACCCGCAGCTCGAGCACCTTGTCGGCCCAGGGCCGGCCGGTGGATTCGCCCTTCACGATCAGCATCGCCGCGGACTGGCGGCCGCGGATGTCGCCGCCGGCCCGCTCGGCCGCTTCCAGGGCTTGCATCATCCGCTCGGCGAGATCGCCGGTGGCTGCCTCGTAGGCTGCGGCCATGGCCGGCACCACCCGGTCGTTGAGCATCATGTTGGCCTGCACGCTGTAGCCCACCCCGACGTGGTGCCCGGCCTCGCTGATGCAGCGGGCGCCGGTGTGCGCGGCGACCCGACCAGAGGCGTCGACAAAGGCGATCTGGCGGACCTCCCGGCCGTCGTCCACCGAGGTCAGCGCAGCCAGCGCCTGCGCTGGAGAGAGCCCGCCGCGCATCAGCTCGAGCCCGCGCGGGCCGTAGGCGGGGTCGACAAAGCTCTGGGTGGCGACGGCGCCGACCCCGGCCTCGGCCCAGCTGACGACCGAGCCGACCGAGAACCAGTGCGACTGCACCGCGACGCCGAGCTGGCCGGTGGCCGGATCGCGGGCGACGATCGAGTAGGTGTGGGTGGGGCGTTCGACTCCGCGCGCGGGAATCGCGATGACGAGGACGGCAAGGCAGAGGACGAGTCGGCGCACGATGGCCTCCGAACGGCTGAGCTCACGCGCGATTCTACGCTCTCGTCCTTATTGCCCGCGGTCGTCCGCAGGAAGAAAGGAACAGGGGGAAAGTGCGGCCCCGCGTCGAGGATCGACGCGGGGCCGGCGCGAATGGCATTACTGATTCAGGGCTTCGTGGACGCGACCGACCATCTCCGGTCCTGGGCGCAGGGTGGCGTCGCCCTCGTCCTTCCACTTGGACGGGCAGCCCTCGTTCGTCTTGCGCGCCAGGTAGAGGTTGGCCTTGAACTTGCGCATCAGCTCATCGATGTTGCGGCCCATGTTGTAGAAGTTGATCTCGGAGTTGAACAGGGTGCCGTCGGGCGCGATGATGAAGGTGCCGCGCAGCGCCAGCCCCGACGCGTCGTCCCAGACGCCGAACAGGCGCGACACGTTGCCGGTCGGATCAGCGCCCATCTTGTACGTGACGGCGGCCAGCTCCTTTTCCTCCCTCTTCCAGGCCAGGTGGACGAACTCGGTGTCGGTGGAGACCGTCACCAGCTCGGCGCCCATCTTCGCGAACCGGTCCTGCTGCTCTGCCAGAGCAGCGAACTCGGTCGCTCAGACGAAGGTGAAGTCTGCCGGGTAGAAGAACAGGATCGTCCACTTCTTCGCCTTCTTCGCCTCCGCGAGGGCGAACTTGGAGAAGCCGTGGGCGACGGGGTCGTAGGTGGTGAGCTCGAAGTCCGGGACCACATGGCCCACCTTCACGGGGATGATCGGTTCGCACATGGGCAACCTCCTTGTCGACCGGTGCGGCGCGCAGCACGCCATCCCGGCTCGCGTACGTTCATAGAAACTGTGCCACATCCCGTTCGCTTCCGGAAGCGGCGCCGCCCGCCGGCTGCGGCCCGCCACGCTCCGGGCGGCATCGACCATCGAGAGGAATACCCCCTGGGGGTATACTGTTTTCCGAGCGCGTGGAGGCGACGATGGCGATCGACCAGGCGGTCCAACGCAAGGCGCTGCGGCGGCTCAGCATCATCGAGGGCCAGCTGCGGGGCCTGCGCCGGATGATCGAGGAGCGCCAGTACTGCGTCGACATCCTGACCCAGATCTCGGCAATACACGAGGCCCTGCGCGGGGTTGGCAAGGTGGTGGTGCGCAATCACCTCGAGACCTGCGTCACCGAGGGCCTCCAGGGAGAGGGCCGCCAGCGGCACTACGACGAGCTCATGGACCTGATCTACACCCTCAGCAAGTGACTGGAGCAGCCATGGAGTTGGTGGTCGACATCCTGATCGCGTCGTGGGCGGTGCTCGCCGAGATGGCGCCCTACCTGCTGCTCGGCTTCTTCTTCGCGGGCGTGCTGTCGATCCTGATCTCGACGGAGTGGGTCGAACGCCATCTCGGCGGCCGCGGGCTCGGCCAGGTCTTCAAGGCGAGCCTGTTCGGAGTGCCGCTGCCGCTGTGCTCGTGCGGGGTGCTGCCGGTCGGTGCGTCGCTACGCCGGCAGGGTGCGAGCCGCGGCGCCACCACCGCCTTCCTGCTGTCGACGCCGCAAACCGGAGTCGACTCGATCGCGGTGACCTACGCCCTGCTCGGTCCGTTCATTGCCGTGGTCCGGCCGCTCGCTGCGCTCCTCACCGGCTTCGTCGGCGGTGCGCTGGTCCACGTGGCGGGCGACCGCGACGGTGACGAGGCCAACACGGCGGCGAACCCCGGTACCGGCCAGTCGAGCTGCTCCATGGAAGATTGCTGTGACGATGAGCCGGCGCACCGCCACTCGTTCCTCGACGCGATGCGCTACGGCTTCGTGACGCTGCCGCGCGACATCGGCAAGGCGCTGCTGGTCGGGGTCGCGCTGTCCGGCGTGATCTCGGCACTGATCGCACCCGACACACTGCGGGCGTATCTCGGCGGCGGCATCGTGCCGATGCTGGTCGCGATGGCGATCGGGATCCCGCTGTACGTCTGCGCCACCGCCTCGACGCCAATCGCGGCCTCGCTGATCGTGGCCGGGCTGTCGCCGGGCGCCGCGCTGGTCTTCCTGATCACCGGGCCGGCTACCAACAGTGCCGCCCTGGTCACGCTGTGGAAGGTCCTCGGCCGGCGGACGACGATCCTCTACCTGGTGACGGTCGCGGTCGGGGCGCTGGCGACCGGGATCGTGGTCGACGCCCTGGTCGGCTCGGGTCTGGTGCCGCTGTCGGCCCTGGTCGACGCGGCGGCCGCGTCGGCGCCGGCGCACGAGCACCAGCACGCGGGCGGGCTCGGCTGGTGGATCGGGCGGATCGCCGCGGTGGTGCTGCTCCTGGTGGTGGCGTACGCCCTGTGGTGGCCGCGCCGCCGGGAGCGCGCTGAGGCGGAGACGGCTGCGGGCGACGGTCTGGACGTGCTGAAGCTCGAGGTTCGAGGCATGCACTGCGCGAGCTGCGTCGCCAGCGTGACGCGGGCGCTCTCGGGCGTCGCGGGGGTCGAAAAGGTCCAGGTGCTGCTCGACGAGGGCACCGCGACGCTGCGCGGTCGAGGCTTCTCGACCGAGCAGGCGGAAGAGGCGGTCCGCTCGCTCGGCTTCGAGGTCAGGGACCCGGGGGCAGCGGCCCCTCTGCCCGTTTCTTGAATCGGGATGCGCGCAGCGCATCCTGGGGAGTTCGTGCCGCAGTGGCCGTCTGACGACACTTCGGTCAACCACGCCCGCCGAAAGGCCAATGCGGTACGAACCTCTAGCTGACCAGCGCCACTGCGCCCCAGACCAGGCCGCCCAGGATCACGAGCGGGATGGCCAGGCCGATCAGCACCACCGCGATCACCGGCGCGATCACCAGGAGCAGCGTGCCCACGACCACCAGCCCGACCAGGCCGAAGGCCAGCGTGAGGGCGAGCTTGACCGGGAGCAGCGCGACCTTGAGGACCAAGGCCAGCAGCTTGAACGCCAGCACCAGGCAGGCGATGATCAGGCCGCCGACGATCAGGATGCCTAGCAAGCCGATGAGCTCGAGCATTTTCCAACTCCTCGTTCCATGGAGGATTACGGCGAACTGGCGCCGTGGGTTCTCTCAAAGCGGGAGTGGAGAGGGTGAGAAGGTGAGAAGGGGAGAGGTCCACCGCCCGCTTCCGCGTGACTGACAAGTGATAGGTGATAAGTGATAAGTCCCCCGCCCGAGGAGCCTGCCCTGAGCGAGCGGCGCTGCAGCGCCGCGAGTCGAAGGGTTCCCGTTCCCGATTCACATCAGCGGGCTCCGGCTTCGCCCATCCGCAGCTGCTTCCAGAGGTAGGCCCACTCCAGCGCCGAGGCGGTCGCCTTCTGCTCGTTGGTCGAACCCGAGCCGTGACCGCCCTCGACGTTCTCCCAGTACAGGACGTCGTGCCCCTGGTCGATGAGCTTGGCCGCCATCTTGCGGGCGTGGCCGGGGTGGACGCGGTCGTCACGGGTGGTGGTCCAGATGAAGACCTCGGGGTACTTCGCGTCGGCCCGCGCCAGGTGGTAGGGCGACCAGGTCCGGATGTAGGCCCACTCCTCGGGGAGGTCGGGGTTGCCGTACTCGCCCATCCAGCTCGCGCCGGCGAGCAGCTTGTTGAAGCGCTGCATGTCCATCAGCGGCACCTGGCTGACCACCGCGTTGAACAGCTCCGGCCGCATCAGGAAGGTGGCCGCGACGAGGAGCCCCCCCTGCGAGCCGCCCATGATGCCGAGGTGCTCGGGCGAGGTGATGCGGCGCGCGATCAGGTCCTCGGCGACCGCGATGAAGTCCTCGTAGACCTTGTGCCGGTTCTCCTTGAGGGCGGCCTGGTGCCACTTCGGACCGAACTCGCCGCCGCCGCGGATGTTGGCGAGCACCCAGACGCCGCCGCGCTCGAGCCACGCCGAGCCGATGGTCCCGGAGTACTTTGGAAGCTCGGGATTCTCGAACCCGCCGTAGCCGTACATCACCGTGGGCGCGCGACCATCGGCCTTGAAGCCCTTCGGGGTGACCACGAAGTAGGGAATCCGGGTGCCATCCTTCGAGGTGGCCTCGTACTGAGCGGTCGCCATGCCGGCAGCGTCGAACCAGGCCGGCGTGCTCTTGAGCAGCTCTGGCGCGCCATCGCCCTCGACCAGGTACAGGCTCGACGGAGTCAGGAAGTCGGTGTAGCTGAAGAAGAACAGCTCCTGCTGGTCGGTGGTTGCTGCGAACCCGGCCGAGCCTGGGCCGGGCAGCGGGATCTCCTCCCGCGTCCAGGCCGAGTCGCCGGGGCGGAGCCGGTACAGCCGTCCGCGCACGTTGTCGAGGGTGGCGATCAGCAGCGAGTCGCGGGTCGTGGCGACCTCGCTCAGCGACACCCGTTCAGAGGGCTCGAACAGCGTCTCGAAGTCGCGGCTGCCCTGCAGGAAGTCGTCGAGGTCGATCGCGAGTAGGGCATCCTGCGGGTAGGTGGCGCCGGCGACCGTCCAGTCGGAGCGCAGCGAGATCAGCAGGTGGTCCTTGAAGATCCCCTGGAAGGCGACGTCCTCGGGCAGGTCGAGCTTGACCTTGCGGTCGCCGAGAATCAGGTAGTAGTGACCCCGGAAGAACTCGGGGGTGGTGGCGAGCAGGTCGTAGCGGCCCTCCGGGTTGTGGATGCTGTAGGCGCCCAGACCGACCCAGCCCTCCGGGATCTCCCACACCGTCGCGGCTTCGGCGAGCGGCGTGCCCCGCGTCCACAGCCTGGCGAGGCGTGGGTATCCCGAGGTCGTCAGCGTGCCCGGGCCGAAATCGGTCTCGACCCACAGTGAGTCTGCATCCCGCCATGCCACGTTGCTCTTGGCGAGGGGGAGCGAGAACCCGCCATCGACCCACGACTTGGTCGGAACGTCGAACTCCCGGAGCACGGCCGCGTCGCTGCCGCCGGGCGACAGCGCGACCATGCACCGCTCGTAAGCCGGCGGCAGGCAGTCAGCCCCGGCGAATACCCACCTCTCGCCGTCGGCCGCGGCGAGGGCGTCGATGTCGAGCAGGGTCTCCCAGCTCGGCTCGGCCTTGCGGTACTCCGCGAGCGTCGTGCGGCGCCAGATGCCCCGCTGGTGCTCGGCGTCCTGCCAGAAGTTGTAGAGGTGGCTGCCGCGGATCGAGACCGAGGGGATGCGGTCCTTCGAGTTGTAGATCTCGAGGATCCGCGAGCGGATTGGCTCGAACTCACCAACCTTCTCGAGCACGCCGGTCGAGTGCGCGTTCTGCGCCGTTACCCACGCCATCGCCCGCTCGCCGTCGATCTCCTCGAGCCAGAGGTAGGGGTCCTCGGCCGGCTCGGCGGCGGCAAGAATGGTGGCTGCGAGCGCGACGACGAGGACGACGGGCACGTTCGAAAGACGCATGGCGGGACCTCCGAAAGAGCGGCGTCGCCGCTCGCGCGGCGGGCCATCGGAGATTCTACGTCCTCCGCACCCCCGCGGTTCGCATGGAGCGCCGGTCGCCGCCCTGGTAACTGCCACCCTCGACGAAACCCCGCGGCGCTCTCGGCGTCGAGAGACGGCCCACCAAAGGCCCCGCAGGGCCCCGCTCAGAGCCATCTCGATCCCGTCTCCGCCGATCGGAAGCCGATCTCATGACCGTCAATGCTGGTTTTTCCGCAGCCTGCTAGATAGACCCCGCCGGGGCGCGGTACGCCGCCCCTTCCACGGGTTCCCGCTGCTCGGGCCGGAAGATGACGTCCCAGTCCTGCTTCATGTCGACGACGACCCAGCCGCACCTGGGGGCCTCCTCGAGGGCCTCGACGAGCTTGCCGGTGCTCTTCGTGACGGCGTCGTAGGCGTACTCGCGCTCGCCGTCGGTGTGGTGGACGATCAGGCCGAAGCTGGGGCGCGGGTTGTCGATCGTGGTGTACTGCAGCATCGCGTGGTCGCCGTCGCTGTTCCCGAAGCACGCCACGGGCCGCCGGCCGACGAACTGGTTGATGCCGACCGGCTTGCCCTTCTTGTCGTTCACGAACAGGTGGTCGAGCGTCTTCGTCAGCACCGGTCGGCCGTCGCGCAGCTCGAACGTCGTCCGCGCCGTCGAGCCGACCACCTGCTCCGGCGGTATCCCGTAGACGCGCTCCACCCAGACGCGCATGAAGTCCGCGCCGCCCCCGGAGACGATGAAGTTCTTGAAGCCGCTCGCCCGCAGGAGGCGCAGGAGCTCCTGCATGGGCTGGTAGGTGAGCTCGTCGTAGCGCCGGCCGAATCGCGGGTGCCGGGCCGCCGCGAGCCACGTCGCGACCGCGTCGCGGAACTCGTCGGTCGTCATCCCCGCGTGGGTGAGCGCCAGGACCTGCATCACGCCGTCGTGGTGCTCGCCGGCCAGGAGCCTCCCGAGGTCGCCGTCGAGGGCGGCCTGCACCATGGGATCCGAAGCCAGCTCGGGCCGGGTGGCGACGTGCCTTTTCAGCTCGTCGACGGCGAAGGCCGCCTGGAACGGCATCGGGTTCTCGGGCCAGAGGCAGCCGTCGTTGTCGAAGACGGCGATGCGTTCCGGCAGCGGAACGAAGTCGGGCGATCCCTCCTTCGTGACGCGGGCCACGAAGGCGAGGATCGCCTGCCGGGCCTCTCCGTCGTTCCAGGAGGGGAGCGGGTCAGCAGCGGTGGAGGTCATGGAGCTTTCTCGCCGCGACGCCGTAGTCTCCCAGCTGGTAGAGGCTCACCGACACCGCCCGGACGGGGAAGGGCTCGAACGGCTCCGCCTTCAGCGCGTCCACGAAGTCACGGATGCCTATGCCGACGGTCAGATGAGGATGGTAGTTCATGCCGGTGCGGGGTCCGACGAAGTGGTTGACGTAGTCCACGGTCGGCTGGCCGATCGGCGCGCCGTCGGGGTTGGGCGCGAACGCCTCGCCCGAGCCCTCCACGGCGAACGGGGCGACCGCGTCGATGATCCTCTGCTGGACACGACGCAGGTCCTCGGTCGGCTCGATGACGATTCCCACCAAGCCGAGATTCCTGTAGGCCAGGTCATAGTAGCCAGTCGCGCGGCTTTCCCATCTCGTCGACTGCTCCGTGCGCAGCACCTCGGCCACGGCACTTGCGACCTCTTCGAGGTCCGCTGTCCGCACGAACCGCTGGAGAACGGTGACGTGCGGCGCGTGGTTGGCGTCGAGGGGAAAGCCGTCCGGGTAGTTCTCTCGCAGCCGAGCGTTCACCGCCTGTGCCCTCTCGAGCGTGGCGGCGTCCGGGTCCAGCAATACGTTGATCGCGGTCAAGCTCATGCGGCTTCTCCTTTCGCGGTCGTCCGTGGTGAGCGTGCTTCTGGCCAGAGCTGCTCAGCGTTGACGGGCGGCACGCGCACTGCCGTGGTGAGGCGAGTTGCGATGGTGCTCCGCTCAGATCCACGCCGAAGTCGCCCTCGAAGTCGCGCCAGACGCTGTGGATATGGTTCGCCTGGTTCTGGGTGCAGTCGTACTCGATCAGGAACGTCGGCCCCTGGACCCGATAGTAGTGGGGATCGCCCCGCCTGAGCCCCCCCATCCACGCGAAGGTGACGCGATCCAGGCCGGCCTTGCGCGCCTTCTCGACGCGCGCGCTGGCGACGGCGGGTCGCTGCACCCGGGCGTACTCCTCGATCAGCGCCAGCAGCAGGCCGCGCTGCTCGCTCGTCATGGCCGGGTACGCCAGGCCCCGATTCTCCTGGAGCCCGGCCTCGAGCAGCGCCGGCGCGCCCTCCCGCGCCGCCCAGGCCGAGGTCCGCGATTGGAGTCCGAGAGCCCTCTGCGGGGACAACGCCCAACCCAGCGGCGCGATCCATCCACGCCAGCACCCGGGCCTCCAGGTACGCATAAAACGGGTTGTGCCGTATGCGCAGCAGCCAGTCGGATGGGAGTATGAACAAGCCCCGCTCGCCCTGAATGGCCATCTGCCCGAGAAAGAGAACGTCTTCGTTTTCGGGGGGGCGCTGGCCGTAGAGAGGGTCGTCCGGCGGAATGGGCAGCGCCACGTGGGACAAAGAGATCACCCCCGGCGGCCAGGCAAGGCCCAGCGGCTCGGTCTGCGACATGTCGGCCGAAAACGGCTCTTGGCGGCGGGCGACGACCGTCGGGCTGTCCGGGGTCTCATTGGTGACCAGGGTCACGGCGAACGGCAGGCGGGCGTCGCCCGCCAACCGGTTCGTCAGCGCCCGCGGATCGACGACCAGCAGGATGGACTTGGCGGCGAAGCGGTTGATATCGAACAGCACGAGTTCATGGCGGTGAGGCTCCAGAAGACCGAGCAGCCGGTCGACCACGGCATCCGTCGAAACGGTGGCGTCCGCGTTCGATTTGATCACCAGGGTTGGCGGCAGGACCCGGGTCGGATGGGAGCGGGCCCGGTTCTCGATGCGTCCGGCCACGGACCGCGTCAGTCGGTGAACCTGTTCGCCGGCATTGGTCGTGAAGGAGTTGTATTTGTACGGGTCGAATTCCGGCAGGACCTGCAGCCAGGCGAGGTCCCCCAGGCCGGGCAACATGGACAGCCGGCGCTTCCACGAGGCCAGCGCCGCCGCCGGGTGGAGGCCGATGGCCGGAGAGATCAACACCAGGCTGGCCGGCACCGGCGCGGTTCGGCCTTCCAGCGCGTTGAGGGCGAAGTCCAGGGCCAGCGCCGCCCCGGTCGAATAGCCGATGATGTGGATCGGCTTGGGCCCCACCTTCGCCGCCAGGTGCTCGACGCTCAATTGCACGGCGGCGGCCATGTCTTCCCATTCAACGCCGAGGAGCCCCGAGGGTGCCGTGCCGTGGCCGGGCAGGCGCAGGCCGATGACCCAAAAGTTGCGCTGATGGAGGGTTTGGCCCAAGGCCCTGAGGCTGTAAGGCGAGTCCGACATCCCGTGCAGGAGCAGCACCCCGCCGGCAGGCGCGTCGGCGGACAGCTCGAAGCTGCGGTTCCAGTTGGGTTGGCGGCTTTGCGGATCGGCAGCGCTGCCCCGGCTGTAGCGCACGAGCGCATGATCCGGCCCGGCGGCGGCGCGCGCATAGACCTTTTCCTCCAGCTGCGCGAACAAACGATCTTCCAAGCGCCGGTAGTCCTCGAACGTGCGCACTTCATCGGCCTTGCGAACGGTGAATTCCGCCGTCAGCGTTACGGTGTGGCAGGGCTCCAGGGGCAGGCTGCTGCAGCCCTGGATGAGCAGCGCGGTTGCGCCCGCCAGAACACCGAGGGCGCTCCGTTCGAGACAGCGCAGCGGGCGTTCGAGGACGGGAGCAATGCGTCTCACGTGTCCTCCACGGCTATCGGCCTCGTGTCAGGATCCAGTAAACCGAGCCGTTGGGTGCTTCGACCGCATAGATCAGTCGGCTCTGGGGGGTCTCGGCGTTGGTGAGCCGCAGGAATAGATCGTCGAAAAACTCCGGGGTTTCCAGGCTGAAATTATGAAAATTGCGCGTGCGGTTCACCGGTGTCACATCCACCACGGTCACATCTTCGCTGTCCGGATCGGTCGAGTCCGTCACGCGCGCGGCCCGGTCCAGCTGGCGCGGGCTGACGGTGCTTTCGCCGCGCCGTCGTCCCCGATTGAGGAGGCGGCTTGCCAGCAAGGCCCTGTCGTTGGAGGAGACGTAGATCGTGGTCTTGCGGGCCAGGGCCTTGAGCGCATGCTTGAACTGGTCGTTGAACTCACTGTAATCGACGTCCGGCGCGGTCAGCACGACGTCTTCGATCTCGGTCTTAGCGTCGGCCAGGTCCGTCTGCTCGTAGAGCAGACGGAAGGCATCGACGACGACCTGGCCCCCCATGCTGTTCGCTATCAGCCACAGCCGCTCGGGCCGGATGTCCCGGATGGACAGTTCCAAGGTACGGGCCAGCTCCGCCCCGGAGGCCTCGGCGACCCGTTGCGCGCGCTTGTAGCCGCTCGGNGTACTGCCCTGGTTGCCGGGCCAGTCGAACAGGAGAACCGGCGAGTTGATGTCCAGCACGTGGCCNAGGAAAGCGGTCTTGCGCAGGCCGGAGGGGAAAGCCTCCCTGAAACCGTGCACGACGACCAGCAACGACCGGAGCGGAGATTCTCTGACGCGCTCTTGCACCTGCGCGACAAAGCTCGCGAAGTCCAGCTCTTGCACCGCCGTGAGCTTGATTTCCTCATTCTGGAACCACTCGGTCGGGTTGATGAGCATGCCCAGACCCAGAGAGGGTTCAATTCTGACATCAAAGTAGCCGAACGTGAGGGTCTCCTGGCGCTCTGTCCCGAAACGCTCCTCGAGCGGCCCGGCGTTGCTTTCCGGGCGGCGGTTCGTGACGAAGAAAAACCGATACTCCCCCTGCTGGCTCAGTTGGGCGACCTGCATGCGCCGGAACATCAATGCCTCGGCGCGCTGCAATGCGTAGCTCGTCGAAGAAAAGTAGACGTTGTAGAACCAAACTCCCACTCCCGTCAGGACCAGAAGGGCCAACCCGAGACCGAAGAGCAGAGTTCGTTTGAAACGGGTCATGGCATCACCTCGTGTACCGGCTTGGCCCTGAGTGTGTGCGTCTATTCATCGATCGTGATCTTTTTCGTTCTGCGGTAATCTCATACCAGGTCAGCTCGTAAGAAACAATCTTGCGTGACGCGTCTGCATTCCGCATGGCAAGAAATTCGAAGATTCGCCAGCCGCTGCCCCGGTTTTCGGGGGTTCATGATGCTGAAATCCCTGGCCCTCGAGAATATGTCGAGGCCCAGAGAGCGGGCGATATTCTCACTGATAGGGAGACGATCGCTGCCGATTTCAGGGCCCACTTGCGTCTACTGACGCGAGAGCAACCCCGTCACGCCAGATCCAGTCCTTCCTCCGACACCGGCGTCTTCAGTTGGTAGTATCAGCGCCTCCGAGGTGACTTCGCATCATCAAGTCATCCTTCTCCTCGTCTATCTTGAGCCAGCACCGTTCTTCAACGATTCCTGGCCTGGAACCGGAGGACCGGGATCCGGGGGGCAGGTCACGGTCTGGCACCGGATCAGCGCCGGTAGGTCCCGGTCAGCTGGGCGCGCGCCAGGACGCGCCCCTCCATGGCGTCGATCAGTGCCGCCTTGTCGGCCGTCCTCGGCAGCTCGAGGGTCCGGTCGAGGGCGTAGAGCTTGAAGTGGTAGCGGTGGGTTCCCGACGGCGGCGACGGGCCCCCGTAGCCGGTGCGGCCCCAGCTGTTGCGTCCCTCCACCGAGCCGGCGGGGAGCCGACCCTCGGGGATCGCCACGGTGCCGGCCGGGATGTTCCACGCC
>Ga0031656_10000687_pt1 | contig 12121 bp, 14 predicted proteins | sample FrelakmetDIP11DI_FD_55080 | JGI IMG/M metagenome (GOLD analysis project Ga0031656, IMG submission 55080) | Freshwater lake sediment microbial communities from the University of Notre Dame, USA, for methane emissions studies - DIP11 DI | ecosystem: Environmental > Aquatic > Freshwater > Lake >... | reverse complement strand
GGCACGGCAGGCGCGCAGCTGGTCCTCACTTCGCGCAGCACCGGCGCAAGCAGTGCAATCACCGTCACCCAGAGCGGCGGGGACGGGGGCCTGTCCAGCCTGGTGTACGACCCGGCGAACTCGATCCTGAACCTGACCGAGGTCAGCGCCGCCCGCGATGCCTCGATCCTCGTCGACGGCGTCGCGGTGACCAGCGCCACGAACTCGTTCACGTCGGCCATCAGCGGCGTGACGATCGATGCGACCGGCGTGTCGACCGTCGGCGAGCCGACCACTCTCACGATCGCGTACGACACGACCGGGGCCCGCAGCAAGATCGACGAATTCGTCGGCGCCTACAATTCGCTGGTCGACAACCTGCGCGCGCTGGCGAGCTACGATCCGGAAACGAAAGTGGCCGGCCCCTTGCTGGGCGACGCCACCTANCGGGATTTCTCGGAGTCCGTGCGCCGCCTGTTGTCGACGTCGACCGGTGGTCTCGGCGTGTCGTTCGCCACGCTCGCGGAGCTCGGCATCAGTCGCACGCTCGACGGCACTCTCGAAGTGAACGATGCGAAGCTCGCGTCCGCACTGACCACCGACTTCGACGGCGTCGGCCGGTTCTTCTCCGCTGCCGGCGATGGCGTCGCCACGCGCATGGACACGCTGCTCGAGCGCTATGTCACCGCCGGCGGCGCGCTCGATACGCGGATCAAGGGGCTGCAGAAGAGCATCGACGGGATCGGCGACGAGCGCGAGGCATTGCAGACGCGCCTGACCGCTTACGAGGCCCGGCTGCGCACGCAGTTCAACGCGCTCGACAGCCTGGTCGCCAGGTTGCGCAGCACCGGCGATTACCTCACCCAGCAGCTCGCCAACCTGCCCGGCGCCGCGCGGTAGGTTCAATGGCGAAGCGCAGCATCGCGGAGTAAGTTCATATGTACACGGGACCACAGTCCGGAGTCTCAGCGTATCGTGACGTGCGCGCGGGCGGGGCGCATGGCGCGAGTCCGCATGGCGTCGTGCTCATGATGCTCGATGGCGCGCTCATGCGCGTGGCTGCGGCCAGGGGCCAGATCGAGCGTGGCGAGGTGGCCGCAAAGGCGGAGTCCCTGAGCCGCGCACTGGCGATCGTCGAGGCGCTGCGGCTGGCGCTCGACCACGAGCGGGGCGGCGAAATCGCGCACAACCTGGAGAACCTGTACGACTACGTGTCGCTGCGGATCACGCAGGCGAACCTGCGCACTGCCGTGCAACCGCTCGAGGAGGCTGCATCGCTGCTGAACGAAGTGCGACTGGCCTGGGCCGCGATCGCGCCGGACGCGGCACGTCCCTGATCGCCGCATGCCAGGCCACGACAAACTGCAGGCGCTGCTCGCCATCACGCGGGTGCTCGAGGAGGCAGTGACGAACTGCGAGTTCGAGCTGGCGCTGCGCCTGCAGGACGAGTTGCGCCTGCGCCTGGAAGCGCTATCGGCTGCGGGCCAGTGCGAGCCGCAGGCGGAGCTGGTACTCGCGCAGCTGCAGGCAGCGAACGCGCGCCTGCTGACGCACGCAGAGCAGGCGCGTGGCGCAGTACTGTCCGCCTTGCTGCAGCTGGGCCAGCGCCGCCGCGCGGTCGACGGTTACACTGCCTTCGCCCCCGGTCGTTGAGTCGCCACCCGGCGAAGCCNGGCGGGTGAGCATGCAGCCATGACCGCTCAACCATCCCGCCCGGGCTCGGAGACGACGCGCCTGGTGCGGGCTGATCGCTTGCCGCTCGCCGTCGCCGCAATCGAGCCACCCTCGCTCGAGTTGCTGCACCGCTGGAACAGCGACAACCTGGACCTGCTGCACGCGCTGGCCGCGTTCGAGGATGCGCCGCGCGAAGGCAGGGATGATCATGGGCCGTTCGCCGCAGAAATCGGCAAGCTCGATGCCAAGCTGCGGCTCATCCTGCGCCTGCTTGGCCGCCTGACCGCGGCAGGGACGCCCCTGCCCGCGGAATGCGAGCTGCGTTTCGGTGCCGGCCAGATCGAATGGGTCGGGCCGGCCGTCGGGCCGGCCGGCACGCGCGCCCTTGCGCAGCTCTACCTCTCGCCGCTGATCAGCGAACCACTGCAATTGCCCGGTGTGCTGGTCGCGACGCCGGCGCGCACTGCGGATCAGGAGTGGCAGTGCCTGCGGTACGAGGGTCTCCACCCATTGACCCTCGATTCGATCGAAANGCACATTTTCCTGTACCACCGGCGCGCGGTGGCGATGGCCCGCCAGCAACAGGCCCCTTGATCGGNCCACCTACCATATGTAGTAGCCNCGTTNCAGGAATTATCCATAGGTTGTGCTTTGCCGCAGTATTAAGTTAAATATGATGCACTGCCTCGACAGCAGTATGGTCTACTTGGACCATGCGACGGATGGTCCACGTGGACCAGACGATGAAAAGCTCGTCGAAGGCGAACCAGCTTCTGCTGCGGGTGGGGTGGAACATGGACGGCTGGGGGGGCTAATGAACAGACCCAAGGTGCTCATCGTCGAGGGCAACACGGAGCGCGTGCATCACTGGCGCGCCGTGCTCGAGTTCCTCGGCTACGAGCCGGTGGTCCTGCCGCCCGACGCGGGTGTGGGATGGACGCCGCCGGCACAACACGGGTGGATCGCAGTGCTCGTGGGCCAGGTCGACGAAAGAGCCCCGCTCGCTGCCTCCCTGCTCAGACTGCGCCAGCAGTGTGGCGACCTCCCGTTGGCGATCGTGGACGAAACCGGCGTCCTCAACAAACCGGTGGCCGACGCGGTGCAGGCCGGGCACACGCACTGGCAGATTGGATTCCCCCTCAGCTACAAGCGCCTCGCCGAGATACTGCGGCGCGCGCAACTCCACGTCGCCCAGGCGCGCATCGCGCTTTCGCCCGGGCTTTCGTATGGCCCCGGCGGACGTTCGCCCGCCATCGCCAAAGTGCGTCGCATGATCGATCGGGTGGCGCCCTTCGACACCACTGTGCTGGTGCTTGGCGAATCCGGCACCGGCAAGGAGCGCGTTGCGCGCCACGTGCACGAGCTGTCGGCGCGCGCCGACAAGCCGTTCGTCCCGGTCAACTGCGGGGCAATCCCGGTGGACCTGCTCGAGAGCGAACTGTTCGGCCACGAGAAGGGTGCCTTCACCGGCGCGGTGACCGCGCGCATCGGCCGCTTCGAACATGCCGAGGGCGGCACCCTGTTCCTGGACGAGATCGGCGACATGAGCCTGCCCATGCAGGTGAAGCTGCTGCGGGTGCTGCAGGAACGGACCTTCGAGCGCGTCGGCAGCAACGCGACGCGCGATTGCAACGTGCGCATCGTCGCCGCCACGCACCGCAATCTCGAGCAGATGATCGAGCAGGGGCGATTTCGCGAGGACCTCTTCTATCGCCTCAACGTCTTCCCCATCGACGTACCCCCGCTGCGGGAACGCGTGGAGGACATCCCCGAACTGGTGGACGCGCTGGCAAGGGACGTGGCGCGTACGCGCGGCACCCAGGTGAACCTGTCGGCTGCAACCGTGGACGCGCTTGCCGCGCTGCCCTGGCCCGGCAACGTCAGGGAACTCGCGAACCTGATCGAGCGGCTGGCGATTCTCTGTCCGGACCGACCTGTCGAGCGCAGCGATCTTCCCGCCAGGTACTCCTCGGTCCCCGTGGCCGGCTATGCGCGCGTCGAGTTCCCTTCGGAAGGGCTCGATCTGAAGGACCACCTCGCCGGCATCGAGGTCAGGATCATTCGCAGCGCGATGGACGAAGCGAACGGCACGATTGCCAAGGCCGCCCGCCTGTTGCGGCTGCAACGCACCACGCTGGTCGAGAAATTGCGCAAGTACCAGATTGCCACCGACCTGGCTTCGTGCGAGGTCGTCGGGCAGACCGCGTCGGAAATTTGACGGACGCGTGGTTCCTGGCGCAATGCGACCGACGTTTTCCACGGTAATGGCCGCGTGTGCCGGCGGGATTCCCCGGCAGAGAGGCCCGGCACGTTATTTGCTTGGTCATTGCTCGCATGCAATCGGCAAAGCGCAATTCCGGGATCGAATCTCACCAGACGCTGGTGCTCGAGGAGGCATTCTCGAGTTTCACCCGGGCGTCGCAGTCGCTCGAGCAGACCTACCGATCCCTCGAGGACCGCATTGCACGCCTGACGGCGGAGCTTGCCGCGGCCAACGACCAGCAGGCGCAACAGGCGGCTGAGAACGCGCGGCTCTGCGAGCGTTTGACGCTGCTGCTCGAAGCGCTGCCCGGGGGCGTGCTGGTCATCGATGCGGGCGGGACGGTCGTCCAGGCGAATGGCGTCGCCACGACGCTGGTCGGTGAAGCTGTCGTGGGGCTGCCCTGGGACGTGGTGGCGACGCGAGCATTCGCGCACCAGGACGGCGTCGACGTGGTGCTGCGCGATGGTCGGCGACTGACGCAATCGGAGCGCGACCTGCCCGATCGCTCCGGCCGCATCGTGCTGCTCACCGACGACACCGACGCCCGCGCGATACGCGAGTTGCTCGATCGTCACCGGCGCCTGTCGGCGATGGGAGAAATGGCCGCGAAACTCGCGCACCAGATTCGTACCCCGCTGTCCGCAGCGCTGCTCTATGCATCGCAACTGGCGGCTCCGGTCATCTCTGCCACCGAGCGGCAGAGGTTCGCGGAACGCGCGGTCGCCCGCCTGAAGGACCTCGACCGGACGGTCCAGGAAATGCTGACCTTCGCGCGCGGCGGACCGCAGCCCGCGGAGCATGTGCGGGTCGGCTCCGTGCTTGCGGAAGTGCTGCAGGTGCTCGAGCCGGACCTCGCCACCGGCGGCATGGTCCTGCAGGTGGTCTGCGACGCGGATGCCGCCGAACTCACCGGCAGCCGCACGGCGCTGGCCGGGGCGCTCGCGAATCTGGTCACCAACGCCAGGCAGGCAATGAACGGCCAGGGTGTCGTGTTGCTCGAGGCCCATCCGGCCGGCGACGGCTGGGTGGATATCCGCGTGAGCGACAGCGGCCCGGGCATTTCCCCGCAGCATCGCGAGCGGCTGTTCGAGCCTTTCTTCACGACGCGCCAGGGCGGCACCGGGCTCGGCCTCGCCATCGTGAAGTCGGTCGTCGATGCGCACCACGGCACGATCGCCGCAGTGGATTCGCCACTCGGCGGGGCTTGTTTTTCGATCCGGTTGCCGCTGTCGGTCCGCGGCACGACCGGCAAACCGTCAGGGAGGGTCGATGCCTGAGCATGCGGTGCTGGTGGTCGAGGACGACTGTGCGTTGCGCGAGGCGCTCTGCGACACGCTCATGGTTGCGGGCTACGACGTCCGGCCCGCCGCGGACGGAGCGACGGCCCTCGACGTTCTCGAGCGCGAGGCCGTCGACCTCGTGGTCAGCGACGTGCAGATGCAGCCGATGGACGGCCACGCGCTGCTCGGCCTGATCCGCGCCCGCCAGCCGAACCTGCCGGTGATCCTGATGACTGCCTACGGCAGCATCCGGCAGGCGGTCGACGTGATGCGTGCCGGCGCCACCGAGTACCTGGTCAAGCCGTTCGAAGCGCACGCCCTGGTCGAGCTGATCGAGCGTTACTCGCATTGCAGCGGTGCCGGCGACTCGCTGATCGCGGTGGACCCGCGCAGCCGCGAGCTGAAGCAGCTGGCGCAGCGTCTTGCACAGACCGAGACCAGCGTGCTGCTCACAGGGGAGAGCGGAACCGGCAAGGAAGTGTATGCGCGCTTCCTGCACCAGCAGTCGCGCCGCGCCTGCGGGCCCTTCGTGCCGATCAACTGCGCCGCGATTCCGGAGACGATGCTCGAGGCGCTGCTGTTCGGGTTCGAGAAGGCGCCTTCACCGGCGCCCAGGTCGCGCATGCGGGCAAGTTCGAGCAGGCGCAGGGCGGCACGCTGCTGCTCGATGAAATATCGGAGATGCCGCAGAGCCTGCAGTCGAAGCTGCTGCGGGTGCTGCAGGAGCGCGAAGTCGAGCGGCTGGGTTCCACGCGCACGATTGCACTGGACGTCCGGGTGATCGCCGCGACCAATCGCACGCTCAGGACGCTGGTGAGCGAAGGGCGGTTTCGCGAGGATCTCTACTACCGGTTGAGCGTCTTCCCGCTGGAGATTCCGCCGCTGCGCGACCGCACCGGCGACATCTGGCCGTTGTTCGAGCACTCGCTGCGCCGGCACTGCGCCGGCACCAGGGCGCTGCCTGCCGTCACGGACGCCGCACGGGTTGCGCTGTGCGCGCATCGCTGGCCCGGCAACGTGCGCGAGCTGGACAACCTCGCGCAGCGGGCCCTCGTGTTGCTGCAGGGTGACGTGATCGGGCCCGGGCAGCTGCACTTCGAGACCGGCGGCAACGCAACGCCGGCCACTGCACCTGCGGCCGCCGACGAGTCGCGCCTCGGCGACGCGCTGCGCTCGCGGGAGTCGCGCCTGATCCTGCAGGCGCTGGCGAAGGGTCGCGGCAGCCGCAAGAGCGCCGCGGAACTCCTCGGCATCAGCCCGCGCACGTTGCGTCACAAGCTCTCCCAGATGCGCGCTGCCGGCATCGCCATCCCCGAAGACTGAGCCACGCCGAGCCCGCCGGAGCAGCGATTCCAATGAGTGAAATGGCCATTCAGCAGATTCTCACGCAGATGCGCACGCTCGCTGCGGAGCTCGACGCGCCGGTGCGCGCAGCGGGCAGCGAGCCGGCGCCGTCCGGTTTCGGCACGTTGCTCGAGCACGCCATCGAGTCGGTCAACACGCAGCAGGGCGAGGCGCGCCAGCTCGCCGCCGCGCTCGAAACCGGCGCGCCGGGCGTGGACATCGCGCAGGTGATGATCGAGGTACAGAAGGCGAGCCTGGCCTTCAAGGCAATGACCGAGGTGCGCAATCGCCTGGTCAATGCCTACCAGGACATCATGAACATGCCTGTCTGAGGCCTGACACAGCAACGAGAGGCGGGACGTACAAATGGCAGAGGGACAGGTGGTGGCAGCGGCTCGGCCGCGCTTCGATCCACGGCGCGTGCCAGGACTGCGCGGCCTGGCGCTGCTCGCCGGGGTCGCGGCCAGCGTGGCGGTCGGCGTCGGCGTCATCCTGTGGATGCAGAAGCCGGATTACCAGCTGCTCTACGGCAACCTGACCGATCGCGACGCCGGATCGGTGGTGCAGGGNCTCGAGGGCGCCGGGATTCCCTACCGCATCGCCGGCGGCACGGTGCTNGTNCCGGCGGACAANATCCACGAGGCGNGGCTCAAGCTCGCCGCGCAGGGGCTGCCGCAGGGCACCTCCGCGGGCATCGAGATCATCGAGGACCAGAAGGGCTTCGGCAGCAGCCAGTTCATGGAGACGGCACGCTACCACCACGCGCTCGAGATCGAGCTGGCGCGCACCATCGCAACCGTGCAGTCGGTGCAGAACGCCCGCGTCCACCTCGCGATGTCGCGCCAGTCCGCCCTGCTGCGCAACCGCAGCACCGCGAGCGCATCGGTGCTCGTCAACCTGTTTCCCGGCCGGCGCCTCGAGTCGCAGCAGGTTGCCGCGATCACGCACCTGGTCGCGTCGAGTGTTCCGGACCTCGATGCGGCGCGCGTCACGGTCATCGACCAGACCGGCCGGCTGCTGAGTTCCCCGAGCGACAGCGATGAACTCGGTCGCAGCGGCGCCCAGTTCGAGTACGTCAACCGCATGGAGGAAACCTACGCGCGCCGCATCGTCGGCCTGCTCGAGCCGCTGGTGGGCCCGGGCAAGGTCCGGGCCGAGGTCAACGCGGCGGTCGATTTCACCGAGGCCGAAGAGGTCAGCGAGGCCTTCGGCACGGAGCGGTCCGCGCTGCGCAGCGAACAGACCGCCGAGGACATCAAGCGGGGCGGCATGGAAGCGCAGGGAATCCCGGGAGCGCTGACCAACCAGCCGCCCGAGGATGTCCCGCAGACGCCGCCGGACGCGCGGACCCGTCCGGCAGCGCAGGCTGCAGCCGCGGGCGACCAGGCGCCGGCAGCTGCGGAACCGATCAGCACTTCGCGACGGGCAACGCGCAACTACGAGATCGATCGCATGTTGAGCCGCAAGCGGCCCGCGCCCGGCAACCTGCGCAGGCTGTCGGTGGCGGTGCTCGTTGACGCCGGCCCGGCGACCTCGGCGGCGGATGCCGGCAGCGCGGGTGCCGCCGCCGCGCCCACCGCGGCCGATATCGAGCGCATGACTGGACTGGTCAAGCAGGCCATCGGCTTCGACGAGCAGCGCGGCGACACTGTCAGCGTGATCAGCGCGGCATTCCGGGCCGAAGAGCAGGGCGAGGACACGTCGGGCACCCCGGCCTGGCAGAGCCCCGTGCTGCTGACGCTGCTGAAGCAGGCATTCGGCGTGCTGCTCGTGGCGCTGGTGGTCTTCACGGTGCTGCGACCGGTGGCGCGGCGTCTGTCCGAGCCAGGAGCTTTTGCCGCGGGTCCGGCGGTTGCCGACCTGCTGGGGCGACCGGGCATGGCAGGCCTCCCGGGCGGCGGTGCACCGATGCTGCAGGGCATGAACCACGAGCAGCAGCTTGCCGCCGCACGCAACCTGGTGGGCCAGGATCCGCGCCGGGTGGCGCAGACGATGAAGCGCTGGCTGGATCACGATGGCTGAGGCGAGGCAACTCGGCGGCGTGGAACGCGCGGCGGTCTTCCTGATGTCGCTCGGCGAGCAGAGCGCGGCGGCGGTCCTGCGTCATCTCGGGCCCGGCGAAATCCAGCGGCTCGGCTCCGCGATGGCCGAGTTGAAGAACGTGTCACGGCGCCAGGTCGAGGAAGCCATGGGAGTATTCCTCGGCAGCGTGAACGACGATACGGCGCTCGGCATCGAGAACGACGACTACGTGCGCAGGGTGCTGACCAACGCGCTCGGGGCGGAACGCGCCAACACGCTGGCAGAGCAGATCTTCACGTCCAATGGCAGCAGGGGCATCGAGACGCTGCGCTTCATGTCGTCGCGTGCCGTCGCCGACATCGTGCGCGACGAGCATCCCCAGCTCATCGCGGTGGTGCTGGCGCACCTCGACAGCAAGCAGGGCGGGGAAATCCTGGGCCTGCTGGCGCCGGCGACGCACGCGGAGGTCGTCCGCCGCGTCGCCAACCTGTCGGACCTGCAGCAGTCGGCGCTGGCGGAACTCGATGAACTCGTGGAGAAGCGCTCGACCGACAAGCCGGAGAGCAGGCCGGCGCGGTTGAGCGGCCTGAAGAAAGCCGCCGAGATGCTCAACCAGATGGGCGCGGGGCGGGACACCGAGATCCTCGAGCAGCTCAGCGCGCAGGACCAGGACCTCGGGGCCAGGATCCGCGAACTCATGTTCGTCTTCGAGAACCTGCTGGAGCTCGACGACCGCAGCGTCCAGGCGTTGATGCGCGAAATCTCGAGCGACGTGCTGGTGGTTGCGCTGAAGGGCGCGGATGCCGACGTGCGGGACAAGCTGATGCGCAACATGTCGCAGCGCGCGGCCGAGATCCTCAAGGACGACATCGAGGCGCGCGGCCCGGTGCGGCTGAGCGAGGTGGAGAGCGCGCAGAAGGAAATCCTCGCCACGGTGCAGCGGCTGGCGGAGGAGGGCAAAGTCATGCTGAGCCGCGGCGGCGAGCAGTTCGTCTGATGCGGGCCGCGTGGTGACAGCGCGCATCGTCAATGGCAGCCAGCCGCAGGATTGCACCGCGTGGGTGCCGCCGACGATGGAGCCGGGCGTCTCCAGGACGGCGGCCCTGACGGCGGCGGAAACGGACGTGATCCGCCGCAAGGCCCAGGCCGACGGCTACGCGGCCGGACGACTCGAGGGCCTCGCAGCCGGGAGACAGGAGGCGCAGGAGGCGGCCGCACGACTCGCCCTCGTGCTGGACGCGCTGAGCCGGCCGTTCACGGTCCTGGACGCGGCAGTCGAGCAGGAACTGGTCGCGCTCGCGTTTGCGCTCGCGCGCCAGCTCGTGCGGCGCGAACTGAAGGCGGATCCCGGCCAGATCGTCGGCATCGTGCGCGACGCGCTGCAGTCGCTGCCGGTGGCCACCCGGGACATCAAGGTCCATCTCAATCCCGAAGACGCAAAGCTGGTGCGGCAACACCTGCCGGCCGTCGACCAGGATCGCGCCTGGACCATCGTCGAGGACCCGATGCTGACGCGCGGCGGTGCGCGCGTGGCAACGGCAAGCTCGCAAGTCGACGCGCGGCTGGAGAGCCGCCTCGGCGCGCTGGTCGTCGAACTGCTCGGCAGCGATCGCGAGGGCGACCGGGCAGAGCAGGCGGAGCAGGAGTCGCCGTGACAGCTGTCGAACTCGCCGCCGGCCGCGCGACGCGCTGGGCGGAGCATTTGCGCGTGGCGCGCGAGCGCATCGGCGCGCAGCGTGGCTTCGTGGTCGAGGGCGTGCTGTCGCGCATGGTGGGCCTCGCCATGGAAGCGACCGGTGTCGAGGCGCCGGTGGGAACGCTGTTCCTGGTCGAGACGGCAGACGGCCGGCGTGCCGAGGCCGAGGTGGTCGGTTTCGCTGGTGACAGGTTGTTCCTGATGCCGACCGGCGAGACTCGCGGCCTGCGGCCCGGAGCGCGCGTCGTGCCGGCGCGGCACGGACTCGAGGTCGCGGTTGGCCGCGGCATGCTCGGCCGTGTCGTCGACGGCGCCGGCCGGCCGCTGGACGGTCTCGGTCGCGTCGAGTACGAAACACGCGTGCCGCTCGGCGGGACCGATCAATCCGCTCGCGCGCCGCCTGATCCGCGAGCCGCTCGACGTCGGTGTGCGCTCGATCAACGGACTCTTCACGGTGGGCCGCGGGCAGCGCATCGGCCTGTTCGCCGGCAGCGGCGTCGGCAAGAGCGTCCTGCTCGGCATGATGACGCGATTCACGACCGCGGATGTCGTCGTCGTCGGCCTGATCGGCGAGCGCGGCCGCGAAGTCGGTGAGTTCGTGACGGAGATTCTCGGGCCCGAAGGGCTGCGCCGTGCGGTGGTCGTGGCTGCGCCCGCCGATCATCCTCCCCTGATGCGGCTGCACGCGGCGTGGCTCGCGACAGCGGTGGCGGAGCATTTTCGCGACCAGGGCTGCGAGGTGCTGCTGCTCATGGATTCGCTGACGCGGTTCGCGCAGGCCCAGCGCGAGATCGCGCTGGCGGTCGGCGAGCCGCCGGTCACCAAGGGCTACCCGCCGTCGGTGTTCGCGCGCCTGCCGCACCTGGTCGAACGCGCGGGCAACGGTACGGCGGCGCGCGGCTCGATCACCGCGTTCTATACGGTGCTGGTCGAGGGTGACGATCAGGCCGACCCGATCGCCGACGCCAGCCGTGCAATCCTCGACGGTCACATCGTGCTGTCGCGTACCTGGCGGAAGCAGGGATCTATCCCGCGATCGACGTCGAGGCCTCGATCAGCCGCGTGATGCAGCAGATCACGACGGCGCAGCACCAGCGCCTCGCGCAGCGGCTGCGCCAGCTCTACTCCCAGTACCAGCGCAACCGTGATCTGATCGCAGTCGGTGCCTACAAGAAAGGGACGGACTCGCGCATCGACACCGCCATCGACGCCTGGCCCGGTGTCTTGCGCTACCTGGAGCAGAACATGCAGGCCAAGGTCAGCCTCGAGCAGGGCCTCGCGGACCTGGCGCAGCTGCTGGCCGCAGTGCCCGAGGCCGCCTTTGCGTGATGCGACGCACAGCACTGCAACCTTCCGTGCCAACGAGCGTGATTGATCCATGACGCGATCGAACCGGCTGCTGCCACTGGTGGAGAACGCCAACGAGCGGATCGAGGAGTCCGCCAGGGCGGTCGCGGCCGCACGCGAAGTGCTGGCCCGGCAGGAAGCCCGCCTCGCCGAGCTCATGAACTATCGACAGCAGTACGAGCACAGCGCTGCCGCGGCGCAGTCGACCAGGTTCTTCAGCGTGGCGAACTCCCGTGCGTTCCAGGCCCAGCTCGACGAGGCGGTCAGGCAACAGGAGGCGCGCGTCAACGCCGTGCGCGAGGACCTCGAGCGCGCGCTCGATGCCTGGTCGAAGCTGCGCAAGGAAGCCCGCGCGATGGAGCAACTGGTGGATCGGTTTGTCAGCGACGAACGCCGGCAGGCAGAGCGAGTGGAACAGCGGCACGCCGACGACTCGACCGGGACGCGCACCGCGGGGCGTGGCCCAGTCGAGTGACGCGATTGGCACGCCACTTGCTGTGTCTCAGCCGGGCAGGT
>Ga0031656_10000686_pt1 | contig 12122 bp, 7 predicted proteins | sample FrelakmetDIP11DI_FD_55080 | JGI IMG/M metagenome (GOLD analysis project Ga0031656, IMG submission 55080) | Freshwater lake sediment microbial communities from the University of Notre Dame, USA, for methane emissions studies - DIP11 DI | ecosystem: Environmental > Aquatic > Freshwater > Lake >... | reverse complement strand
CAAAGAAAGTTCTTGCCATGAAGGGCAGTCTCTCTACAAGCAATGTGGCGGACCTCTCCCTGCCTTACTACCGGGAGATCAAAGGGAAAGGAGAATTTTCCGGAGAGATCAGCGGTGTTTTTGATAACCCGAAAATAACCGGCAAGGCCAGGCTGGTTGATGCCATTATCGAAGAGTATGGATTTGAAAGTATTACCTCCGATTTTTCCTACGAAAAAAGTAGCCTCAATGTGCTTGAAGCTGTTTTTCGTTCGCGCGGGGAGGAGCATACGGTCACGGGCACGGTTCATTTTCCGGAGGCAAAGGAGCTGTTCGAACTCGCCAGGCCGGTCTATGACCTCAAGGCTTTTCTCAGGCATGCCGAATTCGGAAAAACCGTACAGATTTTTTACAGGGCTTTTCCTGGAACCGGGCGGATGAACGCNGATGTTACTATAGGAGGGAAAGACAAGGATATCAGCATTTCGGGAAAAGGCTTTGCAGAAAAGGCGTCTGTCTATTCGATCCCCTTCGATTCCGGATCAGCAGTGTTCTCATACGACAAAAGCGGGTTTTCCATGAAACAGGTGAAAATTCTGAGAGGGAAATCCGCGCTCATTGGAGAAGGAAAGCTCTCTGACGATAAACGTTTTTCCTACACCGCTTCATCCGATAAGATCTTTTTGAAAGATACCGGACTCCCACACATGCCTGAAGATGCCGTTATCAGCCTTCAGACAGAGGGGCATGGCACATTCGATGACCCCGCAATTACACTGAACGCAAAGGTTGTCGGCGGAACATTAGGAGGCATCAACCTGGGCGGTGGTACGATCAACGCTGCAATTCGGAACAGGGACATTTCCCTGACCGCCGCTCTGCTGAATGAAAGGGTCAAGGTAAAAGGGACCGGGCGTTTTGATGACAACATGACGTGGAGCGCGGATGTCTCTCTGCAGCCGGGCAGGTATGACTTTCTCGTCAGCTCTTTTCTGAAAGANGTGCCCGAAGACCTGCAGCTTAATCTCGACGGCCGCATTCAGATGAAGGGAGACAGAAGTACCATTTCAGCTGCCGCTGATATCAGTCATTTGACGCTTTCATTATTCGGGCAGACCTTCTCGAACGATTCTCCTATACAACTCCTGATGCAGGACAGGAAGCTTTCATTGACCGCGTTCACCTTCAAAAGCGGTACCACCTCATTCAGGCTGCAGGGCGGTATGGAACTCGGCAGGGAATACGATGTCGTTATTGACGGAACTTCTTCGCTTGCGCCGTTAAAAGGCCTTTCGAATAAAATAGGGTATCTGAAGGGAGATGCGGATTTTGTTTTTTCACTCAGGGGCAAGTGGGCAGACCCCGAGATCAACGGAGGTATGACCCTTACCAACGCATCATTCGGCTTGAGAGATTACCCCGGCTATATCAGTGCAATCAACGGCTATTTCTATATAGACGGCGACAGGATTGTGGTCCAGAAACTCTCGGGAAAGTTCGGGGGAGGGGATGTCAGGATATCGGGTCTCGTCTACCTGAAGGCGTTTCAGGCAACGAGATTCTATCTGGAAGCAGCTATGGACAATATCACGATCAGTCCTGCCAAAGATTTCAGCGTAAATTTTGAAGGCAACCTGCTCTACAAAGGGACAGCGGCTTCCCAGAGCATTACCGGCGATATCAAAATAAACAAGTCACGATATCGGGAAATGGTCGAGTGGAGGAGCTGGCTTTTAACCCCGAGGGCAAAGGAAAAGCCGAAGGCAGATGAGACGGTATTTGAAAAGGCTGAACTGAATATCAGTCTCTCCGGCGAAAATATTTCGATCGATAACAACGTTGCACGGGCCTCTGTCAGTATCGGAGGTGATATGATCGTCAAGGGGAAAGTCTCCTCCCCAGTTCTGCTGGGCAGGCTTGAATCAAAAGAAGGATACGTCTATTTCAGGAATAATGAATTCAGGATCATCTTTGCCAGCGCTGATTTTTCAGATCCAAAGAGGATTAAGCCTGTTTTCAATCTTACGGCTGAAGCGCTGGTGAAGGGGTATAATATACGGCTGAATCTCGAAGGACAGACAGACCGTTTCAGTCTCACCCTGTCTTCTGATCCATACCTTGAGGAATCGGACATCCTTGCCCTTATCACGGTCGGGCAGGTGGGCAAACAGTTGAAAGGGCTTGAAGGAGGCATTGGCGCGGGAGAGGCGACATCGTTCATTACAGGAAAGGTGCAGGATGTTCTTGAAGAACGGTTGCGGTCAATAACAGGATTGGACAGGTTTCAGGTCGAGCCTTCGGTTTCTCCAACAACCGGTACCGTAAGCCCCAAAATAACGGTCTCGAAACGGCTGATCGGAGACAGGTTGTTCGTTACGTATTCGAATTTACTGGGTACTGCTGAAGAACAGGTAGTGAAGCTTGAATATCTCCTCGACAGAAATATCTCTCTCATCGGGATCAGGGATGAGCAGGGAGGGGTGGGAGGAGATGTGAAGTTCCGGTTCGAGTTCAAATGAGCATTGACTATCAGGAGAGGTACGAAAGGAGTATGGTGCAGAAAACGCGGATTCTCATGGTTCTGCATGGGGTGCTTTTTACTGCATTTTTTTTCATCTCTTCCATTGCGACGGCGTCCGGGCCGCTCATCGGAGATATGGAAATCAGCGGTCTTCATTCGATAGGAAAAGGGGAGCTTCTCTCCCTCCTCGATATTTTACCCGGAGAGCCGGTTGATGCGGAGACACTAAGATCGGGGATAAAGAGGGCATTTCTGAAAGGAATATTTGAAGATATTGCAGTTGAGATTATTGAAGGAGAAAAGGCAAAGGCAGTTATCCATGTAAAGGAGAGGGACTACATACAGCGAATCGATATCAGGGGCGATTCTGCTCTCTCCAAAAAGACAATAAAAGCGCTCTTTTTTTTGAAAGAAGGACAGATCCTCATGTGTGATATGCTCGAAAAGGCGGTTGAAGATCTGAAGCCAAGGATAGCGACGCTCGGATTCCCGCATGTGATGGTGAGGACCGAAATTGAACGGTTAAAAGAACCATACAGGATCGCCATCCGTCTCCAAATCGATACTGGTGAACCGGAGAGGCTCAAGAAAATCAACATCTCGGGCGCAGAGTATGAGATTATCTCTGTAATGAAATTATCTGAAGGAGATGTCTATAACCGGGAGTCACTGAAGACGGACATCGAGCGCATCAGAACATATTATAAAAAGAAGAAACACTTCAAACCCGTCGTCGGGCCGTATACATTCGCAGACGGAGTTCTTTCGCTGTCTGTTTATCCCGGGAAGCGCCTGGAAATTTCCGTGGAAGGAAATGACGCTGTTTCTACAAAGAATCTTATGAAAGAGATGCCTTTTTTCGAGGCGGAGGATTTCAGCGATGATATTGTTGAAGAAGCGATGCAGCGGGTACTTGCTTTGTATCATACGAAAGGATATCCATTCGCCCAGATTGCTCCTGTGACGACATCAAAAGATGACCTCATCCTGCTCACATTTTTTATCTTTGAGGGGCAGCAGGTGAAAATACGGAAAATTAATTTTTCCGGCAATACCTTGCCCGAGGCCAGCCTGAAAGAAATCATGTCACTAAAAGAAGGAAAGATATATAACCCCGATATCCTCGATTCCGACAGGGAGACCCTGGTTAATTTCTACAGTTCGCTTGGATATCTATCGGCNGCTATCGGGGAGTTCCAAACGAGGCATGAAGAGGGCAATCAGGNGATGGACATCTTCGTAAAGATAAGCGAGGGGCTGAAGACTTCAATAGAACGAGTGGATATTATCGGAGCAAAGGTTGTTTCCGAAGAGGAATTGAGAAAGATTATCGCGCTTAAACCAGGNGATGCATACAATGAGATCGATATTTTTGACGCACGCTTCAGAGTAGTCGAGTACTACAACCTGAAAGGCTTCTCCGACGCAGCTGTTTTGGCTAAGAGGGAGATTGAAGGACAGAAGGCCCGCATAACGTACCAGATTCAGGAAGGGGAGATCGTGTTGTTCGGCCAAGCGATCATCACAGGAAATCACCAGACAAACTACACAGTGGTGAAAAGGGAACTGCTCCAGCGGGAAGGCACGCCGTTTAACTATAGCATCCTTTCCAAAGAGAGGCAGAAGCTGTACAAGTTGGGGTTGTTCAGTGACATCGATAGCGAGACGCTCGACAGCGTTGATGGCAGAAAAGATGTGCTTATACGATTGCGCGAGGGGAATGCAGGCGCAGTAGAACTGAGTCTGGGGTATGCAGAATATGAGCAATACCGCGGGGTCCTCGATATCGGCTACAGGAACTTCTTCGGCATGAATAGGCAGGCCTCGGTGAGGTTCGAACTCAGTTCACTTGAAAAACGTTATGTACTGCAGTATTACGAACCGTGGTTTCTGGGATACCCCATCCACTTCAGGACTTACATACTGGGCGAGGACAAAGAGGAAATAAATGTAGACACAAGAGAAACCCGCTACCAGTTGACAAGAAACGCTATCAATGCAGGATTCGAGAAGAACATAAGTGATAGTGTAAAGGCAGAACTGTACTATGAATTTTCTCTGGTGAATACATTTGACGTGCAGCCTGATATCGTATTGAGCAGAGAGGACACCGGAACACTCGTCATAAGCGGCTTCCGGTTCGGAGTCATTTACGATACAAGGGATAACCCGTTCAACCCTTCGAAGGGGATTCTCTCGGGTATCTCAATAAAAGCTACCTCTCCTGTTTTCTTTTCGGAAACCGATTTTTTCAAACTGATATTCTACGGCAATGTATATCAAAAAATTAGCGGCGGGCTTGTGCTTGCCGCTTCATTGAGGGGCGGGCTGGCTCAGGGCTATTTCGAGACCGATGAACTTCCGATTGTAGAGCGGTTTTTTCTCGGCGGAAGGACTACGGTGAGGGGCTATATCCAGGACGACCTCGGTCCAAAGGGGGAGGACGATACGCCGATCGGCGGGAATGCCTTTCTCATGGAGAACCTTGAGTTAAGGATTGCCGTAACGGAAAGTATCGGCCTGGTCGCTTTTCTCGACGGCGGGAATGTCTGGCTGAAAATGAATGAAATGAGTCTGAACGATTTCAAATTTACCACAGGACTTGGTCTCAGGTACAGTACGCCGGTCGGTCCGGTAAGGGTTGATTACGGGCACAAGCTTCAGAGAGAGAAAGGAGAAAGCGCGGGTGAGGTGCATTTCAGTATTGGGCATGCGTTTTAAAAAAGTTAAAAGTGAAAAGTTAAAAGTGAAAAGTGAAGCATCTCGCTGCCGTTTTCTTTTCGCCCTTTACCTTTTACCTTTCACCTTTTACTTTTTACTTTTCAGTTGTTTATTGCTTTTTGCCCCATGCCCCCTGCTCTCTGCCGGGATGCAGGATCGTGTGGTGGCCTTTGTGGACAATACGGCAATTACGCTCAGCGATCTGGAGGCGAAATATGCTGAAACGCTGAAGGCAACCCCGAATATTACGACAATGGAAGTCCTCAATACCATGGTGAACAGGACGCTCCTTCTGAGAGAGGCGAAACGATTCAGGCTTGAAGCGCCGTCGGAAGAAGAACTGCTTAAAGAGTATATTGACCTGAAAATAAGGGCCTTTATCAGAATACGGGACCAGACAATTGCGGATTTCTATCAGCAACATCTCATTGATTTTCAGGGGAAAGAACTCGACGAAGTGAGGGACCAGATAGAAACGTATCTGATCGAACATGAACTGAACCAGCGCCTGAAATCACACATCGATGAACTAAGGGGAAAGTCGTGCGTAAAGGTGCAGTTCAATCATTAGCTTTTTGTCTATAACGCGGGGCGGTTTATTTTCAGAATCTCCCTGGCGCTTACCATGTCATCCCGTATCTGTTTTTCGAGGCTTGCAGCGTCAGGAAACGTACGTTCGCCGCGCAGGCGGTCGATGAAATAGATCCTCAGGTGCTGTCCGAGAAGGTNTCCTGAATAATCGAAGAGGTGTACTTCATAGCTCACATCAGTATTGCCGAACGTCGGGTTTTTCCCGATATTCGCAACCCCTTCATAGATTGCCCCGTTGAAGCGCGCTCTGACAGCGTACACTCCCGCTTTCGGCGAGATCTCTACCGGTGTCGTAATATTTGCCGTAGGGATGCGAAGGAGGCTTTGGCCCCTCCCTTTCCCCCTAATCACCGTTCCATCTATCATGTACGCCCTTCCTAAAAAGGTCGATACCTCATTTACCGCACCCTTTAACAAAAGGCTCCTGATACTGCTGCTGCTGACGATATTACCGAGGACTCTCACCTCCCGCATCGCCTGAACGCTGAAGCCGTATTTCTTCCCGCGTCTGCGCAGAAGATCTACTGTGCCCTGCTTATGCCTTCCGAACGTATAATTGCTGCCGACAATGATTTCACTGACGTTAATCGCCTTCACGAGAACTTCGTCGATAAATATATCAGGAAGCATGCCCGCAAATTCTTTCGTAAACGGTATGAGGAGCAATACGTCGATTCCCATTGCCTCCATCAGGCGGGCTTTTTCATCAGGGGTGATGAGCAGTTTAATGTCCTTCTCAGGCGCAAGCACCTTCATCGGGTGGGGATCGAACGTCATCACCATTGCTGTCCCCTTCAGTTCTCTCGCCCTGCTCAGCACTGCCGAGAATATTTTCTGATGGCCGAGGTGCACACCGTCGTAGTTGCCGATGGTGAGAACGGGAAACGGATATTTCTCATCGAGGGCTGCAATATCCCTAATGATTTTCATGTCCGGCCGCTGTTAAAAGGGTTTTGTATATCGCTTCCGTCCGGGAAGTTGTTTTCCTGATAGAACCGCTGTTGTCTATGATAAGGTCTGATCGTTTCATTTTCTCTCTGATCGGGAGTTGTGATTGCAGCCGCAGCAATGCATCTGTCCGCTTTATCCCCGTTTTTTCGAGACGCTTCAGCGCGGTCTCTTCATCCGTAAAGACCGTGATCGTCTTGTCGAACTTTTTCCGGTATCCCCTTTCGAAGAGCAGCGGCACTTCAACGACGACGACGCTGCTTTTATCGACAGCCTTTAAAAAATCTTTGATCCGTTCGAATACGAGCGGATGCAGTATATTTTCGAGCGAACGCCTCAGCGTTTCATCGCGAAATATCAGCCGGGCAACCTTTTTTTTGTTGAGACTGCCATTTTTGTAAAATGCCCCATGCCCGATGACCCTCCTGATTTTTTCAAGGACATCTTTTTCGGTGAGGAGCGTCGCAACAATGGCATCGCTGCTGAACGTATATGCGCCGAGCTTCGCAAAAAGGGCAAGAATTCTGCTCTTCCCCATTCCGTAATTTCCTGTCAGCCCGACAACGAGCATAGGCTCTATTATACATTAATTCAGAGGCGTCCGGCTTATTCCCCGTTAATCCTTGAAACTTCAGAACAAAGAAGACGACGATTCCGGGGATATAGACAAAATCAGGAAGACGATAAGATGAAAACACTAGTGTAGTGTCGCTCAAATGGATGATGTTATGATCAGGACTACTCACGGAGCTACAGAGTGTTGTTTTCTGTCATTCCGGCTGGTCCGAAATCGTTCTGCGTTTTCAGAAGGATTCCCGACGCACTTCGCTTTGCGGGAATGACAGTTGTGAGTGATCATGTGTGCTTATACACCACTTGTTTATAAGACACTACACTAGTTTATAAATTAAGAACAATTGTTCATAATATAGTATCGTTTACAAAAATGCACTATATGTTCTCAAATGTAATTTATTTGTTGACAAATAGATATTTATGTTGTATAAATGTATACAAGATGAATAAATGGTAAAAAGTTTATTCTCATCAATAGGAGCAGATGTCCTTTTATTTTGGAAGAGGTGACAATGCTTTTGTTTTTAGTAGGATTAATAGTTGGTGTAATCTTCGGCATAGCCTTAATAGCGATCCTTACTTCTGGAGCAATTGCAGACCAATGGATGGAATATACGTTGAAAGAAATGGATAATTTTTCCTCAAGCGACCAAAACATAATAACAACTAAGAACTAATTTATAGATATCAGCGTTTATGGATCTAAGCTGTAGATTTATGGAAAGAACTGATAACTCTCGATACTTTAATGAGGTGCCTATTTATATATCCACACTTAATGAAAAACATCTGCGGTGGGGCTTTGATAAAGAAATATTGAAATTTCGAGTCTTTCGGAGCTACCCCAAGTTATTGTGCAACCCATAATTAGAGTATTCGACGCCTACTTCAACACCACCACAAACTATTTAGAAACATCAATAAGCTACAGGCGTTAAAACGTATAAAATTATGTCCTCCTGCTATATTTAATATAAAATAGATGTAATAATTGGTCAGTTGAGTATGAGAGTGAAAGAGGGGTTTATATTAAGATTTATAACCTTCTGAGAAGAGGATGTTTGAATGAAAGACCTGGAATCCAATGAGAAGAAATTCTTAATCCTTCAAGAGATTTCAAGCGTTATTGCTGCAACGAAAGATATCAATACGTTAGCGTATCTCTTGCTTGACCGTGCCATCGATTACACGAATGCCGAAAAAGGCTCCTTGATGTTACTCAATGACATGAATGAACTATACATACTTGCTGCAAGGGGCTTCGATATACCGTTTATTGAGACCTATAGGGTAAGAATTGGCGAGGGTATTGCTGGCAAAATTGCCCAGAATCATTCAAACATTCTTGTGGAAGACATTGAGACGGACAGAAGGTTTAAACGAATAAAGAGAGACCGTTATAAAACAAGGTCTTTTATCTCTTGCTCCATCATAAGCACGAATAAACTGTTCGGTGTAATCAATATTAATGATAAAAAAGATGGAGCACCTTTTATTGAGGATGAGCTTAACCTTTTAAATGCTATTGCATACCAGGCTGCCATCGCCTTTGAAAATGCTTTTCTCATTAATCAACTGAGGGTAAAGGCCACAGAGTTTGAGAAAATAAATAGAAAACTGATAGAGACTGATATGGATAAGACTGAATTTATTGCACGAATTTCCCATGAGCTGCGTTCTCCACTTAATGCAATCAAAGGATCTACATACTTCTTACAACAATCAGAGAGTTTGAGCAAGAGTAAGCTGAAAGAGTTCTATGACATCATTTCAAAGGAGACAACAGGACTGATTTCTATTGTTGAGGATTTGCTGGATTTTCTCAGACTTGAAAATGAAGTTCTCGTCGCTAAAAAATCATTGATCAATCTTACAAACATTTTGAATGAAGTTGCAAAATCAAGAGGACTGGGCAGTATTCTCACAAAAAAGAACATACAACTAAAGATAGACATCCAGAAAGGTGTATATGAGATTGTTGGAGATAAGATTAAAGTTGTCCAACTATTCATTAATCTATTGGAAGGATTATCTTATTATCTTCAGAGCGGAGATGACATAAAGATTACTGTTCACGAAAATGATTTTATAAGAGTGGATATAGCTGTTCCCAGGAATTTACCACAAGAAGATTTTTCATTCGTGTATAAGTCGAAATATCTTTTTTACACAGAATCTTCTGATGAGAAGATAAGGCTCTACCTCGCCAAAAGTGCTGCTGAGGCACATGGATGGTCATTTGGAGCAGAAAATTCTGATAACGCATTCATTATTTCAGTTACTATTCCAAAAAGCGCAAGAGACAAATTGGAAACTACCGTGAATATAACAATGGATATTTTCGCTGAGTTTCTCTCTGAATTATTGGATCTGAATATATGTTCTATTATGCTCAGAGATAAACTAACAGCTGATCTTACAATTAAGGGGTCAAAGGGGCTGGATGATGAAATAATAAGAAAGACGAGGGTTCGAGTAGGGGACCAGATTGCAGGATGGGTGGCATCTGAAGGTCAACCGCTTTTAATAGAAGACATAGAGACAGATTTACACTTTTCAAGAATAAGCATCCCTCAATATAATACAAAATCCCTTTTGTCTGTGCCGATAAAGATAAGGAACAGGGTAATTGGCGTAGTAAACCTTAACAATAAAAGAACTGCAGCGCCTTTCAATAAAAGAGACCTCTATATTGCGGCGAACTTCAGCGAAAGAGTATCACATTTTCTTGATAACTATTATTCAGGTAAGTACAAAGATGATGATATGAACCANATCCTTACTTCTTTTAGCAATCTCCTGGATGCAATGAAAAAATACGGCAAAAAAACAAAACTTCTTCCAGATTTAGTATTGAAAATAATGGAGAAACTTGGATCTGAAGAAGAGGAGAAAAAGAATGCTCTCTATGTCTCGATGGTATATGACCTCGGCCTTGTATTTATTGATGAGAGTATCTTAATAAAGGAAGCTCTTTTACCGTCCGAATTGCAGTCTTTAAAAATACATCCATATACAACAGTTGGATTATTGGGTAACTTTGAGTTTTCTGAAGATATCAAGAAAGCAATTCTTCATCATCATGAAAAGTATGATGGCACAGGATATCCAGGAAAATTAAAGGGAAATGAAATACCATTGATATCAAGGGTTCTTTCCGTAGTAGATTCCTATTTTGCTATGATTATAGAAAAGCCGTATGGAAAACCCTATACACATAAGGAGGCATTGATCGACATTAAAGCAGGTTCAGGCTCTAAATATGACCCCGAAATTGTGAAAGCTTTTGAGGAAGTCTTCCTTGAGACGCTCGGATGACAGCTTTCATGTATTAGTTTGAAAAAACTATTCTGCAAAGCTAATAACAACAGAAGAATAGAGATATCGGAAGGAAGAGTTTTATATAACCAATTAACTATTCAGTATGATTATTATATAATTCTCTTAACTGAAGGTATCATAGGAGACTCTTAAAGAATGGGAGTGCAGACGGATACTTCTCTCAAGAAGATAGAACTTTTTTCTTCTTTAACTGATGAAGAATTAAGTATTGTTAATAAGCGGCTCGTCTTAAAGCGATTTAAAAAGAATGAAATAATCCTTTTGGAGGAAGATACAAATGAATATATGTATATCATTTTACAGGGGAAAGTTAAGGTCATCCAGATAACAGAAGACGGCAAGGAAATATTTATTGCTGTGCATCAAAAAGGGGAATTTTTTGGTGAAATGTCATTTATAGATGGAAAAACATCACCAGCTACGGTTGTAGCGGCAGAAGATTGTACTATCAATATTATTTCCAAAAAGGATTTTTTTTGGTCCTTAAATGGTAATAAAAAAATTGCTCATAATTTGCTATATATATTATGCTCTCGACTTCGTGAATCATGGGAGAAAATACAGTTGTTAAGCCTCAAGAATGCGTCAGGCAGGATAAAAATATTGTTTTTCATGCTCTCTAACAAGTATGGTGAGAAGACGCCGAAAGGAATACAATTAAATATCAAGCTCACCCATCAGGAAATAGGAGAGATGACCGGCATGGCACGTGAAACTGTTACAAGAGTGCTTGATAAATGGCTTAAAGATGGAGAAATACATATCTCTGGAAACAAATTTATACTATTAAGTAAAGACTTTTTTCAGAAAGATATAAGTCTTTCAATAGATAATATAAAGAAAATTGGGGGGGGGAATTAGGTTTTTTGTTTTTCTGAGTATTTTTGATTATTTTATAGATGACTTAAATATATTATTTGAAGTACAATTAAATACAGTTTTCTTAAAAAGGTGATATATTTAAATATGATTGGACGCTAAAAATGATTTTAATGAGCCTTTTTAAAAAAAGCCGGTTGTTGCATCATGGCGGTCTTCTGCTTTATATATTACTTTTTATAGTAGCTATTTTTTCTTATGCGCCTCTATTATTTGCCGCAGGTAGTGCAACACTTTCCTGGAATGCACCATCTACCAATGAGGATGGCACCCCTTTAACGGATCTCACCGGTTACAAAATCTATTATGGAACTACTACAGGCAGCTATACACAGAATATTAATGTACATAATGTAAGAACGTATACCATTACCAACCTGACTGAAGGACTTACCTACTATTTTGCCGTTACTGCATATGACACATCCATGAATGAAAGCAGATATTCGAATGAAGTCATGAGGGCTATACCAGCGATCCAGCAGAACAGCCTGAACGTCACCAAAGGTGGAAACGGTACGGGGACAGTAACCTCAAGCCCGGCGGGGATCAACTGCGGGTTAGA
>Ga0031656_10000685_pt1 | contig 12134 bp, 14 predicted proteins | sample FrelakmetDIP11DI_FD_55080 | JGI IMG/M metagenome (GOLD analysis project Ga0031656, IMG submission 55080) | Freshwater lake sediment microbial communities from the University of Notre Dame, USA, for methane emissions studies - DIP11 DI | ecosystem: Environmental > Aquatic > Freshwater > Lake >... | reverse complement strand
GCGACTTTACATAATAGGGGTTGTGCGCAATCGAGCAAAAATCAACGAGTTACGTTATGCGAGTGTTCAAATCCGGTAACAAGCGTTGCGTTTTGGTGTTTATGCCACGTTGCTGCTCCGGATCTAGCAGACTGGGCAAGGTGATGGTTGCCACCATCGGCGCAGGGCAGGGATCGGGTCAGGTCTAGCTCATCTTGGATGGCGGGCTCGACGGCTGGCGGCCCGGTGGGGGGCTCGATGCTGGGGCTCGATGCTGGGGCGCTGGCCGGGGGCGGAAGGGGCACCCCCACCCCCTCAATCGAGCGGGTCCCATGCCGTGCCTGTCTTATATGCCCTCCCCCAACAATCCAAACTCCCAAAGGGACTCCGGTCTCGCAGTTCGTCAGGAGTCCCGTAGGGGCCCCAAGTCCAGGAGTCCCGGATTAGGTACCATACGTCACGTCCCCGCCTGAGTCCCATTTTCCTGTTATATTTCCAGTCCAGCCGCTGACGACATCTGACCCGCCACCCTACCCTTCCAAAGCTGTGTGACCTAAAAATCTACGTCATCCTGACAGAAACGGAGACCACAGAACCATGACCCAGACTGCCCTAGACAAGGCCCGCCAGGTTCGCGCTGAGATGGCCGCGGCCGGCATCAAGGTTCACGTGAAGACGCCGCTGGAGCGTCTGGCGGACAACCCGTTGAGCCTGCGTGCGGCGGTCAACGCCAAGTGTTACCAGTGCGAGGGTGAGGATGCGGACCCTGGCGTGAAGAAGCGGATCGGGTCGTGCACGATCCGGGAGTGTGGGTTATGGGCGGTGAGGCCGTATCAGCGGTCAGTGGATGGTGACGAGGTACTCGATGAGGGTTCTGTACCATGACCACCACCCCACCCAAGCGCGGCCGCACCCCCAAGTCCGCCCTACCCCGCGAGATAGCCGAGTTAGACCCGATCCGCCGCGAGATCGCGTTGACGCGGGAGATAGTCAGGCGTGCGGAGGCAAAGCGGTTGGAGGGATCGCTGTCAGAGTTCACCAAGGCGGCGTGGCATATCATCGAGCCAGGTACAGACCTTACGTGGAACTGGCACCTGGACGTGTTGTGTGCGTACCTGGAGGCGTTTTTCACTGGGCGGATTAAGCGGTTGATCTTGAATGTGCCGCCTGGGTCCTTAAAATCCGTGTTGTTTTCGGTGATGGGTCCTGCCTGGAAGTGGGCGCTGGACCCGACATCGCGGATGATAAACATCACGAACGAAATTGGGCTGGCGTCTCGCGATAATCGACGGATGCGCGATGTGATAGACAGCGACTGGTACAAGGAATTGTGGGGGCATCGTTTTAAGTTGTCGGCTGACCAGCAGGAGAAGCTGTTATTTGAGAACACGAAGAAAGGATTCAGGCAGGGATTAGGCATTACTGGGTCCATCACGGGGAAGCGTGGGTCGTTCTTGCTGATAGACGATCCGGTGGACGCGAAGAAAGCGTTCTCCGATGTAATTCTCCAATCAGCAAACTCCACATTCGACCAAGCATTATCCTCCCGCCTGAACTCCCCGCGGGAGGACAGCATCGGTTTAATCATGCAGCGGCTGAACGTCAACGACATGACGGGCCATCTGATGTCCAAGCGGGCGATACGCTGGGTGCAGGTGCGTATCCCGATGGAATATGACGGTGAACCAGGGTATGACCCGGTGAGTGACCTCGGGCCTCAGTACGCCCACCTAGCAGACCCGCGCAAGAATATCGGTGACTTGATGTTCCCGGAACGGTTCAGCAGGGAAGTCGTGAACTCGATGAAGGAGGACCTTGGGGAGTACGGTGCTGCTGGTCAGTTGCAGCAACAACCGTCTCCGTTGGCTGGCGGCATCATCAAGTCGGCGTACTGGAAAGTCTGGCCAGATGACAAGCCGTTGCCGAAGGTGATCCACTGTTTCGCCAGTTACGACACGGCGTTTTCGGAGCGTGACTTGGAGAGTGCGGCGTATTCGGCGTGCACGGTATGGGGGGTATGGCTGGATGAGAAGGATGTGTCGCAGGCATACCCAGAAGGGCGGCACAAGGTGTTGTTGTTGTCGGCGTGGTGGGGTCGCGTGGCGTTCGATGAATTGTTGGCGAAGGCCAGGGAGATTGAGGACAAGAAGTTGACGCGAGAGTATGACGCGCACCTGGTGGAGGCGAAAGCCAGTGGGTTGAGTTTGATCCAGTCGTTGCGGGCGAAGACGAAGGTACGGATTTTGGGGTATGACCCGCGCAAGGATGGTGGTGGTGACAAGGTGGCGCGGGCGTATTTGTCGCAGCCAGCGTTCTCGTCTGGGCTGGTATGGCGTCCCAACAAGCCGTGGGCGGAGCGCGTGGCGAGGTTGGTAGCGGATTTCCCGGCGGGCGATGCGTTGTCGAAGGACGTAACTGACACCGTGACGCAGGCGGTGAACTATCTGGTCAAGGCGTGGTGGGTTAGGCATCCTGACGATGACATCAACTACGCGCCGCCGAACATCGCGAAGCGTGCGGCTGAGGCGTTTGACATCGGCGGGGAAGATGAGGATGTGCCGCGGGCTGGTGGGGCGTTTTATGGGTGATGCTGGGTGGAGGTGGATCTGAACGACGACCCGGGGGGTGGTAACTCCACGACCACACTGCGAAAACACTGGCAACATACTTGCCACACCTCCAGATTGGTGCTATATGGTGCCCGCATAACCCACATGCAGGCACTCGCACCGTATGCCGTTCCCGTTCGACGACGACGAGTCAGAGTTCGACCCAGGCGCCCACACCCCCGGCGCTGAGATGGGTCCCATCGTCGGCCCTCCTGTCGAGCGTCTGCCTGTCAGCATGGGCGGCGTGCCAGAGCCTGAGACGTACTCGTTTGATATAGAAGAGGTTTTCGGTCAGTTCGCTGGTGCAAACTGGGCGTCGGATGACCCCATGTACCACGACGCCAACCTGGCCAGGTTCATGGAAGATGGCGAGATGAACCGCTTGGCGCAGAACGTCATCGAGTGGGTTGACCGGGATCGGCAGTCAAGGCGTGGCTGGGAGCAGCGCGAGGCTGACGGGATACGCAAGCTCGGCATGAGCAAGGCGGACCTGGAGGCTGTACGCACGGCGATCCCTGGGGCGGAGTGGCGTTCGACGGCGACGCACCCGGGGTTGATGAAGGCGTGCATCCAGTTCTGGGCACGTTCGTACACCGAGTTGTGGCCCCCTGGCGGGCCAGCCAAGGCGATCACGCTGGGTGCCACGACACCGGAGCGCGAGCAGCAGGCGGCTCGGGTTTCTGGGTTTCTGAATTACCTCTACACGCAGGAGATGCCGGGCGCGTCGCAGGAAACCAGTGCGATGTTGTTCCGGCTGCCGTTGTCTGGTTCGGTGTTTCGCAAGGTGTATTTCGACCCCGTTCTAGGGACCCTGCGGGTTGTGTTCCTTGAGAGCCAGGATTTCGTCAAGCCGTACTCGGCGGTGGATCTTGGGTCCGCGCCGCGGTACACGCACATCGTTCGGATGACCAGGAACGACCTCAACCGCGCAACGGCGATGGGGTATTACCAGCCGATCACGAAGTCTGAGCCAGCGGAAGAGGCGCGCGAGCACACATCGCTGGACTACGCCATCGACTCGGCAACGGGCTCCAGTCCGATCCAGGGCAGTGGCGAGAATGACGCGGAGCACGATAACCGCGACATCCTGTACGAGATGTCCGTCACCCTGGACCTGAACGACTACGGCTGGGAAGACCCGTTCGGCGAGAACTGGGAAGACCCAGAGACGGGCGATGAGGTTTCCATAGGCGTGCCGTACCTCGTCACGGTCCACAGTGAAGAGCAGCGCGTCCTGTCGATTCGGCGGGATTGGCGCGCGCCTGATGCGAAAAAGCGTCGGCGCCGGAACGTGATCGAGTATAAGTTCCTGCCAGGGTTCGGCGGGTACGGGTTTGGACTGCTGCACATCGCGGGTGGACTGAGTGACGCTCAGACCGGGTTCCTGCGGTATCTGCTGGACGGCTGCACGCTGGATACGGTCGGGAAGCTATCAGGGTACGTCTCGCAGTCGGCAGTTGGGATACGCGGCTTGCCGCCGCTGGAGCTGGGTAAGTTCCAGCCGGTCCCTGGCCAGGTGGACGATTGGCGCAAGGCGATCATGACGCCGGATTTCCAGTGGCGTGCGCAGAACGTCATGGAGGCCGTCAACTACCTGGACAAGTTGCTGGAGACTCTGGTCGCGTCCACCGAGACGATGATCGGGGACGCCAACAAGGATATGCCGGTCGGCACCGTCCTGGCGCGGATTGAGCAGGCGTCGAAGCCGTTTGCGGCGATCTTCGGGCTGCTGCACGCCTCGCTGGCCGAGGAGCTGCGTGCCGTCGCCGATCTGTCGGCTGACTACCTGCCGGAACGCTACCCGTATGCCGTCGAGGGCGCGGATGCCGAGGTGTTCTCGGCGGACTTCGATGAGCGCGTGGACGTTGTGCCCGTGTCTGATCCGAACATCGTCTCAGCGACCCAGCGGATGACGCAGGCGCAGGCGATCCTGGAACAGGCCCAGGCGATGGTTCAGGTCATGGGCGGATCGCCAGAGGCCGTGCAGGCGTATCTGGCCGCGTATCTGCACCTGTTGGAGACCATGCGGATACCGAACCCGCAGCGGTTTATGCCACAACCGCCGCCGCCGATGCCCGCAGCACCGCCGCCGCCTGATCCGGTTGAGGCTGAGATCACGCGGAAGGACGCGCAGGCCATAGCGGACTCTGATCGGCGTGACGCACAGGTGATCGCGGACTCGGATCGTGAGGATCGGAAGCTCGAAGCCCAGACGCAGCGTGAGGCTCAGGCCATGCAGCGGTCCATGGCGGCGCGTGAGAACGGCGATCAGGCACTGCGAGCCGTAGGGCAGAACGACGAACTGGCCGCGACAGCGCAGGAAATCATGACGCTGGCGGCTGCTCGGCAGCGGCAGATGGCCGGCAACGTGGCGCCGCCTGGGACGATTCAGTGATGGGCGAAGTCGTCGAACTCGGCTGTTGGACGACACTGGAGGTACCGCCTGACAAGGTGTTGACGGCGGCGGTTGGCCACCTGTCGAACGTGTTGGTGCTCGGGTACGACGCCGAAGGGAACGAGTATTTCGCGTCGTCCATGACAAACAGGTCAGAAATACTGTGGTTGGTTGAGCGGTTCAAGCAGCAACTGTTGGATGGGACGCTCGGGGACCGCGTATCGTGACCCTCCACGAATTCCGCCAGAAGCTCGTAACCGAACTGGCCAACAAGGCGGACCAGTGGGCCATCGACAACGGTGGTTCACAGGAGCGCGAGTTCGGCGAGTACAGAAAACATGCGGGTATCGTCGCCGGTCTGCGGATGGCGGCGATGGTGGTTGATGAATTCCTCAAACGTGACGACGACGGAGAAGATAGCGATGGGTGAACCCCTGATCCAGATCCCAACAGCGGCAGACCTGCCGCCAGACATGAGGCCCAGGCTGAAACCTCGCCTGCTGAAGGTCCGTGCCGAGGACATACCGCGCGTGCTGGGCTGGAGCGTCCTGGTCTTGCCGGTTGCGGCGCCGACCGAGACGGAGGGTGGTATCGCCCTGGTTCCGGATGCGATCCGGCACATGGGTCTCGGGCGCCAGACAGGCGTGGTTCTGGCCATGGGGAAGATGGCGTTCAGCGAGCGGCGCGGGTATCTGCCTGGAGACGACCGGGCTGAGGTTGGGGATTGGGTGCACTTCCACGAGAATGCTGGGATGGACGCCCTGATGAAGGGCGAGGACGGCCAGATGGTCAAGGTGAAGTACATCCCGGATCGGGACCTGATGGCGGTCCTGCCTAACCCTGAAGCGTTTATGGTGATGGTGTGAGTACCGGAATGGTGATGGTGTAACCAATGGCAGACAAAGACGAATTCGACAGCGTCCTAGAAGACGCGGTTCGTACCGAAGACGAACTCGAAGCCGGGCTCGACCTGGACGACGACGATTCAGCGGGCGACGACGACGCACCCGCAGCGCGCGCCGACGAGACCGACCCAGAACCCGCCATTGAGCGCGCCCGTGCTGCCGAGACGGCCCTGACCAATGCGGCGGATGTTGCGCGGCAGTGGGACGCACACCACGCCCAGGTAGAGTCCGAGTTCAAGGCCGCGCAGGACAAGTACAAGGAGATCCGCAAGAAGGCGATGGCTGGTGACGCGAGCGACGAAGACGAGATCGCCGCGCAGGACGCCGTGCTCGAAGCGCGGTTCAAGCTCGACAAGGCCCGCGACGGCCTATCCAAGGCCAGCGACTACTACCAGCAGGTGGCCAGCGCCCCGAAGCTCGCTCCGGCCCAGCAGGCGTGGCTGGATGCGAACCCGAAATACACCACCGACCCCAGGTTCCAGAAGCAAGCGCAGCAGGTCATGCGTGAACTGGCCGATGCGGGGATGGACACCACTCACCAGAATTTCTACCGCAAGGTGGACGAGAAACTGAGGGCACCGACCCGTATGGGCAGAGACAGCAGACGCACCCCTGGCGCTCCGGCGGTTCGCACCGAGAAGAAGGGTGACGACCCCGGGCGCATGAGCGAGTCCGAGGCCAAGTTCGTCACAAAGCTCGGATACGACCCGCGCGACAAGCGCGTCGCGGAGCAGTGGCAGCGGTCGAAGGCGAATACGAAACGTGTTGCCCAGAAGCGAGGGTTCCTGTGATGCCTGTTACCAGTCCAGCACGTCAGATCCCCACCCCACCGGCGATCCCCCCGACCCCGGCCAAGCTGGGGCTTCCTGAAACGACCCCGGTGATGGCTGCCGATCCATTCCCTGGCTCCGAGCTGCCGCCCGCGCCGCCCGCCGCAGCGGTTGGCGGTCCCACAGCAGCGGTTGGCGGTCCCACGCCAGCGGTTGAGCGCGAGATCCTCGGCACCATCGACATCGGTTTCGGTCTGCCAGAGAACGCCTGGGATCAGATCCCGTCGGCGATCCCGTCGGCGATGGCTGAGCGCCCATCCTGGGAACGGCGCACGGCGCTGGATCAGGCCACACCGAAGGCCAGGCCAGGGTATGTGCAGCGGTGGGTGCGTATCGCCACAGCCGATGGGCGCCCTGACGTATCCAACAAGGCCGAGGCCCTGATGACGGGGTGGCGCCCACGCCGTGCGCAGACGCTCGCGGACAGCGAAGTCGGCATGCCGGTCTATGACCCCGGCGACGGCAAGGGCGGGGTGATGATTTTCAAAGAGCAGTTGCTGCTCTGCGAGATGCCGGTGGAAATGCACAGGCGGCTCGAAGCGGCGATGGCATCCGAACGAGACGCCATCAACCGCACGATTTACCAGGAGGCGAGGAAGGCAAATGGTATGCCTGAAAAATATGCGACATTGGACTATGATACGGGTCGCGACTCAGCGGCGCTGATCGACTGATTTTCCGGGTAGCCCCGGGCACGCGCCAACACACACGCAAGAGGTTTTGACCATGGCAAACGCGGATAACGCAATCGGTTTCGTGCCGATCAAGCACAAGACGGGCGGCGAGATCCGCCTGACGGAGTACAGCATCGCATCTTCCTACAACACGGCGCTGGGCAAGGGTGATCCGGTTCAACTGACCGGAACCGGCACCAATATCGCGAAGTCTGAGGCAACGAACGTAGACAACATCGGCGTCTTCGCCGGCGTTCGGTATACCGATTCTCTGGGAAACCCGATTTTCAGCGAATACTGGACCGCTGGCACGGCGACCAAAGGAGCGGTGGATGCCGTCGCCATGGTGTGGGACGACCCCAATATCGTGTACCGTATCCAGTGCGACACGCTGGCTCAGGTAGACGTTGGTCTGCTGGCCGACTGGGATTCAGGCACACCTTCGGCGACAACCCGCCTCTCCGGCGCGGAACTGGTAGCCTCCGCTGGAGCCACGACGGGGAAGTCGATTCGGATTTTGGGGTTGTCGGATATTACAGACAACGCGGTGGGGGCCTATGCCAAGGCGGACGTGATGTTCGCCGAGCATGTCCTGATGACTGGCGCCGCTGGCGCAGGTGGGGTGTAACATGGCCACTGTCATTCGCAACTCAATCAACTATCTGCTCCACGCTGGCGTGGACATGGTCTTCGGCCTCGACATGCGCGAGGAACCGGAAGAGTGGTCCTCCGTTTACGAGAAGCGCACCTCCGACAAGGCGTGGGAAGAGCGCGTCATGATGGCCGGCCCAGGCTATGCCAGCGTGTTCGGCGAGGACGAGCCCATCGAGTACGGCGCCATGCGCAACTCCTGGAACGTCATCACGGAGCACGAGAAGTACGGCCTGGCCTTGCGGATCACCGAGGAGGCCAAGTCCGACAACCTGTACTTCCAGATGGTCGCCAAGGGCGGTCGCGCCCTGTCCCGGTCTATGAAGGCCACCCGCGCCGCCCGCGCCGCGGCCCCGCTGAACCTGGCCACTACCGCCACCAAGACCTACGGCGACGGCAAGGTTCTCCTGGCCACCGATCACCCCCTCGACGGCATGGCTGGCGGCACCTTCGCCAATACCTTGTCTGCTCAGGTGGACGTGTCAGAGGCGGCGATGGAGGAACTGCTGACCCTGGCCGATTACGCGGTCTCCAACAACGGGCTTCCGATCAACCTGGAACCCAAGCAGTGGGTGGTTGCCAAGGGCCTGAAGTTCGAGATGGAGCGTCTCCTGGCCAGTCGTCTGCGCGTCGGCACGGCGGACAACGACACCAACGCCCTGGTCGGCCTCGGCATCGCCAGCAAGCCCGTCGTGAAGATGCGCTACCTGACGAACCGCAAGATGTGGGGCTTTACGACCAAGGGCAGCGACGGCGACGGACTGGTGTACTACGAGCGGTGGCCGATGCGCCGTGGCGAGGACACCGACTTCGATACCGGCTCGATGAAGTTCAAGGTCTACTGCCGCGATAGCTTCACCGTGGACGACCCGAGGGGGTTCTTCGGCTGCTACCCGACGTAACCTGACGACCGCAAGCACGCCCATGGCCACTGCCTGGCCATGGGCGCTCACCTAACCTGGAGCGTGCAACATGGCAAGCAAAGCAACCATTTCTGGCGCTGACGAACTCTTCTATGGCCGCGGCTACAATGGCTATGCGGCTGACTTCTGGGGTCGCAAGGGCGCCAAGGTGATGATCCCGACCTACGTGTCGCTCGGAACCCCTGGGGTATCCGACGCGGACTATCTCATCAAAGCCGCGACATCGACCGAACTGCCGAACGCAGAAACCGTCACCTATCTGGCAACGGACACCGACGCCAGTCCACACGATGCGGCGGCGGCGACCACGACTATCTACGCGAACGGCGCTGCCGTGACCGTCTGGGATGTGCGTGATGGCGCGACATACGGGCGCAATCTGATCTCGGTCGTGACGCACGCTACGGCCGTCGTCGCATCGACGATCCTGATTTCCGGCTACGACTACGCCTTCCAGCCGATGTCTGAGCTGCACACCATCACGGCCGGCGGTACGTCAAAGACGGCGACCGGGACAAAGGCATGGTCCTATGTCAAGTCGGTTACGATTATCTCCGCTGGGAACTCAGAAACCAACACCCTCAACCTAGGCACTGGGCTTCGACTTGGGTTGCCGTTCGCGTTGTCCGATACGGACCATTTCATCAAGGCATCGTTCGGCGGCGTCCAGGAACTCATCAACGTGGCGTCCAACGCAACGGTCTATTCCGCTGTGACGAGCACGGCAACCACGTCTTCCGGTGATGTACGCGGCACCATCTCATTCAACGCAACCCTCGACGGAACCGAGTGTACGGCGTGGTACTACGTGTCCGGGCACTCGACTGGTGCCGGAGTGTACGGTGTCGCTCAGGCGTAAGTTATGACCACACCCGCCGACCTCATCGCCATCCTCCGCGAGGACTACCTGGACGATGTGGCAGACATCGAGGACCCAGACCGCCTGGACTTCACAGACGGCCTGGTGTTCTCGACGGGGTATCTCCTGCGCGAAATCGGCACGGCGCAGCGCCAGGCGTGTTACCGCCAGGATCTGCGTCACATTTTTGACGAGGACACGCCGGAGATTTGCACGGTCCAGATCGTTGCCAACCAGCAGTCCTACACGTTGGACTCACGGATTCTGAGGCTGCACCAAGTCAGGCTGGACGACGACGTTCTGACGCATATCACGCAGGCGTGGTTGGAGAACACCGGGTACAACTGGCGCGAGGCCAGCGGCACGCCGCGGCAGTTCTTCATCACTGGGCGCAAGCTGACGCTGGACAATCCGCCGACGACAGGGACGTTGAATTTGTCAGTGTGGCGTGAGCCGCTGGCGAATCCACAGCTTCACGACGATCTGGAGTGGACCAGCGAGCCAGAGAACCTGTGCTACTGGGTTGCCTTCCGGGCGTTCCAGAAGCCAAACACACACATCTACGACGTGAAGCGTGCAGCCGAGTATCGGGCGATGTTCGACAACGCCTTCGGGCCTGAAGTGTCTGCCCAAGCGCGTGCTGAGTTGTTGGCGTATCCTGCGCTGAACTTCGGCCCTGCTGCATCGTCGGGTTGCATCCGTCACAGTTTCGACATCTGCATGGGGTAGGCTATGGCTGACGCGGTAAAAACTCACGTCCTACTCAACAGTGGAGACACCTATGTCGCTCTGTTCACGAACGCCTCTGACGGAACCGGCGAGAACGGCGTGGTCAAGGTGGACATTTCCGCACTGACCGACATCACCGGGCGGGCTCCGACGAAGCTACGCATCATGAAGGCGAAGTGGTGCGTCCAGGGGTTCCCCTACGCCAAGATCGCGTTCGACGCAGACGCCGACGACACCGCCCTGTTGCTGAGCGGGACCGGCGAGATGTGCCTGAACAAGTACGGAGGCATCCAGGACCCTGGATCGACAGGGGCCACTGGCGACATCAAGTTCACGGTGCCAGCGTCAGTAACGACAGGCAGTTACACGATCCTCCTGCATATCGAGAAAGACTGACCATGGCCTCCTCCGCTGCCTGGCACGACCTGGACTCGCACCGATCAGGTTCGACCTGGGAAGGCTTCGCTGTGCAGCCGATAGACGAGGACGACACGCCAATCGACATGACTGGCGGAGACGCGCGGTTTGTCGTGATGGACTCCTCAAAGGCCATCCTGGCCGAGTGGACGACTGTGGACGGGATCACCTACGAACTGGACGATCCAGACGACGTGGAATCCGACATGGTGCTCAAGGTCCACGGGCCTGACGCCGTGCTGACCATGGCCGCAGGAAAACACCACTACTTCCTTGAACTGACGCTTCCGGCGGGCGAGGTATATCCGGTCATGGAAGGAAGGCTCCCGATCACAGAGGCAGTCCCGACCGGGGTGACGCCATGACGAGGGTGACGCCATGAACGTCAAGCTCAACGTCACAGAGAACTCTCGTGTCATCAAACTGGTCCTGTCTGGGACTGGTGTGCGTGGCGCAGCCGGACCAGCAGGAACAAGCGCCATTCTGGAAGTCGCCGACAGCGTAGCCAATGCGGCAGCGCTGCCGGCGGCTGCCGATCACGAAAACGAGTTCTGGATTGCCGAAGACACGGGCGTCATCTGGTACTCGAACGGGACGACGTGGATCGAGGCATCTATCGGTTCTGGAGTCGTCGGGACTGGCGACCTGTCCGACGGCGACACGTTGACGACGGGACTGACGTTCCCCATCGCCGGGTTGCACCTTCTCGACACCAACGCATCGCATGATCTGATTCTGTCGCCAGGGTCTGACCTCACGGCAGATCGGACGCTGACCCTGACGACCGGAGACGCCAACCGGACGTTGACGCTGACCGCGGATGCCTCTGTTGGCGGGACCAATACCGGAGACCAGGACCTCTCCGGCTACGTCGCCAAGGCCACGTTCGACGCCAACACGATTCTGGCGGCGACCGCGGACAATACCCCGGAAGCATTGACTGTTGCCGAGCAGACGCTGGTCGGGCGCATCACGAGCGGGGCGATTGACGACCTGTCGGCGACGCAGGTCCGCACTCTGCTGAATGTGGCCGATGGCGCGACCGCAGCGGGCGCTGCGGGCGATGCGTTCGCCATCTCACACCCTGGCGGGAACCAGCACATCGACTGGACATCGGACCAAGGCGCGACCGACATTCATGCCGGCAACATCCCGGATCTGAG
>Ga0031656_10000683_pt1 | contig 12152 bp, 10 predicted proteins | sample FrelakmetDIP11DI_FD_55080 | JGI IMG/M metagenome (GOLD analysis project Ga0031656, IMG submission 55080) | Freshwater lake sediment microbial communities from the University of Notre Dame, USA, for methane emissions studies - DIP11 DI | ecosystem: Environmental > Aquatic > Freshwater > Lake >... | reverse complement strand
GTAAGCTATTTTCCCCTTACCTTTGCACTCCTAAATTTTGGCTCATTATGTTTGCAGTTGTAAAAATATCCGGTCAGCAATTCAAGGTTCAGGAAGGCCAGAACCTNTATGTTCCACATATCGAAGGCAAGGCAGGAGATAAAGTGGAGTTTCCTGATGTCCTGCTGGTNGATAATGCCGGTAACCTGACCATCGGATCAGACATTAAAGTAAAAGTAAGCGCAGAAATCATCGGAGATATCCAGGGTGATAAAGTAATTGCGTTTAAAATGAAGAGAAGAAAAGGTTTCCGTAAAAAAATCGGACACCGTACTGTTTACACTCAAATCAAGATCGGTAAGATCGCTTAATGAAGACAATCATTATCCAAGCATTTTAAATTCTATTGATATGGCTCACAAAAAAGGTGAAGGTAGTGTTAAGAACGGTCGTGATTCACACAGCAAAAGACTGGGTGTAAAAATCTACGGTGGTCAACCCGCAATTGCAGGAAACATTATTATCAGGCAACGTGGCACCGTATACCATCCTGGAAAAAATGTTGGTGTTGGAAAAGATTTTACACTGTTCGCTTTAACTGATGGTGTTGTTGAATTCCGGAAAACTAAAGGTGATAAAACTTACGTTTCTGTTTCTTCTGTAGAAGCCGCTGGTTAGTAAAAAAACGGCAGAAAAAAAATTTTTTTTGCAAAAAAGGAAAAGTGTTTATACTTTTACCCTGTTATTATTACTAAACCATTAAATTCCAAACACATGGCAACTGCAAAAAAAGCCGTTAAAAAGGCTGTAGCAAAAAAAGCTGTTAAGAAAGCTGTTAAAAAAGCTGTAGTTAAAAAAGCAGCAAAGAAAGCTGTTAAAAAAGCTGTAGTTAAAAAAGCAGCAAAGAAAGCTGTTAAAAAAGCTGCTGTTAAAAAAGCAGTTAAGAAAGCTGTTGCAAAGAAGTAGTCTAACGACTTTTCTGACAACAAAAATACAAGCCCCGCTTTTGCGGGGCTTTTTTTTACTTTCTCAGAACCCAATACCATGGCTGATTTCAGCGATTGAGTACGCCCGCCTGTAAAATTTCCTGATAATTATTGCCAGCTTGCTTTCATATTATACATTAGTCTTACCTTGTTTTTTATTTTTCCTTTTCATTTAACCGAAATCAAAAATATTCATGAAAGATAATTACACAATTGCTGATCAGTTTTCTCTTCTTTCAAAGCTGATGGACATTCATGGAGAGAATTCTTTTCGCGCAAAATCATATTCTATCGCTGCATATTCCATTGAACAATTGCCTGTTCAACTTGCTGAAACACCCAAAGAAAAAATTTCCGGGTTAAAAGGCATTGGAGATTCTATCGCAAAAAAAATCATCGAAATCCTCGAAACGGGCAAAATGAACGCCCTTGAAGAAATTATTTTTAAGACCCCGCCAGGTGTTTTGGAAATGCTGCAAATCAAAGGACTTGGGCCAAAAAAGATTGCTACTATTTGGAAAGAAATGGAGATTGAAAGTATTGGTGAACTTCTTTATGCATGTCAGGAAAACCGATTGCTTCTATACAAAGGCTTTGGTGCCAAGACGCAACAAAATGTTATGGACACCATTGAATTTTATCTTCGTCACCAGGGGCATTTCCTATACGCCGAACTATGCGCATATGCGGAATCGATAGATCAACTCCTTAAAAAATCATGGCCCGAAGAAAAAATTTCCATAACTGGTGATTTCAGGCGGCAATCGCTGGTACTGGAAAAAATTGAGTGGGTCGTAACCATAGACCCTGTAAAACTCAAAACGTTATTTACAGAACATTCGTATACAATTCAAAGCGATGATGAAAATTTTCTTCAATGCTTAGGACCAGAAAATATCCAACTTGCGTTTTATTTTACGGAAGATGAAAACTTTTACCGCCGTCTTTTCAATAGCACCGGCTCGCCTGAATTCATAGAAAAATGGGCTGCAGATATAGGTGAAAATGCAATTTCCGAAAAATCCGAAGAAAGTCTTTTTGCATCAGCCGGAATCAATTTCATACCCCCCTTCAGAAGAGAAAGTGCAGATATGATCAATCTGGCCCGGAACGCCCCCCTGCCCGACCCTATCGTGGATGCTGATATTAAAGGAATAATCCATAGTCACAGCAACTGGAGCGATGGCAGTCATACCCTTGAGGAAATGGCCCGGGTATGCATAGAAAAAAAGCTGGAATACCTGGTAATAAGCGATCACAGCAAATCGGCATTTTATGCCAGCGGCCTTTCCGAAGATCGGATAAAAGAACAGCATAGGCTTATTGATGAGCTTAATAAAAAGCTAAGCCCCTTCAGGATATTTAAGAGTATAGAATGCGATATCCTGAACGATGGCTCTTTGGACTATTCAGATGAGATCCTGTCAACATTCGACCTCATAATTGCTTCCATACATTCCAACCTTAAAATGACAGAGGAAAAAGCAATGGCCAGGTTGTTGAAAGCGATTCAGAACCCGTACACCACCATTCTGGGACATATGACAGGTAGATTATTGCTCAGTCGTCCTGGATACCCTGTTGACCATAGCGTTATCATCGATGCATGTAAAGAAAACCAGGTAGTCATCGAAATTAATGCACATCCCCGAAGGCTTGATATCGACTGGCAATGGATTCCTGAAGCACTGAACAAAGGCGTTTTGCTATCCATCAACCCGGATGCTCACTCAACTGAAGGCTATCATGATATACACTACGGAGTTTTAGCTGCGCAAAAAGGGGGGCTGGTAAAAGAAAAAAACTTAAGTAGTTTTTCCCTTACAGAACTTGAACAGTATCTGGAGCAAAGAAAACAAGTCAAAAAAAATTTAAGCGCTTTCCAGAATAGCTAGTGGAAAACTAATGTAAAAAGTAGTCCCGATTCCCTCGGCTGTTTCAAACCATAAATCACCAAGGGCCTGCTCTACAATTCCTTTAGACATGGCCAGACCCAAACCGGTCCCCGAAGTCTTTGTAGTGAAGTTGGGAGTATAAATCTTCGATTGCATTTCAATTGGTATGCCGGAACCGTTGTCTCGGATGCTGATCTTAATGTGACCGTCTGTAACCATTTCCGTGATTGTAATTAATCCTTCTCTGTCTTCAGGAATGGCTTCAATTGCATTTTGTAACAGATTAGTGAACAACCGGTTAATCTGGGTTCTATCCGCAAAGATATATACAGCCTGGTTCAGGGGCAGCCAGTTAATTTGGATATGTTCGTGCATGCTATGAAGGGATACCAGCGATTGAAGCAATTCATGGAGGTCTACGTTTTCATTACGGGTATTTCCAATATTGGCGAATTGTGAAAATTCAGCAGCGATTTTCGAAAGGTGTTCAATTTGTTCTATCAATGTATGAGCGACACTTGATGATAATTCTTTTACATTAGGGGCATTATTATCAATAGCCTTTTGAAGGTATTGAATGCTCAGTTTCATAGGCGTTAAGGGATTTTTGATCTCATGGGCAACCTGTCTTGCCATCTCGCGCCAAGCTCCTTCTCGCTCTGTTTTAGCCAATGCCACCGCACTCTCGTCCAGTTTCTGAACCATTTTATTGTACTCTTTTACAAGACCGCCAATTTCATCTTTTCTGCCCCATGTAATTTCCTGGTTGTGCTTGCCAAGGTTTACTTCCTGCATTTTTTTCCCGATCCAGGTAAACGACTGGGTGATNCTATTGGTTATGAATACCGCTATAACGCCGGCCATCAGAAATATAAACGCGTTTAGGTTTATAATTGCAACCAGGAAATTGGATATCTCCTGCTTCAGCTCCATGGTGGAAGCAAAATAAGGTATATTGATATAAGCCCTTAACTCGGGGTCTTTGCTGTTAAAGGGAGTATAAATACTCAGGTATTTCAATTGACCGTATTTTTCATTTTGTACATACTGGCTTTTACGCAGTCGTTTCATATGATAATAAGCCATAGGATCCATTAACCGGCTTAATATGCCTTTATTATAAACAAAGGGCTGGGAGGAAACCTGTAGCATACCATCAACATCATACAGGTTAATATCTGCATTATGGATTTCAGAAATTTCAGTGATAGCTTCCTGGATGACTTCAACCCTGCTGGAATCATACAGGCTGATGAAACTGTTCTTCTGTAAATCATTGCTAAGTTTATCCCGCAATTCATCAGACATAACCTGTATCGTTCTGCTCAGCCTGTCTTTATTGTTTTTATTATAGCGCTGTATAAAAAAAATGATAGTAGCTGCGCCAATAACAAGGAAAGAAAAAATACTGATAAAAATAATGGTTCCGTAAATCTGGTTTCGAATGCTCAACTGCCAGAGGTCACGCAGCAGACTCCATTGGAAACCTGAGCGTATGATCAGGCTTGCCAGCTGGAAGAGCGCTACCAAAAAAAGTGAAGCACAGAACAGGTATGCGAAAAGCGTAATGGCTTCCAGCATAAAGTTACTTTTCCTTGTAATGATCACCACTTTTCCAGCACCAGCTTTATACCACAAAATTTCATACCCGCCGGCTATTTCATTATAAAATTCCTGCATGGGAATTTCTGAAGGTTCCAGGTTTATGGCAAAAGGATAATCATTCTTATTATACTTAAGTTCCAGGCTGTCGTACACTGCATAGGCGTATGACGGCCATCGCTCAAAGGCCAGGTCATTACTCTGTTTTATGAGTTCCGGATAAAGCGCCTCGCTTTTGTATCGACGCGGATTGGAGAGCATATAGAACTGGGCAATCACCTGTCCACCGGTATCCCTTATATGTTTGCGGAAGATATAGCTGAAGTTGGTAAAATCAGTTTCATAATATCGCAGGTCTGGTACACCGGTCTTTTTTCCCTGCATGGTAAAAATTGTATTGAGTGTATCATAGGTCAATTTATCGGAAGAAGACAAAGGATTACCATTCGCATCGAAAATAAAAAGACGTGTGTCAAATTTATTCGCATAGCCTTTAAAGTTAGCATTGATGATGCTGTCCTTGATCTGCGCACTTTGGTAATAATCGCTGAACCGCGGAAGGTTCCCCCGCAGGAAATCGTTGTTCAGGCTTTGTGTTGTTATATTAATTAGGAAATCACTTGAGGGATCTGCCTGCATTGCCAGTTTCACGGCTGCCGATTTACGTATTTCCAGTTCCCGTTTCCTGTTTTCCGTAAAGATGATGGCAGTTATAGATGCAGAAAAAAATACAAGCCAGAAAACAGTAGCACTACCCGATATATGACGGCCCTCCGCTCTGCTATCTGCCCAGCTGACCAAAGAAAGATAAATGATCAGCCATAGCAGCAGCCCCAGATTAAACCTTATCATTTGATTGTTCATGCTTAATGTAAGAAAAAGCAAACCCAAAAACGATAACAAAATGGCTTTAATAAGGAAACCCCTGGGCAAGACTTCATCAAGAAACTGAAAGAGAATATGGCTGAAGATAAAATAACCCATTGAGACGCAGCTCAGCACAATAAACCCAACAACACTGTAAACATTGAGTTTAAAGAAGTTGGTCACTTCATAAGATATGGCAGAATCTGAAACCAGGCTCCGGATAATAAACCCACTTATCCATGTCATGGCTACCAATGCTGCAGCTATAATAACTGCAATGACTATCTTAAAAGTGGGCGATGATATATTCAGGCGAAGGCTGTACCGGTTTATCATCGAACGTGAAAACAGGATAATCCACACAAATAGAAGAGAATTAATCAGCAGGTCGCCCAGGGTTTTAAGAATTGAATTTGACCCATAAATGGTAGGACTAAATAGTTCAAACTCACTGAAATTTACAGGAATGGAAAAATAATAACTTATCACCCTGAGCAATACCACCAGAAGTGCGAGTAGTATTATCGCTTTGTCTGCACCAAATCGCTTGGCCATGCCCATGCCAAGGATATGAATATAAAANAGGATCAGCATGGTTCCCAATATCCTTAGCAGGATTGTAATCCAGTCACTGCCACCCGTACCNGAATTTGATTTTTTTTCCAGATAAAACAAGGTATTGCCGCTTATATTGACAATAGGAATCTTTGTTGCGGATGCAGAAAGGGAATAGTTTTTTTCGATATTGGGCTGGTCTACAAACCCTTTTTTGAGGTAATCGTTTTCAATGAAGTAATCCCACCGGATGGGGATCAATGCACAAATAAGGAGGTTCTCTCTACCCCTGATAGTCAGTTTGCGGCGCAATAGTTCAAATTGCCCGTTAGCCATGGTTACCAGGTATTCTCCTTCTGGTTTTACCAGCATCTCATCAGATGGCAGTGATTGTTGGGTATTCCAGTACCGGAGAATAATTGGGCCATAATCTTCCAGACTGTAAATAAAAATGCCATATTTTTTTTCTATCACCGCTCGTACCTCCTCCTCTGTTTCTCGTGTATCAATCAGCCGGCCGATAAGGGTTGTGTCATTCAGGAAGCCCTTAAAATCAATTTCATTCCGATGCAGGTGCTGCTCCAGGGTTTTTTTCACACCTTGCGGTGAAGAAGTATATGACCAGTAATTACTGAATATGAATGAGAGTGTAAACAGCCATGCTGAACCTATAAGAAAATAGGCATTCCGGTAAACCGTATCTTTTAAAAAAGTTTTCAATTAAGGTCTCCCTTTTTTATTTGATTCCATATCTTATCCATTTCATCCAGGGTCAAATCGGTAAGGGCTTTGCCACCTTCCTTTGCCTTTTCTTCCATCAGCATGAACCTGCTGATGAACTTCTTGTTAGTTCGTTCAAGTGCATGTTCAGCATCGATCTGCAAAAAACGACTGTAATTAACCAGCGAAAAAAGCAGATCGCCAAATTCTGCCTCAATCTTATCCTGGCTCANAGCAGCTTCAAGCGATCCCTCAGAGTGGCCGTTTTTCTCTGCAATCACTTCGTTCAGTTCCTTTGTTTCTTCCTCAACTTTCTGCCAAACCTGTGCCGCATTTTCCCATTCAAAGCCCACCTGGCGGGCTTTTTCTTGTAAACGCATGGCCTTTACCACCGAAGGCAGGGCTTTAGGCACCCCGCTAAGTACCGAATCTTTCCCTTCTTTCATTTTCAATTTCTCCCAATTTCTCTTAACCTCTTCATCGTCTTTTACTTCAACATTTCCGTAAATATGCGGGTGCCTGGCTATGAGTTTTTCCGAGATTCCGGTTAATACCTCCTGCAGGGTAAATTGATTTTGTTCCTCGCCGATTTTAGCATAAAAAAGTATATGCAGCATAATGTCGCCCAATTCTTCTTTTATGCCTTTCCAGTCGTTATCGCTGATGGCATCAGCCAATTCGTAAGTTTCTTCAATGGTAAGTTGCCGGAGGCTCTGAATGGTTTGTTTCCTGTCCCAGGGGCATTTCTCCCGCAGTTCATCCATGATCTTTTTAAGTCCCCAGAATTTTTCCAGTAGTGTATTATCCATATATTATCCTTTCAGTGCCATATAGGCGAAATATATTGCAAAAACAAGCAGCATAATAAACAATGAAATGAACAGAAAAATCATCATTTTCAGAATTGTCTTTGATCTCGACTGTTCATAGAATTGCCGCATTGATTTATAAAGATACGCCAACAACCAAATCATCAATGCAGTTCTAAAAACGGACCATATTTTCCAGTGAAAGTATTGCTCAACTTCGTAGGTTAAAAAAAAAGGGATCAGTATTAAAAAAGTGAAAATGTATAAATGAACCAGGTAAATACCATGATATACGAAGAGGTATTGCTTTTTTCGAACATAAATCAATTTCAGCAGCAATGCCAGCAACGGCAGGGAAATAAATAAAAGTGTCGGAAAGCTGTGCAGGAATCTTTCGAGTAAACCGGCAATATATTTTGGCAGGCTACCCTCATATTTTTCATTAATCATGATCTGCCGGTACACCAGCAGCCGGGTAAACCATGCATCTTTTTTGGCGGCCGGGAGCGATTGCTGCAACGAGTCATATTCCTTCCTGGATGCATAGTCCGTGATTCCGTTAATGCTGATCTTCCTGGCATTACCAGGTAAACTTCCTGCTCCTTTTTTTAGGAATATAAGTTGGTTAATGGAATCCCTGAAACGAGTCATAGCTTTAGTATCGTTCAGGTCAAGCAAAGTATCCTTATTATTCAGGATCAGGTGAGTATTTCGAAAATCATATTTGTTATTGCTTGTATCCAGCATCTTTAACCCATCAGATATCTCAGAAATACTGAAGATGCCGGATTCCATATCAGATTCATCCAATTTGAAAAAGAAAGAATAAAACAAAAGAAAGAAGAAAGCTGAAGTGAAAATATACATCCTTACGGGGTCCACATAAGAGGCCCTTTTACCCGCCATAAATGCCTTTGACAGGTAACCTGGCCTTCTAAAAAGCAGACGGAGTGTATCAAAATACTTGCCATCGAAATGGGTGATATCATAAAAAAAATGCTGTACTAACCCCCAAAAAGTCATTCCGGGCTCCGAATTTTCCTGGCCGCAATGTTGGCAATACCTGCCGGTCACTATAGTTCCGCAATTGAGGCAATTTTTTTCCTTCCTTTCGGGGCGATGAGACACGTATTGGAATTTTGTTAAAAATAAGGAAGATTGTTGGTTCGGTATATCAGTGCCTCCCTCTGTTTCGTTATCAATTAAGCTTTACTTTTGCAGGTTTAAAATATGCTATGAAAAACTATTATCCCCTCCTTGTCCTTTTCAATGCCTGTATATTCATCGGCCAAAGTTCTGAAGCACAATTTTATTATAAAGACATCATTACCCACCAGGGCAATCTCCAGGAATATCAGCTGCGGAAGAACAACAGGGTTCAAAGCATAGTAATCAGCAGTTTTGAAGGCANTGGTGAATTATCTGAAGGTTTTCATTTTCAGCAGCAGTTTAATCAATCATGGACTCAGTTAAAAGCAGTAGTTGAAATGATCAATTCAGGGCGGAATGTAGTGATTAATTATTATAATAGCCAGGGACTTCTTTTTCGTACAACCGACAGCAGTAATGGCAATTATACAGTTTATGACTATGTATATGACTCTTTATTAAGGCTGGTACAGATACAAAATAATTCACTTTCTATCGCAGAAAAAAACAAATCTTCCGAAATTCATTCCTGGTATTATGATCTACAGGGCCGACCGGAACGGATGCAAAGGATCAGAGACAGAACGGATACAATGACCATAGAATTTAAAAAAGACAGTACAGGAAACATTGTGGAAGAGCAAATTTGGCAAAAAGGAATAGCCGGAGAAAAAACATTTTACTATTATGATGTTCAAAAAAGAGTAACGGATATTGTAAGATTCAGTCCCCGTGCCGGTAAACTTATCCCAGACTATATGTTTGACTATAATGAAAACGGGCAGATTAGCCAGATGGTCACAGTTCAACAAGACGGCAGAAATAAAACTACCTGGGTATATAAGTACAATGATCTTGGCCTTAAAGAAGAAGAAGCCTGTTTCCTGTTACAAAAAAAACTGGCAGGCCGCATGACCTACCAGTATATTTTCAGAAAATAATTATCAGTGATCTTCTATTGTACTATCATCTTTTTAGTTGCCTTGAAATCCCCTGCTTCTAATTTGTAATAATATACACCAGCTTTTAAAAGATTTGCAGGTACAGTTACAGCATATTTCCCTGGAGCACGTTCACCATTTTGGAATACCTTAACTACCCTGCCCTGCATATCATAGATTGTAAGGCTAACCTGGGCTTTTTGGGGTATGCTATATGTTATGGTTGACATTCCTCTTGATGGATTAGGGAAACTTTGATTTAATTCAAATCCAGGTTTTCCATTAATATCAAATGAGATGATATTTGAGAAATTATATTTTTCGTCATAGTCAACCTGTTTCAATCTGTAGAAATACTTGCCAGTTGGCACATCTCTGTCAATCAGGCTATAACGCTGCCTGGTACTACTTGTTCCACTTCCTTTAACAAACCCAATACTTAGCCATTTACTTGCATCTGCACTCCTTTCAACTTCAAAACCTTTGTTGTTTGACTCAGAAGCGGTAGACCATTCAAGTCTAACATCTTTTCCTACAATCATACCCGTGAACTCAACAAGTGAAACAGGCAGTGGATTTTGAACAGCCAGAGTCAACTGCTGAGAAGCAAGTGCGTTACAACCATTGGCATCAGTAATTGATGTTAATTGATAAGTATAAGAAAGATTAATTGAGCTCATGACAACATCAGCCCAATAATTAGAGCCATTACATGGAATACAAGATTGGTCCGGGAAACCTGCTGCATATTTGTACATCCCATTTGGCCCACTTGCCGAACCATTGGCAACAGCGGTCAGCAAGCCATTGGTCCGGTCAATTGTCATATAATTATTTGTACTTACATAGTTACCTAATGCAGAATAATAACTTACCATATAAAGTGTCCCGTTTGTAACGGCTACCGGGGTAATTGGGGCTTCCACAAAACCAGTCACGGTTCCCGTAGGATCAGTATATGTAGTAGTTGCAAGTACCGCACCAGCTGCAGAATATAGGTTTAAAACAATTGGTTCAGTATTTGGCACACCTTTATAAAAACGTAAAGCATTAACTGTTCCGTTAAAAAGCGGTTTAAATTTCATTCCCACTTCAACAGGCAAACCATCATTGTTAGGTACAGGAATTGGCAGTGACCCTGTCCAAAGACGGTAATCAGTAAATAATGGAACCACACCAGCATTAAATGGAACAGTTGAATTAACACCAGCTGTTGAATTTCCATTAATATTGAGTGTGTATGAACCTGTACCGGCAGTAGCAGTAAAAACAAGGTTATGAGGCTGACCGGCTACGGGTGTCGAAGGCGAAGACAATGTTCCAGCAGGCAATGGGTTTACAACTAGGTTTGCTGTAGAAAGTGGTGCACCGGTTGCAGCACATCCAGGTCCGGTAATGCTTGTTAGGTTAAATACTGTTTCTGAACTTACCGGTGAGAATATTGCATCCACATAATAGTTTGTACTATTGAAAGTCTGGTTTGGAAATCCACTCACTCCAGCTTTGAACACACCATTCGGTCCTGCCGGGCCACCACTTACNGGGGCTGTTAGAAAACCACCAGCACTAATAACCGGATTTGTTGCAAACCTATTTACGTCCAGGGCATATAAACCAGTGGGATTGAAATAAGATGCAACATAAGTCTGGCCGGAAGTTATGGGAACCGGTGTTGCAAATATTAATTCTTGCCAGCCAGTAGAACCAGGTACAACTGTAAAAGATCCGGTAGCAAGTGCTAATCCGGCACTTGTCCAAAGTGTCCCTGTAAATGGACCATCACTTAATGCACTTTTATAAAATCTGATTCCCTTAATTACCCCATTGGCAGAAGAAGTGAATTTTACGCCCAATTCATACGTAGTGGCGTCAGGGAAGGCAGGTACGGCCGGAACCTCGGCTCCAAATAAGTTGTCATCTGACGACAGTGGTTGAAAGGGAGTACCGGGAGTAATAGAGGGATAGGTAACTCCATTGATAACAAGTGAAAAAGGGCCGCCGCTTGCCGGGGAGCCTACACTAAGATTTAATTGAGTTTGTGCTCCTGCGCAAATTGGTGGCGCATTGAGAACAGGTGTAGGGCACTGGGCAAATCCAGCTAAAGAAGATAAAAGTGTCGACAGGAAAATNGAAAGACCCGCAATCAACTTTGTTGATTTTTGGGCACATGAATTCATAGCCGGGTAAAAAGCTTTCATTGTGATTAATTTGAGGTAAGCTAAAAGGTTTCGTTTTAATAAGTACGAGTTATTAAAGCGGTTTTACGCGGAGCTTGAATTTTTTAACAGTGGTAAAGTTTCGGAGGATGTTGGTACGAAAAAAGGAATTCAGAGTTCCTTGAGTTGGATAAAAGTGAATTAAATTCTATCCTTAAAACCTAAAAATAATAAAACAAAAATGGAAACACAAACTAATGTGCATAAAATATTTTCAACNCAAGTGCCACCCAAAGGAAAAAATGGTATTAGCATCAATCACATCANATTATACCGGTTTATCTTGTTGATCTCGCTATAATAATACGTTATAAATACATCTAATATATAAATTGCAGTTTTTTATGAAAAGGGTTTTAATGCAAAAGTATTAACCTGATAAATGACCAACAGCTCTAATTTACTGCCATTTTAAAATGAGAATAAGCCCTTC
>Ga0031656_10000682_pt1 | contig 12158 bp, 11 predicted proteins | sample FrelakmetDIP11DI_FD_55080 | JGI IMG/M metagenome (GOLD analysis project Ga0031656, IMG submission 55080) | Freshwater lake sediment microbial communities from the University of Notre Dame, USA, for methane emissions studies - DIP11 DI | ecosystem: Environmental > Aquatic > Freshwater > Lake >... | reverse complement strand
ATAACCGCAAACATGGCCTGGTAAATCATGAATGCCATATGGGGGATGGTTGGTGCATAGTCCGGATTCGGCTCGATGCCAACACCCCTTAATCCGATCCAGTCGAGGCTTCCGATTATTCCATTGATGTCCGGGCCGAATGAAAGGCTGTATCCAACCAGTATCCACTGCACGCTTATCAGTGCGATGGCAACGAAACTCTGCATAAGGGTTCCAAGCACGTTCTTGCCTCTGACCATTCCACCGTAAAAAAGTGCGAGCCCCGGTGTCATAAGCATTACCAGGGCGGTTGATATCAATATCCAGGCAGTGTCACCGGTATCGATCGCCCCTGCTATTACTGCAGGGACTGCGGTTGCTGTTGCTTCCGAAAGATTTTCTCCAGACACGGTTACCGGCAGAATCAGTACAATGAGTGTTGCAAGAGAAATGAAGAATTTTGCCATGCCCCCTCCTTTTCGATCGTGAATCTATGGTTGTCTATATCCAAAAGCATGCCAACTGTAACTAATTGAATTATTGACATATTTAAATATCGTTTTTTTGTGTTACCGGAAAAAACTACAATTTTGTTCGAATCCGGTTTCTTGTCAGTTCTGAGTACCTCTGAGAGATAGATTAATCGCCATGTTGGAGAACTTCAAGGGATAGAGCGAAAATCATACAATTTTGTAGCTCATACAATTTTGTAGGGGAAATGTCAGATGTTTGGGAGATTCTGACTCAAATACAAATTAGATTCTGTCTATAAAGTTGTATTTTGTCATTGTCCGGCTTGACCGGACAATCCAGTCCCGAAAGCTTTCGGGATTAAAACACTGGATTCCCCGATCAAGTCGTGGAATGACAGCAAATCTAAGCTTTACTGGTTGTCTATCCCTATATTGCTGCTTCTCCCCGCTCGCCGGTCCGTATCCGGATGACATCCTCCAGCGAGAAGATAAATATCTTGCCGTCTCCGATGCTGCCGGTTTTTGCCTTCTCAAGAATGGTCTCGATGACCTTGTTGATTATGGCATCGGGCACAACCACCTCGATTTTAATCTTCGGGATAAAGTTTACTTCGTATTCAGTGCCTCTGTACACCTCAACATGACCCTTCTGTCTCCCGAATCCCTTCACTTCGGTTACGGTCATCCCATAGATGCCGATCTTTGACAGGGCTTCCTTTACTTCATCAAGTTTAAAGGGTTTTATTATGGCTTCTACCTTTTTCATTTCGCCTCCTCCATTGAAAGATAGTATGAAGTAGACAGTAGCCAGTACACAGGTGGGAATATGAAATTTCCCCTGTGTAAAGCCTGCTGTCTACCATTGATTGATTCCACCTCATCCAGTCGCTTGTTAAGTAGTTCATTCCAGTCTGCCGTCTACTATCTACTGTCTACTTTTTTCACAGGCTGTATGCTTTTTCACCGTGCTGGCTTTCATCAAGCCCGGTGATTTCATGTTCCTCGTGAACCCTGATACCGGTGACCACTTTCACGATCCCGAAAATAATCAGGGTAGCGACAGCACTGTAACCTATAGTAACGACAACAGCAATAAGCTGGGTTACGAGCTGCCCGGGATTACCATACAGAAGCCCTTTCCCAAGTTCATTAATCGAGGGATCCGCAAAGATCCCGGTCAGTAAAGCACCAAGGATTCCACCGACTCCATGGATTCCGAATGCATCGAGTGAATCGTCAAACCCGAGTTTCGGCTTGATCATTGCAACGGCGAAGTATGGAACGATACCGGCCAGAAGCCCGATGATCATGGCACCCTTGATATTCACAAAACCTGCGGCAGGGGTGATTGCCACGAGCCCTGCAACTGCTCCCGAGGCAAGTCCGAGAACAGTCGGTTTTTTCGTATGNATCCATTCCACAAACATCCACGAGATCGCTGCCATTGCTGCAGCAGTGTTCGTATTGATAAAAGCTGCCCCTGCGAGCCCGTTTGCTGCAACTGCTGATCCAGCATTGAACCCGAACCACCCGAACCAGAGCAGTCCGGCGCCGGTTACTACAAGGGTAAGATTGCTTGGTTTCAGGGCCGCCTCTTTTCTCCTGCCAAGCACCAACGCGCCCATGAGCGCTGCAATACCCGCGTTGACATGCACGACGGTTCCACCGGCAAAGTCCAGTGCCCCCAGTTTCGCCAAGAACCCGCCACCCCATACCCAGTGGGCTACGGGAACATATACCAGGGTCATCCACAGAATGGTAAAGAGAACCCATGCCGAGAACTTCATCCTTTCGATATAGGCACCGCTGGCCAGTGCTACCGTGATTGCCGCAAATGTGAGCTGGTAAACAATGTAAATATACTCAGGTATCGTCTTCGCAAGGTCGTTGATGCTGTTTACCCCCACTCCGGAAAGAAACAGTTTTTCGGTGCTTCCTATGAAACCTCCGATATCTGTCCCGAAGGCGAACGAGAATCCATACATAACCCAGAGGAGGCTGACAATGCAGTAGGTGACAAAGGACATTGCCATGGTGTTCAGGGTATCCTTCCTCTTTGCCAAACCTCCGTAAAACAGGGCTAACCCCGGCAGGGTCATGAGCATGACAAAGGCGGTTGCCACGATCATCCATGCCGTATCACCGGTATCGATCTTCGGCTGCGCTGCTTCTGGAGCAGGCTGAGCAGGCACTGCCTGCTCAGCTGCCAGAGGGGTAGGGGGGGTAGTTACCACCTCTTCTGCTAACGCTATATTACTGAAGAGCACCAAGAGTAAAAGTGTAACTGCTGTTAATCGTCTCATCAGGAACCTCCTTATATCTCAACCAATCGTCATTCCCGCCCCCGTCTTCACGAGGGTAAACTCCGGCGGGAATCCATGTTTACTGCTTCCTAAAGTGGACCCCCGCTTTCGCGAGGGTGACGGCTTCTTTGCGAAGTTATTTAGAAACTTAACGTCACGTTGATCCCGCCGTAGAAGATGTCCTTGTCTCCGTCGTCGCTGACAGCTTCGAGTGCTTCCTCAGCGTCATCGCTCAGAGGAAAGGAGTAGGCGATCTTGGGAGTAACGGTTATCGCTTTCCACACGGGGATGTTTAACGATGACGAGAGTTCAGCGTTATAGAAATTGCTGAAATCGTCACCATCTTCATCAGGGCCCATCACCTTATTATTGATGTTGTAGCTTGCATATGCACCCAGGTTCAGATTTATACCTTTCATCACCTCAACGGAGTGGCCGATTGAAGCCTGGATAAAGGCACCGTTTCCTTCATCGAAATCATAATAAACTGCAAGAGTCGGTTTTAAAAGAATGTCGTAGCTGGCCGAGAGATAAATCTCCTGCGTATCGTTTGCACCACTGAAGGCGTAATAAATGTATCCGGTACCAAATGTCCACTTGTCGAGAGATCGTGTATAGCTGAGGGTGATGTCGGTTTCGCTCACCTCGCCGTGCCCGTCGCCTTCGTCGACCTTCGAATCAGAATCATAATTGGCCCAGAGGTTTGCACCGAAAACTCCATAGGTAATTGCTGCAGACGGCTGGACAACCCAGCTGTTGCTCAGTTTCTGGCCTCTCCATACATAATTGCTCATCACGTCCACTGATGCACTGCCCGCAGTCTTTATTTCACCCGCATAGGCTGCGCCAAAGGAACATAAAATCGTTAAAAGCACTGTGATGCTGAAAACTCTCAAATTTTTCATTTTTTGACCTCCTCTTTCTGTCGTCTGTCCATAAATTCATCATTCGTCATCCTCCGGCTTGACCGGGGGATCCATTAGTTATCGAATAAATTGGATTCCCGCCGGAGTTTACCCTCGTGAAGACGGGGGCGGGAATGACGGCTCTTTCTTTTATGATCAGACGCCTTTGTTGTCAGTATTTTCTACCCGTCTACTGTCTACTACCTACTGTCTACTACCTACTGTCTACTACCTACTGTCTACTACCTACTGTCTACTATTGTCCGCCTCCTTTCTTATCCTGTATTTCCTGACTTTGTATCCGATCATCCTTTCGGTAATGCCGAGTCTGCGTGCCGCCCTCGACATGACCCAGCTGCATTCTTTTAATGCATTGAGTATCTCCTCCCGTTCAATCTCCTGAACTTTGTCTCTAAGAGAACTCATCATGAATACCTGTCGTGTATAGAGCCAAAACCGTGCCAGTGCATAACTTATTGATTTATTGATATATTATCGAGAACGAAGTGCTACAATTTTGTAGTAAGCTACAATTATGTAGCAAACTGCATTCGCATGGGAGCACTTATTTTCGACAAGATCCTTGTTCAGAAAACATAAAGAATTGGACTCTGATAAAGGGTGGTGTTACAATGTTCATGTAGGAAGATAAATAAATGTTTTCTGTTGAAAAAAAGTCTCTTAATAAAATCACGGGCAAGCTCAAAAAAGTTTTAGGCGGGCACCTCATAGCTGTTGTAGCCTTTGGCTCAAAGGTCAGAGGAAATTCCGTCGAGGATTCTGATCTTGACATCCTTGTAGTCATTGAGAAAAGGACTTTTCATATTATCGATACCATCAATGCGCTTGTCCTTCAGGAAGAAAAGAGTACAGGAATACCTTTTTCGGTTGTCATAAAGGGGCTTGATTCTTTTCTAAAAGAGAAGACCTATAATACGCTGTTTTACAGAAATATAAAGAAAGAGGGGTTGTTTCTCTATGGAACGGCTTAATAGTGAAGAGAAAATCATTCTCTCCGATATACGATTCAAAAAGAGTGAGGAGATGCTTGCTGATGCTGTTAAAAGCCTGAAGAACGGAATGTATATGACATCCGTGAACAGAAGTTATTATGCAGCACTCCATGCAGCGCGGTCATTGCTGATACTGAAAGGTGTTGATCCGGTAAGTCATGATGGGGTGAAGACAATGATTTCACTCCACTTTATTAAACCAAAAATCCTTGCACAGGAAGTCATGCGATATTTTAAAAATCTCATGACGCTCAGGACGGATGTTGATTATGGCGATTTTGAATTTATCAATAAAGATGATGCTGCAAATGCACTGAAGCAGGCAAAACTATTTTTAAAGCAGATGGAGACTGTGAGAAAAAAATTGATCAAAGAAATCTCCTCCCGTTAGAAATTATCAACGAGTTCTTAAGTAAAGTCCCCTCACCCTTGCCCTGTTCCTCCGGTGAATATGCTAAAAGTATTTTTAAGAGAACTGTCCAAGATAATTTTTTGGACAGCATTTCAAGCAAATGAATAAGTATAAATCTTTGTCTGTCATTCCGGGCTTGACCCGGAATCCAGCGACTTGCATAGGTAAGCGATACGACTAACGTCACTGGATACCGGCATTCGCCGGTATGACTATAGGCAGCGTTTTTTGGACAGCATTGGGAACCTGATTTCCTTTACTTGAACTAACCTGTTTAAACACTTTAGATTTCAGCAGGTTATTTCTCCCCAAGGAGGCTTTTCAGATTATTTTGGACGGTACTGATTTTTAAGAGAAAATAATGAACATTATGGAACAGAAAAGAAAAGAAATGAAGGAAGAATTCCTTGCGCTGACGCCTCTTGAGCGGATCAGACAAATGAACGCCATTTTTAATGATGTTATCTCATTGAAGGCAAAGACACAAGGGGTACCGGAATATGAAATCTATAGAAGATACCTTAAGAAGGATAGAAAACCCGCCCGTCGTATTAAGCCAAGAAAACCATTCAGGGATAAGGAAGATAAAGACCAGCTGCTTTAAAGAGGTTTAACCCCATCCAACCCCTCCAGCTTTGCTTGATATATTTTATATCATGATGTGATATAATTTCTATCATGGCAGATAAAAGTTCATATAAACAAAGGTGGCTTGCTGACAGAATGCGTGAGGCTGTGGAATTTTCTCCTGTAATTGTCCTCTCAGGCGCACGTCAGACAGGGAAAAGCACTCTTCTCAGAAATGAATCCCCTTTCAGGGAATGGCACTATGTATCTTTTGACGACTTTGATATATTGGCGCTTGCTGCAAAACGCCCTGATGAAATCCTGAATATATCTAAAAACATAATTATTGATGAGGCCCAGAGGTCTCCGGACTTTATGCATGCGGTAAAAAGGGCAGTGGACAGAGACAGATCGAGGAGGATAATCTTATCAGGTTCAGCAAATATGCTTCTTATGAGACGCCTCTCCGAAAGTCTTGCTGGAAGGGCGGTATATTTTAGCTTAATGCCTTTTTCACTGGGGGAACTGCATGAAAAAAAGAATAAATGGTTTGCACAGTTTCTTGAAAAAGGAACCCTTACTCGCATAACGAACTTTGATGTCCCTAAAATGTCGCAGCAGGAAATTCTATTTAACCTGTTCAGGGGTTTTTTACCCCCGGTTGCATTTCTGAAGAAAGAAAGTAATATCGCGATGTGGTGGCAGGGGTATATAAAAACATATCTTGAAAGAGATCTGCGTGACATTTCTGTGATATCATATCTCCCCGACTTTAGAAAAATTATGGAAATCCTTTCTATGAGGACGGGTTCACTTCTGAAGCAGAGCGAAATCTCACGTGATGTTTCATTATCACAGGCGACTGCAGGAAGATACATCAATATTCTTGAGGAGACAAACCTTTTTCTAAAGATAAGGCCATACTCAAAAAATATTTCAAAAAGACTCATAAAATCACCAAAATTATTTGTTGCCGACACCGGGCTTGCAGCCTCACTCGCCGGATTTAGCTCTTCTGTTTCATTATCACAGCAGTTTAAAGGGGCGATGCTTGAGGCCTGTGTATGTCTTAACCTCATATCAGCAGCATCCCTGCTGGACGGAAAGGTATTATATTTCAGGACGCAGGGAGGTAAAGAGAAAGAGGTAGATTTTATCTTTGAAAAAGGAGATAAGATAGTCGGGATAGAGGTAAAACTGTCTGATTCCCTATCTGCAAAGGACATGGAAAGTCTTCTGTTCCTTAAAGACCTGACCAATCGTTTTACCGGTGGACTGATTATTTATACAGGCACAGAGATAAAACAGATGGGGGAAAACATATTCGCTGTGCCCATTAATATGTTATGAATATATAGGATAATAAATTGCAGAGTTTCAACCCCAACCAGCCCCTCCTGCCTAAAAGCGGAGGGGCTGGTTGTCAAAGGAGAGTGGGGGTATGAGTCCCTATCAATATATTTGACGATTTACTCGCTGCTCACGAGAACGATGGTCGGTTTGGGGCATCTCTGCAGGACGGTTGAACTGACTCCTCCGAGCAGGAGTTCTTTCAAGGCTGTCCTCCCTTTCCTTCCCATGACGATGAGACTGTACTCACCCGCCTCTGCCTCTTTCAAGATCTCATCCGATGGATTCCCCATAGTCGCCTTCGTCGTGATCAGGCTCTCCTTGACCCCTGTCCCGAGAAAGGCCCCTTTTGCTTCCTGGAGAATCTTCTGGGCTTCCCCTTCAGGATCTACCCCTTTCCTCAACCGCTCCATATACAGGGCCATGTTGATCACCCGGAGGATCGTTATCCCTCTAAGGGAGCCTCCGAGGTTGCCGGCAAGACATGCGGCATGAGCAACCCCCTTCATGGAGTAGGAGGAGCCGTCAACCGGGACGAGTATGCTCGGGATGGGACACAACGGGTCCTTGTAGACCTGCTGCCCGACGATGTAGACCGTCTGGCGGCTGGCTGCATGCATCACCTTGGCGGTGACGCTCCCGAGGAACCCCCTGGTTTCAGCAAGACCCCGCCTTGCCATCACGATCGTCGAGAAGTTCCCCTCGTTGGACACCCGGAGGATCTCATTCGCCGCATCTCCGTCTGTCACCAGCTGTTCGATGGGGGCGACAACCCCTGCATCCCTCAGGGCCTTTTCTGTTTCGATGAGCAACGGCCTGATGTTCTGTTTGATATGCTCCTCACGCACCCGTTTGAAGACCGCCGAATCCTTCACGATGTCTGCAGCACGGAAATCTATGTTTGCCATGTGGCGGCTGATGTACCCGCCGGTGAGCACCCGGAGTGCGGTTACCCCGGAGAGCCTCTTGCCGAGGGAGGTCCCCAGGCAGCCGATGAACTGCACCGCCCTCTTTGAGTCTTCACTTCCATCTACCGGAAGCAGAATCTTTGGTATCGGACACTGTAATTGCATAATGGTCTCCTTAACAGGATTCGAGGATTCGAGGGTTCAAGTGAAAGACCTCCCACGCTATTTCTTGAATGCCTCAGCACCTTACCCTTTATTGATTTTCATTATTCACTTGAATCCTTGGGCACTTGACCCTTGGCCCCTTTGTTTTGCTAATATGCTACGAGCAGCCACACATTCGCGATGGCTACGCTTATAATCATATACAGAAATGCGTATTTCATGAAGCCGAAGAAGCTGATCCTGTGCCCTGCCGCTTCTGCTATCCCGACCGTTACGACATTCGCGCTCGCCCCGATCATCGTGCCGTTGCCGCCGAAGCAAGCCCCAAGAGCCAGTGCCCACCAGAGGACGTTGTCGTCTGCCGCTCCGGGGATGACCTTTGTCAGATAGGCAGTGATCGGCAGCATCGTTGCGGTAAAAGGGATGTTATCGACAAAGGCGCTCATGATTGCCGAAACCCACAGGATGAGACACAGTGCGATGGTGAGATCTCCCTGGGAGAGATTGAGGACCCAATCAGCTATGACTGAGAGAAGTCCGGCTTCTTCAACTGCTCCGACGATCATGAAAAGAAAGATGAAGAACAGGATGGTTGTCCACTCGATATCTTTCTCTATCAGGTGCAGCATGTTCACCTTTTTGGTGAGTATGCCATAGGTGAAGAGGAGCCCTGCACCGAAAAGGGCAGGGATGCAGACTTCCATATGCCAGTACCCATGCGTTATAAAGAAAGAGACCACCAGGGCCATAATGAAAAGGCCGTACCCTAACAGGGTCTTGTCCGTGATCTTATATTCTTCCTTCAGAAAGGCGATAAATCTGTCGATGTCTTTGACTTTTGCATTTGAATAAGCCTTTCCGTAAAAGAATTTGTTGTAAATGAAAAGCGCTATCAGTGAGATTATACAGGTAATGGTGAGGTTCATAACGAACTGCATGAAGGAGAGGCCTGTGTATGAGCCGATCATGATATTCGGGGGGTCTCCGATCAATGTAGCGGTACCACCAATGTTTGATGCCATAATGCCCGGTACCAGAAGAGCGAGCGGTGAAATCTTCAGAGCAAGGGCAATTTCGATCAACACGGGAGTATACAGCAGCATCGTAGTCACATTATCAAGGAACGCCGAGGTGGTTGCGATGAAGATCATCGAAATGACCGCAAGGGCCATGACGTTTCCCCGTGCAATCTTGAAAGACATGTAGGCGCACCACTGGAATACGCCGGTGTGCTTGAGTACGCCGACGATGATCATCATACCCATAAGCAGGAAGATGACGTTCATATCAATCGCGCTCATCGCCCTTTCAAAGGATATGATGTGGTAATCGGGGTTCAATGTTCCTAACGTGTATGTCAGGAGCAACATGATTGCGGCTCCGATCATGGCAGCAATTGTCCTGTGCAGCAGTTCGAATGAGATCAGGGCATATGCGATGAGAAAAACGATTGTGGCTATCCAGAATGCAGGGCCGATCGCCCTGGGCATCTCCTGGTTTTTGACTGCATAGAAGTTCAAACCTTTTTGGGCAAATTCTTCTTTTGTGAAATCTATATACGATGTCCGGTAGCTTGTCTTTGAGAGCGCCAGCTGTATTTTGGCGGTGTCGACTGTACCGGTGGGAACATAAAATTCGAGCTGGTAAGTGCCGTGAGATGAAGTCTCGGCTGCCTCAACCTCCTTGTGCTCGACTATGAGCTTGTGCGGCTGACCGTTGATGAGTACCTTCACTTGAGCTTCCTTGACCGGTTCCTTGTGAGAGTCCACGACTATGCCGGAGATAAAGAATGAATCATTTGCCTTCACTTCAGGAGCGGGCTGTGCGGCCGCAAAAGCATGGCTTGCAGCAAATAAAACAAACAGGAGCAAAAACACTGCAGTCAGAATTCGTGATTTCTGTTTTCTCATAACACCTCCATAAGTTCTATAGCACCCAAATCCAGCGATACTAAATATAAACAGCCAACATTTATCGCTGAATTTCGGTAGCAATAAAAAAAGCCGCCATCCGGATGTATTCACGGAATAACGGCTTATCTCGTCATAAAAAAGCCGCTATCCTGTTATATCCACGGAATAGCGGCCCGACTATTCTTTTTTTCCTCCGGAGATATGGTGCATCCCCGGACCCTTACACTATAAAAAGTATAATACTACATCTGTATTCTTTTCAATCTTTCAGCCTTGATCCACTCCATCCAACCCCTCCTGCCTGGAATAGGAGGGGTTGGATGTCAAAGGAGAGTGGGTATGAGTCCCTCGTTATATCTTTAAGACATAATACCGAAGCCAGATATACGCGTGGCAGATAATAACTGATTCGATCATCAACGGCATTCCGTAGAGCATGAATTTCTTGAATGAAATGGGTTTGCCGAATTTCTCAGCCATACCGACAACAATAACATTTGCAGATGCGCCAATAGCTGTTCCGTTCCCTCCGAGACATGCTCCTAAAGCCAATGACCACCAGATCGGCATAAGGTCAGGGTGATGGAGCAGATCAAGACCGGTCACCCCAGGCCACAGCTGTTTTGCCATATCAATGACCAGAGGGTTCATGGTTGCAACGTAAGGAATATTGTCAATAAAGGCCGATGCAAAGGCTGAGAACCACAGGATAATCATCGAGGTTCCGAAAAGGTTACCCTGGGTAATATCAAGGACTTTTATTGACATCCATTTGATAAGTCCGACGTTTACAACGCCTCCGATGATAATGAATAAACCCATAAAGAAGAAGATGGTAGTCCATTCTGCCTCTGCGAGGATGTGATGGGGCTCTTTGGTCCCGGAGACCAGAAGCAGAAGTCCGGCTCCGAACAAAGCGATTGTTGCAGGCTCGAAATGGAGCATCCCGTGGAATATAAAGCCTGTTATCGTTATCGCAAGCACTGCAAGGGATTTCTTAAGAAGTACAGGGTCTTTAATCGATTCGTTTTCGTTCATCGCCATAACCCTCTGCCTCAATTCCTCTTTTACTTTTAATCTTTTTCCAAAAATGAACTTGATGGTTATCACATAGGCGATCAGCACGAGGATTATTACCGGTGTGAGGTTGTAAATAAAGGCCATGAAGTCAAGCTGCGCCTTTGATGCGATCATGATGTTCGGCGGATCACCGATAAGTGTTGCAGTGCCGCCAATGTTCGATGCTATGGCTTCTGTAATGAGGTAAGGGACAACATCCAGTTCAAGCGCCTGGCAGATGAGCAGTGTGACCGGAGCGATAAGGAGAACTGTTGTCACATTGTCAAGGAACGCTGAAACAACAGCGGTCACAACAGAGAATATTGCCATGATCGCGAATGGTTTCCCTTTTGCCACCTTCGCGCTTTTTATGGCGATATACTCAAAGACTCCTGTCGGCCTCATAATGTTGATGATAATCATCATACTCACCAGCAGGAATATGACGTTCCAGTCTATACCCAGTTCCGGTGAATGAAATGCGTCTTCCTGCGTGAGAATCCCCAGCACGATCATTGTTGAAGCTCCGACGATTGCCAGGATGGTCTTATGAATCTTCTCGGTGACGATTAATCCGTAGACGAGAATAAAGATCGCCGTTGCAATCCAGAACTTTGTGCCGAAAACAATTTCTGTTGCAGCTTTAACTTCTTCGGTCATTTTCCACCTCCTATATTTTCTTTATAATGGAGCTATTCGATCTTCAACTCTTGTTTTTTGCCGTCCACTACCACATAGGAATCCGCAGGCCAGATGTAGTTAGCATCCGGCGCATGAATCTGTATTCCTGAAAACAGGGCATAATCACTCTTTGCTGTGTCTATCACTTTTTCAATAGCGTGCTCAAGGTCTTCCTGGATCACCTTCCTGGTGATCTTTGTCAGTTCAATCAGACTCGGGATATCGCCATACGTTATTTCCTTGAGAAGCCTCCTTTTCAGAAGACTCTCCTCAATATCCTCCTCGTCGATTTTGATATGGAGCTTGCCTGTATAGAGTTCATCAAGGAAAAGGCAGAGGGCACCGCACGCGCTGGATTCTTCCTTGATCCCCCTGCGCTTGCAGAAGCCGGTCTTGCCGTCTTCGTTGATTGCTGTGTGGGGAATGACAT
>Ga0031656_10000680_pt1 | contig 12165 bp, 9 predicted proteins | sample FrelakmetDIP11DI_FD_55080 | JGI IMG/M metagenome (GOLD analysis project Ga0031656, IMG submission 55080) | Freshwater lake sediment microbial communities from the University of Notre Dame, USA, for methane emissions studies - DIP11 DI | ecosystem: Environmental > Aquatic > Freshwater > Lake >... | reverse complement strand
TTGTGGCCGGTGGCCGTGATCGCCGGCGGCGGCGCGGCGGGCCTGACCAAGGGCAGCACGGCACTGATCCGCGCCAAGTCCGGCCTGATGACCGGCGGGCTCGCGAACCCGGTCGTGAGCACCGTCGAGACTGTCGGCGCGACGGGTATCGCCGTGCTGGCGATCGCCGTGCCGGTGCTGTGCTTCGTCGCCGTGGTCGCGCTGCTGTGGTGGGCCGCCCGCAAGGCGGGCCGCGTGCTGTTCGGCCGGAACAAGGCGCAGCCACCCGCCGCCCCCTGAACGACGCGCCCTGCACGGCGTAACGCTGTTGCGCCGCCTTACAATGCCGCCACCATGTGCCTGCTCGTCGTCGCCTGGCAAACCCATTCCCGCTACCGGCTCGTTGTCGCCGGCAACCGCGACGAATTCCATGAGCGCCCGACCGCGCCGCTGGGCTGGTGGAGCGACGAGCCCGGTGTCCTCGCCGGCCGCGACCTGCGCGCCGGAGGCACCTGGCTCGGCCTGTCGCGCTCGGGGCGCTTCGGCCTGGTGACCAACTTCCGCGACGCCGATGCCGCGGTCCGTGCCGACGCTCCGTCGCGCGGCGAGCTCGTGCCTGCGTTCCTGCGCAACGCAAGTGGCGCGGCGTCTTACCTCGACGAACTGCAGGCACGGGCAACGCAGTACGCCGGCTTCAACCTGCTGCTCGGCGATGCGACGGGTCTGCACTACCACACGAATGTCGGCGGCACGACGCCGCGCGTACTGGGCCCAGGCATCTACGGGCTGAGCAACCACCGACTCGACGAGCCATGGCCGAAGCTGTTGCGCACGCGTGAACGCTTCGCAGCCGCGCTGCGCGACTCGGACCCTTCGCCGGCCACGCTGCTGGACCTGCTCGGCGACACCACGCCCGCCGCCCTCGACACCGCACCCGATGCCGGCCTGCCGGCGGACCTCGAGCGGGCCTTGTCGGCGCCGTTCGTGCGCCACGAGCGCTACGGCACGCGCTGCTCGACGGTCGTGCTGGTGACATACGATGGATGCACGACGGTGTACGAGCGACGCTTCGAGCCCACCGGCACCCAGAGTGGCGCGTCACGCCTCGAGTTCGCGGGTCACCCTGGATGAGCGGTGCCCGACGCGTGCTGCACCTTCGCCCCGCGGTCGCCTGGTGCGGCGTGCTGCTGTCGCTCGCGGTCGCCACCAGCGCGGGCGCTGCCGATCGCATCGAGATCGACATCCAGGGCGTAGACCGCGAGATCGCGAACAACGTGCGCGGTTTCCTGACCCTGGCCCGCTACACCCAGCGTGACGACCTGACCGACGCGCAGGTGCGCAAGCTTGCGGACCGGGCCGTCGACGAGGCCGCCGACGGCCTGCGCCCTTTCGGCTACTACGAGCCGACCATCCGCAGCCGCACCAGCCGTGACGACCCGCGCTGGATCGTGCGCCTGAAGATCCAGCCCGGCGAGCCGGTGCGCATGGACGAGGTGCAGGTGCAGCTGCAAGGCGCCGGCAGCAATGAGCCGGCCCTGCTCGCGCTGGCGCCGGCCAGCGTGCTGCAGCCGGGCAAGCGTCTCGATCACGCGGCCTACGATCGCTTGAGGGCGGATCTCCTGCGCACGGCATTGGAGCTGGGGTACCTCGACGCCCGGCTGACGCGGCGCGAGCTGCTGGTCGATCCGCCGAACCGCAAGGCCTCGGCGTTCCTCGAACTGGATACCGGCGGCCGCTACAGCTTCGGCGCGGTCACCGTGCGCCAGGACGTCCTCGACCCGGACCTGCTGCAGCGCTTCGTACGCTTCCAGCCAGGCACGCCGTTCTCCAACGCGCGCATCCGCAGCACGCAGTTCGCCCTCGAGGACAGCAACTTTTTCTCCGAGGTGCGCATCACCGCGGGCGAGCGTGATCCCGCGACGCTGACCGTGCCGATCACGATCGAGGCCGAGCCGATCAAGCGCGACCGGTATTCCGTCAGCCTCGGCTACGGCACCGACACCAGCGTGCGCGGCAAGTTCGCCTGGGACAATCGCCGCATCAACCAGCGCGGCCACCGCTCGCGCCTCGAGCTGACCGCGTCGAGCGTGCTGCAGGAGGCGATCGCGCGCTACATCGTACCGGTCGGCGATCCGGCGCTCGAAAAGCTGGAGTTCTCCGCCGGCTACATCAACGAGGAGCTCGGCGACCTCGACAGCGAGCGCATCGAGCTGACCGTCGGACTCACCCAGGTGCTGGGACGCTGGCAGCGCGTGCTGTTCCTGCAGCTCAAGGAGGAAACCACCGGCTTTCCGGACGGCACCGAGAATACCGACCTGCTGCTGATCCCCGGCATCAGCTACTCGAGCCTGCCGCCGAATTTCCTCACCGGCTGGGTACGCGACTCGGCGTACTACTTCGAGCTGTCGGGCAGCCCGTCCACGCTCGGCTCGGATGCGTCCTTCCTGCGCTTCTACACGCGCGGCGAGAAGATCTGGCCGATCAGCGGGCCGTGGTACCTGCGCCTGCGCGGCGAGTTCGGCACCAGCTGGGTGGACGAGTTCTCCGAGCTGCCGGCTTCGCAGCGTTTCTTCGCCGGCGGCGACCGCAGCGTGCGCGGCTTCGCTCTCGACGAGCTGAGCCCGCCGGCGGACCAGAGCGGTACGCCGTCGCCTGGATCCAACCAGCGCGTCGGCGGCGAGCACAAGATCGTGGGCTCCGTGGAGCTCGAGCGCGACCTGCCGCGCAATTTCCGGGTAGCGGTGTTCTACGACACCGGCAACGCCTTCAATGACTGGAGCACGCCGCTCGAGTACTCGGTGGGCATCGGCGTGCGCTGGAGGCTGCCGATGCTGCTGATCGGCGTCGACGTTGCCCAGGCGCTGTCGGAGTCGGACCGCCGGCCGCGCCTCCACCTCAACATCACGCAGGTGCTGTGATGCGCTGGCGCTGGTTGCTGCTGGTCTTGCTGGTGCTGCTGATCGGCACGTCGTTCGTCGCCGTGCAGCGCCTGCTGCACACCGAAGCCGGGCTGCACATGGCGCTCGAGCAACTGCGTCGCGTGCCCGGCGTGACCGTCGAGACCTTCGGCGCGACCGGCACGCTGGCCGGGCCAATCATGTTCCGCCGCGTATCGATCGACCACGCCGCGGTGCATATCGACGTGCGCGACCTGAAGCTGGACGCGAGCCTGCGTTCACTGCTGAGCGGCAACGTGTTCCTCGAGCACGCCACAGCCGAGGGTGTGGAGATCACGCTGAAGCACCGCGAGCCGCAGCCGCCCTCCGCCATCCACTTCCTGCCGCGGTTCCTCGAGGTCGCGGTACCCGACCTGCAGCTTCGCAACCTCGGCCTGACGCTCGCCGACGGACAGCGCTACCAGGTAGCTGCCGTGCGCGGCGCGCTGGCGATGACCCGCTGGCGCATCGACCTGTCGGACCTGGTGGTCGAGGATCCACTCGGCCGGGTCGACGGCGCCATCACGCTGCGAGCGACCACCCCGCTCGGCCTGCGCGGTGCTGCGAATGGCCGCTGGCAGCTGCCGGACGAGCACACCTACCGGTTCGCCGCTGCGGTGAGCGGCAACCTTGATCGGCTGGCCACCACGGTGACCTTGTCCGCCCCGACGCAGGCATCGTTCGTAGGCAATGCACTCGACCTGACCGGCGAGCCGCGCATCGTTGGCACGTTGCGCGCCACGGAGTTCGACGGCACGCCGTGGTTCGATGCCGGTGTGTTGCCCCGCACCAGCGGCTCGGTCTCCGTCGACGTCGGCGCCGATGGGTTCGGGCTGGACGGCACCCTGACCGCAGACGTGTTCGGCGACGGCCCGGTGCGCGTGCAGGGCAACGGTCGCTGGCACGACCAGACCCTGGAGCTCGCCTCGTTCCGCGCCTGGTTGCCGCGCTCGAGCCTCACACTCACGACGACCGGCACGGCTCGATTTGGCGGCGACGCGCCTGAACTCGCGCTCAGCGGCGAATGGACGGCCATGCGCTGGCCGCTCCTCGGGGAGGCAGCGGTCGAGAGCACGCTTGGCAGCTACTCGTTGCAAGGCGCGTTGCCTTATCGCTTCGACGTGGACGCCCACGCGCGGGCGCCATTGCTCGAGGGCGCCCCGGAAGCACAGTTCACCGCCACCGGCAGCCTCGACAACGGCCTGGTAGTGATCGATCGTATCGACGGAGCCGCACTCGGCGGCCGGCTGTCCGGCTCGGGCCGTGTGTCCTGGATAGGGGACCAGCGGTGGAGTGCGCGTTTCCAGGCTCAGAACATCAACCTCGCGATGCTGCGGCCCGACCTGCCCGGTCGCATCAGCACCGTGGCGACCGTGGAGGGTCGCGGCTTCGAGCTGACGTCGCCGTGGACTGCCAGGCTCGCGTCGCTGTCCGGGACGGTGCGCGGACGGGCGCTCACTGGGCGCGGCGAGATCGCCCACCGGAACGGCAACTACGACCTGCGCGGGGTGCGAATCGCGAACGGCGGATCCCACGTCGACATCGACGGCCGCTGGGGCAGCACCGTGGACCTGCGCTGGAATGCCGACGTCCGCACGTTGTCGCTGCTGCACCCCGACCTGTCGGGCGAACTCGTCTCATCAGGCCAGGCACGCGGCAGCGCGGCGCGACCGCAGGTCGACGGCGACATCCGCGCACGGCACTTGCGCTACGGCAGCACGCTCGTCGACTCGCTGCAGGGTGAGGTCGACCTCGATCTCACCGACGCACGCGAGTCACGTGTCGACCTGCGCGCCACGTCGGTCGACCTCGGCGTGATGCTGTTGGACACGGCACGGTTCCAGCTGCAGGGCCGCACCGGGGAACACGAACTGTCGCTCAACATTTCGTCGACTCGGGACGACACGCGACGCCTGCCAGGGTTCGATGCGCGGCTCGCGGCGCGCGGCGAGTTCGAGGTCGCCACACGACGTTGGCACGGCCTGCTCGAAGACGCGACGCTGGCCTATCCGGATGGCCGCGCGACGCTGTTGCAGCCCGCTGCCATCGAGGTCGGGCCGAGCAAGCTGAGTGCCGCGCCGATCTGCCTGCAGACCGATGACGCGCGCCTCTGTGTCGAGGGTGAGCGCATTGCAGAGCCCGCCTCGATGCGCGTGCTGTTCAGCGCGCAGGACTGGCCGCTCGAGCGGCTGCTGCGCTCCGTTCTCGGCTGGCGGGAACTCGACGGCAAGCTGCAGGCCGCCGGGTGGATCACGCAACAGGGCACGCAACCCTGGATCGGCAGCATGACGTTGTACGTCGACGACCCGACGCTCGCCATCCCGCGCAACCAGTTCCGCTCCGAGCAGGTGCGCCTCGGGCGCGCGCGGTTTGACCTGAAGGCGGAACCCACGGAACTGCGGGCGACCCTTGCCATGAACGTTGTCGAGGGTACGCATATCGACGGCGAGCTGGTGGCGACGCGCGACCCGCAGCAGGAATTCGCGGGGTATCCGTTGCGTGGCGAGATCCGCGCCCGCTCGACGGCACTCACCGGGTTGCCGCTGTTCGTGCCGGAAATCGACCGTGCTTCCGGCATCCTCGACGCGGCGCTGACGGTGGGTGGCACGCTCGGCGAACCGCGCTTCAACGGCGAGTTCCACGTCCGCGACGGCCGCTTCGATCTCTACCGCACCAACCTGCAGCTCAGCGGCGTGACGCTCGACGGCCGCTTCGTCGGCGACGAGCTGGTGTTCGACGGCAGCGGCAAGGCGGCCAAGGGGACGCTCGGTCTCGACGGCCGCTTCACCTGGCCCGACGGCGTGATGACCGGCCAGATGCGACTGCATGGCGACCAGCTGATGGTCGCCGATACGCCGGACTTTCGCGTCATCGCCTCGCCAGACCTGCTGTTCACTGCCGGCGCGGACGGCTTCGACGTAACGGGTGAAGTACTGATCCCGCTGGCACGCATCACGCCCAGGGACCTGAGCACCACCGTGAGCACTTCGTCCGACGAACGCATCGTCGGCACGGAGGTCGACGATGCCGGGCCATCGACACTGGGGCGGGTGCGCAGCCGGATCAATGTCGTGCTCGGCGACGACGTGCGGGTCGACAGCTGGGGCCTCAAGGCGCGGCTCGACGGCGCGCTTGCCGTCGTGACCCGGCCCGACGACGTGGTGCGCGGCGACGGCGTGATCCGTATCGTCGACGGCGAATACCGGGCCTTCGGCCAGTTCGTGACGATCCGCCGCGGCGAGTTGCGCTACAACATGACGCCGCTCGACGCACCCGCGCTCGACCTGGTCGGCGACCGCGTGATCAGGAACGAGGACATCGTGGTCTCGATCAACGTGCGCGGCACGCTCGACCAGCCGTTCATCACCCTGAGCTCCGTGCCGGCGATGCCCGAGAACGAGGCGCTCTCGTACCTGATCACCGGCCGCTCGATCAACACGTTGCAGTCGGGCGAAGCCGCGTCGCTCGACCGCGCGGCGCAGAGCCTGGCCGTGAGCGGCGGCGGCCTGCTGCTCGGCAACCTCGGCACGCGCTATGGCATCGACGAGGTTACGGTGGAGCAGACCGGCGACGACGACACCTCGGTCGTACTCGGCAAGTACCTGTCGCCGAAGCTGTTCGTGAGCTACGGCATCTCGATCGCCGAGGCGATCAACACCATCAAGCTGCGCTACACCCTGAACGACCGCTGGGCACTGAAAGCCGAGGCCGGCCTGCAGCAGAGCGCTGATGTGGAGTATCGGATCGAGCGCTAGTCGAAGTCGGTAGCGAGACTGCGATCGCTCCAGTGCTCGAGCATGCGTGCCACCTGGCGCGGCGTGCTCCTTCCAAGCGACATCGGCGGCAAGTCAGTTGGGTCGAAGAAACCGACGCCATCGGTCTCATAGCTGCCGCGCGCCTCGCCGCCCGTGATCTCGCAGACGAAGAACGCCTTCCAGCAGTGATGCAACGACGGCCCGTGGTCGTGGCGACTGCGATCATAGAGCGCGGCAAGCTTCACGGCGCGGGCACGGAAGCCCGATTCCTGTTCGATCTCCTTTTCGATCGCCTGCGACGGTGTCTCGTTCACGTCGGCCCAGCCGCCAGGCAGGGTCCAGCGGCCGTCAGCGGTCTCGCGTACCAGCAGCACGCGCCCGTCCTGGAACACCGCGCCGCGCACCTCGATCTTCGGGGTAACGTAGCCCTGTTCGCCGCGCCATACGGCGAGCAGCGCGTCGCGATCGGCCGGCACCGCGCCGGTGAGTAACTCCGCGGCGATCTGCTCGATTTCCGCATAGCGTTCGCGATCGTACTCATTGGGACAGAAGTGCATCCCCGTGCGGGCAAGCGCGTGCAGACGTCGGGCAAGGTCGAGAATCCGGTCGGTCATCGCTGTTCGTCCACCAGCCGGCCGATGGCGTCGAGATAGGTGGTGAACGCCTTGCGGCCGGCATCGGTGATGCGCAGCGTTGTAAGTGACTTGCGATTCACGAAGGCCTTGTCGGCGGCGACGTAGCCGGCCTCCTCGAGCTTGCGCAGGTGCGCCGACAGGTTGCCGTCGGTGGCCTGCAGCCGCCCCTTGAGCGTGTTGAAGTCCGCCGACCCGGCGCCGGCGAGGTAGGCCATCACGCCCAGGCGCAGCCGTCCGTGGATCACCTCGTCGATCCGATCGATGTCGAAGCCAACCATGGCCGCGGCTCCTATGCGATGCCCGCAGGTTCCCGACGCATCAGCACGATGCCAGGCACGACGGCAACCAATACGAGGCAGGCGGCGTAGGCGAGCATCAGGTGCGGACTGGTGGCCAACGCCCCCACCACCACGGCCCCGACGAAGGCCGCGAGCGCCACAAGCTTGATCCAGCCCTGGCGACTCATCTCGCCGGCGACGAACCAGGCCGCGCCGTAAAGCGCCAGGATCACTACCGGAAACGCATTCATGACCTGCCAGTCACCCGTCACCACGGCCATCGCGGCGAGCCCGGCCCAGCTGGCAAAGATGGCGAAACCGACCCCCGACCAGGCCGCGCCGGTGGCCCGATTGCTGCCGGAATTACTGCCGGGCCGGGTGCCGGCACGCCGCACCAGCCGCGTGCACACGACGCCGAACACGCCAGCGGCCGTCAGCCAGTTGGCCATCAGCCACCACGGCGGCAGATGCAGCACGCCCGTGGCAATCAGCCAGTGGCCGACGGACGCGGCGCCGAAGATCAGCCCGGCGGCCACCATCACGCCGCCGAACAGCAGCGGCGCGTTGCTGCCGTCGTGGGCCAGGTCGCGCATGAACGCAAGGTCTTCCCTCAGCACCTGCATGTTGTCTTCGGTCATCGTCGTCGGCCTCCCCGGCCCTGGAAGTAGGGTGAGGCGATCATGGCATATGTACTCTGCATTGTAAAGTGCTTTGCTTATGATCGTCCTGCTGGGACCGGAGGACCGGTGCGAATTCCCTCCGGCGCGCCGGCCCTGCGCCAAGGCGCCGCGCCGCCTTGACAACGCGTGCATAATTATGCAAATTACAGCGGTTTTTATTCACCACTGCGGACCGCCCCTCCCTTGGCCACCGACCCCCACGCCCAGCTGCACCGCCGGGACGCCATCGTGCGCATCCTGCGCAACTCCGCGGTCGGCCGGCAGGCCGAGCTGGTGGAGCGGCTGCATGCCGAAGGCTTCGAGGCAACGCAGTCGAGCGTGAGCCGCGACCTGCGCGAGCTCGGCGTGGCGAAGGGCGCCGACCGTTACCTGCTGCCCGCCGTCGAGGACGCGCTCACCCCGAGCCACTTCGAGGACGTGCAGACGTTCGTCAAGGGTTACCGCGCCGCGGGCCCCCACATGACCGTGTTGCGCACCACCAGCGGCACGGCACAGAGCGTGGCCATCGCACTCGACAAGGCGCGCTGGCCCGAGGTCGTCGGCACCATCGCCGGCGACGACACGATCTTCATCGCGACCGCGAGCGCCCGCACCCAGCGCCGCCTGCACGCGCACCTGCATTCCATCTTCGGACGCTGAGAGTTCCCATGAGCCACACCGACGCGGGCGCCAAGCCCATCCTGCTCGCTTTTTCTGGCGGCCTCGACACCTCGTTCTGCGTGCCGTGGCTGGCTGAGACCTACGGTCGCCCGGTCGTCACGCTCACCGTCGACACCGGCAGCATCGACGCCGCCACCGCGCGCATGCTCGAGGAACGCTCGAAAACGCTCGGCGCCGTGGCGCATCACCTCGTCGACGCGCGGGCCGCGTACTTCGGCCAGGTGATCAAGTACCTCATCATGGGCAACGTGCGCCGCGGCAACCTCTACCCACTGTGCGTCGGCGCTGAGCGCGTGCTGCAGGCGCAGACCGTCGCGCAATGGGCGCGCAAGCTCGGCACCGACGCGATCGCGCACGGCTCCACTGCCGCCGGCAACGACCAGGTGCGGTTCGAGGTGGCGCTGCGCACGCTCGCACCCGAGCTCGAGATCCTCGCGCCCGTGCGCGACCGTGCCTTCAAGCGACCGGAACAGCTCGCCTATCTGCAGGAACGAAAGCTGCCGGTGCCACCGTTCGGCGCGGCGTATTCGGTGAACCGCGGCCTGTGGGGCACGACGATCGGCGGCAAGGAAACGCTGGTCTCCGACGGCTGCATCCCCGACGACGCCTGGGTGCTGACGCGCGAGGCGTTCACCAACCCGCAGGCGCCCGAGCGACACACGATCGGCTTCGAGGCCGGCATTCCCTGCGCGCTCGACGGCATGGCGCTGGACCCGGTGAGCCTGATCGAGAGCGTCGAGACGCTGGGCGCGAAGTTCGGCGTCGGCCGCGGCATCCACCTCGGCGACACCATCATCGGCTTCAAGGGCCGCGTCGCGTTCGAGGCGCCGGCGGCGGAGATCCTGCTCAACGCCCACCGCGAGCTCGAGAAGCTGGTGCTGTCGGCGCGCCAGGCGCGCCTCAAGGACTCGCTCGCCGGCCCGTACGGCGACCTGGTGCACGAGGGCCAGCACCTCGATCCGGTGTGCCGCGACATCGAGGCGTTCTTCGTCTCCACCCAGCAGCGCGTCACCGGCGAGGTGCACCTGCTGCTGCGTCCGGGCAGCGTGTTCGTCGAGGGCGTGGCCTCGCCGTATTCGCTGATGAAGGCGTCGAAGGGCGCCTACGGCGAATCCGCCGGCGAGTGGACCCCCGCCGAGGCGCACGGCTTCTCCAAGATGCTGGCGCTGCCCGGCATCTTCTACACGCGCGCGGGCCGCACCGCGCAGGGAGGCTGAGCGTGGCCAGCCAGATGCGCAACGTCGTCGTCGACAAGATCGCCTCGATCGCGCAGGCCTGCGGCCTGAGCCACGAGCTGCGCATCGCCACGCAGGACTTCCCCTGCGAGGAGGGCGTGGTGCTGGTGGTCGAGATCCTGAACAACAAGTCGACCTACAACACGCTGGAGCTGACCAGCGGCCGCATGGCCAAGGTCGCGCGCGGCGACGTGATCGTGGGCGCGCTCGGTCATCGCCAGGCGCTGTTCGGCTACTCCGGCCACATCCCGGAAAAGGTGCAGGCGGGCGACGTGCTGCAGGTGCTCAACATCGGCGGCGTGCTCGGCATCTGCGACTCGGTGAACCCAGACAAGGGCCAGCCGTTCGACTGCCGCGTGCTCGGCTGCGTGCTGCAATTCCCGTTCCTCGGCGAGCGCATCGGCGTGCCGGCCAAGGTCGGCCACCGCCGGCTCGACTACGCGGCCACGCTCGACACGCACGGCGTGCCGGTCGTGGCGCTGGCGGGCACCTGCATGGAGGCGGGCAAGACCGCCGCCGCCTGTGCAATCGTGAGCCGCATGCGCCACCGCGGGCTTGCCGTGCACGCATTCAAGGCCACGGGCGTGTCGTTGCGCCGGGACATCCTCGCGATGGAGGACTCGGGTGCGCGCCGCAGCATGATCTTCACCGATCTCGGTATCGTCACGACCACCGCGGCCTCGGGCCCGGCGCTGACGCGCACCATGCTCACCGAGATGACGCAGGGCCGGCCCGACGTGGTGGTGTTCGAGCTGGGCGACGGCATCCTCGGCGCATACGGCGTCGAGGCGATCCTCTCGGAGCCCGACATCCGCAAGGCGATGTCCGCCGTCGTGCTGTCGGCGAACGATCCGGTCGCGGCCTGGGGCGGCGTCAAGCTGCTGCGCGAGCGGTTCAACATCGAGCCGTGTGCCGTCACAGGGCCGGCCACTGACAACGCCGTGGGCGTGAACATCATCCAGGACCAGATGGGCGTGCGCGCCGTGAATGCCATGGCCGCGGGCGCGGAGCTGGGCGATCACATCATCGACAGCCTGGGGCTCGGCGCGCAGCTCGCGCGGGCCGTTTCCGAATGAGCCCGCGCGTCCCGGCGATCGTGCTCGGCGGCACCGGCTACGTGGCCGGTGAGCTGCTGCGCCTGCTCGCCACGCACCCCTACCTCGACCTGGCGGCCGTCGCCTCCGACAGCCAGCCCGACGAGCCGGTCGCGCAGTTCTTCCGCCATTTGCAGCCGGTGCTGCCGCACCTGCGCTTCGCCGGGCATGACGAGGTGGTCGAGTACGTCACCGCGAACCCGGCGACGGCGGTGTTCTCGGCCGCACCGCACGGCGTGTCGGCAACCATGATCGACAAGCTGCTCGCCGCCGCTGAGCAGGCCGGTACGCGACCGCGCGTCGTGGACATCTCGGCCGATTTCCGCTTCCGCACCGCCGCGGCCTACGAGGCGGTCTACAAGCACGGTCATGGCGCGCCCGAGCGCATCGCGGAGTTCACCTGCGCAGTACCGGAGCACTTGAACTCCTTAACGACACCGCACGTTGCGCACCCGGGCTGCTTTGCCACAGCGATCCTGCTCGCGAGCGTGCCATTGCTGTCGCTCGGCCTCGTCGAGCCGCGGCTGTTCGTGAGCGGCATCACCGGCAGCACGGGCTCGGGCCGGCAACCGACGGCGGGCACGCACCACCCGCAACGCCACTCCGACCTGTACGCCTACAACGCACTCGCCCACCGGCATACGCCGGAGGTCTGCGCCCTTGCGCTGGCTGCTAGCGGTGTGGAGGCCGACTTCAACTTCGTGCCGCACTCCGGCCCGTTCGCGCGAGGCATCCACGTCACCGTGCAGGCTGTGGCGCGCGAGCCGATCACCAGCCACGAACTGGTGCACGCGCTGCGAGATTACTACGACCAGTCCGTGTTCGTGCGCGTCGGCGGCGAGCTGCCGCGCGTCAAGGACGTGGTGGCGAGCAACTATGCGCAGCTGTCCGGCGTCGCCCACGGCAACAGCGT
>Ga0031656_10000678_pt1 | contig 12170 bp, 15 predicted proteins | sample FrelakmetDIP11DI_FD_55080 | JGI IMG/M metagenome (GOLD analysis project Ga0031656, IMG submission 55080) | Freshwater lake sediment microbial communities from the University of Notre Dame, USA, for methane emissions studies - DIP11 DI | ecosystem: Environmental > Aquatic > Freshwater > Lake >... | reverse complement strand
CGGTATCGACGTCCACTTCGAGCAGACGGTGTGTGCCCATCCGCGCGCGCACGGATTCGGCCATGTCCTCGCACAACGGGCAGCCTGCCCGCGTATAGAGGNTGAGGNNGTCACTCACCCGAGATTTTNAGCGGAACATACAGCGAGCCTTCGCCGCGCCGCACCAGAATGGCGGCACTTTTGCCGACAGGCACGGCAGCGATGGCTTTGCGGAAGACCTCGACCGTGGCGACTTTTCCATTGTTCACCGCCAGGATCAGGTCGCCGGTACGGATGCCGGCGCGGGCCGCATCGCCGGTGGCTTCTTCCACCAGCAGACCATGGTCGATCTTGAGCTCACGACGCTGGTCGGGGGTGAGTTCGGACAGTGCGAGGCCGCCGCGCGAATAGGATTTGCCACTCTTGCCGGCTACCTGATCTTCGCTTGGCAGTTCGGTCAGCACGACGCTGACTGTCTGCGCCTTGCCTTTGCGCCAGATTTCCAGCGGAATCTTGCTGCCAGGTTTGGCCGCACCCACCATGCGCGGCAGGTCGCCGGAGTTTTCCACCAGTTTGCCGTCGAATTTGAGAATGACGTCGGCAGCCTGCAATCCGGCTTTCGCCGCCGGACTGTCGTCCTGCACCTGCGACACCAGCGCGCCACGCGGGCGATCCAGACCAAAGGATTCGGCCAGATCGGACGTCACCTCCTGAATCATCACGCCCAGCCAGCCGCGCGAGACCTTGCCGCCCGCCTTGAGTTGGCCGACGACTTCCATCGCGACGTCGATGGGAATGGCGAACGAGACGCCCTGATAGCCGCCGCTGCGACTGTATATCTGCGAGTTGATGCCGACCACTTCGCCTTTCAGGTTGAACAGCGGCCCTCCCGAGTTGCCAGGGTTGATCGCCACGTCGGTCTGGATGTAGGGCACATAATTTTCTGACGGCAGCGAACGGCCTTTGGCGGAAACGATGCCCGCCGTCACCGAATTCTCGAACCCGAACGGTGAACCGATCGCCGCGACGGCTTCGCCGACACGCAGCTTGCCCGGGTCACCCAGCTTCACCGTGGGCAGATTACTGGCGGTGATTTTCAGCACTGCGACGTCAGTACGCGGGTCGGTGCCGATCACTTTGGCAGTGAACTTGCGCTTGTCGATAAGTTTGACGATCACCTCGTCAGCGCCACTCACCACATGGGCGTTGGTGAGAATGGTGCCGTCGCTGCCGACGATGAAGCCGGAGCCCTCACCATGCGTCGGGATGTCCTGCATGGGGCCACCCTGGCCACCGGGCCCGCCCGGCATGCCGGGAAAAAAGCGGCGGAAAAATTCCTGCATGTTCTCGTCGTTTGGCATGCCATTGGGGCCGCGCTTCGTCAGCTTGGTGGTGCTGATATTGACCACCGCCGGCCCCTGCTTTTCCACCAGATCGGCCACATCCACCACTTCTGCAGCCAGCGCAGGTGCGGACAGCGCACCCAGCATGGCCAGCGTTGCCACAACCACTCTCATCATGCTTGTCCTTTCATCAAATGCAACACGTCTTCACGTCTGAGCACCACCGGCCGCACCGCCCGGCCGCTGCGCGCGGCCAGCCAGCCGACCGCGCCGCCCAGCAGCATGCCGATCAGGGCGGGGCCGTCACCGGGTTGCAGGGCTTGCGCCAGCAGCGCCCCTGTCAGCATGCAGGCCAAAGGCAAGCCGTAGGCGCGCACTGCGCTTTTCAGCACGCTGCCGCCGGCAATCCCCACCACCACGCGATCGCCCGGCGACAAGGACAAATCGCAATCGACCAGAAACAGGCGCGGCTTGCGCTGGAACAGTTCGGCGATCCGGCGCGACGAACAGCCCTGACCCGCACAGGTGCCGCAGCCGGAAGGCTCAACCGCCCGCACCCAAATCCCATCCGCTGCGGTTTCGATGACCTCGGCGGTTTGTTCCAGCATGGGAGCGTCCCCGGCCGGTTTCAATCTGGTGGCGCTCATTTCCTTTTGACCGAGTTACCGGTTTCGATCAGCGCTGTGCCCGGTACCTCACCCAGAGTCGTCACGGTGTAGCCGTCGACCTCGCGCGTATAGATCCCGATCGCGCCTTCGGCCGACAGGCCGACCATACGCTGCATCCCAGGATTGACCGGCTCGACGAACATCGACAGCACGCTCAGACCATCGGAAAACACCAGGTGAGTGACAGGCATCTGTTTGCCCGGCAGGACACGCACTGCTTCCTGCACCTGCTTGAATCCCGGCGGCGGCGTCACACTCCAGNTCACGCTGGCGGGCTGGTCGAGACTGGCTTTCAGGATGCTTTTACCCGCCATGTCGTTGAGAAACAGCTGGACGTCGGGCGCCTTGCCGATCTGGATTTCGGAAAACACGAACATCGACACCGCGCTGCCATTGCTGTTCACGATGCGTGATTTGAGCGGGACGCCTGACTGTTTGTCGATCCACAGGGTGTAGGCATGGCGATAACTGTCGCGCGGCTCCAGCAACACCACCTGGGACAGGCGTCCCGCAACCCGCTCGGCTCCGCCCAGTTTCGCGTCGTAATAGGCAAGCAGGNTGGCGGGCTGCGCGGGCAGCAGGGCGGGGAAAAATCGTCGTGGCGCATTGCGCTCCAGGCGCACGTGCTTGCCATCCGGCAGATGGCAGTAGACGTCGTTGTTGATGCGCAGAAACTGCCGCGGCGCGCCATCCAGCACCTCGACCTTTTCCTGTTCNCCTTTTGCATCGATACGATGCAATACACGCAGCACCTCGACGTGCTCGCCGTGGTGATAGACATACACGCCGCTGTAGTTTTGCTGTTTGGCCGCAGCGGCAGCGCGGTTGAGCCAGTCAANGGCGGTCAGAGCGGCATCGGCACGCGCCGTGCCCGATAACATCAGGCCCGATAAGGCCAACACCAGCAGCCCGAACCCTGCAATCAACCAGTCCTGCCGCCAAACCGGCATCGACTTGCTGAATCCGGCCCCCATCGACACCGCTCGAGTCAGCCCAACTCGCATCAGCGCGGCTCCACCGCAACCGCCACCATGCGCTGGTAAGGTGAGGCAACCGCCATCGGGGCAAATTCCTGATGCGCCACCAGATAAGGTGCCAGTCGCGCAGCGTCGCCTGCCTGATCCGATCGCAGTGCGGCTTGCTGGATGCCCGGCGCCACCGCCATGGGCGCCAGCGCAGGTGCCGGCGCATCCGGCTGCAACCCGCTGAACGAGACCACGCCCCACACCGCGAGCGAAACAACCGACGCCACTGCCACACGCTGCGGCCACACGCTACGACGCGGGGCGAGCACGGTCGGCTCAGACGCCAATTGCGCCGAGAAGCGCGCCATGAAGTGATCCGGCGCAGTGGCTTCACCACGCAACAGATCCCCGATCAAATGATATTCGGACCAGCTTCGTCGCAAAGCCTCGTCGCGTTTCATGGCCACGATGCAGGCCTCGATTTCGGCGTAAGTCGTTTCGCCGTCGAGGGTGGCCGATAAGGACAACTGCCTGTCGTCATCGCTATGGGAAAGGAAGTCTGAGTTGCGTAGTGCTGACATGGTTACCACCTTTTATCCTGACTGGTGCCCAGCATCGGGCGGATCTTGACTGCAATGGCTTCGCGCGCACGGAAGATCCTCGAGCGCACGGTACCGATCGGACAATCCATCATTGTCGCGATGTCCTCGTAGCTCATCCCTTCGATTTCGCGCAAGGTAATGGCCGTCCTCAATTCCTCGGGCAGTGCGTCGACTGCCTCGTTGACTGCTTGGGCGATTTGTTTGGTCTGGAGTTCCGCATCCGGCGTTGCAATATCACGCAGCAAATCGCCTTCGTCATAATTCTCGGCATCTTCCGCCAGCACATCCGATGACACCGGCTGTTTCTTGCGCGCCACCAGATAGTTCTTGGCGGTGTTCACGCCGATGCGGTACAGCCAGGTATAAAACGCGCTTTCGCCACGGAATCCAGGCAACGCGCGATAGGCCTTGATAAAGGTCTCCTGCGTGATGTCTTCCACTTCGGCCGCGTCGCGCACCATGCGCGACAACAAGCGCCCGAGCTTGCGGTGATACTTGATCACCAGCAACTCGAAAGCGCGTTTGTCGCCTTGCTGGGCGCGTTCGACCAACACCTGATCCAGTTCGCGATCCGACATAACTCCCTGCGTTTTTTTGTTTATGGTGTTTATTGTGTTGAAAGTATACGTGACCGCAACTTCGCACGATAAGAGCGCGAACCCGATCAAAAGTTCACTGCATGGCTCACGACCCGCTTGACCACCCGCCCGGGAATTTCGCCGAGCCTGCCGTGGCTGCTATCATCCGCCGACATCATGCATAGCCACGACGTTCTCATCCTCGGCAGCGGCCTCGCCGCGCTGACCACCGCACTCAAGCTGGCCGACCAGCGCCGCGTCGCCATCGTCACCAAACGCCAGATGACGGACGGCGCCAGCGACTGGGCGCAGGGCGGCATCGCGGCGGCGGTGGATAGCGGCGACTCGGTCGACGCGCATGTGCACGACACCCTGGTGGCCGGCGCCGGCCTGTGCGACGAGGCGGTCACCCGGATGGTGGCCGGCCGGGCACGCGAGATGATCGCCTGGCTTACCGCCAACGGCGTCGCCTTCACGCCCGACCCGGACACCCCGGGCGGCCTCCACTTGGCACGCGAAGGCGGGCATTCCAAGCGCCGCGTGGTGCACGCCACCGATGCCACCGGTCACGCGGTGCAGTCCAGTCTGCTCGACAAGGTGCGCGCGCACCCCAACATCGACACCTTCGAACAGCACGTCGCCATCGATCTCATCACCGGCAAGCGCGCCGGCGGACAGGAGCGGCAAATTCACGGCGCCTATGCGCTGAACAAGGGCACTGGCGAAGTCGAAACCTTCGCTGCCGGCCATACCGTGCTCGCCACCGGCGGCGCCGGCAAGGTCTACCTATACACTACCAACCCCGACACCGCGACCGGCGACGGCATCGCGATGGCNTGGCGCGCGGGCTGCCGGGTGGCCAACCTCGAATTCGTGCAGTTTCACCCCACCTGCCTGTTCCATCCGCACGCCAAGTCCTTCCTGATTACGGAAGCGGTGCGCGGCGAAGGCGGCCATTTGCTGCTGCCAGACGGTAGCCGCTTCATGCAGTTTCACGACGAACGCGCNGAACTCGCGCCGCGCGACGTGGTGGCACGTGCGATCGACTTCGAGATGAAGAAACGCGGTCTCGACTGCGTCTATCTCGACATCAGCCACAAGCCCACCGACTTTATCCGCGAGCATTTCCCCACGATTTACCGCCGCTGCCTCGAACTCGGCATCGACATCACGAAACAGCCGATCCCGGTGGTGCCTGCCGCGCATTACACCTGCGGCGGCGTCATCACCGACATGGATGCGCGCACCGATTTATGCAATTTGCATGCGGTCGGCGAAGTCACCTTCACCGGGCTGCACGGCGCCAACCGGCTGGCATCGAATTCGCTGCTCGAATGCCTGGTGTTCGGCCACGCTGCCGCCACCGACATTCTGGCCACGCCGCCTGCTCCCGCACTCGACCTGCCGCCGTGGGACGCCTCGCGCGTCACCGATCCGGACGAAGAAGTGGTGATCTCGCACAACTGGGACGAGTTGCGCCGTTTCATGTGGGACTACGTCGGCATCGTCCGCACCAACAAGCGGTTGGTGCGCGCCGCACACCGAATCCGCCTGTTGCGCGCCGAAATCGACGAGTTCTACCGCAACTTTCGCGTCAGCAATGACTTGATCGAGCTGCGAAATCTGGTGCAAAGCGCCGACCTCATCATCCGTTCGGCGCAGTTGCGGCAAGAAAGCCGGGGCCTGCATTTCAGCCGCGACTATCCGGACACCCTGCCGATTGCCGGCAACACCGTACTCAACCCGCGTCCGGGGACGATGTGTCCGAGCGTGTGCGGCGTATCCAGCGCAGAGACACCCTGAGTCTGCGCAAGTCGTCGGCGGGTGCACTGTCAGGCAACAAGGTCAAGCTGCGCGCAGGCTGATCGTCGATCCGATAGCGCAGCACGATCAATCCGGTCGCCACAAAGCTGTCGCCCAGCACCTCGGCCTCGCGCCATTCCGCGGCTTCATCCAGACCTTGCAGACTGCCATCCATCGCTATGCGCAGACGCGCTGGCTGCGATGCCCGCCGCCAGCCCCACCCACTCAAACCCACCACAGCGACGCCCAGCGCCAGTTGCACGCTGCCCGGCAGCGCCGCCAGGTAAATGGCGATCAGCGCCAGCAGCGCCATACCTGCCAGCAACAGCCCCAGCAGACGTGAGGGTTTGAGTTCAATCTCGCGCATCAACGTGTACACTTTGCCGGTTCAGAACTTGCAGGGATAGTAACGTGATCGACTCCTGGAAAACCTATCTTGAAAGCCAAGGCGCGGTGTTCGACGGCCACGCCGTGCTGCATTTCGGCAACNCGGCACGCGAACGTGATGCCGCTGTCCGAGGCACCATCGTCGCCGACCTGTCGCAACTCGGCGTCGTCGCGTTCAGCGGCGAAGATACCGCCACCTTCCTGCAAGGCCAGCTTACCAACGACGTGCGTGCCTTGCACGCCGACAGCGCGCAATGGAACGGCTACTGCAACCCGAAAGGACGCCTGCTCGGCAATTTCCTGATCTGGCGGCAGGGCGACGACACCTGCCTGCAAATGTCGGGCGATATTGCCNCCGGCGTGCAGAAACGTCTGGCGATGTTCATCATGCGCGCCAAGGTCAAGGCACGCGACGCCAGCGACGAAACCGTGCGGCTGGTGGTCGCCGGAGCCGCCGCGCAGGCGGCGGTACAGGCCGCGATGGGCGTATTGCCCGCTGCGGCGATGACAACCGCCGTCGGCAAATCCGGTCTGGTGGTGCGTGTCGGCGAGGACAAGTTCGTACTGTCGGTTGCGCCTGGTGCCGCCCCTGCCGTGTGGCAGGCGCTGACCGGGCACGCGACACCGGTCGGCGCGCCGGTGTGGGATTGGTTGCGCCTCAACGCAGGCATTCCGATGATCGTCGCCGCCACTCAGGAGCAGTTCGTGCCGCAGATGGTCAACCTCGAAGCCATCGGCGGCGTGAGTTTCCAGAAAGGCTGCTATCCCGGCCAGGAAATCGTCGCCCGCAGCCAATACCTCGGCAAAATGAAGCGGCGCATGTTCCTCGCCCATGTCGACGCCATCGCCGCGCCTGGTGACAGTCTCTACAGCGCCGACGTCCCGGGACAAGCCACCGGCACCGTGGTCAACGTTGCCCCAGCGCCCGACGGTGGATTCGACATTCTGGCGGTGGCGCAAATCGAATCGGCACGAACCCAGACCCTGCACCTGAAANCCGACGACGGCGCTGCGCTCACGCTCAGGCCCTTGCCTTACGCCCTGCCCGAGTAGGTGCGACACCTTTACGTCTATTACCGCATCGACCCGACGCAGGCTGCAGCGGCTGCGCGTGCAGTCGATGCGCTGCTCGTCCAGCTCGCTCCGTATTGCGACACGCCACCGCGCCGTTTGGCGCGCTGTGACGAACCGGAACTATGGATGGAAGTGTACGAAGGCATTGTCGATTTCGCATCGTTTGCCCGGCAGCTTGACGAAGCCGTGCGGGTGCTCGACTGCCATCGGTTCATCGAAGGCGAGCGCCATCTGGAAAGTTTTTGCGTCCCCCAGCCACCGCACCGCCAGCAGCCATCCTGCTGATCGGGATTCGCGTCGTTGTCCCGCGTCCTGAGACCGGTTTGATTTTGACTCGGCAACTAGGCGACCTCGATGACGGGCACCCGCGCTGCCAGGGCGCACAAAAGTTCATAGCTGCTTGTGCCGGCGGCGGCGGCCACGTCGTCGACTGGCAAACCCTCGCCCCACAAGGTCACCGGACTGCCAATACCCGCGTCGGGCAAGCCGCTCAAATCCACACACAGCATGTCCATCGACACCCGCCCCAGCGTGCGCGTGACCCGGTCATTCACNCGCACCGGCGTACCTGTCGGCGCGTGGCGCGGATAACCGTCGGCGTAGCCGCAGGCGACCACGCCCACCCGGNTTGCCGTGGTGGCGCGGAACAACTGGCCATAGCCCACGCCCTCGCCTGGCTGCAGGGTCTGCACGCCGATCAATTCGGATGCCAGCGTCATCGCCGGCCGGAGTCCGCACGCAGCAGCCGACTGATCGTCGAAAGGCGANGCACCATACANCATGATGCCGGGACGCACCCACGCGCCCTGGGTGTGCGGATAGCGCAGCAAGGCAGCGGAATTGGCGCTGCTCCAAGGGAGCGCATGTGCCACGCTCTGCTCCAGGAAGGGCTTTAACTGCCAATCCACCCCGGTCGGTTCATCGGCCTGAGCGAAATGCGTCATCAACGTCACCCCCGCCACGCCGGGCAAGCCACGCGCCCGCGCCACCACCGCAACCAGTTCGGCGAGCGGGAAACCCAGCCGGTGCATGCCGCTATCGAATTTAAGGAAAACCTGTATGGGACGCATGGGCGGCTGCCGCTGCAGCCAGTCGAGTTGCGCTGCATGGTGCAGCACCGGCCATAGATCCAACTCGGCGCAGGTCGCGATTTCGTCTGCACCAAACAGACCTTCGAGCAGCAGGATGGGTTGTTCCACCCCCATCAGCCGCAGATTGGCGGCCTCTTCCAGGGTCAGCACGGCAAAGCCGTCGGCCGCCGCCAGCGCGCGTCGCGCACGCGACAACCCATGACCGTAGGCATTCGCCTTGACCACCGCGAACACGCGCGCCGCCCCCGCGTGGCTGCGCGCCACGCGCAGGTTGTGCGCCATCGCACCTATGGAAATTCGCGCCTGGATCGGACGCATCGATTTAATAAGATCCCGGCTGCGCCAGCGATTCAAAGCGCGTGTATTCGCCGATGAAGGCCAGCCGCACCGTGCCGATCGGGCCGTTACGCTGCTTGCTGATGATGATTTCGGCGGTGCCNTTGTCCTGCGTGTCGGGGTTGTAGACCTCGTCGCGNTAGATGAACAGGATGACGTCGGCATCCTGCTCGATGGCNCCCGATTCGCGCAGGTCGGACATCACCGGGCGTTTGTTGGGGCGCTGTTCCAGCCCGCGGTTCAACTGCGACAACGCCACCACCGGCACCTGCAATTCCTTGGCCANGCCTTTCAGCGCGCGCGAGATTTCGGAAATCTCGGTCGCCCGGTTTTCGCCGCTGCTACTGGCCGACATCAGCTGGATGTAGTCGATTACGATGAGGCCAAGTTTGCCGCACTGACGCATCAGCCGGCGCGCACGCGCGCGCAGTTCAAGCACATTCAGCCCCGGCGTTTCGTCGATGAAGACCGGCGCGTCGTTGAGTTTGCCGAGCGCGTAGGTGAGGCGCTGCCAGTCGTCNTCGCCGAGTTTGCCGGTACGCAGCCGGTGCTGGTCGAGTTTGCCGACCGAGCCGATCATCCGCATCACCAGTTGCGAGCCACCCATTTCCATCGAGAACACTGCCACCGGCAGGCCGGTGTCGAGCGCGACGTTTTCGGCCATGTTGAGCGAGAACGCGGTTTTGCCCATGGACGGCCGCCCGGCGACGATGATGAGNTCGCCCGGCTGCAAACCCGAGGTTTTCTGGTCGAGGTCATGAAAGCCGGTGGGCACGCCGGTAATGCCGGAATCGTTGTCGCGGTGATACAGCTCGTCAATGCGCTCGACCACTTCTTTCAGCAGCGGCTTGATTTCGATGAACCCCGCCTGCCCGCGGCTGCCGGACTCGGCAATCTCGAACACCTTGGCTTCGGCTTCGTCGAGCAGCTGCGAGGCGCTGCGCCCGGCAGGGGAATANGCGGTGTCGGCGATGCCGGTCGCCACTTCGGCGAGACGGCGCATCACCGAACGCTCGCGCACGATTTCGGCATAGCGGCGGATGTTGGCGGCCGACGGCGTGTTGCTTGCCAGCGCGACAATATAGGCCAGCCCGCCGATGCTTTCGAGCTGTCCCATGGATTGCAGCGCCTCGGACACCGTCACGGCGTCAGCCGGGCGATTCTCGGCAATCTGCCGCACGATCGCGCGCAGAATCTGGCGGTGATCCTGGCGGTAAAAATCGCTTTCCGATACCACATCACCGATGCGATCCCACGCGCTGTTATCGAGCAACAGNCCACCCAGCACCGCCTGCTCGGCTTCCAGCGAATGCGGCGGCAAGCGCATTTGCGCCAGTTGGGGATCGGAATTTGCAGTCAGTGAGTGGATAGCGGCCATGGCAGGATTCTAGTCTTGCGCCCCACCCGCACCAAGGGATAAGCCTGTGGGTAAAGCGTGAACAAGCGGGAATAAGCTGAAAGGATATAAATAAAAAAGGGAGCCAGTTGGCTCCCTTTTTTGCGTATCCGGCGAGCTTACTGTTCGCCGACCACCACCACCGTGATATTGGCGGTTACATCATGATGCAAGCCCAGCACCACAGGGTATTCACCAATAGCCTTGAACGGGCCATCGGGCAGACGGACGTCCGCCTTGGCCACGTCGTGACCTTGCGCTTTCAACGCATCGGCGATGTCGGCGTTGGTGATGGAGCCGAACAAACGGCCATCCACACCGGCTTTCTGGCTGACCTTCACACTGGCGCCTTCCAGCTTTTCACCGCGACGCTGGGCATCGGCCAGTTTCTCGGCGGCAACGCGTTCCAGTTCGGCCTTCTGGGCAGCGAAGGCTTCCATGTTGGCTTGCGTGGCGCGGCGGGCGCGGCCGGTAGGAATCAGAAAGTTGCGAGCGTAGCCGTCTTTCACCTTGACCACATCGCCCAGGTTGCCCAGGTTGACGACTTTATCCATCAGAATAATTTGCATGGCCGTCTCCTTAATGCAGGTCGGTGTAAGGCATCAGCGCCAGGAAGCGCGCACGCTTGATCGCGGTGCCGAGCTGACGCTGGTAGTGTGCTTTGGTGCCGGTGATACGCGCCGGAATGATGCGGCTGTTTTCGGCGATGAATTCCTTCAGCACTTCGATGTCCTTGTAATCCACTTCAACCACCTTGTCGACGGTGAAGCGGCAGAACTTGCGGCGCTTGAAGAGACCCCGGTTGCCACTGTCGCGGCCACCTTTTTTGGCGAACTTGCCGCCTGATTTACCACCCATGGGACGTGCCATGATTTATTCCTTTTCGATTCGGTTCAATATCAAGATCAGTTGTCGGCTGTTCATGCTGCGTCGATTCAACGCGCCTTCCAGTTTGACCTGCGTTCCAGTAGCCAATTGCGTCAGTTGACTGGCTAGCGATCCACTCGCCTGCACGGTCAACTCGCATTCCACCTGCCGGGCCTGCGTCGCCACTGCCTGACTGCTGCGATGATGAATCACCGCTTCGGCAATCGGCACGCCAGCCGGGCTGTAACGCAAGGGATCAACCTGGATGAGCGCTCCGCTGATGACCAGCCTGTTCACTCATTCAAGCCACTCAGGCGGCGGCGGGCTGTTCAGCTGCGGCGGTTTCGGCCTTGGCAGCTTCCGGCTTGGCAGCATCCAGAATGTCGCGCGACTTTTCTTCTTTCATCATCGGCGAGGCAGTGGTCACTGCGTCGTCACGCTTGATGGTCAGATGACGCAGCACAGCATCGTTGAACTTGAAGCCGTGTTCGAGTTCGCTCAGGGTTTCCTGATCGCACTCGATGTTCATCAGCACATAATGCGCCTTGTGAACTTTCTGGATTGGGTAAGCCATCTGGCGACGACCCCAGTCTTCCAGGCGGTGAATGCTGCCACCATGCGTGGTAATACTGGCGCGATAGCGCTCGATCATGCCGGGCACCTGCTCGCTTTGATCGGGATGGACGATAAATACGATTTCGTAATGCCGCATTATTTTCCTTTCGGTTAAGCCCCCCGCTGCGGTGCGGTAGAGCAAGGTTAAATCGGCCAAGGTTTGAAACAGCCGAGGTAAAAAAACAATCCCCGGCAAACCGGGGACTGCGCATTATACGTTTTTTGTTTGATAAATCAATGGCCGCAAGGCTGTACCGGATCAGATCACGCAATCAACGTAATACTTGCCCTCGGCTCCGTTCTCGACCAGGCCGTGAACATCGGTTTCGAAGCCGGGGAAGCGCTCGTTGAAATCGCGGGTGAACTGCAGATAACGCACGATGGTGGCGTTGAAGCGTTCGCCCGGGATCAGCAGCGGAATGCCCGGCGGATAGGGGGTGACCAGCATGGCGGTGATACGGCCCTC
>Ga0031656_10000676_pt1 | contig 12183 bp, 12 predicted proteins | sample FrelakmetDIP11DI_FD_55080 | JGI IMG/M metagenome (GOLD analysis project Ga0031656, IMG submission 55080) | Freshwater lake sediment microbial communities from the University of Notre Dame, USA, for methane emissions studies - DIP11 DI | ecosystem: Environmental > Aquatic > Freshwater > Lake >... | reverse complement strand
AAGTGATCGAACGGGGAAGGGGCGGAGCCGTCTCCTCCGTATTTTGGCGGCTGGTCGGTTGTAATGACGAAACCGTTGAACTCGGCATTCACTCTTTTCTTTCCCGGAAAGGATATTTTGATTTCCATGTCGGCCCCTTTTTCATTTGAAATGGTTTTTAATCGATTTTTTTATCCATGCTCTCAATTGATCGGCAAGAAACGTTCTTTGATTCTTTCAATAATGCCTTTGCTTTTTTCCGTGTCTCTTTCGCTCCTTTTTCCCTGAGCAACCTTATCATTCCTGCAGAGGCAAGTGATTTCAATAAAGCTCCCCTTTGCTTTTGATCGGCAATTACGTTCATGGCCTCGGCGCGGATCCCCTGCAGCGCTTTCAGATATTCTGAAAACTCCGTGCCATAGCTGTCTTCGATTTCCTTTCGTATCGACCGGGAGAGGGCCGGACTGACACCGCTCGTTGATATCGCGATCGTTAAAAGCCCCCGTTGCATTACCGATGGTACGATAAAATTGCACAGAAAGGGCATATCTACTGCATTGACAAGACAGGAAGCTTTATCGGAAACCTGCTTGTTGAGACGCGGTGAATCGGTAGCGGCAATCACGAGAAAAGCTGACGTTATATCACCGTTCCGATAGCGGCGGTTCATATGTTTTATGGTGCCTTTTTGTTTCTCCCTTGCTATCCTTGCAGTAATGTCCGGACTGATGACGGTTATATCAGCTTTCGCCTTGAGCAGAGACAGGATTTTCCTTTCCGCTACCTTCCCCCCTCCTATGACAACAGCTTGTTTGTTCTCCAGGTTAAGAAAGACAGGATAATAAGCTACCGATGAAGCAGGGGTCGAGGCGCTATGATCGGATTTTTGCACAACATCTGCATTACTTGCGGTTGATCGAAGAGAGTTCTTTTTTTGCATCGTTCACCAGTTTGTTATTCGGATGCTTTTCGATGAGGCGGGCGAAAAAGTCCGAAGCCTTTTCCTTTTGTCCGAGATTCTTATAGGACATGCCGCTATAGAACAGGACGTCGGCTTCTCCTCTGTATTCAGGATACTTCTTCATCAGGCCGTCAAACCGTCCGACTGCGGCCATGAACGAACCCTTCTTGTAATAGAACGCTCCGACGAGGTATTCGTATTCAGCCATCGTGTTCCTGCACTTCTCGATCTTGATGTCTATGATGTCTTTATAAGGGTTTCTGGGAAACATTTGTTTTAGCTTTTCAAATTCAACAAGGGCCTTTGCCGCTCCGCTATACCCCCTTTCCGGGCTCTCTATCTGATTGAAATATACCATGGCTATCTGGTATTGGGCATACGATGCGTATTGATGATCAGGATAGGTCTCAAAAAACCGCTGATACTCGGCAACAGCCCGTTCCGGCTCATCCTCCTGAACATAGGAATCGGCAATCTTCAGTTGAGCCAGAGGAGCGAACTTTCTAAACAGGTCCCGGTTTTTTACCTCGAGAAAGGCTGCCCGTGCCTCTTCATAGTTCTTTTTCTCAAACTGGACATTGGCCTTTTCGAATGACTTTTCGACATCATATTTTTCCTGCGGGTTTACCGCCTGTTTCCCTGAACAGGAGGCGGTAAGAACAATAAGGATCAGGAAAAAGAAATACAATCTGCTCTGTTTCATCGCTAGGTATTATATCATGCCTTTTCCGTATTTACTAATAAGGTCATAAGAAAAAAGACATTCATTATAAAATCCCTCCTCGCCTCCCTTTACCAAAGGGAGGAAATAATACCCCTCTTTGGTAAAGAGGGGCAAGGGGAGATTTTTCAATAATGAGTCTTTGTTTATGCCCTTTTTTGTATCTCAAGAAAACCGGCTTGCCCTGTTCGCTGCTGGTATCAATGCACCGAAACCGCTTATTGTTTCAATTCAGACGTGCAATGAGGACACCGAACCGCTTTAACCGGAACCGCTGAAAGGCAATATGGACATTCTTTGGTTGCCGGTACTGCGGGCGCCTCTTCTTTCTTCTTCATTCTGTTGATGTTCCGGATAAGGAGAAACACCGCAAAGCTAATAATGAGGAAACTGATGATGGTATTGAAGAATACCCCATAATTTAACGTAACGGCTCCTGCAGCTTTGGCAACGACTAAAGACTCATAGGGTCCTGCAACCTTGCCTTCTTTCAGGACGAGGAATAAGCTGGAAAAATCAACGCTGCCCAAAACAAGACCGATGGGCGGCATGATAACATCGGAAACAAATGAATTCACTATCCCGCCGAACGCCGCACCGATAACAATACCGACCGCCATATCCACTGCATTCCCGCGCATGGCAAACTCTTTAAATTCCCTGAACATGTTAGCTCTCCTTTTATCGTAGGGATACCATAACCTATGTGAATATCTAATATCATATTGAACCCCGCTTGTCAATCGGGATCGTTTTGCTCGCTCACTATTCAGTGGCGGAACGAATCTTGTAGCCGCAGGCTTAAGCCTGCGTTCGTGTCGCAACCTAAAGGTTGCGGCGACCGCCGGTTGCCACGCTCTGCCGCAGCTTTCATACGATCTTTCAGGCGATTTTTTATGGCTTATCCTGATTGATGACAGCCCCTAACTCCTTGCCAAATAATCATTTGAGATGGTATTCTTAATCTGTGAATCTCTCTCTGCTGCAAAAACCAAGCAGGTATATAAATCACGAGGTCAACGCCATCCATAAGGATGCGCCGGTAAAAGTAGCCCTCGCATTCCCTGATATTTATGAAATCGGGATGTCCCATCTCGGCCTCAGAATTCTCTATAAAATTATAAACGACTTGCCTTTCGCTTCTGCGGAGAGGGTATTCTCTCCCTGGACAGACCTTGAAGCCGAGATGAAGAGAAAAGGCATACCCCTTTCCTCTCTTGAGTCAGCCCGGCCATTAAAAAATTTTGATATCGTCGGCTTTAGTCTCCAGTACGAGCTTTCCTATACCTCCGTTCTCAATCTGCTTCATCTCGGCGGAATTCCATTACGGTCTGAGGACAGATATCATCTTCATTTTCCTCTTATTATCGCGGGGGGGCCGTGCACTGTAAACCCTCTCCCGATGGCTCCGTTTATTGATGCCTTTCTCATCGGAGATGGTGAAGAAGCGATAAAAGAGATTTTGGATACATTCCATAAATGGAAAACGCAAAGCGATGGTAAAAAAGAATCACTCCTTGTAATGCTGTCCCAAATTGAAGGTATATATGTGCCTGCCCACCCAGGGAAGGAGAGGATAAGGAGACGCTTCTTACCGTCCCTCGATACCGCTCCGTATCCCGATGCCCCGATTGTACCGTATACTTCGATCGTCCACGACAGGGTAAACATCGAGGTTTCAAGGGGATGCCCGATGGGTTGCAGGTTCTGTCAGGCCGGAATGATCTACCGACCTGTTCGCGAGCGGAGTCCTGAAAAGGTATTGGAACTCGCGGCATTATCGCTGAAAAATACCGGCTATGAGGAAGTCTCTTTTACCTCATTAAGCGCCGGCGATTATAGCCATCTTTTAGCTGTCGTCAGGGGCTTCAACGAGAGGTTTTCATGCGACAGGATCGCGCTCTCCCTTCCATCGCTCAGGGTTGCAGCAATAAACCAGGAACTGCTGAAAGAGATCCGCTCTGTGAGAAAAACCGGCTTTACCATTGCTCCCGAGGCAGGAAGTGACCGGCTCAGGAGGGTAATCAACAAGAACTTCTCGGAGGAAGATTATGAAGAAGCCCTGAGGAGCTTGTTTGAAGAAGGCTGGAATAATCTAAAGCTTTATTTCATGATCGGCCTGCCTACGGAACAGGACGAAGATATCGAAGGGATCATCGGAATGTCTCTGAAAGCCTTTAAAACTGCGAAAAAATATACCAAGCGGGGCGTCAACATCAGCATCGGTGTCTCTCCTTTTATCCCCAAAGCGCATACCCCGTTTCAGTGGTGCGGTCAGCACTCTCCGGAAGAGCTTAAGAGAAAAAAGAAGGCTATCAGGAATGCGCTGATGAAGAGGGAGTTTCACCACAAAGGCCATAACGTAGACATGAGTGTTTTAGAGGCTGCTTTTGCCCGCGGTGATGAAAAAACGGCCCTCCTTGTTGAAAAGGCATGGTCACTCGGGTGCAGGCTCGACGGATGGTCGGAGGTATTTGATTTCGAAAAATGGAAATCGGCGATGGATGCTTCAGGGGTCGATGCAGACTCCCTCGCTCAGAAGACCTATGGAACTTCTGACACCCTTCCATGGGAACGTGTGGACATCGGCGTAACAAAAACGTTTCTTTTAAAGGAATACCAGAAAGCGTTATCAGAGGAGAGCACGACTGACTGCAGGGGAGTCTGCCATAACTGCGGCCTTGGATGCACGGACGCTGCGAAGGAGCAAAATAGAGAAGGTGCGGACAGTATGTCTTCGGAAGATACCGGCATTGCCCTCAATTTCCCGTTCACCGTTTCTCCTTTTGATTCGTCTTCCCGTTTCAGGCCTGTCAGAATCAGGGTGGAATTTTCCAAGACAGGGAGATTGAGGTTCCTCTCGCACCTCGAACTCATGATCCTCTTCCATAGGGCAATAAGGAGAGCAGAGGTTCCCATCGAATATTCGAAGGGGTTTCATCCGGCTCCAAACATATCCTTCGGCCCTCCGCTCAGTGTCGGTGTCGCGGGCCTGAGCGAATATTTCGATATGGAAGTGCGTCCGCCGTTCGATCTTATTATGAACATGAGGAAACTGAATGAACTGCTCCCGGAAGGGGCTTTTGTAAAAGATATGCGTGCGGTACCTGCCCGTGGTGAATCATTAAACAGTTTCATCAGGAGATACGAATACGAGATCAAAGGCGGGGACCTGTCGAATATCGCCGGGTTCTTATCGGAAAAAGAGATACTGGTAAAACGGGAAAAATCAGCAATAAATATCAGAATCATGGTGGAAGAGGCAAAACAGACAGATGACGATACGACGCAATTACTCCTGATAGATCAGGGTGAAATAAAAGTACGGTTAGGCGAACTTCTTCCGGTCATATGTAACGAGCCTGTCAATAACCTTGACATCACAAGGACGGCTCTTTATGGATGGAATGGAGGATGGGTTCGCCCGATAGAGCGGAGTGTACAATGGATAGCGAAATACTGATTGACGTTACGCGGGATGAGATAAGAGTCGGTCTTCTTGATGGCGGTCAGGTCGTTGAATTCTATGTTGAGAGAAAGCGGGATGCAAGCCTTGTCGGAAATATCTATAAAGGCAAAATCGTTAAAATTCTCCCTGGTATGCAGTCGGCCTTTGTCGACATCGGACTTGAGAAGGCTGCGTTTCTCTATGTGACCGACATCCACGCAGGCCTGGAAGAATTTGCCCCTTTCCTTGAAGAAGAGGAAAAGGTGAACGCCATCGAACTGGTTTCAAAAAGAGGAAGGCCGGACCTCTCGATAGAGGAGCTGATACAGGAAGGACAGGAAATCCTCGTTCAGGTATCGAAAGACCCGTTAGGAAGCAAGGGAGCGCGGCTCACCTCTTATGTGACGATCCCCGGCAGGTATCTTGTGCTCATGCCGAATGTCGAGCATATCGGCATATCACGGAGGATCTCCGACGAATCAGAGCGGGCACGGCTGAGAACGATCGTCGAAGGCATCAAACCAAAAGGTTTCGGCCTGATTATCAGAACGGCCAGTGAGGCGTCGGCTGAAGAAGATCTGCAGAAAGACCTCGAATTCCTCATCCTTCTCTGGGAAAACGTTCAGAAGAAAAAAGACAGGGTGTCCGCCCCGACCATGCTCTATAGCGACCTTGATCTTGTCTTCAGAAGCGTACGAGATCTGATGATACAGGATGTGAAGAGGCTTGTGGTCGACTCGGTGGAAGAATATGAACGGATTAAGGATTTCGTAAGGACCTATTTCGAGAAGTTTTTAGGGCAGATAGAACTCTATGAAGGCACCGAGCCCATATTCGATGCGTTCGGCATCGAGTTCGATATCGCAAGGGCGCTCGGAAGAAAAGTATGGCTGAAATCCGGCGGATACATCGTTATTGATCAGACAGAGGCGATGACCGTCATCGATGTCAATACCGGCAAGTTTGTCGGCAAAGAAGAGCTCGAAGATACCATTCTTAAAACGAACCTTGAAGCAGTCAAAGAGATCGCATACCAGATCCGGCTCAGGAACCTCGGCGGCATTATCATCGTAGATTTTATCGACATGGAACGGTATGAAAACAGGGATCGGGTATTCAACGCGTTTGTTGAGGCAATGAAGAAAGACAGGGCGAAAAATACCATATCCCATATCTCGGAACTCGGCCTTATCCAGATGACCCGGAAACGCGTACGGGAGAGCCTCGGCAGGACCCTCTGCGAAACATGTCCGTACTGTGAAGGTAAGGGTTTTGTGAAATCTCCCAAAACATTGTGCTATGAGATATTCAGAAAAATCATACGGCTTGCAAAACATGGCGGCGAGGGGATCATCGTTACCGCACATACTTCCGTTGCTGANCTGCTGTCNGATGAAGAGCGGGGAGGGGTTGAGGATATCGAAAACCGGTACAATGTCAAGATCACCGTTCGGGAAAGCCGCAGTTTCCACCAGGAAAATTATGAAGTAACTATTCTATGAGACAGGCCCCGGGGCCTAAACTGCAGCGCCTGATCGCCATCCTTAAGCGCAGGCAGAGCGCTCTGCTCGCCTATTCCGGCGGAGTTGACAGCTCATTTCTTTTAAAGGCGCTCCAATTATCAGGAATCAGGACCCTTGCGGTAACAGCGGCTTCGGAGATCATACCTCATCAGGAAGTGCTGTCCGCGAAAAATTTTGCCCGGGAGCTCGGAATAAAGCAGAAGGTCATACCTCTGCACGTACTGTCTGAAAAAAAGTTTGTGCGGAATACCCCCGACAGATGTTTTGTCTGTAAAAAAATGCTTTTTCAGACCCTCTCGGACCTTGCGGCGTCTGAAGGTTATCAGGTCATCCTCGATGGAAGCACAGCCGATGATGCCGGCGATTACAGACCGGGAATGAAGGCTGCAATCAGACACCATGTAAGAAGTCCTTTGACAGAAGCGGAGTTTTCAAAGAATGAGATCAGGAAATACTCGCGGCAGCTCGGTCTTGAGACATGGGACAAGCCTTCCTCCCCTTGCCTTGCAACACGAATCCCCTATGGCAGCATAATCACCAGAAAGGCCCTGGAAAGAATTGATAAATCGGAAGCCTTCCTCAGATCGCTCGGTTTTCGTGAGATCAGGGTACGAGAACACGATTGCGTTGCGCGGATAGAAGCAGGCAAATCAGAAATGGATTCCATGGTAACGGCTGCAAACAGGGGGATCATTGCAAGCGCATTGAAATCGTTCGGTTATACCTATGTCTCTCTTGACTTCGACGGCTATGCAAGGGGAAGCCTGAACAGGGTCTTACACAACAACAGGCGCTCAAGGCAATGGAAAGCACCCGGTATCTGAGCGAACTCTCACGTTGTGTCCGTTGCGGAACCTGCAAGGCGTTGTGTCCGACCTATGATGAAGATTCTTCGGAAGCAATGGGCGCCAGAGGGAGGATCGCCCTCTTATGGGGACTATCATCAGGAAAGCTTGTCTCATCTCCAGCGCTCAATGACCGTATCTTCAGTTGTACATTATGCGGCGCCTGTTCAGGCCTCTGCCCTCCGGGCATTGATATAAAAGAAATCATATGCCACGGAAGAAAACTGCTCAGGAAATCCGACAAAAAAAGAAAGGCTCTCCGCTTTTTAACGAAACTCGCAACAAAAAGGCCGAATCTTATTTCTCATTTGCTGAGAATGTCCCGGCACGTTCTATCCCCGTACCTTTTCAAAAAGGATATCCTTCCCTTTCAGATTGATCTGCCCGAACATCAGCTAAGGGATGACTTTCAGGTCATTACCGCATCCCAAAAGAAAGGCAGGGTTGCGGTCTTTACCGGCTGCTCCGTCAATTATCTTTTTCCTCACTTGGGGGAATCCCTTATACAATTGCTTCACCGGATCGGGTATGAGGTAATCCTTCCTGCAGGAGAAGTGTGCTGCGGAGCGCCGCTGAGAACCCTCGGGCTGGAAGATGAGGCAATGCATTGTGCTCAAAAAAATAGCGAGGTTTTCAACAAATTGAATGTTGAAGCCGTATTGAGTCTCTGCCCGACCTGCACACTTACCATAACAAAAGAATATAAAGAACTCACCGGCAAAGGGATCGATAAGGCNATGGACATCTCGACGTTTTTCGTTGACAAGATCAGTGCCTTGCCGNTCTCAAAGATTCCTTCACACCTGAAGAAAGCCCTCTATCATGACCCCTGCCATCTGAAGTACGGACTTGGCATTGTAAAAGAACCGCGCCGGATCATGACGGACCTGGGCTTTGACCTGATAGAAACAAAGGGAGAAAAATGCTGCGGTTTTGCGGGTGTCTTTTGTCTTTCTTACAAAGAACTCTCTATGGGACTTCTCAGAAAATGCGCTCAGGAGTATGAGGCTTCGGGTGCAGATGCGATCATCACCTCCTGCCCGGGCTGTATCATGCAGCTGAAAAAAGAAGTGAAGAACACCCCCGTGATGCATCTCATTGAAGCCCTTGAAGAGACGGTTTTTCAGGAGCCTTGATTCTGCTATAATGTGCAAAGAGGGGGTTCAAGTGCAATTGCAAAACTATTCTATCTCCGTCCATGGTTGACGTTACAATAGGGAGAGGCTGATGGAAAAAACGTTTAGATGTCCCCGATGCAATTTTGAGCAGCCTCAAACAGATACGTGCCGGCATTGCGGAGTAAATATTCCCCGATACATCGACCTCCAGAGAACCAGAAATATCATCCCGACACAGGACGCGAGGATACGCCGTGAAGAGGCAAAACAGAAGCCGGCATCAGACACGTCAGAAGACAAAAAAACGTCTCCAAAGGAGCATATTGCCTTTCCCGGACCGCCTGAGACCGGTATTGCGGAAAAGGAAGGCACCGAAACAAAAGACGGGCTTTCCCGAATCAGTGACCTTTTCAGTAAAACATGGGACATCTTTAAGAGAAGATTCGTTTCGCTTGTCGCACTGAACGTATTAACCATCGTTTTTTTTGCCCTTGTATTCGGGGTATTCTTCGGAGCCGGTTATCTTCTTTCGACCGTTTTTCCTGATGCCAGACACCTCCTTTTGGCAACCAGTGGCGTTATCGGAGGAGTTGCCGGCTGTATCGCTATGTTCTGGGTCCTTTCAGCGGTTATATGTGCTGTTTCAGATGAAACCCTCGGCATAAGGGAATCCCTCGAAACAGCGTCGAAGAAACTCTGGTCTTTTATCTGGATTTTCTCCATCCTTGGCTATATTGTTACTGGCGGATTTCTCCTCGTCGTCATACCGGGAATAGTCTTTTCGATCTGGTTCTTCTTTTCGCAATTCATCCTGGCCAGGGAAGACGAACGGGGGATGAATGCCTTGCTGAAGAGCAAAGAATATGTAAAGGGGTACTGGTTTGAGGTGTTCCTCAGGATGTTTATCATCTGGATTATTTCTGCTGTCATCGGCGGTATCCCCTTTATCGGCTGGCTATTGTCCCTTTTCTTCGCGCCATTTGCGATGATTTTCTCATTCCTTGTTTACGAAGACCTGAAAGCAATAAAAGGAGACGTCTCATTCGTTTCCTCTTCGGGTGAGAAATGGAAATGGATCGGGGCGGGAACGCTCGGGTATATCGTAGTGCCTTTTTTATTAATCGCTTTTTTAGGGGCTTCTTTTATAACCTCTGTGTTTCTCCTCACAGGCATGCTAAATCTCCCGGTCGGCAGATAACCATCCCCCATGAGTTTACTCTTTCTCCCCCGCAGCAGGAATCTGTTGAACTGAATATTAAGGTGTACAGGCGCGACTGGATAAGTGGCAAGGACGATTTATCAACAAATGGACATTGAACGACAAAGGCGGCAGGAAAAGTTTTGAGGTGACAATAAACAGATAGGCCTTCATTTCATATCAGACAGCTTTTATCCCGTATTTCCGGTAATTCATAATCCCCTCATGGAGCACGACTTTCAGAAAACCGATCACAGGCACAGACAACAACATTCCGAGAATTCCGAACAATTTTCCCCCTGCGAGCACTGCCAGCAGGACTGTCAGCGGATGCATGTGAACACTCTTTGCGACAATGACAGGCTGTACAATAGCGTCGTCGAGCAATTTGATAAGCGAGAATGCAATTATGACGTACAGTGCCATTTGAAACCCGCCGGTCTGCAGTATGGAGAGAATAACGGCGAGCAGTGCACCTGTTATGGGGCCGAAATACGGAATGAGGTTCGCAAGCCCTGCAAAAACGCCGATGAGGAAGTAGTACTTTACGCCGACAAGCCACATCGCAAAGACAGAGAAAATGCCTACGATGATTGCATCGATGAACTGACCCCGGAGAAAGTTCCCGATCTGTGTATTCAATTTATGGAACAAATAGAGGGTGAATTCAAAGTACCTGTTCGGCATAATACTCACGAACGCTTTTTGAAACTCCCTTCCGTCCTTCATCAGGAAAAAGACGATAAAGGGGATAAGGATCAGGCTTGTAATGAGCGAGGCGGCATCCAGAACATGGCCGAAGATCCAGTCGCCTGTCCTGGCCATACTGTCTTGAAGTCTGCCTAACAGGTGTAAGTCTTTTACGCCGAGGAATGAGAGGTTCGATACAAGGAGATCCTCGATGCGGGAGATCATGACCGCGGTATTTTCCGGATGGAATCCGTCTTTCAATGACTTAATTTCCTCTGACAGCATCGGTAACAAGACAACATAAGAAATCCCGATCAAACCGGAAATGATTATAAAGATCGCAGCTGTTGCGGAGGTACGGGTCATGCCGCGGGATTCGAATAAATTTGCAGCGGGGTCCAGAACATACGCCAGTAGAGCGGATATTATCACCAGTTTTACGATACCGGATACTGCGGTAAGAAATGCAATCGCGATGATTGCAAGGATTGAAAAAAACGTTATTTTGACAACAGCACCGGACTTCTTAGCGTCCATCTTTCACTCAGTCACGCCGGTTCTTTGTTGGGCAACGTACATGAGCTCCTTCACCTGTTCGTTCGTGCTCTTCAGTCGTTCTCCGATGGTCCATGCCAGCCTGAAGAGTATTTTTGAGCCGAGTTTGGGGTTACGCTCGATAAGATCGAGCAGCTCCGGCTTGAAAAAACATAACAACCTAGCGGGTGATTTCGCAACTGCCGAGGCGCTTCTCGGGGCGTCGTCAAGAAGCGCTAATTCGCCAAAAAAATCTCCCTCAACAAGTTCAGCCAGTATGTGGTGTTCGTTTTTACAGGCTATCTGCACAATGCCTTTCTCAATGATATACATTCCCAGTCCGATATCGCCTTCAGCGAAAATCACTTCGGCCTGTCTGTATTCTCTTTGATGCAGAATGCACCGAATCGTCTTCAATTCGCGCGGGGTTAATTGCTGGAAGACAGGTATTTTTAAAAGGATCGACTCTATCTCGTTTTTCTGTTTCTCGCGGAATTTAAAAAAATTTNCCCAGAATTTACTCATTTCAGGTCTTCTTGTCCGAACAGTCGTTCTGTACATTCAGGCTGTATCATCACAGATATATAATCACAACTTGCCGACATTTGCAATCTGTTCCCTGCTTTGCAAGGCCTTCAGATTCCGGCTTTTTTGTTACGGAGAATGAAACGTTTCCAAATATTCGATGAATAACACGCTCTATCCGGATAATTCCCTCTTTTGTTATAATAAAAAAGAGACCATCTGTTCTATCAGATTCATACTCAGAGGAGAAAACCAATGCCTATTTATGAATATACATGTAAAACATGCGGTGAAGATTTCGAGAAGCTCATTTTTGGAAATCAGGAAGTCAATTGCCCTCAATGCAGCTCGAAGGAAGTAAAAAAGAAATTTTCCGTNTTCTGTTCAACCGGCACTGAAAAANCCCTGGCCGGGACCTCAGGTTCATCAAGCTGCTCTTCCTGTTCAAAAGGTTCCTGCAGTTCCTGCGGATAACTATATCTTTTTTTTTGGTAAGGATTGATTCTATGCAACACCTGATTTTCGGGGCGTTATTGCTGAAATTCAACCTTATCCAGCCACCCTGCATCTGAACCCTTGCTAACACTTCCATCTTTTGTGTACGCCCACTTCACCGTATGACTCCCCGACGGAATTGTGTA
>Ga0031656_10000675_pt1 | contig 12188 bp, 10 predicted proteins | sample FrelakmetDIP11DI_FD_55080 | JGI IMG/M metagenome (GOLD analysis project Ga0031656, IMG submission 55080) | Freshwater lake sediment microbial communities from the University of Notre Dame, USA, for methane emissions studies - DIP11 DI | ecosystem: Environmental > Aquatic > Freshwater > Lake >... | reverse complement strand
AGTGGACGCAAAGCGATACAGGGGCCCGACTAATGATGCTGGTGCATCATGACGATGCAGAGCGTGAATGGGCATACGGTGCGGAGTCGAAGATCGGCACGTTCAGCAACGCGCTCATGGCCGAGGCGAAAAAAAACGGCTGGGTAGTCATCAGTATGAAGAAGGACTGGAAAGTTATCTTTCCCTTTCAGAGATAATGACGCTGAACTGGGGCGTTATCCTCTGTTTCAACTGGTAACTTTCGATAATACGTTTTCTTCGGATTGTTTAGTAGTAGGTTCAGTCAACCACCACTTGATTCAAAGAATAACACTCCGTCCCCCTCGTGACTTTTCATTCTATTGCCTCAACAAAACCCCTAATATTCCGTGAAAGTCTTTATTTGTTTTCGTAAACTTGCCTTCGTATCCGTCAATGATCTGTCTGANCTGCTCAGGCTTGAAGTAAACCCGGAGAGAGTCATTATATTTTCAAAGGTAGTTACTGATTGGACGTCTTTTTCTTTCCTAGGAACCCTCCAAAATCGAATTGCAACAATTATGCATAGTAATTTCTTATCGAGATTACTGGCATTGATGTTGCATTCTTGTAAGTAGATTTTATCATTTACCGTTATACCACTGGAGGACAAGATGGTGTCTCACTTAAACCTCGTCGAGGCCATATTATCGAATAAACAGCTTGATCTGAGAAGGAAAATTGGAAGTAATCCTCAAATTCAAAGCAACGGACCTTCTTTTGAAGCGGTGCTTACAAAAACCCTTCAGAAAAGTCCGTCCGTATTGCCATTAAGCTATGAATCAACCGAGGCAGACATGAAANTCAGAGATGGCCTTAAGTTTGTTCTCGAAAGAGAGGGCAGTAAGCATGTGCGGGAGGATGGGGGACGAGAATCGTCGAAGTATGGAATACTGCAGTCAACAGCAAAAGAGCATGGTTACCAAGGAAATGTAAAGGACCTAACAAGGACTGATGCAGAAGCTATTTACAGGAAAATATGGGAAAAATCTGGTGCCGAATCGTTACCTTTTCCATTAAGCACAGTTCATTTTGATACCTATGTCAATAGCCCTTCTGCGGCTGAGAAGATTCTTACGAAATCACAAGGAAATACTGATGTTTATTTGCGATTGAGAGAGCAGCGTTATACCCGCCTTGCCGAGATAAGGCCTGAACAGTTTGGTAAATATCTCAAAGGATGGAGTAACCGAATCAAGAGCTTGCAGACCATGGTTGCTCAGTACAAGTCTGGCACAAATTACAAAGCATAAAACTATGCCATGTTTGATCGTTGACACCCCGACATCCTGTTGACATAGTTGTCTTGAATGGTGAAAAAGCTGCAACTGGTTTATAATTTCCGAACTTTAGGCATGCATATTAATGAATGACGGTTTGATTTATATCATTGAACGAGCATTACCGGCAGCCTACAATCAGTGCGATCGTATGGTTTTAGCATGAAAGAAAAACATAAAAACGAAGGTCGGCTCCTTGATACTTTGACAGCAATTCGTCGGCAGATAGATGGTTTTGAGAGGTCAACAACTTACCGGAAATTAGCAGAACTTATACTCATAGAGAGCGAAGAACGGTATCGAACCCTCTTTGAAGCAGCCAACGATGCAATCCTGTTAATCCAGGGAGATCAAATCATTGACTGTAATCCGAAGACGCTGGAGATATTTGGATGTACCAAGGCACAGGTAATGAAAGAATATCCTAAGAAGTTCTCGCCGGAGTTTCAGCCTGATGGTCAACCTTCACATGACAAAGCCAAAGAGAAAATGACATTGGTCTTGGAAGGGACCCCACAGTTCTTTGAGTGGAGACATTGCCGTTATGACGGACTTTCTTTTGACGCCGAGGTCAGCTTTAACCGTGTGGAACTATCCGGCAAGATCTTTCTCCAGGCTATCGTGAGAGATGTTACGAAGCGCAAAAAGGCCGAGGAGGAATTACAGGAAGAGAGACAAAAACTACAAACGCTTCTTGAGCAGGCTCCTTTTGGTATGGTGTTAATCGACAGTAATGGAGAATATAAATACATGAACCCGAGGTTTCGGGAGCTTTTCGGATACAACTTAAATGATACTCCTAATGGTAGAACCTGGTTGAGAAAGGCATATCCTGACCCAGCATATCGTCGAACTATCATTTCTACATGGAAAGAAGAAATAAGAAAAAAGGGCAAGCAAAAGAAAATACCAAAGACGTTTACCGTTACTTCCAAAGACGGAAAAGAGAAGATAGCAAATTTTAGGGTTGTTCACCTTGAAAAAGGTGGATACCTCGTGTCGTGCGAAGACATTACCGACTTAAAGCGCCTCGAAGAAGAACTTCTCAAGGCACAGAAGCTTGAATCCATAGGAATTCTTGCAGGTGGCATAGCACATGATTTCAACAATATTTTGGCAGTTATCATGGGTAATATCTCCCTCGCAAGATCCCATATTAATCACGAGGGAATGGCAGGCGGCAGGCTCTTGGAGGCAGAAAAAGCTTGTTTGAGAGCCAAAGATCTGACACAACAGCTTTTAACGTTTTCAAGAGGTGGAGAGCCGGTTAAAAAAACAATAGAGCTCAACAGTATTTTACGGGAAGGTGCTAATATTGCCATTGCCGGCTCAGGGATTGAGTGCCACTTCTTTATTGAAGATCATCTATCTACTATTGCAGGTGATGAGTGCGAGATTCGTCAGGTTTTAGGTAATATTCTATCAAATGCGAGGGAAGCCATGCCGTCTGGGGGCACCCTAACCATTTCAGCAGAAAATGTAAAGGCAAGCCCGAAGGATGAACTTCCCCTTCTCGAGAGGAATTACGTCCGTGTCTCGATAGAGGATACAGGGCTAGGTATTCCAAAAAACCACCTTCAAAGGATTTTCGATCCATACTATACGACCAAACCCTTGGGAGTTCAAAAGGGCATGGGGCTTGGGCTTGCAATCTGCTATTCCATCATCAAGAAACATGATGGTTTTATTGATGTCGAATCAAGCATGGAGGCGGGGACCAAGGTTAGCATCTATCTCCCGGTTTTCGAGAAGAAGGCCCTTCATTACAGTCCTTAACATCAATCAACAGTTTTCCATAGGAATATATTAAGTTTTATTTTCGGCAACACGATAAAAAGGTTGGTGGATGCACAGACTAATTTCCTTTATGCGGAGGTCACATGAAAGTCTTGGTCGTCGATGATTTTGCTACCATGAGGAAGATCGTGAAGAACGTTCTCAGGCAAATAAGCATTGAAAACGTGGTGGAAGCAGAGAACGGAAAACACGCACTAACGGTNNTGCAGACNGAGCCGGTCGATCTGATCATAAGCGACTGGATGATGCCGGAAATGACAGGGATCGAATTCCTGAAGGTGTGTAAAGGTGATGAGGAAAAGAAGAAAATACCCTTCATTATGGTCACAGCAGAGGGCCAGGCAGCCAGCGTCATGGAGGCCATAAAGTCTGGGGTGGACAACTATATTGTGAAGCCCTTTACGCCTGACAAACTAAAGGATGCCATCGACAAGGCACGGGCAAGAGTAGGAAAATAATACCCCAAGGAGGTAATATGGAAGCGAAGTACATTAATCCTTTTGTCGCAGCTGCGCAGATTGTATTCAAATCCATGCTTTCCGTGGATGTAAAGATGGAAAAGCCAAAGATGAAGGAACAGAGAACCGCCTCCGGGGATGTTACAGGGATTATGAGCCTTATCGGGGACCGAAAGGGCACCATCTGTATAAGCTTTCATGATAACGGCGCACTTTTCGTTTTTAAGACCCTTACAGGAGACGAGTGTGATAAGGTTGGAGCCGACGTTGTTGATGCCATAGGGGAGTTGACGAACATCATTTCCGGGCAGGCGCGACAGGAATTCGAAAAAGCAGGCATCAACCTTAGCGCATCGATTCCCATGGTTGTTGTTGGAAAGGAAGTGGAACTGAACTTTATTACGAAGGTCCCAATCATTTCATTACCTTTTAGTTTCTCGGTGAATAACGGCAACCGGGAGACAATGTATCTGGACTTCTCCTTCGAGTAATAACGCACAGGATTTACCGGAGAATTTTCATGATGCACCAGCAAATAATCTCAAAATAACGGTCGAAACCTCCATGTTTCCTGTTTCAGGTTAAAAGCATTGAATGGACCGTTATGGAGTGATTTTTATTCCATCCCCTGAAACTCACAAGCAATAGCAACATTCACACATTGCACTTGGTTTTCTTCATCTCCCTGAAAATAGATTTAAAAAATATTTTTCGACTTAATGAACATTATTAAAAACCGATAAGAAAAAAGACATGTTACGAAGGCTACTAAAATGGAATAAAAATTGCTTTATTGAATCAGGATCTGCATCCCTATGGATGAGCACTGGCGAAAACAATATTATAAGGGAGGGTTTGGTATGAAAAGAGTAGTTGTAATATGCCTTTTTTGTCTGTTCTTGGCAGGTTTCAGTGGACACATCTATGCAGCAGGAACAGCAGACGAAGCAAAAGCGATGGTTGGAAAAGCAGATGCCTACATGAAGTCGAATGGAAAGGAAAAGGCTTTTGCGGAGATCAATAATACGAAAGGTATGTTTGTAAAGGACGACCTTTATGTATGGGTGTCGGATCTCAATGCCAAAATCCTAGCTCACGGAGCTAATGAAAAACTCATCGGGAAAAGCCTTATCGATTTAAAAGATTCTGACGGGAAATTATTTATGAAAGAGATTATGGACAATGCAAAAGCTAAAGGGGCAGGATGGTCAGACTACAGATGGACGAATCCAGTTACCAAGAAGGTGGAGCTGAAATCTACTTANTTTCTGAAAGTGGATGATATGGTATTTGCATGCGGTATTTACAAGAAATAAGACGCTTTGCGGGCATATAAACTAAAAACAAAAAGGGAGGCTACAAAATGAAAAAAGTTTTAGTATCACTAATTGTATTTCTTTTCTTTATGAGTTTCACTGGACAACTTTTTGCGGCAGGAACAGCAGACGAAGCAAAAGCGATGGTTGGAAAAGCAGCTGCTTTCATGAAGGCAAATGGAAAAGAAAAGTCTTTCAAGGAATTTAGTGAAGGTACGCAGTTTAAGAAGGATGATCTCTATGTCTTTGTCATCGACATGAAGGGTATAACCCTTGCTCATGGCGGAAATCCTAAACTGGTAGGCAAGGACATGAGCGGCCTTAAAGATGCTGACGGAAAGCTCTTTATCAAAGACATGATCGACGGTGCAACTGCAAAGGGCAGTGGATGGTCCGACTACAAGTGGACAAATCCGGTGACAAAGAAAATTGACCCGAAATCAACATATTTCCAGAAAGTCGATGATGTCATACTTGGCTGCGGTGTCTATAAACAGTGATAACGGGTGTTATGTAAGGGGCATGTTTCAATTATCAATTGAAAGCATGTAAAAAGACTAAATGGTGAGGTCGCGATGAAACAATTCATTATGAACTTAAAGATGGGGAGAAAGCTACTCCTTTCGCCCCTTGCTGTGATTGTTTTTCTACTCATTTTTGGCGCTATCTCATATGTTGGACTCATTAACCAGAGAGGGGCTATCAACGATATTTACAACAATCGATTCGGGGCTTACAAGTCATCTGCGAATATAATAATTGACCTTGCAAATGTTCATGCAAATGTTTACAAGGTGATTAGCTGGAGTAATGCCAATTATGATGCGAAGAAGATTGAGAGCCTTGGCAAGGAACAAATAGCNGTTGTTGATAAGACAACCCAGGATATCAAAAAAAATCTTGGATCCAAAACTTTGAGCCAAGAGGAAAAAAAGATTTATCAGGCGGCGCTCGAGCAGCTTGAGGAGTATAAGAAACCAGTCGAAGGTGTTATTGACCTTGCTGGTGGCGATCTCAACTCGGCAACAATGTTCATGGGAACCGCTGATGATAAATTCCAAATCCTCAATAAAAATTTAGGCGACCTCCTTGCCCTCGAAAATAAACTCAGCGAAGGTCAATACAACTTTGCCATGGGAAGCTTTCAGAAAGTCCTCATCATTTCAATAGGAGTACTCGCAGCAGCCGTAGTATTTTCTCTCCTTATCAGTTTCTTTATGACAAAACTGATCACAGCCCCCATCAATAAAACAATTGAGGTTATCGAGAATGTCTCGAAGGGTGATCTTACGCAGAGAGTTGATGTAGTATCAAATGACGAGATTGGTGAGATGAGCAGACACTTTAACGCTTTTGTCGAAAAGCTTCACCAGGCTATTGTTCATGTAGCGAGAAGCAGTGATGATGTCTCTTCTGCAGCAAACACTCTCGATAGCGCCGCAGAACAGATGGCAACAGGAGTAGAAGAGGCTGCAGCCCAGGTTAATTCTGTCGCAACAGCCAGCGAGGAGATGTCGACTACCTCATCCGAAATTGCCCAGAATTGTGTCATGGCAGCAAAAAGCTCAGAAAAGGCGAACAATGCTGCTACTGCAGGTGAAGGAATTATCCAGGAAACAGTCAATGTAATGAAACGCATCAACGGGAGGGTCAAAGAATCTGCCGGTATTATAAAAAGCCTTGGAGCGAGGTCTGACCAGATTGGCAAAGTTGTCGGGTTGATTAATGACATCGCAGACCAGACAAACCTTCTCGCCTTGAATGCAGCGATCGAAGCTGCCCGGGCAGGTGAGCATGGCAGGGGTTTTGCTGTTGTAGCAGATGAGGTAAGAAAACTTGCCGAACGGACAACAGAGGCTACGAAGGAGATTGGCGACACAATAGAGGCAATGCAGGGAGAGACAAAAAGCGCGGTTTCCTCAATGGAGGAAGGAGTAAAAGAGGTTGAAGTTGGCAGCATCGAAGCTGAGAAATCGGGCGATGCCCTGAATGACATCCTCAAACAGATCAATGCAGCTACCGTTGAAATTAACCAGATCGCTGTGGCATCGGAGCAACAGACCGCTACAACCAACGAAATAGCGAATAATATCCAGCAAATATCAGAGGTTATGCACGATACATCAAAGAGAATACAGGATAACGCAAGTGCTTCCTCGCAACTGGCTGGTCTTGCAAAAGACCTCCAGAAACTGGTGGGACAATTCACTTTATGAAAGTATATTGAAAGAAATAAAGTGATTATTACAAATAGTTAGGAGGTAATAATGAAAAAATTTGCAATTCTTGTTTCTGTAGTGACTCTCACAATGGGTCTTGTTGTTTCTGCATTTGCGTCGAGCTCACAGACTGATGCAAAGGCGCTGGTGGAAAAAGCAGCGACATTTTTTAAATCAAACGGTAAAGAGAAAGCACTTGCAGAATTCAGTAAATCTAAAGGCACTTTTGACAAAGGAGATCTCTATGTATTTGCTTACGATATGACCGCAACCATAGTGGCGCATCCTAAGAATGCAAAGCTCATAGGTAAGAACCTTTTTGAGGTGCCGGATACAGATGGCAAGCTCTTTAGAAAAGAGATCGTGGAGGTTGCAAAAAGCAAGGGCAGCGGCTGGGTAGATTATAAGTATATGAATCCTGAAACAAAGAAGGTTGAGCACAAGACGACATATGTGCTCCGTGTTGAAGATGCCATCATATGCTGCGGAGCGTATAAATAAATCAAATTGACGAAGGGTATTTTCACAAAAATAGCAGTTAATACTAATACTAATGCTGGATAAGTTGGGGGGGGGAGTTTTCATGAAAAAATATCTCATGAATCTAAAGATGCTTAAGAAGTTGCTTCTTTCGCCCTTGGTAGTCATCATCTTCTTTTCAATATTTGCCGTTGTTGCATATATGGGTTTACAGGGGCAGAAGATTGTAATCAGCGACATTTACCAGAACAGACTCCAGACATCCCAGGAAACCTCATCGGTCATTAGTAATATCAAGGATATCCACGCAACCCTTTACAGACTCCTGAGCTGGGCTAGTGCTAATACTGATCCGAAGAAAGTAGAAGCCCTAGGTAAAGAAACGTTGGCATCCATCGACACCATGATTAGTACAGTCGAAAAGATGTCGTCCTCTGCCAAATTTTCCCAGGAAGAGAAGAAATACTATCAAAGTTCATTCGAGGAATTGAAGGGCTATAAAGATGCTGCTGCAAAAGTAATTGACATGGTATCCGCAGATTTCAGCGTCGCCGCTACGCTTATGCCTCAAGCTGATACCAGGTTTGCCGGCCTCAATAAGAGTTTGCAGGATCTCGTGGCCTTTGAGAATAATCTTAGCAAGATAAAATATGATTCATCATTAAGAGATTTTAACAAGATTTTGGTAATTTTTGTGAGCGTTTTTGTGGTTGGCATTGCACTNTCTNTAGTGGTTAGCATTTTTATGGCTCGGTTAATCATTTCACCCATTGAACAAACAATCAATGGAATTAAAGACATAACAAGGGGCGACCTGACCAATAGGGTAAAGATAGAATCAGATGATGAAATTGGTGAAATTGCCAGGCATTTCAATAAATCTATTGATAGACTGTATGATACGATTACCAGCGTAGCAAAGAGCAGCAACCTTGTATCTGAGGCTGCCCACACCCTTGATACAGCAACAGAACAGATGGCGACCGGAGTTGAACAGGCTGCTTCCCAGGTCAATTCGGTTGCAACGGCCAGTGAGGAGATGTCTACAACTTCCTCGGAGATTGCCCAGAATTGTGCTGTTGCTGCAAAGAGCTCAGAGAAGGCTAATAACGCTGCAGTAACCGGTGAGTCTATTATTCAGGAGACGGTCATGGTTATGAACCGGATCAATAAGAGCGTTAAAGAGTCTTCTGAAATCATTAAACAACTCGGTGCTCGGTCTGAACAGATCGGTGAAGTAGTCGATCTGATTAATGATATTGCTGACCAGACAAATCTTCTTGCCTTGAATGCAGCGATCGAAGCTGCCCGGGCAGGTGAGCATGGCAGAGGATTCGCTGTCGTTGCCGATGAAGTGCGAAAGCTTGCCGAAAGGACTACAGAGGCAACAAAGGAGATCGGATCAACTATCGAAGCGATGCAGATTGAGACAAAGAGCGCAGTTAATTCCATGGATGAGGGCGTGAAAGAGGTCGAGACCGGCACAGCAGAGACCGGAAAATCCGGTGATGCGTTAAGGGATATATTAAAACAGATCACAACGGTAACAACTGAAATCAACCAGATTGCTGTTGCCTCTGAACAGCAGACAGCAACGACCGACGAGATAGCGAGAAATATACAGCAGATATCTCTGGTTATGCATGACACGTCAAAGATAATCCAGGAGAATGCCGATGCCACATCGCAACTTTCGAACCTTTCAAAAGAACTTCAAAAGATTGTAGGAAGATTCAAGTTATAAAAACAGGTTAAAGACTATAGGTAATAGGCAATGCCTTTTCAATTTACAAAGGTCCCTTCAAAGCCAATAACCTGCAGATGTGAAAAAAGTTATTGAAAAATAAGTCTTTAAGCGGTAATAATTAAATAAAATTATTTATGAGCCGCTTTGATTATTCAAAAAAAACATTTCTTGTTTTATCCTCCTTTTTATTGTTTACTACATTCCATTGTCTATCGCATTTACCTTTTTTCTGTGAAAATATAGTAAGAATTGAAAGTAAAATGGAAAAAACTGTTTCCATCATCGATGTAAAAACGGATAAAAGCAACCTGATGACCCAGAAAAGTCGCGGGAGATGTTAAAAATATGGTAATCAACTGAGTAGAGGGGGACCGTTGGATAAGGGTAAGATAATAATCGTTGAGGACGAGGAAAGCATCCTTACAATGCTCAGCGAGTTCCTGAGTAGTAACGGCTATACCGTTGATCCTTTTATTGAAAGCAAGAAAGCATTATTTGCCCTCAAGGGCAATGAATACGACGTGCTTATAACCGACCTTTCCATGCCTTACATTGACGGTCTTCAACTCATCAATTACATTCAGAAAGAATATCTCAATACCCTTGGCATTGTCATCACAGGCTATGGTAGCTTGGACAGCGCTCTCAGTGCCATGCGGAGTGGTGCTTTTGATTACATTCTGAAGCCTTTTAAGTTTGAGGAAGTTCTTACCGTCATAGAATCTGCCATGTATTACACGAAGCTTATGAAGAGCGAAAACATACCAAAGGGGCTCACGGGTAAGGCTAATTTATTAAGAAGATTTTCTGAGAATAAGATAATTCGTGAAAATACAATCCTCAGGAATTGCCTGAAGGATAAGTACAAATTCGAGAATATCATCGGAATCAGCTTCCCCATGCAAAAGGTTTTTGAGCTGATAGAAAAGGTAGCAGATACCAATGCAACTGCACTCATCACTGGTGAAAGTGGAGTAGGGAAAGAGCTTGTGGCACGGGCAATCCATTACAACTCATCCAGAAAAGACAACCCCCTTGTGGTAGTGAATTGTGGTGCTATTCCTGAAACGCTTCTTGAGAGTGAGCTTTTCGGATACGAAAAGGGTGCCTTTACCGGTGCCACCGGAACGCGTTATGGCAGATTTGAACTTGCCCATGGCGGTTCCATGTTTCTTGATGAAATCGGCGATATGAGCTTCAACCTTCAGGTGAAGCTTCTCAGGGTACTTCAGGAAAAAACTTTTGAAAGAGTAGGCGGAGCGAAGAGTATTCATGTGGATGTAAGAATTATTGCAGCCACGAACCGCGTTTTGGATGATCTCGTCAGAGACGGTAAGTTCAGGGAGGATCTCTACTACCGGTTGAATGTGGTGCCTATCCATCTGCCACCATTGAGAGAGAGGCGGCAGGACATCCCCCTTCTTTTAAATTATTTCCTTGAAAGATCAAACAGGATTAATAGCGCCCAGATTGATGGATGTTCTGAAACGGCCATGGGCGTGATGATGAATTATAATTATCCGGGAAACGTCAGGGAGCTGCAAAATCTCATTGAAAGAGTCGTTGTTCTGAAAAAGAAAGGCATCATTGACCTTGAAGATCTTCCCGAAAAAATCTATTTTGCCGAGCAGGCACAAAGCCATTTTGAAATTGACAAGGGGTTCGATACCCTTGTGTCAAACTTTGAAAAAAGCCTGATTCTTCAGGCATTACAGGAGACAGAAGGAGTAAAGAGTAAGGCTGCGCAGGTGCTGAGCCTGAACAGAACAACCCTCATCGAGAAGATGAAACGTCTCGGTATAGAGTAAGCTAACCACCTCTGTCAAAAACCTGACAACCCCTTCAAGCAATTATGAGTTTTGAGTTCTTAGTTTTGAATTAAGAGAACTCAGTATTCACAAAATATCGGCGATCCCCACAAAGTGGAACTTGAATCTTTTTAGTTATTTAACTTAAAACTTAAAACTTAAAACTCAACACTGTTTTTAAGCTGGTACACATCTTGCAAACTTGCAGGNCATGCCAGCCGTTGAANCTAAACTTCTNGAGAATGCCTTCCAGGAATTTGCGAAGGCGTCAGACTCGATNATCAATTACTATGGTGTNCTTGAAAGTCAGATACGACAGCTCAAGAAAGAGGTAGAAGAAAAAAATNNCGANCTGGAAAAAGCCCGNGGATANCTTTATAACATCCTCAATTCGTTACCTGTAGGCGTTGTGGTAACGAACAAAACGAATGTCATATTTGCNAACAAAAATGCTGAAAAATTGGGTTCAGAAGTTTTTTCAGGCAAATTAAATAATTGTGNCCAGAAGTTCGGTGAATTGAAAAATGGNAAGGGNCANTANAGGTGGAAGAGAGAAAGNATTGTTAATGGATCCGGNAGCAANGANGTGATTGTTTTTGAGGATGTCACNGAATTTGAGAGAATGAAGGACAGGGTTGAACGTGATGAGCGATTAATGGCCATGGGTGAGATGGCAGCAAGGATGGCTCACGAGATCAAAAACCCTCTCGGAAGCATGGAACTTTTTCTTTCTATGCTGTTAAATGGAAAACTCAGACAGCAAGACAGGAAATACATAGATTATGTTTTGTTTGGCGTAAAGACAATCGACAGGATTATCAATAATCTCCTTTCGTATACAAAGCCAAAGACCCTTGCCCTTACTGAAACAAGGTTAAGCCAGGTTATCAAAGAAACACTTGATTTCATGAGCCTATCTGCTCAAAGCCGGGGAATTTCCCTGGAGGTTGATACATGTTTTGGCGAGCCATCTTTCTTTGATCCTGATCTCATAAAACTCGTAATCATGAATTTCATAAGCAATGCTATCGATGCAATGGAGGGAATCAACGGAACAATCAAAGT
>Ga0031656_10000674_pt1 | contig 12202 bp, 10 predicted proteins | sample FrelakmetDIP11DI_FD_55080 | JGI IMG/M metagenome (GOLD analysis project Ga0031656, IMG submission 55080) | Freshwater lake sediment microbial communities from the University of Notre Dame, USA, for methane emissions studies - DIP11 DI | ecosystem: Environmental > Aquatic > Freshwater > Lake >... | reverse complement strand
CCTCAATCATTTCATCCACAAAGTGAAACTGAATATCCTTCTGAACTTTATGGGGGATGTCGACCAAATCCTTTTTATTCCATTTTGGGAGGAGTATTGTGGTAATACCGGCCCGGTGGGCCGCCAGAACCTTTTCCTTGATACCCCCGACAGGAAGCACAAGCCCCCGCAGGGTAATTTCCCCGGTCATGGCAAGATTCTCCTTGACCTTCTTTCCCGTAAAAAGCGACACCAGCGCCGTCAGCATGGTAACGCCTGCCGACGGCCCATCCTTGGGGATAGCCCCGGCGGGTATATGGACGTGAATATCGTGCTCTTCAAAGAAATCTTTTGAAACACCCAGNTCACCTGNATTGGCGCGGATGAAACTCAAGGCGGCCATCGCCGATTCCTTCATGACATCGCCCAGCTGCCCNGTGAGCGTCAGCCCCTTCTTCCCACTCATGGCTGTTGCTTCGACAAAGAGAATATCACCGCCCGCCGGCGTCCACGCNAGGCCTGTGGCGACACCCGGCTTGGATGTCCTCGCGCTGACCTCAGAGATTATGCGGACAGGCCCCAGATACTTGTGGACATCTTTCACCGTGATGGACGCGTCTTTTGCTTTCCCTTCGGCCACCATGGTTGCAACACCCCGGCATATCGTACCTATTTCACGTTCAAGATTTCTCAGTCCGGCCTCCCGCGTATATCCTGAAATAATGCGATTTATGGCGCCTTTCGTAAAACTTACCTGCTCCGGTGCGAGCCCATTGGCCTCTCTCTGCCGAGGGATGAGGTAACGTTCGGCAATGTTAACCTTGTCGTCCTGCGTGTAGCCAAGAAGTTCAATCACTTCCATCCTGTCCCGGAGCGCAGGGGGGATTGTGTCCAGGATGTTCGCAGTGGTAATGAACATGACATGGGAGAGATCGAACGGAACATCGAGATAATGGTCCATAAAGGAATAATTCTGCTCCGGATCAAGTACCTCAAGGAGCGCAGAGGAAGGATCTCCGCGGAAATCGCTGCCGACCTTGTCTATTTCGTCCAGGACAAACACGGGATTATTGGATTCCGCCCTCTTGATACCCTGGATAATGCGGCCCGGAAGCGCCCCTACATAGGTGCGGCGATGTCCTCGTATCTCCGCCTCGTCCCGCACTCCCCCCAGGGCAATGCGCACAAACTTACGGCCGAGGGCGTGGGCAATGGAGAGGGCAAGTGAGGTCTTGCCTGTACCCGGAGGTCCCGCAAAGCACAGGATTGGCCCTTTCGAATCAGGCTTCAGCTTCCGGACGGCAAGATACTCAACAATNCGCTTCTTCGCTTTATCCAGGCCGTAATGCTCATCATCCAAAATATCCCGTGCCTTCCTGATATCCATATTGTCTTCCGTGCTCTCATGCCAGGGAAGGGCCGTCATCCAGTCCAGGTATGTCANTGACACAGTATATTCGGCGGATGAATGGTGCATGCGGGACANNCGCTCCAGCTCGCGCAGGGCTTCCTTTTTNGCCTCTTCCGGAAGATTTTTCTTCTCAATCTTCGCACGGTATTCCTCTATCTCAACCTTAGGTTCATCGGCTTCACCCAGTTCCTGCTTGATTGCCTTGAGCTGCTGCCGGAGGTAGTATTCCCTCTGACTTTTGTCGATATCCTCCTTTACCTGAGACTGTATCTTATTGCCCAGCTCGAGAATTTCCAGCTGATGACTTATGAGCCGTGTAACTTCTTTCAGGCGCTCTTTTACATCGAGCAATTCCAGAATCTTCTGTTTTTCTTCCGCCGCCGCGTTCATGATAGACGCGATGACATCAGCCAGAACGCTCGGAGAGTTGATGGACTTCGCCATGGCGCCGAACTCCTGGGGCAGCACCGGAGACAGTTTGACCATCTTCTCAAAAAGACCGGTCAGGTTCGCCATGAGCGCCTCAACCTCAATATCCTTCTCTACTGCATCTTCAATGACTTCGACCTTTGCCCGGGGATATGACTTCCCCTCGACAAATTCACTCAATCTGAATCTGCTCACACCCTGTACAAGAAGACTCGCCCCCGTATCGCCCGTCTTCGCCATTCTGAGAATTACCGAAGCCGTTCCCATGTCATAAAAATCCTCACGTGTGTTCGTGACCTCCATCGGCGATTTTCTGGACATGACAAGGCCGACAATACGATCTCCCGCCATGGCTTCATCGACAAGAGTTACAGACTGTTCACCGAACACTTCAATGGGAAACACCATATTCGGGAACACGACAACGTTAAATAACGGCATAACAGGTAAGATGTCGGGTATGGTCAGGACCTTTAACTCCGCAGGTGATTTCTGATCTGCCATGTAAGCCTCCACTACTGATTTCAGCGTTGAATCATGCGAACTTCGTNTGTAATATATGCATTGTCAGTCTTCTTGAATAGGTATTGTATGAATTTTTTCCAAAGGCACCTTCGCGATACAGATTTGCAGAAGACCATCTGTATACGTTGCCCTTACCGAATCGATATCGATAGGAAATGGGAGGGTAAGTTTTCTTTCAAAATATCCGTAGGTGATTTCAGCACGGTGAAATCTCGTGTTTTCTGTAATCGGCTTTTCACGCTTCCCATAAATTCTCAGCAGTCTGCGATCAATCTCCACATAGAGATCATCCTTGTGAACCCCTGCAATGTCGGCCAGGATTATGATCTCGTCGGGGGCTTCATAAATATCCACCTGAGGACTCCAGATGGTATGAAAAACGGTGAATGTTGAATGAAGCAATCGGAACATCTCGTCAAAACTTCTTCGAAACTCGGCGTCAACATACCCTATTTCTTTCGCAAATCTTACTTTTATAAAACTCATGGTTGTCTCCTGTAAATCGACGGGTTCGTAAAATCCTGTTTTCGTTTTGATACCCGCGAAAATAGTTTTTGCTCTCACTCCGGACTTAATCCGAAATCCATAGTATTGAAATACTGGTCCCCCTCTTACGCGGGAATGCAGGTCTTTTACAATTTTCGCCAAAAGTAGCATTAAAAAACACCATTTGTAAAGAATTTCTCTTGTGTGCTCGACACTGTCCTTTTTCTTCATTTTTGACTGCCGCCGTGGTATATGAATCAAACTGTACACCATATGCTGCGATAAAACATGCATGATGGTATGCCGTCACAAAAATACTAAAAATCCCCCCTGCCCCCCTTTATAACAGGGTGAATCGAAGGGTTTTTCTGAGGTCTCCTATGCTTCTCAAACCATGGACGATTATTTCAAGTCACGTTGATCAGTCATATCGGGTTTTCACCCTGCGGCATGACAGGGCGCGTTCACCGCGCACACACCAGACGCATGATTTTTATGTTCTGGAATCACCTGCCTGGGTAAATGTCATCCCCCTGACAGCCGAAAACAATGTCGTTCTGATCCGGCAGTACCGTCTCGGCATCCGGGATATGGCGCTTGAGATTCCCGGGGGACTCGTTGAAGACTCCGACTCACCCGAAGAGGCAGCCCGCCGCGAACTATGGGAAGAAACGGGCTACCGGGAAGAAACTATGATTCCGCTGGGCTATGTACACCCCAATCCTGCTATTCAGAATAATCGCTGCTACACGTTCATCGCAAGAAATGCACAACCCACGGGACACCGGAATCAGGATGAACGTGAAGACATCGAGGTCGTCCTGAAACCCCTTTCGGACATTCCCCGTCTCATCAGGGAAGGAACTATCACCCATGCGCTGGTGATCGCCGCATTCTATCGCTTTTACATGGAGTATCTGCCGGATATGAAATAAAAGAACCCTCATAAGGATATTAAAAATCGCTCTGGACTGCCCACTCCAAGAACCTTTCATGGTCCTCTCTTTCCTGGTGCTCCCCGTCATCCCCGCACTGAAGATCACAGACAGGGGATTGGTGGATGTCACGCAGTTTCATCATGTGCCTTTGTTTGTGTGAAACTTCATCTCCTTCTCTTCACTTACTTCAATCATTTACGCACCACTTACGCCTGACATCGTAATGGCTGTGCAGGTCATTTATCTTGACACGCAGGCTGCTTTCACTTACACTCTCCACGCAAAAAAGAGTGTTCCCGCCAGAAATATATAACCACGCATTATATGTAATGATGATGTGTCTGAGGGGTGTCTTTAACTGTCTCGCAAAAGTGAGGTAACACGATGTTTCCTTCTTTGGGCAAGTATTTCGAAAAATTTTTCCGAAAAAAATCTACACGAAAAATCAGCCTCGACAAGGAGCTTATGCTGGACGGACACGGATCGATGACCTATACAGGTGGTATGTGCTACGAAGGGGAATGGAAAGATGGCAAGTGGGAAGGACAAGGCACCCTAAGTTATCCCGGCGGTCTCCGTTATACAGGTGAATGGAAAAACAACAAAATGGAGGGCGAAGGAATCATGACCTTCCCTGATGGTGCTCAGTATTCCGGCCAGTTTAAGAATGGCAATTTCAGCGGACAGGGATCTATGATCTTTTCCAGTGGCAAAACCTACACAGGTGAGTGGAAGGATGGCGAACCTGGTGGCCACGGAACCATGACCTACCCTGATTACACCAGATATATAGGTCATTTTAAGAATGGTGATTTTCACGGCGAAGGAACCATGACCTTTCATGACGGCAGGACCTATGTAGGCCAGTTTAAAAACAACCTGTTTAACGGCCAGGGAACCATGTCCGGCAACGATGGCACACATTACTTTGGTACCTGGAAGGATAACAAAAAAGAAGGGCGAGGAGTCCTGACCCGCCAGGATGGCAGTTCTTACAGCGGGCAGTTTAACAATGATGTATTCAATGGAGAGGGAACGCTGACTGAACCGAACGGGAAAAAATATGTGGGACAGTTCAAAGACGGCAGGAAGAACGGGCGCGGGATGCTCACGATGCCAGATGGTACCGAGTACATCTGTGAATGGCAGGATGATTTAATAAACGGAAAGGGCATCATAAAATTTTCCGACGGCAGAATATACGAAGGGCAATTCAAAGATGATACAATGAACGGGCAGGGGATGCTGACTTTTCCTGATAAAAGAAAATACACAGGTCAATTTAAGGACGGTATTTTGGAAGGTTATGGATCAGCGAAATACCCTGACGGGAAAAACTATGTCGGTCAGTGGAAAAACGGTTTGTTCGACGGCCAGGGAACCATGACCTACCCTGATGGTGGGGAATACGTGGGGCAGTTTGAGAATGGTATGCCTAATGGACAAGGGACTATGACCCGCCCCGACGGACAATACGTAGGGCATTTTAAAAACGGGAAGAAGCACGGACAGGGTGCGGTAACATTTGCAAACGGCTCTAAGTACGCAGGTCAGTTTAAGCATGACAATTATCATGGTCAGGGGACGCTCACGCTTCCCACCGGTGAAAAATACGTAGGTGAATGGAAGGACGGCAAATTTACAGAGATTAAATAATTTATTCCGTGGCCTTACGGTAACCCGCGGTGATCGCATCCGCCTCTGAATTAAATACGATCCGATTATGTGACCTTATCCTATGATAATACTTCATGCCCGGCTTATGATACAGTTTACTTTTCCGGTTTCCTATCACCTTTGCCTTTCCCGCTCCTTGTCGAGCGCGGGAAGGCTGAGAACCTAATTCTTTTATGCCTGCGTGGCGTTCTAATGGAACGGGTACAATGCCGGGAGATGACCCCTGTGAAGAAGGCTGCGGCGAACTTCCATTTTTCTCTGAAGTTACGGAAGGCGTCGGGTCATTTCTTTGCAGAGAAACTTCCTGCCTGGTTTCCCTGGAAGGCATTATCTCCTGAATTTCGAGCATCCCTGTTTTTTTTAATGACAGTACGTGGACATACAGATAAAGAAGGACAAAAGCCCAAATTACAATGCCTGCCCAAAAAATGCCTTCCATAATTTGTTTTCTGGAAAAACGACCGGCCCTTCTCTTTGACTCTGGAGGTTTCTTACCCTCAAAGAAGATAGATAAATGAGGGACACTAGATTCTTTTTGATGATGACGCGCACATTGTGTCTTATAACGATTCAAAATATCCTTTTTATCCAAATTCACATATGCGGCATACTTTTTTAAATATTGTGAAGTAACTTCCGGACGTGGGATCAAATGAAACTTGTCTTCTTCCAAAGCGTTGATCATAGGAACACTTATGCCTGTGGAACGGGAAATCTCCTGTACTGAAATAAGGTGTGCTTCCCTTTTTCTTCTTAAATACTGCCCGAGCGTCTCTTTCATGAATATTCAAAACCTGTTCTTATGAGGAACTTATATTTGAGTGAACTGCCCCCGGCTAAAGCTGGCGGCTTCAGAGTTCATCCTCAAATCCACACGTGGGACAATACAGTAAAAGTATAGTGAGAAAGAGCGCGTGAGTCAAAAGAAAAAGAGCACAGGATGTCCAGGTTTTTTCGATTATCAAAAAGATTTGATACCATAAGGCTTTATATGAGCATCGTAATGAAGCAGTCATTTTTCCTTGACACACCACATACTTTTCCCTACACTTTTCCCGCACCGAAATGAGTTTTTTTAAGCGGCAGTTCTGTAAGCGTATAACAATAAGGGAGGACAGGCGATGAAAAAGACAGGGATAATTTTTTTGCTGGTGACGACGCTTGCGTGTGCGGGATGTGCGACAATGGAGGATCTCAAAACTTCAATTACGACAACAGTAACTTCGATAACCTCGAACGTGGACCCGGCGCTCGTCGCGAAGGTACCCGATGATAAGCGGGCCGGATTCCCCAAGGCGGAGTTCGCGGTCAAGCTGGGGGAAGAAAAATTGAAACTGGCAAAGATGAAGAGTGAGCTGGCTTCAAAGGAGCGAAAGTTAATCGATTATGATGAAGATATGGTGAATACTGATCTCAAGGATGCCAGTCTCGATTNCGATATTGTGAAGATGGAGGCCATCGATGCGACCCCTGGCCTCGGCAAGAAAGAAGACAATATCAGGGCGCTTACCAACCTGAAACTGAAGAAAAATGACCTGCAGAGCGACCGGATCAAGATCAATGCCAACAAAGACGCCACCAGGCGGCAGATTCAGGAGTTAAACGAAACGATCAAAGCCCAGGAAGAGAAGGTCAAGAACTTCACCATGGAAACAGCGAAGCCGGAAAAAAAAGCTGCTCCTCCTGAAAAAGATAAAACTCCAGAACCGCCTGTAGCTCCTGCGGCTCCCGAACCTCCTGCAGCGCCTAAAGCTCCAGGAGAAAAAGCAAAGTAAACCGCCATCGGCTATAGCCGATGGCTTCAGGGTTCAAGGATTCAAGGGGTCAAGTAATCAAGGGAATATCTTTGTTACTACTCCCGAGTTCTGGAATCCTCGAACCCTTAGATCAAACTGAAGTCTCCGCCTAAAGGCGAGGGTGCCCCCGGTGTTCCCATGTACAACAGCAATTACATTTGGGTTCTACTCATGATCGTCTCTTCTCTTTTTCTTTTTTCGTCATGCGGTCAGTGCCACTCTCAGACCCTACTGCACGAATCCCAGCCGTCTCGAGAAAGTAACTTTCCCGCTTATTTAAAGAAACGCATTGGTCACTCCTCTCAGGTCATTCTCGTCCGGAACATGCAGCCTCACACTGTTTCCGTTCAGGTCACTGCTTTGGAACGGAAAAACGACCGCTGGCGGAGTCCTTTTCTTCCTATGGAAGGTGTGATCGGGAGGAAAGGATTCGCGCCGCCGGGCGAAAAAAGGGAAGGAGACGGCAGGACGCCCTCAGGGATATTTCCCCTTGGTGCAGTATTTGGCTATGAGCCTTCTTTTCCGACGATGATGCCCTATCGGCAGGTTACTGTCGATGACCTATGGGTAGATGACGCACACGCCGCTGACTATAACCGATTAGTGAAAAGGGGATCAACAAGGGCCTCATCCTATGAGGTGATGAGAAGGGACGACGATTTATACAAATACGGGATCATCGTGGAGTACAATACGGATCCTGTCATCAAGGGTTACGGAAGCGCCATTTTTTTTCATCTCTGGAGGGGAAAGGAAGCGCCTACAGAAGGCTGTGTTGCCCTGTCGGAAGAAAACCTCACGCGGATATTGCGCTGGTTGAATCCGGAGGCAAGGCCTCTCGCGGTCCTGGGAACAAACGCAACGATCGATGATATGACACAATGAAACACGCGCCCCGGATCATGCTGTTATGTTCCCTGATGCTCTTCACCAGCCAGTCGCTGCCGGTGATGTATTGCCACGCTGAGAGCAGGATGCCCGATTCCTTTGAGGATGTGAAAGCGCGAATACCTTCCATACTTCTTGATATGCGGTATTACGGTCCGCACAATTTCATCGGCGAGCGGATCGAAGGCTACAACGCACCCAAATGTCTTCTCACGAAGCAGGCAGCGGCGGCATTAGCCAGGGTCCAGAAAGAACTTGAAGCACAATCCTTATCGCTCAAGGTTTACGACTGCTACCGGCCGCAGCGTGCCGTCGATCATTTTGTAAGATGGGCGCAAGACATGAACGACACAAAAACCAAAAAGGAGTTCTATCCCACCATAAAAAAACGCGACCTTCTCCGGAAAGGTTATATCGGCACCAGATCCGGCCACAGCAAGGGCAGCAGCGTCGACCTCACTATAGTACCTCTCCCTGCGTCCGAGGAGCCCACGTATCAACCGGGAGATNCACTCNACGAATGCTATCTCCCCGCGGNGAAACGCTTCCAGGANAANNGTCTCGACATGGGGACAGGGTTTGACTGTTTTCACGAGCGTTCCCACACNACGAACAGGAAAACAGGAAAAAACCAAATGCGCAATCGCCTGCTGCTGAAAAATATTATGGAAAAACATGGCTTTAAAAGCTATGCGAGAGAGTGGTGGCATTACACCCTGCGGCGCGAACCATTCCCGAAAACCTATTTCGATTTCGCTGTCGAATAATGTTTCTACTTTGGGGGAAGAGCCGAGTGCGTAGAATGGGGCGGCCACGCATAATTTTCCACGATAATTATCAAAGGAATCACTATGCCGATCGTGTCATCAAACTTCTTTAAATCCTATGGATTTTCGCTGCTGCTGATCGCTTCTATCGGCATTGGCTCTGTAGTGGGAATTGTACTGAAGCAAGAAGCCGTTCTCCTGAAGCCCTTCGGGGATTTATTCTTAAACCTCCTCTTTACGGCTATCGTTCCCCTCGTGTTCTTTTCCATTACATCAGCCGTTGCCGNCATGTCCAATATGAGCCGTCTGGGAAAGATCCTTTCAGCCATGCTGTGTGTGTTCATTCTCACGGGGACGGCTGCGTCGGCGATTATGGCCATTGCCGTGCAATTCTATCCGCCGGCGGCAGGTATTACGCTGGATTTAAATATCCCTGCGGGCGCGGAACGGTTCAAAACTTCCACACAGATCGTGCAGGCTTTTGCGGTACCTGATTTTTCAGATATCCTGTCGAAGAAAAATATGCTCGCCCTGATTATCTTCTCCCTTATTATCGGGCTTGCGAGCTCTTCTCTCGGAGAAAAGGGAAGAATCTTCTCCACATTCCTTGCATCCGCGAACGAGGTAATGATGAAGGTCATCCACTATATCATGTTCTATGCACCCGTCGGCTTGTGCGCCTACTTCGCGTACTTCGTCGGGGTGTATGGTTCGGAACTGCTTGGTTCTTACCTCAGGGCGATGGTTCTCTATTACCCCATTACCATCCTCTATTTCTTCTTTGCCTTTACCTTGTATGCGTACATTGCCGCCCGGGGGATCGGTGTGAGAATGTTCTGGAAAAATATCATCCCTCCCTCTCTCACGGCCCTTGCCACGGCAAGCAGCGTTGCGACCATCCCGTCAAATCTCGAAGCGGCGAACAAGACGGGCATCCCGAGGGACATCAGTGAGGTCGTCATCCCCATCGGCGCAACGATTCACATGGAGGGTTCTTGCCTTGCCGCCATGCTGAAAATCGCATTCCTGTTCGGATTATTTCATATGGATTTCTCAGGAATCCAGACCGTCCTGACGGCAATCGGCATCGCCATCCTGTGCGGTACCGTGGTGAGCGGGATTCCGGGCGGTGGCGTAATCGGAGAGATACTGATTATTTCCCTGTATGGATTCCCCCCGGAGGCCTTCCCGATTATTACGATGATCGGTACTCTCGTTGACCCCCCCGCAACCATGGTAAATGCTATCGGCGATAACGTGGCGAGCATGCTCGTTGCCAGGATATTAGGAGGGAACGATTGGATTGAGGAAAAGATGACTCACTAAAGTACAAAGCTTCAGGCGCTCACTTCGTTATTACTTACCGCATGCCGATAAATAGTATATTCCACTATCGCCATGATAGTGATCCGGAAACACATACAGTATGCATGCAAGGGAAAAATATTTTTTATATCGCTTCTCGCTGTTTTGCGTGTGGTTCAGAATGTATCAACCGCTCATGCCCGCGCGCACAATTTCTCCTTGACCTTCATTCACTTCTCAACTATTCTGCGCGCAGTGGGATATGANTTCTTTCATAATTTATTTTACAGAAAAAGGATTCTTGTNGCTTCCATGAGAGCCTTAAGTGAGAAGGAACTCCGTCATCGTCTCTCTCACATGCACCTCTGCCGGATATGAAAGTTCTTTCATGCAATAAGGCTTACGATTCAGATTGGCCCATGAGGAGGAAAAATGAAAACAGGAATTTGTGATGCGCGAAAGAGAATATTTTCCCAGATCGCCTTATTTTCTCTTTTCTTACTATGCACCAGTGTCGGGAATGCGTGGTCCGATGATAGCATGCCGACTGCAAAAACGCGCCAGGTTTCAAATGTGACCTCCTCTTCCGCCACGCTGAAAGGAACAGTGTATTCNACTAATCCTTCACGCAACGTTTATTATTCATTCCAGTGGGGCACAACCACCTCTTACGAAAATCAAACGAGAAATCAGAGCGCCAGCACCAGTGCAGATCGTCCGGAAGTTGAAGTTACTGAAGAACTCACCAATTTAAGCCCCAACACTACCTATTATTACCGGCTTGCGGTCTCGGACGGCCAAGGTCAGGTGTATGGAGAAGATAAAATCTTTACAACCTATGTTCCTCCAACCGTTACAACCGACACGGCCACAAACGTGACCTTTTCTACTGCAACGTTGATCGGAACAGTCAACCCCAACGGGATCAAGACGTCCGTCTGTTTTTATTATGGACCCGGGTCGGGTGAAGTAAACACAAGAAAACAGGATATAGGAAGCGGCACAAGCCCTTTGAGCGCCTCAGCCATTATAAGCAACCTGCGACCCGGTACAACGTATTACTACCGAATGGAAGCCTCAAGCTCAGGGGGAACTGTCTCCGGACCGCAAATGTCTTTCACGACCCCTGCCCTTTTACCAAGTGTGAGCACCGACGATGCCGCACACGTAGCCAACCATACGGCAACCTTGAACGGAACAATCAATCCTCACGAAACGAACGTTTCCTACTATTTTCAGTGGGGCCCGAATGAAAACCCGTCGGCGTACAAAACTCACATTAGATCGGCGGGGAGCGGCAGTGAGCCTGTAAAAGTCTCAGCCACGGTAGGCGGATTGAAACCGGGTACGAGCTATTATTACACAATTCTTGCCGACTATAATTACCGGATTGGTGGTGTGGAGAGCAGAGGACAGGCCAACGGCGAGAACCGATCTTTCACAACATTAATATCGCCGGGCGCTGCCACAATGCAGGCTACGAATATAACGTCAAATTCCGTCACGTTGAACGCTACAGTTACTCCCAACGGATTACCAACTGTATGGTATTTTGAAATCAGAAAATTTTTATTTTTTACTACATGGAAAAGGATAGGCACCAGGGAAGAACCTGTCACTCAAAATTGGAACGCCTCGGTAAATATTTCAGGGTTGGATCCCGATTCGACCTACCGATTCCGGATCGTTGCAAAAAGCATTGGTGGAACTGCGTATGGGCCGGAAATGAACTTCAAGACCCCTCCTTTTGCTCCCCCGATCGTTACCACAGGCCCAGCATATAACATAACCAAAAATTCAGCTACCTTAGAAGGAATAGTCAACCCCAGCGGCTCTCCGGTTTCCTATTGGTTTCAGTATGGTCCAACCGACTCTTACGGAAAATACTCGACGGGGCAGTCAGGTGTTGCTGGTGCGAGCAATGCGACGGTCTCTGTTACGATAAACGAACTGATTCCCAAGACTACGTATCACTATAGGCTCATGGCATCGAGCGTGAAG
>Ga0031656_10000673_pt1 | contig 12207 bp, 5 predicted proteins | sample FrelakmetDIP11DI_FD_55080 | JGI IMG/M metagenome (GOLD analysis project Ga0031656, IMG submission 55080) | Freshwater lake sediment microbial communities from the University of Notre Dame, USA, for methane emissions studies - DIP11 DI | ecosystem: Environmental > Aquatic > Freshwater > Lake >... | reverse complement strand
CGCGCCGAACCCCGCGAGCCAGTAGACGTCGCGGACCCGCCCAAGCCGCGGCGAGAAATCTCCGAACCGGCGGAGAAGCGCGGCGGCGGAAAGCGCAGCGGTCGCGCTGCCGCAGCCGATCATGACTGCCGCCAAGGCCGTGCCGCCGATCGCCATGTAGCCCACGCATGCACCCACAGCGACGGCGAGCGCGTAGAGGGGCCCGCCGAGCAGGACCGCGCCGAGCGCCAGCCCCGCCGCGGGCCATACCAAACTCGCACCGCCTGCGATCGTGGCAAAGGCTTGACCGGCCTGCGACAGCACGAAGTACGCAATCGCGACGAGCGTCAGCCCGATCGCGGGGTGGGCGCGGCGGTCGCCGGCCCGCTCAGGACGGGCATTGGAAGACTTCATCGACGTTTCCTCATGGGGAGGCGCAAAGCGCGCGGTTCGCGCGCGGCGAGGCGCCGACCTCACTGCTCTTCGGACTGATGCGGCGGCGCGACCTTCAGCACTTCCTCGAGCGTCGTCAGCCCGGCCGCGACCTTCATTGCGCCGCTGATGCGCAGCGAGCGCATCCCCTCCTTGTAGGCCTGCTCGCGAACGCGCGCGACATCGGCTTCACCGGTCACGAGCTTGCGGATCGCCGGGCTCATGAGCATCACCTCGTAGATGCCGCTGCGCCCGCGGAAGCCCGTCATGCGGCACTCGAGGCAGCCGACCGGCTTGTAGATCCGAACCGGGCGGCGCGCCTTCCACGGCGACACGAGCTCCTCCCAGGCGACATCGTCGGCGCGCCCACTGCCGTAGGGCACCGCCTGCTTGCAATGAGGGCACAGNGTACGCACCAGGCGCTGCGCCATGACCCCGAGGATCGTCGCGTTCAGCAGATACGCCGGCGCGCCGAGATCGAGGAGGCGCGTNATCGCGCTCGCGGCATCGTTGGTGTGCAGCGTCGAAAGCACGAGGTGCCCCGTNAGGGCAGCCTGCACCGCCATGTCGGCCGTCTCGAGGTCGCGGATCTCGCCGATCATGATGATGTCGGGGTCCTGCCGCATGAGCGCGCGCACGCCATCGGGGAACGAAAGGTCGATCGACGCCTGCACCTGCATCTGGTTGAACGAGGGCTCGATCATCTCGACCGGGTCCTCGATCGTGCAGACGTTCACTTCCGGGGTCGCGAGCGTCTTCAGCGTCGAGTAGAGCGTGGTGGTCTTTCCCGACCCCGTCGGCCCGGTGACGAGGATCACACCGTGCGGACGCGCGATCATGTCGTTCCAGCGATCCTTGTCCTCCTGCGAGAAACCGAGCTCCGTGAGGTCCTTCACCAGCACCTCGGGATCGAAGATCCGCATCACGAGCTTCTCGCCGAAGGCCGTCGGGAGCGTCGAAAGCCGCAGCTCCACCTCCTGGCCTCCCGCGGTGCGGGTCTTGATGCGGCCGTCCTGCGGGCGGCGCTTCTCCACCACGTCCATGCGCCCGAGGATCTTGATGCGGCTCGTCATGGCCGTGATCACGGGCATCGGCAGCTGGTAGACGCTGTGGAGCACGCCATCGATGCGGAAGCGCACCGAGCCGAGCTCGCGCCGCGGCTCGATGTGGATGTCGCTCGCACGCTGGTCGAAGGCGTATTGCCACAGCCAGTCGACGATGTGGACGATGTGCTGGTCGTTCGCGTCCAGCTGTCGGTTGGACTTGCCGAGTTCGACCAGCTGCTCCAAGTTGGCGAGACTGGAGCGCGCCTCGGCGTTCCCGGTTGCCCGCTTGACCGATCGTGCGAGGTTGTAGAACTCGACGATGAAGCGCGAGATGTCGACCGGGCTCGCGAAGACGCGCCGGATCGCGCGCTTGTGGATGCGCGCGATCTCGAACTCCCACTCGCGCAGGTGCGGCTCGGCGGTCGCGATCACCGCCTCCTTCAGGTTCACCTCCACCGGCAGCACCTTGAACCGCTCGGCGTAGGCCGCCGACATGATTTCGGTCACCGACGCGAAGTCGATCTTGAGCGGGTCGATGTGGCGATACTCGAGCCCGACCTTGGGCGCGTACCACTCGGTCAAATACTCGAGTGTGAGCGGCAGATGCGGCGGCTTCGGGTGCCGCCACTTCTGCTCCGCGAGCGCCACCAGCGGATGGATGGTGTTACGCTGCAACCGCCGGTCGGCCTCGACGCGATCGGCGTCCTCCCTCGTCACCAGGCCATCGGCGACGAGGTGCGGGAGGACTTCGGCGAGCGTGAGCCTGTGCTCCTCGACTGCTGCGGCAGCGGCCTGCATGCGGAAACCGGACGTGACGACGTGGCGACTATAGAGACAATCCCCTAGTCCCTCAATGGGCTTACGGCCGCCCCTTCATCCGGCTTTTGACTTTTTTCCGGTCGTTGGGGATGCTATCGTTTCCTCGCGCGGCGGGTCGATGCGCTCCGCCGCGCGCCCAATCCCCGCCTCCCTGGAGACCCTTTTATGATCAAGATCGGCGACCGCCTTCCCGAAGGCACCCTTGTTGAATGCACCGAGTTCGACGCTGCGAACGGCTGTCCGATGAACCCGCGCCCGCTGGTCGTGAGTGAGCTCGTGAAGGGCAAGAAGATCGTGATCTTCGGGCTGCCGGGCGCCTATACGCCCACCTGCTCAGCCAAGCACGTGCCCGGTTACGTCGCCAATTCCGCCGCTCTCACCAAGAAAGGCGTCGACGAGATCTGGTGCCTGGCCGTGAACGACGCCTTCGTGATGGCTGCGTGGGGACGCGATCAGAAAGTCGACGGCAAGGTGCGCATGATGGCCGATGGCAGCGCCGAGTACGCCAAGAAGCTCGGGCTCGAGCTCGACCTCGTCGGGCGCGGCATGGGGACTCGCTGCCAGCGCTTCGCCATGGTCGTCGAGGATGGCGTCGTGAAACATCTCGCCGTCGAGGCGCCGGGCAAATTCGAGGTATCGAACGCGGAGTCGATTCTCGCGAAGCTCTGAGCGCCGGTGCCCCGCGCCTGCCGGCCGCACTGCGCCGGTAGGGCGTGAACGCCGCGCTTCCTTCTGCCGGTACGCGCGCGCTGCGCGCGCTGGCTTCAGACCTTGCGTCTGCGAACGGCACGCCGATTTGGCGACGGNGCGGTTCGAAGCCCTTTCAACCGCGGCAGAACCACGCCGCNGTCTCGATCGTCGCGAGGTGGATCTCAACCGTGTCGTCGATGTCTTGCCCGTACCCGCCTGCCATGGTCACGGCGACCGGCAGACCAGCGCGCTCGCAGCGCTCGAAGACGAGTCGATCACGATCCAGCAGTCCTTGCTTGGTGAGCGCGAGACGACCGAGTCGATCACCGACGAAGGGATCGGCGCCGGCCAGGTAAATCACGAGGTCCGCGGCCGCGCGATCAATCGCTTGATCCAACCCGCATGCGAGCGCGTCGAGATAAGGGCGGTCCGTCGTCCCGTCGCGCAGCTCGATGTCGAGATCGCTCGCCTCCTTGCGGAACGGGAAGTTGTTGGCGCCGTGGATCGAGAACGTGAAGACACTCTGGTCCTCGCGAAAGAGGGCGGCCGTGCCGTTGCCCTGATGGACATCGCAATCGACGACCAGCACCCGCTCGACCCGGCCCTCGGCCTGGAGTACTCGTGCGGCGATGGCGCTGTCATTGAATACGCAGAACCCCTCGCCGCGGTCGCGAAACGCATGATGCGTGCCGCCCGCGAGATTCGCGGAAGTACCTTCCACGAGCGCCGCCCGTGCCGCCGCGACAGTCGCGCCGCTGGTGCGGCGCGAGCGCTCGAGCATCGGCGCCGACCAGGGGAAACCGATCCGCCGCTGCTCCGCCGCTGAGAGCGTGCCGAGCGTCACACGCTCCAGATAGCCGGCGTCGTGCGCAAGTGCGATCTCGTCGTCGCGCGCCGCGTCCGGCACCTCGCAGAACGCCGCAAGATCCGTCGCGTGCAGGACACGCTCGCGCAGCCGCGCGTACTTGCTCATCGGGAACCGATGCCCGGGCGGCAACGGCAACACGAAGTGATCGGAATAGAAGATCCGCACCGCGCAATTCTAAGGCCGCTGGCTCACCACCGCGTGGACGAGGCAGCGCTTGGGCGAGTTCGCCGAACTTCGTCTCCGGGGCCGCGCAGGGCATGCCTGCACAGCGTCGGCGTCGGCCTCGGCGCCAACGCCGGTGGTCTCCCCGCGCTTCCTTGCCTCGCCGGTTCAAGTGGGTGTCCAGATCCGCGAGCCGCCCTCCCCCGCGAGCTCGAGCATGAGCTCGTTCAGCCTTTTGACGAACCCCGCCGGGTCTTCGAGTGTCGCGCCTTCGGCGAGCTGCGCCTGGTCGAAGAGGAGACGCGACCAGTCATCGAAGCGCTTCTCCTCCCCCTTCAGGCGCGTGAGCAGCGGGTGCTCCGGGTTCACTTCGAGAATCGGCTTCGCAGTCGGGACGTTTTGCCCGACGGCTTTGAGAATGCGCTGCAGATTGGCGCCCATGTCGTGTTCGTCGGCGACGAGGCACGCCGGCGACGACGTCAGGCGTGAGGTCACGCGCACGTCCTTCACCCGCTCGCCGAGCGCCGTGCGAATGCGCGCGACGAGGTCCTTGAACTCGCTCTCGACCGTCTCGTGCGCCTTCTTCGCCTCGGTGTCCTCGAGCTTGCCGAGATCGAGATCGCCGCGCGCCACGGACGTGAGCGGCTTACCCTCGAACTCGTGCAGGTTGGCGACGACCCACTCGTCGACGCGATCGGAAAGGAGCACGACCTCGATGCCCTTCTTGCGGAAAATCTCCAGATGCGGGCTCGACTTCGCGCCGAGGAAGGATTCGGCGGTCACGAAGTAGATCTTGTCCTGGCCCTCCTTCATGCGCGCGACGTAATCGGCGAGCGACACCGTCTGCTCTTCGGTCTCGGCATGGGTCGACGAGAAGCGCACGAGCTTGGCGATCCGGTCGCGATTGGCGTGGTCCTCGCCGATTCCCTCCTTGAACACGACGCCGAACTCGCGCCAGAACGTCGCGTAGTCTTCCTTCCGGTTTTCGGCGAGATCCTCGAGGAGGGAGAGCACCTTCTTCGTGCAGCCGGTGCGGATCATTTCCACGTCCTTCGACTGCTGCAGGATTTCGCGCGACACGTTGAGCGGAAGGTCGTTCGAGTCGATCACGCCGCGGACGAAGCGCAGATAGCCGGGCATGAGATGCTCGGCGTCGTCCATGATGAACACGCGCCGGACGTACAGCTTGAGGCCCCGCCGCTGATGCCGGTCCCAGAGATCGAACGGCGCGTGCGAGGGAACGTAGAGGAGCTGCGTGTACTCGTGCCGCCCCTCGACCCGTGCATGGGCCCACGCGAGCGGCCGCTCGAAATCGTGCGCGACGTGCTTGTAGAACTCCTGGTATTGCTCGTCGCTGACCTCGTTTCGGGGACGTGCCCAGAGCGCGCTTGCCTGGTTCACCGTCTCCCATTCGACGGCCGCGTCCTTGCCCTCTTCACCCTCCGCCTTGGCCTTCGGCATGAGGATCGGAATCGCGATGTGGTCGGAATACTTGCGGATGAGCTGTTTCAGCCGGAACTCGGAGAGGAACTCGTCCTCGCCCGCGCGCAGATGCACGGTGACGTCGGTGCCGCGCGTGGCCTTTTCGACCGTTTCGATGGAGTATTCCCCCTGACCGTCGGACTCCCAGCGCACGGCCTTGTCGGCGGACGCCCCCGCGCGGCGCGTGGTGATCGTGACCCGATCGGCGACGATGAACGAGGAGTAGAAGCCGACGCCGAACTGCCCGATGAGGTGCGCATCCTTGGCTTGGTCGCCGGTGAGCGACTGGACGAACTCGCGCGTGCCCGACTTGGCGATAGTGCCGATGTTTGCGACCACCTCGTCGCGCGACATGCCGATGCCGTTGTCGGAGACAGAGAGCGTGCGCGCCGCGGCGTCGACGGTGATTCGGATTTGCAAGTCGGCGTCGGAGCCGTACAGCCCCGGGTCCGCGAGCGCCTCGAACCGGAGCTTGTCGGCCGCGTCGGACGCGTTGGAGACGAGCTCGCGGAGGAATATCTCCTTGTTTGAATAGAGCGAGTGGATCATGAGGTGCAGTAGCTGGCGCACCTCGGTCTGAAAACCCAGGGTTTCCTTGGCGATGGTCGTGGACATGGTCGGCACTCCTTTCCCCGCGATTTGGGGCGGCCGCCGCCGATTTCAAGCGCGGGGCCTCTGCGATCGCGGCGGTCCCGCTGCCGACAGTGCTGACCGCGCTCGTGGCGCCGGAACTCCGGCGTGCCCCAGGCGGTCTCACCCCCGGCACGGATGCCCTCCGGCTCTTCGCCGCCCTCCTGGAAGGGCTCGTGGTCCGGCCCACGCGGAACACGCGACCCTGGGCAGCCGGAATGCTCGTTCCTTACGCCCTCCACGCCCTTAATGCGCTCGGCGCCGGATAGAATGCGCGCCGCAGACCCGCNGCCTCGTGCCGGGTCCACTTGAGGTACCCAATGCGATTCGTCCGTCTCCTCGTCGCCTTCTTCGCCTTCACAGCGGCGTTCAACGCCGCCTCGGCCGGCGCAGCCGAAACGGCCCTACCCCGCGGCATGACCCGAGGCCCGGCTCTGAGCGGCGTGTCCGAGTACAACCTCGCGAACGGGCTCAAGGTGCTGCTCGTCCCGGACCCTTCCGTCGACACCATCACCGTGAACGTGACCTACCTCGTGGGCTCGCGCCACGAAGGCTACGGCGAATCCGGGATGGCGCATCTACTCGAGCATCTCGTCTTCAAGGGCACGCCAAAGTATCCCGACACGAAGACCGAGCTCGCGAAGCGCGGGGCACGCTACAACGGCACCACGTCCTTCGACCGCACCAACTACTTCGAGACCTTTCCGGCGAGCGACGAGAATCTCGCGTGGGCAATCGACCTCGAGGCCGACCGGATGGTGAACTCGCGCGTCACGCGCGAGAACCTTGCATCGGAGATGACGGTGGTGCGGAACGAGTTCGAAGCGGGCGAAAACAGCGCGGGCCGCGTGCTGCGCGAGCGCGTCTCCGCGGCGGCTTACGACTGGCACAACTACGGGCGCTCAGTCATAGGCACGCGCTCGGACATCGAGAACGTGCCGATCGAACGCCTGCAGGCCTTCTATCGCAAGCACTATCAGCCCGACAACGCCGTCCTCGTCATCGCCGGGCATTTCGAGGAATCGAAAGCGCTCAGGCTGGTCGCAGGCACCTTCGGCAAGTTGCCCCGCCCCGAACGGAAGCTCGAGCGCACCTACACACTCGAACCCGCTCAGGACGGCGAGCGCACCGTCACCGTCCGGCGGGTGGGGAACGTGCAGCTCATTGCCGTCCAGTACCACGTGCCGGCCGCGACGCACCCGGAGTACGCCGCGGTGGAGCTCGTCACTTCGATCCTCAGCGACCCGTCGTCCGGTCGTCTGCACCGGGCGCTCGTCGAAACCGGCAAGGCTGCAGGGGTGTTCGGGAACGACCGGCCGCAACCGGAGGCCGGTTCGATCTACTTCGGCGCCACTGTGCGCGAAGACGCCCCGCTCGAACCCGTGCGCGACGAGTTGATCGCGACACTCGAGGGGTTCGGGAAGAATCCCGTCACCGAGCAAGAAGTCGAGCGGGCGCGCACGCAGGCGCTCAAGGATGTCGACCTGCTGCTGCGCAACTCGCGCTCGCTCGCGATCTCGCTTTCCGACGTGGTGGCGCTCGGCGACTGGCGCCTGCTCTTCTGGTATCGCGAACGCCTCGCGCAAGTCACGCGCGAGGACCTCCAGCGGGCCGCGCTCGCATACCTCAAGCCCGCCAACCGCACGGTGGGGCTGTTCATTCCCACCAAGGCTCCCGACCGGGCCGAGATACCGGGCGCACCAGAGGTCGCGGCGCTGCTCAAGGATCTTCGGGCAGACGACGTGATTGCCGCCGGCGAAGCATTCGTGCCCGCGCCGCAGAACATCGAGGGTCGCGTGATTCGCAAGACGCTTCCCGGTGGGATGCAGCTCGCGCTGCTGCCGAAGAAAACGCGCGGCGGCACCGTCTTCGCGGCGCTCGGGCTTCGCTGGGGCGACGAGTCGGTGAAGACCGGCCGGTCGACCGCGTGCAGCCTGGCGGGCGCCATGCTTTCGCGCGGGACTGCGAAACACACCCGCGCCGAGCTCCAAGACGAACTCGATCGGCTGAAGGCAAACGTGAACGTCGCGCTCGAAGGTGCGAGCATCGACACCGTGCGCGAGAGTCTCCCCGCAGCGATGCGGCTCGCCGCCGAGATGCTGCAGCTGCCCTCGTTCCCGCCGCAGGAGCTGGAGCAGATCAAGCGCGCCACCCTCGCCGGCATCGACACGCAGAAGAGCGATCCCCAGGCGCTGGCGAGCGTGACCATCGCCCGGCATCTCAACCCGTACCCCGCGAGCCATTGGCTCTACACGCCCACGCTCGAGGAGCGCGCGGAGCGGATCCGCACGACCCCGATTGAAGACGTGAGGGGCTGTCACGCCGAGCTCGTGGGCGCGTCCAACAGCGAGCTCGCGGTGGTCGGCGATTTCGATCCCGACGAGATCACTAAGCTCGCCGAGGAGCTTTTCGGGTCGTGGCAGAGCGCGACCCCGTACCAGCGGATCGAAGTGCGCTACCAGGAGGCAGCGCCCGTCGATCGCGTCATCGAGACGCCGGACAAGGCGAACGCCGTCTATCGCGCCGGGATGAATCTGAAGCTTCGCGACGATGATCCCGACTTCCCGGCGCTCGTCCTCGGCAACTACCTCCTCGGCGGCTCGAGCGATTCGCGCCTGTGGCGGCGCGTGCGCGAAAAAGAGGGCCTCTCCTACAGCGTCGGCTCGTGGATAACGGCGAGCAGCCAGGACCCGGTCGGCGAGTTCGGCGTCTCGGCGATCTACGCACCGCAGAACCGCGCCAAGCTCGAAGCGATCCTGCGCGAAGAGATCGCCGCGACGCTNCGCGACGGCTTCACCCGCGACGAGGTCGAGGCCGCGAAGAAGGGNTTGCTTCAGGCCCGGCAGGTCGCGCGCAACCAGGACAGCTCGCTCGCCGGGCGCCTGTCGGGCTACCTCGTGCTCGGCCGCACCTTCCAATGGGACACGGAGCTCGAGGCAAAGATCGCGAAGCTCTCACCCGACGAGGTGCGCGACGCGCTCCGGCGGCACGTCGACCCCGAGCGCATATCGATCGTGAAGGCGGGCGATTTCAACGGTGCGCTCGCCGGGCGGCCGAGCGCAGAAAAGGCCAACTGATTAGTGGTCTAATGCGCGCGGGGCGGAGTGATTCGGCGCGCGGCGCAAGGCAAAGCGGTGGTGTTCCGTCGCAGCAGAAGGCATGCGGGGTAGCGCCATGACGTCCGCATTTTCTGACCAGCGCCCGCAATCCCCTGTTTTTCCTAGCGGCCGTGCAAGTCATTCCAAGACCGGAACCCTCTATTGAAGGCGGTCGCGCAGCTGCAATCGGGCTTACCCACACCATGATCACCAAGCTCTTTTTCCGTTCCGCCCCCCACGATCACGCCGAGCCCGCGCAACGGGCTCTCGGCGCGGCGGAGCTGCCCCCGGACTCGGACGAGCTCGCCCGTCTGCTCGCCTCAGACCCAGCTCCGGAGGTCCGCGCCGCCGCGGCGCGTCGTTGTGCCGATCTCGCCACCCTTACTGCTGCCTGGGAGACGGAAACCGATGCGGCGGTGCGAGTTGCCCTGGGCTCCGCGCTGGGCGACGTGCTCTCCGAAACGCAGGATAGTGCCGGCGCAAGGGCGCTGCTCGAGGCGGACCACTGCACGGATGCAATTCGCTCCGAGGTGGCGCACCGCACGCAGGACGCCGAGCGCCGCCGCATCGCGATCGCCAGCATTCGAGACGAAGACCCGTTGATCGAGCTCGCGCTTGCCGCCGGGCAGGCCGAGACCCGGAAAGCGGCTGCGGAGCGCGTGCGAACGCCGGAGGGGCTGCGCAGACTCGCCGACGCGGCAAAGAACAAGGATCGCGGCGTGGCCCGTCTCGCCCGGCATCGGATCGATGCTTTGGAGAATCGCGAGACTCAGGCGGTCGAAGCGGACGCGGTTCTGGCGCAAATGNAAGCGCTGACGATCAAGCCCGGCCCGATACTCACGGAGGTGGTCGAACTCGATCGCCGTTGGCACGCGCTCGAGCTGAACGGCGATACCGCCCGACTCGCACGCTGGGAAGCGACCCGCCAGACCGTTCAGGCGCGCTTCGATCGCGAGCATGACGAGCAGCGGACGCGGGCACTTTTCGAGCGCAGGCTGCACGAATGGGTANTGGCACTGGGGTTGCCCGCAACGACCGATGCGCTTACCGCGATGCGCACCNAGCTTGTTGCGCTGCNCGAAGAGGCCCACGGCTTCGGCNATGGAGAGGCGCTCGCCCAGCTGGAACAGGCGGAGCAGCGCATTGTGTTGTGGGAGCGGGAACTCCAGGCGCTTGCCGGCGCCGANGCGCTGGTCGCTGAAGCCGAGCAGCTGGCTGCAGGAACNTCCATAGACCACGCGAAACTNCCGGAACGGTGGCAAGCGCTCGANCCGGGGAGTCGAACACCAGCACTGACGCAGCGTTTCGAAGCGGCGTTGATGGTGGTCGAGCAACGCCGGCTCGCGCAGATTCGGGCGGCACAGCAGCACGCGAGCGCGGCGCGGCAGCAGGTTCACGGGCTGCTGCATGGCGCCGAGCAGGCACTGAGCGCAGGGCAGTTGCAGGCGGCTCGCGCGGCCGCCGACGAGATCAAAACGCTCAAAGCGGCCGCCGGCATGCTGCCGAAGCCGACGGTGCAACGGCTCGGCCGCCTCGTGCAGCAACTGGTGGAACTCGAACGCTGGGAATCATTCGGGCAGCAAAATGCCCGCATCCAGTTGTGCGAGCGCGCCGAGGCCGTGGCGACGGAGCCGCTGGACGCGCCGCGGCTCGCGCTCGAAGTCCAGAAACTGCGCAGCGAGTGGAAGGCGCTCGACCAGCAGCACGCCGGTGTCCCCAAGGCGATCTGGGAACGCTTCGACGGCGCGTGCGAGAAAGCCTATGCCCCGGCCGCCAGACATTTCGCGCAACTGGCAGCCCGTAGAAAAGAAGCGCGCAAGCAGCGCGAGGAATTTATCAGCGCAGCAGCGGCACACGCGCCGACCTTGTTGGGCGAGCCGCGTGACTGGCGTGCGCTCGAGCGCTGGCTGCGCGACACTGATCAGGCGTGGCGGGAGGGAGATCTTGGCAGCGTCGAACCTGGCGCATGGAAGAAGCTCGATACGCGGCTAAAGGCCGTGCTCGCCCCGCTGCGCGATGCCCTCTCCGCAGCACGCACTCAAGCGAAGGCGGACCGTCAGGCGTTAATCGCGGAGGTGGCGGCGTTGGCATCCACAGCAACGGAGCGGGACGCGCCGTCGCAAGTGAGAGCGATCCAGGCCAGATGGCAGGAGCAGGCCAGAGCGATGCCGCTGGCGCAGCGCGATGAGCGCCCCCTGTGGGAGCAGTTTCGCGCCGCGTGCGACGCGGTGTTCGAGGCGCGCCAGACCAAACGCAAGGAAGTGGACGACCGCAGGCACGAAAACCGGCGTGCGCTCGAGGATACCTGCGTGCAGCTCGAGCAACTCGCGCTGGCGACGGACAAGGACGATGCGGATATCCGTCGCGTCCTGCGTGATCTGCAGGAGCAATGGAAGCAACGCATCGGCGGATCGGATTCTGCGCCGCCTGGCATCGAATCCCGGTTCAGAAATGCAAGGGCGGCGGTCGAGGCCGTGTTGTCGGCGCGCACCCGCTCCCGCGAGGCGGCGGTGTGGCAGACCTTGGCAGCGAAGGAGCGCCTGTGCGACGAGCTCGATGGCTTGGTGCGCTCGAGCCAAGACCCGGCGGAAGCCGCAACGCGGTCGGCAGCCGCGCACGAACGGTGGATCGCGTTGCCGGTGCTTCCAGCAGCATGGGAACAGAAGATGATCGCGCGGCGCGACGCCGCTCTGCACGCTCTCTCCGCGGCCGATGCAGCCGGCGACCACCTGGTGCAGATCGAACAATCTGCGGAATCGCGCCGCGAGTGCCTGCTCGAGCTCGAGACGTTGCTGGGTCTGGACAGCCCCGCCGAGTTCCAGGCGCAAAGGCTCGCACTGCAAGTGAAACAGTTGCGGGAGCGCTTCAAGAGCGCGGCGACAAACAGCGCCAACTCCGCGGCTCTACGCCTACTTGCGTGGTGCGCCCAGCCGGGCGTCGCCGATGCGCGCGATCGGCAGCGCTGCGAACGAGTGTTTTCGGCAATGGAGCACAAGCGCGC
>Ga0031656_10000668_pt1 | contig 12229 bp, 12 predicted proteins | sample FrelakmetDIP11DI_FD_55080 | JGI IMG/M metagenome (GOLD analysis project Ga0031656, IMG submission 55080) | Freshwater lake sediment microbial communities from the University of Notre Dame, USA, for methane emissions studies - DIP11 DI | ecosystem: Environmental > Aquatic > Freshwater > Lake >... | reverse complement strand
CTCAATCGAACCGCCAAATGGCTGAGATCAACCAGGCGTATGCCGCAGGTGATTTAACAACCCTGCTCAAGCTGGCTGGGACAGATATTCCCTATGGGGTAGACTTATCTCAACAGAATTTAAATCTGGATTATTTACACGATCGTTCATTAACCGAAGCAGAACAGCTGGAGCGTAAAATAAAAGCCGTGCGTCAGCGGATCACCCGCCTGTCTGATTTACCCCTCGTCAGGCTCAGTCTGGAAGTCAAACTGGCGCGCCACCAAAGGCGCGACCTGCTGAATGAGATGGCAGCCGAGTTGCGCTACAAGGTGGCACGTAAAACTGCTGAACGGGATTATCTACAGGCGCAAATCAAGGCCAGTGGGTATTACCAGGAGGATTAAGATCAGACCAGCGTATCTTTAGAGTACTATAGATATTCTGACGGGGGAAAGATTTATTTCATAAATCTTTATTGAAAATTAGGAAATACATCATTACTCCTGGAGAACTTTTTATCTTACCTTGCAGTATTAGTATTGAATGCTTAACTTCATCAAGGCTATAAAATCAAATCCGGGGCATTCATGCTGGAGGAATCTGTGAGACAAATTGTTACCAGGATTTTATGCATGACAATCGCCCTGTGCGCCTGCTCTTCTTATATTCATGCTCACCAATCCGATATGACAGCACTCCCTGAAGCATCTGCACTGCCTCAAACCGTGATCTCGCCCAATTCGTTGACCCCCGCCTCAGCCTCTAAGAAAGAAATACCAACGGTAATTCCAGGAATATCCACAAAAACCACTCTTCCCTCTACGACGCCTGATGTCAGGATCGAGCTGGTCAGGTTCACCACCCAGGATAATATTGAGCTGGCAGGTACATTATTTAGAGAAGGAGAGCTGGCTGTCATTCTGGCACATATGGGCATGCCTGGCACAGACCAACACTCCTGGCAACCTTTTGCCCGTTTGCTGGCTGAACGAGGCTATACCGCCTTGACCTTCGATTTTCGCGGCAGGGGTGACTCGGGTGGGAAGCTGGAGCAAAGTCTGCTGCCCTATGATATGCAGGCTGCCATTCAATTGCTCACCGACCGGGGATATCGGCAGATTGCTTGCATCGGTGCCAGCATGGGCGGCACAACCTGCATGCGGGCAGCCCTGGAGCATGACCTGGCTGGTCTGGGGGTGATTGCTGGTGTGCTGGACCTTGGAAATCCAAACCAGATCTCCATATCCGAAATCCAGGAGCTCAAACTGCCCAAGCTGCTGGTTTATGGAGCCCATGAAATGCCGATGGTGATGATGGATATGGAAAGCCTGATTGAGCTTGCCCCTGAACCCAAGCTGGTGCAGGTATATCCAACGGCTGAACACGGAACTGCGATTTTCGACACCCAATATGGAGACCAGCTGATTGAGCTCTTAATCCGTTTTTTGCAAGCCATCCGTGATGGCACCGCTTAACCGACGGGATAATACCATGAGGCTGAAACGATGGTCTTTTTTTTGGATCTGTGCAGGCATCTTCTTAGCAGCCTGCACACACGCCACACCCGTAGGCAGCCCGCTTGCAAGCCAGGTTCCCATCCAGGCGACACTGGTGTTGATGCATGGCACCCTGATCGATGGCACGGGCCAAGAACCCATTGCGGACGCGATGGTGGTGATGGATGGCGAGCGAATCGTTGGCGTTAGCCCCACAACATCAGAAAATTTCGCTGAAGGCACCCAGGTGATCGACCTGGACGGGGCAACTATTTTACCGGGCTTTATCAACGCCCATGTGCATGATGCGTATGATGAAACAAGGTTGAAAACCTGGGCACAAGCGGGTGTGACAACGGTGCGGGATGTGGGTATTCTCTCCGGAGCAGGTCAGCTAACCCGTTTGATTGCCTTACGGAACCAACTCGCCACATCTCCTGAATTTGCGCGCCTGGTTTCTGCCGGGTATATGCTATCCATGCCTGGGGGTTACGGTCAGCTGGAGGTGACTTCGATCGATGACGCCCGCCAGGTCGTGAACATGGAACTGGATGCTGGTGTTGATCTGATCAAGCTGGCGATGGAATCGGGATATGCAGGAATCAGTAACCTGCCCAATTTTTCTCAAGCAGAACTGGATGCCATTGTCAGCACTGCGCATGAACGGGGCAGGCTGGTATCCGCGCATATTACCGAGGTGAAATTCCTGCAAATGTTGCTGGATGCCGGCGTGGATGACCTGGCTCATATCCCTAATGATTATGTTCGCCCGGAGTTGATCAGCCAGCTAATCGAGCAGGATGTTTACGTTGTCCCAACCTTGACCGTTTTCGAAGCCTACGGTGGTCTGCAAGGTTCTTCGAATAATCTCGGAAAATTCGTTAAAGATGGGGTGCAGATCGCCATGGGGAACGATTTTACGGCTATTCCTCAAAACCACTTCGACCATTTTGACCTGGGCATGCCCATGCATGAGATCATGCGGATGAGCGAAGCTGGTATGACACCCATGCAGATCATCGTGGCATCCACCAGAAACGCGGCGCATGTAAGTGGATTGGATCAGGTGCTGGGTACAATTGAAGTGGGTAAGCTGGCTGACATCCTGGTTATCGACAATAACCCGCTTGAAGACCTTTCAGCTCTGACCCAGGTAAAAATGGTCATTCACAGCGGTGAGATCATCCGCAAGTAATTTACCCAACCCTATCAGGCTTCTTTTCCATACCTTCTTGAAACCATCATAGTTCGCATCTTTCGAGCGTGGATGAGGCAGAAATTGTCTCCAGGGCGGCTGCCTGCCAGGGCGATTGAGCATCTTGTTGAGTGACGATCCAAATTGCAGATATCACCCTTGGACTGTCATCAATCCTTCCCGAAACTGCCAGCTCGACGCACCACATTTCTCCGCTTTCCTCTCCCTTCGCCAGCCAGGCATTTCTGACCTCCACCTCGTTCAGCACCTGGAAGGGTGTGCTGCCCATCCATGGGCTGGTGTAATAGGTTCGGGCGGTTTTATCCAACACTTCCTGAGCATCCGGGGGTAAGCCATAATTGGCTGAGCAGCTGATCAGCAGGCTGAAGACCAGCAGAAAAACCGCGCTACGATTGTATTTCATCAAGCTTGCATTACCGAAAATAGTCACTTATGTTCCCTCGCTTCTTTGCTTGACAGGCTTTTTCCACCCGCTGAACAAGGCATTTCCGCTCCAGGGAAAGATCGCCCAACGGATCGTCCCCACGGCACAGCTCAAGGATCAGTCTGGAGTGAGGCAATCTCCGAGCAGGTCGACCCTGAACCACATTTGATACTCGCCGGCGGGCACGAAGTAGCGCCTGTTGTCGATATCGCGTTTGGAGGTCTCCTCATCCCAATGATTTTTGGGATTATCGACGGTCATTGAATAGGTTATCCACCAAAGAATTTTTATTCAGCACTTTTTAGTGTCTCAACAATCTGGTATGTAGTTATCCTTAAATCATACCGCAAATTCCACTCAAAGCAATCGAGGCTAACGCAAGTGGTGGTCTGTAGCTGCCATTGTTAATAGCGGAATTGTTCGTAATAAAACATACTTGCCTCACAAACCTGTCAGGTCCACCTGCAAGGAAGCCTCGCTGTCTACCCCAAGAAAATTATTGCGGTAAAATTAACCGATGTCTTACACGATAGTCATGTTTCTTGTGCGAGTGATCCTGCGTCTCATTGCTCGCCTCACGGTTTATGGACTGGAAAACCTTCCACCCAAAGGGACCAGCTTCATCGGCGTAGCCAACCACATCGGCAGGCTGGACCCCGCCTTTGTCTTATACATGCTTGATCGCAAAGACATCATCATGTTGGTGGCTGAAAAATACAAGGAACACACCTGGTCACGTGTCTTAGCCCAGGCTGTAGATGGCATTTTCGTGGATCGATATAACGCCGATCTGAACGCCATGCGTGAAGTTCTGCGCCGCATTAAAAAAGGGGGTGTATTGGTCATTGCGCCTGAGAGCACACGCAGTCCGACTTGCTCGTTGATCCAGGGCTGGGATGGCGCAAGCTACATCGCGGCTAAGTCTGGTCTGCCAATCCTGCCGGTTGGCGTGACGGGTACTGGAGATAAAGAGGTGGTGGACAGACTTAAGCATTTCCGTCGCCTGAATGTGGTCGCCCATGTTGGAGCGACTTTCACCCTGCCACCTCTGGATCATAAAAACCGTGAGGTGCAGCTTGCAGAATATACCGAGGAGATCATGTGCCGTATCGCGGCTGAGTTACCCGAAGCCAACCGGGGCGTGTATGCCGATTGTCCCCGTTTGAAAGAGCTTATCGCTGAAAAAGCATTCCTGCAGGATCAAACACCCCGGGTGTTTGGATAATTTAATGATTTGGATCATCGATGGATAACAGCCAACGCCGAAGAGCAATTCAGGAAGCCCAAGAACTGCTTCAATCTGATCCGGTGTATCTAGACACGGAAACTACCGGGCTGCATCTCACTGCGGAGGTCATCGAGCTGGGAGTGATCGATGACAAGGCAAATGTGCTGTTCGACGCATTAATCAAGCCGCGTGGGAAGATCGATCCGGCTGCAGGGCGGGTGCATGGGATCACTGCCGAGATGCTCGAGAGCGCCTCCACCTGGGATATCGTTTGGCCTCAAGCTGAGGCAGTGTTGATGGGGCGCAGGATTGGGGTGTATAATGTTGAGTTCGATATACGCCTGATCAAGCAAACGCATAACCGTTCCTGGCTTCGCTGGTCTCTCCCGGACGGCAATTTCTTTGATGTCATGAAACTGTATGCGAGATATTTTGGAGATTATGATACCTACCACCGATCTTATCGCTACCAATCCCTGGAACAAGCCGGCAGGCAGTGCGGTATCCGCCTGCCCAATGCTCATCGGGCAGTGGATGATTGCCTGCTCACGCGGTCATTAATGCATTACATGGCAGAAAGTGGATAAATTGCAATGGATTGTGAATTCTCAGGCTGATTGACTAAGAAATACTAATTACTAATTGCTAATGACTAACAGCTAAATTATGAGCCTACTCGAAGTTCAACTAGAAGCCCGCAACCTGCTGCAGTTACGACCCCTTTTTCTGCATAGCAAAACTACGGGTGCAGCGGAGCAATCAGAAGTGGTCGAAATTGCCATCCTGGACAGCGCCGGGATGCCATTGGCGGATGAGCTTGTGAAACCCAAGCGGCATATCCGCCCGACTGCAACTGAGGTCCACGGCATCACTGACGAGATGGTGGACTCTGCGCCGAAATGGTCGGAGATCCTTCCAAAGATCGAAGAGCTGCTGATGGGGCGGATGGTTTGCATCTATGATTCTGATGCTGAGATCGTGGCTTTGAAAAATTCTTACCAAAATAACCACAATCGCTATGTGCTGGACGATTCCAATTTTATAAGCCTGATGGAGATGTTCGCCCGTTACAAGAATGAACGCGAGCCACGCAGCGGTGCATTGTACGCGTATCCACTCGAAGATGCAGCACGTTTGCTGGGGATCGATATTGAGATTATTGGGTATCGCCGGGCACGCGAAGACGCCTGGCTGATGCGTGCCATACTAGTCACCATTGCCGGTTGGAAAATTTATTATTGATGTCAACAACTTTACAAGAAGTAAAATATACCATCCATGGGATGGACTGTGCAGATTGTGCCCTAAGTCTGGAGCGCAGCCTGGGACAGATCAAAGGGGTCGAGCAGGTAAACGTTAACTTTACCACCGCCCGGTTGGATGCCAGCGGTGATTTTGACCCCAAAGAATTGATCCGCCGTGTAGAAGCGCTCGGATACCATGCTGAGTCTCCAGAAGGACTCGCGGCTGGTAAGATCGCTGGTACAACTGATTCTAGCCCAGGCACAACCATCCACCTGCCGGGATTTCTAGGCTACCTTTACTCTACCTCCCAAACCCGGCTGGCATTAGTTGGCGCATTGCTGCTGTTGATCTCCATCCCGTTATCGCTGGCGGCTGATAATCCCCAAATCCTTTTGGTACAAACCATCCTCCAGGCTTTGGCAGCAATCATCGCCGGATTCCCAATCGCCAACCGCGGCGTGCGCGCCCTGGTTATCGGGAGGCAGATCACCATTGACTTGCTGATGGCTATCGCAACCCTGGGTGCCCTGTTGATCGGGGAGACCGGTGAAGCAGCCACCGTGGTGATGCTGTTTGCCATTGGCGAAGCCCTGGAAGGTTATACAGCTGAACGAGCGCGCAATTCACTCCGCAGCCTGATTGCCTTAAAACCAGATGTAGCCCACGTTATGCGCCCATGCATGGATTGTGCGGAGCACATGGGGCAACAAGGTTACCAGGGTGGGGTATGTCCCATTTGCAGAGAACATGAAACCACCTTACCGGTTGAGCAAGTGGCAGTAGGCGAACTCGTGATCGTTAAACCTGGTGAGATAATACCTGTGGATGGTCACATTACCAGCGGGAGTTCATTCGTCAACCAGGCACCTGTGACGGGTGAATCGATCCCGGTACAAAAATCCCCGGGTGACAAGATTTATGCAGGCACGCTGAACGGTGAGTCAGTGCTCGAGGTCACGGTTTCCCAGCTGGCGCTAAATTCGACCATCAGCCGGATCGTGCGACTGGTGGAACAGGCTCAATCCCGCCGGGCACCCATTGAGCGTTCGATTGACCGGTTTGCAGCCTGGTATACCCCGGCTGTGGTCGGCCTGGCGCTGCTGGTGGCAATCCTGCCTCCCCTGCTGACGAACACTCCTTTTTTAGATAGCAACGGTACGCAAGGCTCCCTTTACCGCGCCCTGACGCTGCTGATCATTGCCTGCCCGTGCGCATTGGTGATCAGCACCCCAGTTACACTGGTGAGTGCCCTCACCTCATTGGCACACCGGGGTGTGCTGGTCAAGGGGGGCGTTTTCCTGGATGTGATGGCCCGTGCGAAATTATTTGCCTTTGATAAGACGGGCACCCTCACCCAAGGCCAACCATGCGTTACCCAGGCCAGGTCTGTGGATTGTATCCCCGGTACACTGCGCTGTGCGGCCTGCGATGATATGGTGGCACTGGCAGGAACCTTGGAGCGCCGGTCAGAACATCCGCTCGCTCAAGCCATCATGGCAGAAGTTAAAGCCCGCCAACTTTATCACATATACCCGGCAGCAGAATCGATCCAGGCATTGGCAGGTATGGGTGTGCAGGGAATCTCCAATGGCAACCACATCCTGGTGGGCAGTCATGACATGTTCCATACCCGGGATGATACTTTTGACCAAAAATTACACGCAGACATTCAATCTTCCATCGATGCAGGTCAAACGGTGATGTTAGTGGGGAAGGATGACAAATTGCTCGGGTTTGTGAGCGTTGCCGATACCTTGCGCCCCACAAGTGGTGAAGCCTTGCATCAGCTAAAATCTATTGCCCCCAATATACAGACCGTCATGCTGACTGGCGACAACCCCATCGTTGCGGGAGAAGTAGCTGAAAACATTGGGAACCTGGACCTGGTGCGAGCAGGGTTGCTTCCGGAAGACAAGCTTGAAGCAGTACGTGACCTGCAATCGAAACATGGCTTGGTGGTCATGATCGGTGATGGGGTGAATGACGCCCCCGCCCTGGCAGCTGCAGATGTTGGAATTGCCATGGGCGGAGCAGGATCCGCTCAGGCGATGGAAACTGCGGATGTGGTGCTGATGCAGGATGACCTGCAGCGCCTGCCCGAAACCATCCGCACATCACGCAAGGCAAACAGGATCATTGCACAAAATATCGCCATCAGCCTGGGGCTCAAAGCGGTCTTTTTAATTCTTGCCTTGTTTGGCTGGGCAACGCTTTGGATGGCGGTATTTGCCGATATGGGTGCATCGCTGCTCGTTACGCTGAATGGAATGCGCATGCTGCGCAAGAACAGCTAAGGGTTAGCCAAGCATTTCTTCCGGAACGACAATAAACAGCACGATGTAAATGAATAAAAATGAGCCGAATCCAAATAACGTTCCAAGGGCAAAGATCAAGCGCATGATCGTGGGATCAATTCCAAAGAAATTTGCCAATCCTGCGCACACGCCCACAAGCATGCGGTTACTCCGACTGCGATATAGTTTCCTTGTTTCGGGTGTCATATTATTTCTCCTTAACCTCACGCTATTATTAACGCATCCGTGCCCAAAAGGTTGCGTTTAATGGCAGGCAACCTGCTTTTACGCCTTTCTCAATCGCGTTACCGGGGCTGTCTGCTTGGCCTGGCGGTTGGTGATGCCATCGGCACCTCGGTCGAGTTTATGCCCCCGGGCAGTTTCACTCCGTTGACTGATATGGTCGGGGGAGGACCGTTCAACCTTGCCCCCGGTGAATGGACCGATGATACATCCATGGCATTATGCCTGGCAGACAGCCTGATTGAGCAGAAGGGTTTCGACCCCATCGACCAGCTTGAACGGTACGTGCGCTGGTATCACACAGGTTATCTCGCTTCCAACGGGCGCTGTTTTGATATTGGCATCTCCACCGCCGCCTCCCTGCATCGTTTCGAGCGCACGCGTGAGCCCTATCCAGGTTCAACTGCCCAAAACTCAGCTGGGAATGGTTCCTTAATGCGCCTGGCACCTGTGCCCATGTTCTATGCCCGTCAGCCTCGTCTGGCAATCGAAAAATGCGCAGATTCCTCCCGTACCACGCATGCCAATTTAAAAGCAGTGGATGCCTGCCGTTATTTCGGTGCTGTGCTGGTGGGGGCATTGAATGGGCAACCCAAGCAGGTATTACTTTTACCTCCGCAAGATTGGGAATTCCTGGATGCGGAAACGAAAGCGCTGCTAGCGAACTTGGAGCCAGATATCGCTGAAGTGGTCAGCGGCTCTTTCAAACGAGAATCTCCCCCCGAGATACAGGGTGGCGGATATGTTGTGCATGCACTGGAGGCAGCCTTGTGGGCGTTCTACCGATCCAGAACATTTAAGGAAGGCGTGCTGATGGCTGCCAACCTGGGTGATGACGCTGACACCACAGCTTCCATCTTTGGTCAGCTAGCGGGAGCGTTTTACGGGGAGCAGGGCATCCCAGAAGGGTGGCGGAGCAGGCTGGCGATGGTGGATATGATCATTGGGTTTGCAGATAAGCTGTTCGATCTTTCTTGGCAGGGACGGGTCTGAGACCCGCCCCTACACTGGCCTCTTCACCCTGCTTCATTCACCAGCACAATCCGGTAGCGCGCCTTATTATCCCTCACCCGTTGTATCGCCTGGTTAACACTCGCCATCGGCATGACTTCGATCATCGGGGTAATGTGATGTTCTTGTGCGAAGCTCAGCATCTCCCGCATGCTGGCGTGATTACCAAGAAATGAGCCAGTGATCGATAAATTATGCGCCACCAGATCTCGTGGATGCATATTGACCTCTGGAAAGCTTACCATGATTATTCTCCCTTCCTTTTTTACAATATTTAGCAAAAAATACCACGGCAGTTGACCAGTTGCTGCGATAAGCAGCAGGTCAAAGTAGAAATAGTGTTTCCGTAATTTATCCTGGTCAGTCGATAAGATATACTGATCTGCTCCAAGGGCTATGGCCTGTTCCAGTTTGTGGGGGGATGATGAAATAGCGGTCACCTCGTGTTTAAGCGCATGAGCAAACTGGATCGCCAGATGTCCCAGGCCACCGACACCCATGATGGCGACCTTCAGAGAAGGTTGCAGCGCATATCTGCGTAATGGCGTGAACACCGATATCCCTGCGCACATTAGCACAGCGGCAAACTCGGAGGGCATTTCCGCTGGTAGTGGGTAGGCAAAACGGTGGTCCACGACAATCGATGAAGAAAAACCACCATAGGGTTTCCAGGTGGCTGATTCGACAATATCCATGCACATTTCTTCCTGACCCTGCATACACCACTCGCAGTGCATGCATGAACGACCCTGCCATCCGATTCCCACCCGGTCACCTGTTCTTATACCGGATACTGCCTCACCCACTTGCGTTACATACCCAACGATCTCATGACCTGGCACAAAAGGATACTCGGTGATTGAATAATAATCATCCACCGCCTGGATGTCCGTGTGGCATAGGCCACAATGAGTGACCGATACCCGCACATCATTCTCTCCCATTTCCGGTGGGTCAAAGTAAAAAGGTTTAAGCGGTTCACCTACCGCCATCGATGCATATCCAAGTATGCTTGAAGACGTCATATTTGTCTCTCCTTCCTGTCTTATAGATAACCCGCCTGCATCTGTTAATGAATACTATACAATATTTTATTGTTTAGTCAAGTTGAACCAGAAGCCTTGCAGGTGAGTATTTTTTTCGTATGCCTTGAATCAGTGACTGTTATTCAAATTTATCGTGATTCCAATTACAATAAGAAATCCAACCAGGAAGAAAATCATGAAACTCAAAATAGCATTCTTTACACTTATTTTTCTAACATTATTACTGGGTTCATCGAGCTCAGGCAAAGCTTCTCCACCCCAACCTCAGCGGATCCGCCAGGTTGCTCAGCTGATGGGTGACGGATATAACCAGCTATTTGGCTACACTGTCGCTATCTCCGGCAACACCCTGGCGGTGGGTGATCCATTTGACGATCAATATGGCGAAGAGGCAGGCTCTGTGACGATCTTTCAAGCTGATTTTGCTGGTCATTGGGTAGCGATCACCAGGCTGACAGCCTCAGATGCTGAAGAAGGCATCCGTTTTGGACATAGCCTTGCCTTGAGTGGTAATATTTTGGTTGTGGGCGCTCCTTATGCCAATGATTTCGGATTACATTCGGGAGCTGTGTATATTTTTGAGCGCGACCATGGCGGCAGCAATGCCTGGGGACAGACAGCCAGACTAACCAGCAGTGATGCCTTCACCAATGACCAATTCGGCTGGGCAGTGGACGTGCACGGAAGCACCGTTGCCAGTGGCGCATATACCAAATCCTATGGCGGGCGTGTTTATATCTACGAACGGGATGCAGGAGGACCGGGTGCATGGGGAGAGACAGCCCAGCTCAATCCAGATCCACCCGGATTCGTGGCTTGTTTTGGGCATGCACTTGACCTGGATGGTGACCTGCTGGCTGTCGGCGCGTATGGTGGTGGGGATTATTCCGGTAACGCGTATGTGTTCCAGCGCCAGCCAAATACCGGGCAATGGCAGAAGCTCTCCAGCTTCCGGGCAGCCGACACGTATGCTTACCATTATTTCGGATATTCGATAGCGCTGGATGGCTGGACAGTCCTGGTAGGTGCCCCGGGTGTTGGTAGCCTGGCAGGTGCTGCGTATATTTTCACTTCCGACCCGGCACATCCGCAGGATTGGATCGAGCAAGCTCAATTAACAGCCAGCGATGGCGCTATGGGTGATTATTTCGGGCTTAATTTAGACCTGTCTGGTGAAGTTGCCTGGATTGGTGCTCCCATGCATATGGATGGTACCGGTGCAGTTTATATTTATGGGCTTGATCAGGGAGGTGCTGGTTTTTGGGGAGAGATCACGTCCGTCCAGGGTGATGATTCCGCCGCAGGAGACCAGTTTGGGGATGCGACTTCCATCGATGGGAATATGGCAGCAGCCGGCGCACCGGGTAAGCTTCCCAGTGGCTCGCTTTATATTTTCAACCTGAATCCACCCTGGCTGAGCCACCTGCCGCTGATGATTCGTTGATAGGCAAGCAGTGTTTTTTGTGACGAAGCCTGGCGAACGGAGAGAGCGTGGCAAGCACTGAAACCCAACAACAGTAATTTCTCACCCACCTCTCCCGCCTTCCCAACAAGGGGCTTAAGCCCCTTGTTGGACTCGTCTTCGAGAGCTAGTTTTGGATGTCATTGCGGTCATCCCCGCTGATTTTCAGGGAAGAAACGATCTTTGCGACCTGTGTCCCGAGAAGCGTGAGAGAGATGCAATCTTCCACACACCCTGCAGGTCAATTGGGATTAGAAAATATATTGAACAATCTTGGAAAATGAAGATCGCCCACACACTCGCTTCGCTCGGTGCTTGCGACCAGCAAAGAACGCTGGCTTCTCCCCAATCCCTGGGGAGATTCCGCAATGACAGAATCCTTAATTCAAACAAAGAGAAATGCTCAAAGCGGTGAGTAATTACATATACTTGCGATAATCCATCAATCCGTGCACCTAGTATAGAGAATATAGAAGTGAGGTACCCTCTGTGTACAAGACCATTTCTGGTCAGTCCGTACTTAGGAGGATACCTCATGTCAAAATCTAACATAGCAAGGCAATTAGCGCAAGTCCAACCAGG